>MDSW01048040.1_pt1 | contig 18441 bp, 16 predicted proteins | sample 811171 | NCBI WGS metagenome assembly MDSW01 (sample SAMN05326641, study PRJNA326480) | marine metagenome | isolation source: seawater | place: Atlantic Ocean: North West | collected 2012 | reverse complement strand
TTTTCAATACCTGTTATAGCCTTGAACTTCTCTATAACAACTTCATTTGAGTTGTCAATTACATTACCATTAGCATCATAAAAAGAGTGCTTTGAAAAACTTGAATTGAGTTCAATATTATTAGGAATGCTGCTCCCAGTACCTGTGATTTTAATATTCATATACGATTTCAAAAGTAATTTAATAATAAATTGAACCTTGAATTATATAAAAAGTGATACGAAGTCTAAATATATAAAATCAAGTAAAAAATTAATAAGACAATATCAATAATAACTTAAAAATCAACTCTCTACATAGGATTCTATAGGGTTACAGCTACATACTAAATTACGATCTCCATAGGCTTCATCGACTCTTCTCACTGTAGGCCAAAATTTATTTTCATTAACAAACTCTAATGGAAATGCAGCTTTTTGACGCGAGTAGGGAAAATTCCAATTATCAGCAGTTACCATATCTAAGGTATGTGGCGCGTTCTTAAGTAATTCACGATCATTTTCATTCTCTGAATCAATTTCCATTCGAATTGATATCATTGCTTCACAAAAGCGATCCATTTCGTTAATATTTTCACTTTCTGTTGGTTCAATCATCATAGTTCCTGCAACAGGAAAAGAAACTGTTGGAGCATGAAAACCATAATCCATTAAGCGTTTTGCAATATCTACAACTTCGATACCATGTTCTTTATATTTTCTACAGTCGATGATAAGTTCATGAGCTGATCGTCCGTTTTCTCCTGAGTAAAGAACATCAAATGCACCTTCAAGACGTTTCTGAATATAATTTGCGTTTAAAATTGCTATTTCTGTCGACTTTTTTAAACCTGAACCTCCAAGCATTTTAATATATCCATATGAGATCAAACAAGCTAAAGCAGAACCAAAAGGAGCTCCTGAGATAGAAGTAATTGCACTTGTTCCCCCTGTATTTATTATTGGATTCCCAGGTAAAAAGGGTGATAAATGAGTAGCAACACAAATTGGTCCTACTCCTGGTCCGCCTCCACCATGAGGTATTGCAAAAGTTTTATGAAGATTAAGGTGACAAACATCAGCACCAATTGCAGAGGGACTTGTTAAACCCACTTGAGCATTCATGTTTGCTCCATCCATGTAAACCTGTCCACCACAATCATGAATAAGTTTTGTGATTTCTTTAATTTTAATTTCAAAAACGCCGTGAGTACTGGGGTATGTTATCATCAATGCAGCAAGATTTTCTTTATGAAGTAAAGCTTTTTCGTGAATATCGTCCCAGTCAATATTCCCTTTCGTGTCTGTTCCCGTAACAACAACTTTCATTCCTGCCATAACAGCCGAAGCAGGATTAGTTCCGTGAGCTGATGCAGGAATCAAACAAATGTTTCGCCCAGACTCATTATTGTTATTGTGATAGGCTCTAATTACCATCAAGCCAGCATATTCTCCTTGTGCTCCTGAATTTGGTTGTAAAGATGTCGCAGCAAAACCAGTTACTTTATTGAGTTGATTAGTAAGTTCTGATAGAATAATATTGTAACCTGCTGCTTGATTAAAAGGAACAAATGGGTGCATATTTCCCCAATTTGGATCACTCAGGGGTAACATTTCCGAAGCAGCATTTAATTTCATAGTACATGAGCCAAGAGAAATCATCGAATGATTTAATGCTAAATCTTTTCTTTCTAATGATTTTATATAACGCATTAATGCAGTTTCTGAATGAAAGGAATTAAAAACAGTATGTTCAAGAAAAGGGCTTTTCCTCAAAAGCTTTTCTGGAAGCTTATGACTTAGGGGTGGAATAATTTTTTGAGTAGTTTTTTTTGCATACGATTCAAAGACAGAAGTGATTTTTACAATATCTTTTTCAGAAGTTGTTTCGTTTAAAGAAATACAAACGGTATTTTCATCTGGATAGTAAAAGTTAATTTCACTAGCTTCAGCAAGACTTCTAATTGAATCAGATTGAATGTTAATCTGAAGAGTGTCAAAGAAGTTAGAGTTATTTTGAATAAATCCAAGGGATTCTAAATTTTGATTTAGCTTGGATGTGTTTTTATGAATTTTTTCAGCAATAAATATTAGTCCTTTTGGACCATGGTAAACTGCATACATTCCAGCCATAACAGCAAGTAAAACTTGAGCTGTACATATGTTTGAAGTTGCACGGTCTCTTTTGATGTGTTGTTCCCTTGTTTGTAACGCCATTCTCAGAGCAGAGTTTCCATCTAAGTCAACAGTTTGACCAATAATTCGACCAGGAATATTTCTCTTATAACGATTTCGAGTAGCAAAAAATGCAGCATGAGGCCCTCCGTACCCCAATGGAATTCCAAATCTTTGAGTAGTGCCTACAACTACATCAGCACCAAACTTTCCCGGGCTTTCAAGAACAACTAAACTCATAATATCGGCTGCAACAACTGTACATAAACCTTGTTTTTTTGCGTTATTGATCCAGATATCTATGTCTGGAATATTTCCTTTTTTTCCAGGATATTGAAAGATTGCACCAAAGAAATTAGAAGTATAATTAAAATCATCTGGGTTTCCAGAAATAATATCAATTCCTAGAGGATTTGCACGGGTATTGAGTAAAGAAAGTGTTTGGGGTAAGATATTTTCATCTACAAAAAATTGGTATGCTTTGTTATTTTTTTGTTCTCTAGTTCGAGCTCCAAAAAGCATTGTCATAGCTTCGGCTGCTGAAGTACTTTCATCTAAAAGGGAAGCGTTGGAAAGTTCCATACCCGTTAAATCACAAATCATTGTTTGAAAATTAAACAAAGCTTCTAGCCTTCCTTGAGCTATTTCCGCTTGATATGGGGTATATGCTGTATACCATCCAGGATTCTCTAATATATTTCTTTGAATAACTGCTGGTAATATGGATCTATGATAACCTAATCCTATAAAAGTATCAAAGCCTTTATTTTCTTTTCCAATTAAATGGATATGTTTAGAAAACTCATACTCACTGATTCCATCCGGTAGTTCTAATGTTTTTTCTAACCTAATGGACTCTGGAATGGTTTCTTGGAGTAATTCCGATAATGAAGAAGCTCCAATTTTATTCAACATTTTTTTAATCTCGTCTTCATTTGGTCCTAAATGTCTTTCCAGAAACATATCGGTTCTCATAGTCATATTTTAAAGTTTAAAATTACACTTTCCTTTCGATTTTTTTAGTCTACTTTTTTTGATTTAAAAATAACTTATAAAAAATTTAGACGCATACAAGAAACTTTCGATATTTACACGTGAAAAAAACAGTATTAAAATTTTTAGATTTTTATATAAAATCAAGTATTCACGTGGCTTTAGCTGTAGTTTCATTAGCTTCAATTTCTTTAAGCTTGAGTCAGTACGAGTTATCTATATCAATGTTAATATTTATTTTTTGTATTGCTTTATTTGCCTATAATTTCATCAAGTTTTTCCCTATAATATGGGACATTAGAAATCACGGTTTTTCCTATATTATTTTCTTTCTATCATTAGCATGTTTGTTATTGAGTCTTTACTTATTTATTCAATTAACAATCTTGTCAAAAATTATAGTTGTTACAGGAGGAATTTTGGTATTACTTTACACCTTCCCTCTTAATAAAGATTTAAATAATTTAAGAAATACTAAAGGATGGAAAGTCTATTTGGTTGTATTAACCTGGATATTAATTACTGTTTGTCTTCCTTTCTTATCTAATACAATTTTTGAGATTAGATTATTTATACAGTTACTATTAATCCAAGGCATATATATATATGTTGCAATCTTACCGTTTGATATTCGTGATTTGGATTCTGATTCTCCATGCCTAAATACTATTCCTCAAAAATTAGGAGTTTCTAAATCTAAGACTTTAGGGTATGTTCTTTTGTTTGTAAATTCTATTTTTACTATAATTTGTTTTGACTTTATTTCACCCATGGCATTAAGTTCTATTCCGAGCTTTATTCTTCTTGCTTTTTTATTAAAACTTTCGTATCCAAATAAATCAAAATATTTAAGTAGTTTGTGGGTTGAGTCCATTCCTTTTTTTTGGGCTGGAAGTTTCTATTTATTTACTTAATTTTATGATAATCAAGAAATAAAAAAGCGTAATGAAAAAATTCTTTTTAATAATCTTATTCTTTGCTTGTGTTGATCAAAAGTCTGAGATTCAATTGTTGGAAAAACACGAATTTCAAGTTTTGATGAATCAAGATGTTCAATTAATAGATGTTAGAACTTCTGAGGAATATAGCAAGGGTTTTATTGAAGAAGCTCAAAATATTGATTACAATTCAACTGATTTTGCTAACAAAATTTCTAAATTAGATAAAAATAAGCCTGTTCTTCTTTATTGTGCAATGGGAGGTAGAAGTTCTAAAGCTTCAAAAGTATTTAAATCTTTAGGATTTAAAAAAATATACGATTTAAAAGGAGGTTTTTTATCTTGGTAGTTTTTCTTAAACATATCCCTTTATTCATTTGATTTTATTAATCCTGCTCTTCTAAGTAAAGCGGATGTATCAGGTTCTTTGCCTCTAAACTTTTTATATAAAACCATTGGATGCTCAGTTCCACCTTTAGAAAGTATATTATCAAAAAAACTTGTAGCGGTCTTAGAATCAAATACACCTTTTTCAATAAACAATTCAAACGCATCTGCATCTAAAACTTCTGCCCACTTATAACTATAATATCCTGCTGCATAACCTCCTTGAAAAACATGTGAAAAGCTGGCACTCATACAACTATCTGGGATATCTTTGGTAAATTGTAGACTTTCAACTTGTTTCTTTTCGTGTAGTTTTACGTCTTTAATATTAGAAGCGCTGGAATTGTGATAAGACATGTCAAGATAACTAAAGCTCAATTGCCTTAAAGTTTGAAGCCCTTGTTGAAAATGAGCTGCTTTTTTAATTTTTTCAACTAAATTTTGGGGGAGCAACTCTTCAGTTTGATAATGTTTTGCAAAAAGCTTTAAGGCTTCAGGTTCATAACACCAGTTTTCCATTATTTGACTTGGAAGCTCTACAAAATCCCAATATACATTTGTTCCACTTAATCCATTATAATTAGTATTAGCTAATATTCCATGTAGGGCATGTCCAAACTCATGAAATAAAGTTGTCACTTCTTGAAAAGTTAAAAGGGAAGGTTGTGTTACGGTAGGTCTTGAAAAATTACATACAATTGAAATATGAGGACGTTGATCTTTTTTTTGAGACCGATAGCTGGTCATCCAAGCGCCACTCCTTTTTCCAGATCTTGGGAAAAAATCAGTGTATAGTAATGCATAAAAGTTATCATTTTTATAAACTTCAAAGACCTTAACTTCGGAGTGATATACATCTAGTTCTGTATTTTCTTTAAACTCTATTCCATAAAGCTTTTTTACTATTTCAAATAATCCATTTAATACTTGATCTAATTCAAAATAGGGCTTAAGTTCTTGCTCATTTAATTGAAGTTCAGCTTCTTTTAATTTTTCAGAAGCAAAAGCAAAATCCCATTTTTCTAAATCTTTCAGATTTAATTTTTTTTTAGCAAATAACTCCATTGCTTTCCATTCCTGTTTTGCAAAGGGTTTAGCTTTTTCAGTTAAATCATCTAAAAAGTCATTAACATTTTTAACTGATTTAGCCATACGTTCCTCCAAAACAAAATCTGCATGGGAATCGTAGCCTAGCAGTATTGAGCGCTTTTGTCTTTGAGTTATAATTTCTAATATAATTTTTGAATTGTTATTTTCGTTTTTTTGAAAGCCACGTTTTGAAAAAGCAAGACATATTTTTTTTCTTAGATTTCTGTCCTCAGCATATGTAATTAAGGGAACATAGCTAGGATAATCTAATGTAAAAACCCACCCTTTTTTATTTTTATTTTTTGCATTGAATTTTGCCATCTCAATTACAGAGACAGGTAACCCTTTAAGTTTTTTCTCATCTTTAATATGAAGTTGATAATTTTGAGTATCAGCTAATATATTTTCTCCAAATCTTAAACTTAATTGAGCCAACTTAGCATCTATATTTCTTAACTCATTCTTTGAAGCCTCGTCTAACAAAGCACCATTACGAACAAATCCTTTATACTCTTTTTCTAAAAGTGTGACTTGCTCTACACTCAATTTTTTATGATCTTCATTCTCATAGACAAATCGAATACGTTTAAATAAGTCTTCATTTAAGCGAATGTCATTCTGAAATTTGGTAAGTAAAGGCGCAACTTCTTGAACTACTTGTTGAAGCTCATCATTAGTTTCTGCACTATTTAGATTAAATAGTAAGGAAGTATTTCTCCCCAAAAGAGATCCGCAATTATCCATAGCTTCTATTGTATTTTTAAAGCTTGGAGTTTCTTTTTGATTAATTATCGTATCAATTTCACTCAATCCAACTTTAATAGCTTCTTTTATGGCTGGTGTAAACTGTTCTATTTTTATTTTGGAAAAGGGAGCTGCTTCAAAATCAGTATTAAATGCAGTAAGTAATGGATTACTCAATATTTTTATTTTTTAAACTGCTCACTACTTTGAACAACTTTTTCTTTTAGAGTGTTTTTATAGTCTATGATTTTTTTCAGAATTTTTTCATTTTGAACACCTAAAATTTGAGCAGCTATAATCCCAGCATTTTTAGCTCCATTTAATGCTACTGTTGCCACAGGTACCCCACCGGGCATTTGTAAAATCGAGAGTATTGAATCCCAGCCATCGATAGAGTTACTAGATTTTATGGGAACTCCTATAACTGGAAGAGGACTCAAGGCAGCAATCATGCCCGGAAGATGAGCTGCCCCGCCAGCACCTGCAATAATTACTTTAATACCGCGAGTGTGTGCTTGAGTTCCGTAAGACATCATTTTTTCTGGGGTTCGGTGTGCAGATACTATATCTACTTCAGAAGTTATTCCTAAAGTGTCTAAAATTTCAACTGCTTCTTTCATAATTGGAAGGTCTGATTTACTTCCCATAATTATTCCTATTTCTGCCATATTATTTTGAAATTACTTCTATAGTTTCTTTTACTTCTTCTGCAATTTTTCTTGCAACGTCTAAATTTTTATTTATAATGGTAATGTGTCCCATTTTTCTAAACGGTCGAGTTTCTTTTTTTCCGTAAATATGGGGTTTTACACCTTCAATTGCTAAAATATGTTCAATATTTTTATAATGAACAGGTCCAGTGTATCCTTCTTTTCCTACAAGATTGACCATCACCCCTGCTACTTTATTTTCTGTCCTTCCTAAGGGAAGATTCATAATAGCCCTAATATGCTGTTCAAATTGTGAAGTATAGGAAGCCTCGATACTGTAGTGACCACTATTATGTGGTCGTGGAGCAACTTCGTTTACTAATATTTCTCCTTCTTTAGTTAAAAACAACTCTACAGCCAATAAGCCAACATGTTTAAAAGCTTTTGATGCCGATAGAGCTACTTTTTTAGCTTTTTCAGCTATGGATTTTGATATTCGTGCAGGGCTCAAAACATATTCAACTTGATTAGCTTCAGGATGAAATTCCATTTCCACACATGGGTAAATTTGGGTTTCTCCTTTATAACTTCTGCAAACAATAATCCCCAATTCTTTATCAATTGAAACTAGGTCTTCGGCCATACACTTACCTTCATTAATATTTTCTAAATCTTGATTTGACCGAACAATTTTTACACCATAACCATCATAGCCCATAGATTCAGATTTCCAAACAAATGGGAATGAAACAAATCCTCTAGCTACAGAATCTTTTAAAAGCTCCTTGGATTCAAAAAGCTGATAGGATGCAGTAGGAATTTTATTCTTTATGTAAAATTCTTTTTGTCGACATTTATTTTGGATGATTTTAAGAACTGCAGCTTGGGGATAAACTTTTACTCCTTGATTTTCAAGAACAACTAATGCGTCTGTATTAACATTTTCAATTTCAATTGTTAGAATATCTAAATCTTCTCCGAATTTAATTACTGCATCATAATCCATAAGGTCTGCTTGCACGAATTGATTACAGCTGATTTTACAAGGAGATTGATCACTAGGGTCCATTACCTTTGTTCGAATATCCCACTGGCGAGTGATGTTAAGGAGCATTTTCCCTAGTTGTCCGCCTCCCAATATTCCAATAGTATGTTGTCCAGAAAAAAATCTCATCATTTACTTTTAGCAAAAATACGGATAAGTTTTTTGGAAAGGAAAAAAGCCACCTAAAATGGGTATCTTTAAACAAAATATAATAATGATTAATATTGTTTTATTTGGAAAACCTGGCGCAGGAAAAGGAACTCAAGCAGAATTTTTAAAAATTAAATATAATTTGATTCACATTTCAACTGGAGACTTATTTCGAAATAACATAACAGAAAAAACTAAACTAGGAATTCTAGCAAAATCATACATGGATAAAGGCAATTTGGTTCCTGATCAGGTTACAATTGATATGCTTGAGGCAGAGGTAGATAAAAATCCTCAAGCCAAAGGCTTTATTTTTGATGGGTTTCCTAGAACGGAATCTCAAGCTAAATCTTTAGATGCTTTTTTAATTAGAAAAGATATTAAAATCAATTTCATGTTAGCTTTAGAGGCCGACGATAATGAATTGGTTAAACGTCTTTTGAATAGAGGAAAGTCTAGTGGTAGAATTGATGATCAAGATGAAACAAAAATCCGTAACCGTTTTAAAGAATACAATAAAAAAACGTCTCCTCTAAAAACTTATTATAAAAATCAAAATAAATTTTATAGTATAAATGGTATTGGGACTATTGATCAAATTACAGGACGTCTGACAAAGCTTATAGATAGTTTATAAAACAAAATGACTGAAGGCAATTTTGTTGATTACGTGAAACTTTTTGTGACTTCAGGAAATGGAGGAAAAGGGTCTATACACTTGCATCGAGAGAAATTCATTACCAAGGGTGGTCCTGATGGGGGAGATGGTGGTAGAGGTGGTCATGTAATAATAAAAGCTAACAAGCAATTATGGACCTTATATTCTTTTAAATTTAAAAAAAATTTTTCAGCAGGTCATGGAGGAGATGGGAGTAAAAACCGAAGCAGTGGAAATCAAGGAGAAGACATATTTATTGAGGTTCCCCTGGGCACAGTTATTAGAAATACTAAAACAAATGATGTATTATTCGAAATTACGGATGAGGATCAAAAAGAAATAATACTCAAGGGTGGTCTTGGGGGTCGAGGAAATTGGCATTTTAAATCCTCTACACGCCAAACCCCACGTTATGCTCAGCCAGGGACTAAGGGCATTAGCTCTCAAATAACTCTTGAGTTAAAAGTACTGGCTGATGTAGGTTTGGTGGGTTTTCCGAATGTTGGGAAATCAACTCTTCTAGCGGCTTTGACTTCTGCCAAGCCTAAAATCGCAGATTATGAATTTACTACACTTAAACCCAATTTAGGTATTGTTGATTATCGGGAATATCGCTCGTTTGTAATGGCTGATATCCCAGGAATTATTGAAGGTGCAGCTGAAGGAAAAGGATTAGGACATTATTTTCTTAGACATATTGAAAGAAATTCTATTTTACTTTTTGTGATCCCCTCTGATACTAAAGATGTAAAAGCTGAGTTTGAAATCCTTTTTAACGAGCTTAAGAAATATAATCCAGAGCTATTAGATAAAAAATATATGGTGATTCTGTCAAAAGGAGATTTGTTAGATGATGATTTAAAAAAAGAATATGCCACGGAGATGAGTTCAATTTTTAAAGCTCCCCACTTAATAATTTCGAGTCTTAATCAATATAATTTAATTGAACTTAAAGACTCACTTTGGAGACTTTTAAACCGTTAAAATGATAAAAAGATTAGTATTAATTTTATTTATTCTTAAAAGCTTTGAATCTTTCACACAAGACATAACTCCGATTTCCTCCTATTCATTCGATTCAGATATTTTTTATCAAAATCAGATTGAGATTTTGATTAAGATTTACGAACAAACTAAAGCTGTAAAAACTTTGGACTCCTTAGCCAGCTTGTCATTTATTTATAAAGATTGGGAGACTTCTATTGATTATGCTAAAAAAGCTATTGAGGTTAATCCTACTGCTGAAAGATATTTTATTTTAGGTGGAGCTTCAGGTTTTCGTGCTCTTGAGGTCCCTATACTATCTTCTCTTAAGTATGTTAATATTATGAAACCTGCTTTTGAAAAAGCAGTTCGCTTAGAGCCGATGAATGTCAAATATTTGAGAGCTCAAGTAGATGTTTTGTTGTCCTTACCTATGATTCTGGGGGGAAGTATATATAAAGCAAAACAACATATAAAAAAAATAAAATCTCTAAACCCTGTAGAGGGTTTTTTAGCAGAAGGATCAATGCATGAAATTAATGAAGATTTTGATAGTGCAAAACAAGTCTACAATCAGCTATTCGATTTTTTAAATCAAAACTATTCTTTTTGTTCCTTAACTTTTATTAAAGATGATCGAAGAAATCTTGCCTATGATTTGGGAAGAATTGCAGCAGATTTCGAATTAGAATTAAAATGGGGTCAATGTGCTTTATCTCATTTTATTCGTACATACGGTCAAAGAGATACTGTTCCCATAGCATGGGTTTATTTTCAAAGTGCCCGTTTGGCAAAGAGACTAAAAAATATCGAACAAATGAATTTTTTAATTTCAAAAGCTCTATATAATTTAAAAGAATCCCCTGATCAAATACTAAAATTTTTACTCAAAGAATTGAAATCATGATGCGATTACATTTTATTGCTATAGGAGGAAGTGTTATGCACAGTCTAGCAATTGCAATGCATCTTTTGGGTCATAAAGTAAGCGGAAGTGACGATGCTATTTATGATCCCTCGAGAAGTAATTTAGAGGCTTCAGGATTGCTTCCTCATAATCTAGGATGGTTTCCTGAAAAAATTAATTCTGAATTTGATGTTGTTATACTAGGAATGCACGCAAAAAAGGATAATCCAGAATTGCTTGAAGCACAAAAGAAGGGATTAAAAATTCAGTCATATCCTGAATTTTTGGCAGCTCGATCACAAAACAAATCTAGAGTTGTTATTGCAGGAAGCCATGGAAAAACCACCATCACTTCAATGATTTTATATGTATTACATTATCATGAAATAAAAACTGATTTTATGGTTGGAGCCCAGCTAAAATTTATGAGTGAAACACTTTCAATTTCGAATGATAATGATTTTATTTTATTAGAAGGAGACGAATATTTATCTTCTCCAATTGACTTAAGACCGAAGTTCTTGTGGTATCATCCTGAAATTGCTTTGATTAGTGGAATTGCATGGGACCATATAAATGTTTTTCCAACATTTGAAAATTATGTCAAACAATTTGAGTCTTTTATTAATTCTATTCAACCAGGGGGTGTTTTGATATATAACGAAGAAGATGAAATATTAAAATCACTGGTCGAAGCGCACCCACATTCTATAAAAAAAATTCCTTACAAAACTCCAAAACATTATATAAATAATAGCATTACTTATCTTGAAACAACTGAGGGTAATTTACCCCTCTCAGTCTTTGGAGAACACAACTTATTGAATTTGGCTGGAGCAAAGTGGATTACTCAATTAATGGGTTTGGATGCATCAGAATTTTATGAAGCTATTCCGAGCTTTATTGGGGCCTCAAAGCGATTAGAATGTCTAGTAAAAAGTAAAACAGCTTTTCTTTTTAAAGATTTTGCTCATGCGCCAAGTAAAGTGACGGCAACTTCAAAAGCTATAAAAAAACAATTTTCAAATCATAAAATTGTGATTTGTCTTGAATTACACACATATAGTAGTCTAGATTCTGAATTTATTGAACAGTATGCACATTCTTTAGATCAAGCCGATGAAGTTGTAGTTTTTTATAACCCCGAAGCTTTGAAAATAAAAAAACGAGCACCTATTGCTCCTGAATCCATTAAACAAGCATTTAGGAGTACTTCAATTAATATTTTTAACCATAAGGACTCTCTTTTAAATTTTTTGCTCAAAAAAAAGTATGAAAACAAGATCCTTGTGATGATGAGTTCAGGAAGTTTTGGAGACTTAGATTGGGAGATTCTAAAAGCTCGTGTTTCAGAATTTTAATATAATTCCAAAAAAAATTCTAAGATTAAAAAATTGTTTTACATTTTATCTAAAATTATATTTATAAATGTGAACTATTTTATTACTCTTTGTCTCAAAACTTTATTAAAACAAAATTTATAGATTATACCAAGATTAAAAAGTGATTAATACTAAAAAAATTACTGATGTTTTTTTTGACTTAGACCATACATTGTGGGATTTTGAAAAAAACTCTGCTTTGACATTTAATTTGATATTTAATAAACTAAATTATTCAATAAAAATAAAGGATTTTCTTTCTCATTATATACCTATAAATCATGCTTTTTGGAAGTTATATAGAGAAAATAAAATCAGTCAAAAAGATCTCCGTATTCAACGTTTATCTCAAACATTTAAAAAAATAAAATTTGAAATCAAATCAAATCAAATTGAAGAAATGTCAGATCTTTATATAACTCATTTAAGTACATTTCCTCACTTATTTGATGGAACTCACGACCTCCTTAAGCAACTAAAAGAAAAGTATCGATTACATATTATTACAAATGGCTTTGAAGAAGTTCAGCATTTCAAAATAGCCAATTCAGGATTAAAAAATTACTTTTATCATGTTTTTACTGCAGAAAAAATAGGTTTTAAAAAACCACACCCTCAAATTTTTATAACTGCATTAGAGATCGCACAAACATCAGCATCTAGCTCAGTTATGATTGGCGATAGTTATGGAGCTGATATCCAAGGTGCATTAGCTGTTGGCATGCAAGCTATTCACTTTAATTCTCATCACGAAGCAGTACATAATCATTGTCCAATTGTATATTCAATAAATGAAATCAAACAGTTTTTTATCTAAAACTTCATCTGCTATGCAATGCCAACATTAATTCTTATTTTTGAAGATGGAATTAGATGGAGCTCAAAGAGCAGTTGACAATTGGATTAAAATTCATGGAGTACGCTATTTCAATGAGCTAACCAATATGGCTCAATTAACAGAAGAAGTAGGAGAAGTAGCACGTATTATTGCTCGACGCTACGGGGAACAATCTGAAAAAATATCAGATAAAGATAAAGATCTTGGGGAAGAACTAGCTGACGTTATCTTTGTAGCTCTTTGTTTAGCCAATCAAACTGGGGTAGATATAAATGCTGCTTTTGAAAAGAAACTAAAAAAAAAATCCGAACGTGATCACGATCGACACCACAATAATTCCAAGTTAAAACCCTAGGTCAAAGATGCATCTTAATCTCTCTCACGATACACTAATTTGTAATGGGAAAATAAAAATCACAGGTTCTAAAAGCGAAACTAATAGATTACTCTTTCTACAATCTCTATTTCCTAATTTTAAAATTCAAAATAAATCTAATTCAGACGATAGTTCTATTATGCAAGCGGCATTAAAATCTACTTCTGATTTCATTGATATAAATCATGCCGGAACCGCTATGCGCTTTTTGACTTCCTATTTTTCTCAACTAGAAGGTAGAGAGGTCATTTTGACTGGTTCCGAAAGAATGCAACAACGACCAATTAAGATTCTTGTTGATGCTCTCAGATCTTTAGGAGCTTCTATTGAATACGAAAAAAAACAAGGTTATCCACCTTTAAGAATAAAAGGCAAGAAATTAGATGGAGGCACGATAAGCCTTCCTGCTGATATTAGCAGTCAGTATATTTCATCTTTAATAATGTTGGGTGCTGTCTTAAAAGCTGGGATTGAATTAAATCTTAAAGGGACAATAACCTCAATGCCATATATCAATATGACACTAGATTTATTAAAAAGGTTAGGAATTAAAACTGAGTTTAAAGGACATCGAATTCTAGTTAAAAACACCTCGAAATCAAAAAATACAATTCAAGTAGTTGAGTCTGATTGGAGCTCTGCCTCATACTTTTTTAGCATAGCCGCCTTATCTGATAAAGCTAAAATTTATCTAAGTAATTATAAATCGAATAGTCTGCAAGGTGATTCGATTTTAAGAATCATATATAAACAGTTAGGAGTAAATTCTTATTTTGAAGGAAATAATTTAATCTTAGAAAAAGAAAACATTTCATCACCCAAAAGTATTAAATGGGACCTTTCAAATGCTCCTGATATTGCTCAAACTATAGCAGTAAGCTGTTATGGTTTGGGAGTGGCTTGTGACCTAGAGGGCTTACATACTTTAAAAATCAAAGAAACTGACCGTTTAGTGGCATTGGATACAGAGCTTAGTAAACTAGGAGCAAAAATTTCAGTTACAAACAAAAGCTTACATCTTGCCTCAGATCAAGATTTTCAAAAAGGAATAACTATTTCCACTTACAATGATCATCGCATGGCAATGGCTTTTGCTCCATTAGCTCTTAAAATTCCCTTATCTGTTAAGAAAGCAGAAGTAGTTTCAAAATCTTATCCTAGTTTTTGGGAGGACTTGAATAGTCTTAATTTTAAAATAGATAAGATATAATTGTAAATTTACTTGACAACCCCTACTTGAACATCCTATATTTGCATTCTAAAATTAATAAATGAAACTTTCTGATTTTCAATTCGAACTTCCTGAATCCCGATTAGCTCAAAGACCAGCAAATGAAAGAGATGAGTCTCGTATGATGGTGCTAAATCGAAAAGAAGAGACTATAGAACATCACGCCTTTAAAGAAGTTATTAACTTTTTTGAAGAGGGAGATTTAATGGCATTGAATAATACTAAAGTTTTTCCAGCCCGTCTATTTGGGAATAAAGAAAAAACAGGGGCACGTATTGAAGTTTTTTTACTTCGTGAACTTAATCAAGAACAACGACTTTGGGACGTATTAGTTGATCCTGCGAGAAAAATTCGGATTGGAAATAAACTTTATTTTGGAAATGACGATAGTTTAGTAGCTGAGGTTATTGACAATACTACCTCTAGAGGACGAACATTACGTTTTTTATTTGATGGAAGTTATTCTGATTTTCGCTCTAAGTTAACTGAACTTGGACAAACTCCCTTACCAAAATATATTACACGTCCCATAGAAGAAGATGACCAAGAAAGATACCAAACTATTTATGCTAAACATGAAGGAGCTGTTGCAGCACCAACTGCTGGGCTTCACTTTTCAAAACACTTGCTAAAACGTCTAGAAATTAAGGGTATTGACTTAGCAGAGCTTACATTACATGTCGGACTGGGAACTTTTAGCCCGGTTGAGGTTGAAGATCTGTCAAAGCATAAAATGGATTCTGAGGAGCTGATTATTGATGCTTTAGCAGTTTCTAAAATAAATGAAGCAAAAGCTAAGAAAAGAAAAATTTGCGCTGTTGGTACCACTGTAATGCGAGGACTTGAAAGTTCAGTTTCTTCCTCAGGTTTATTAAATGTGTATCGGGGATGGACGCATAAGTTTATCTTTCCGCCTTATGATTTTTCAATTGCTAATAGCATGATAACTAATTTTCATACTCCTAAATCAACTTTGTTAATGATGGTTTCTGCTTTTGCAGATCCAGACTTCATTAAACACGCATATAAAGTTGCCATAAAAGAAAAATATAACTTTTATTCTTATGGAGATGCAATGCTGGTTATATAAATAGCTAAATTCTCAGTATCGCGATTTTTTATAATTAAAAGTGAAAAACACTAAAAAAGATATTCGGGTACTGAGTAGGAAAGAAATTCAAGATTTTTTCTTGTCCCACAATATTCCTTCTTTTAAGGGTAATCAAGTTTATCAATGGCTTTGGAAAAAAGGGGTTCATGATTTTGATTTGATGACCAATCTCTCATTAGAACATCGAATTTTATTAAATACATATTTTGAAATAAATCATATTAATATTGATTTCCAACAGCGAAGTACTGATGGGACTATTAAAAATGCAGTTAAGCTTCATGATCAATTCATTGTAGAATCAGTATTAATTCCAACTTCAAAACGCACTACAGCTTGTGTTTCGTCACAGGTTGGTTGTAGCCTAGATTGTGTTTTTTGTGCAACAGCAGCGTTAAAGCGAATGCGAAACTTAAATGCAGATGAAATTTATGATCAAGTTGTTGCTATGGATAAGCAAAGTAAGCTATATTTTAAACGTTCTTTATCCAACATTGTCTTCATGGGTATGGGCGAGCCTCTATTAAATTATAAAAATGTTTTGTTAGCAATTGATAAAATAACTGATCCAGATGGACTCGCAATGTCTCCTAGACGCATAACCCTATCAACCTCAGGGATCCCCAAAATGATAAAAAAAATGGCTGACGATAAGGTTAAATTTGATCTAGCTGTATCACTTCATAGTGCTCGACAAGAAGTAAGAGAAAAAATCATGCCTTTTGCAAATAAATTCCCGTTAAACGATCTTTCTAAATCATTAGCCTATTGGTATCAATACACTAAGAAACAAATTACTTTTGAATATGTAATTTGGGAAGGTATCAATGATAAAAAAGAAGATATTCAAGCTCTAATAAAATTCTGTCATCAAATTCCATCTAAGGTTAATTTAATTCAATATAATCCAATTGACAACTCTTTGATGAAGCAGGCCTCTGAAGAAATCATAGAATCTTACTTAAAAGCACTTAGTCAGTCAAAAATTAAAGTAACCTACCGACGTTCTCGAGGAGAAGATATTGCAGCTGCCTGCGGGCAACTAGCTAATAAATTATAATTAAATGAAAATCGATAATGAAATACTGGGAGTACTTATAGAAATACTATCTTTCTAATATGAAAGTTGTTGAGAAAATAAAAAAACCAATATATAATGAAATGGAGCTCTTTGAGGAAAAATTCACTGAATCAATGTCCTCTAAAGTGGCTCTTCTTAATAGAATTACTCACTTTATAGTAAATAGAAAAGGGAAGCAGATGCGACCAATGCTTGTTTTTCTTACAGCTAAAATGTTAGGCAAAGGCAAAATTAATGAAAGAACCTATAGAGGTGCTTCAATTATTGAATTAATTCATACAGCTACCTTAGTTCATGACGATGTTGTAGATGGCAGTAATAGGCGGCGTGGTTTTTTTTCTATCAATGCATTATGGAAAAATAAAATTGCTGTTTTAGTTGGAGACTATCTATTGTCAAAGGGATTGCTGTTGTCAATTGAAAATGAAGATTTTGACCTTTTAAAAACAATATCAGTTTCAGTACGCGAAATGAGTCAGGGTGAGCTATTGCAAATTGAAAAAGCTAGAACCTTAAATATTACTGAAGAGGTCTATTATGATATCATACGTCAAAAAACAGCGACTTTACTTGCATCTTGTTGTGCAATTGGCGCTCAGTCTGTAAGATGTAATGAACAAGAAGTCAAAAAAATTCACTTGTTTGGAGAGCTTATAGGAATGGCTTTTCAAATTAAAGATGATCTTTTCGACTACGGAGAAGAAAAAATTGGTAAACCTTTAGGCATAGATATAAAAGAAAAGAAGATGACCCTACCTCTTATATATGCTCTTAATATGGCTTCTTCCTCTGAAAAACGTAAGATTATTAATATAGTGAAGAATTATAACAGAAATAGAGAAAAAGTACTTGAGTTGATTCAGTTTGTTAAACATAAGGGTGGATTAAGTTTCGCTAAAGCTCGTATGGAGGATTTTAGAAAGCGAGCTTTAGAGTTATTATTTGAGTTTCCAAAAAGTGAATATCGTGATGCTCTCGAGTTGATGGTTAGCTTTGTTATCGAACGAAAGATATAAACCCAATTATTGTTCTTTGGGTTAACCAAGAAATTTTTAAATTTATCAAAATACTATATTTTTGATTTCAAGAAGCACCATAGATCAAGTATACGAAGCTGCAAGAGTAGAGGAGGTTATAGGCGATTTTATTTCTCTAAAAAAGTCGGGATCAAACTTTAAAGGTTTAAGTCCTTTTTCTCAAGAAAGAACTCCTAGTTTTATGGTTTCGCCTGTTAAACAGATATGGAAAGATTTTAGCAGTGGAAAAGGCGGTAATGTAGTGGCTTTTTTGATGGAACACGAACACTTTACATATCCTGAATCAATTGAGTTTTTAGCAAAAAAATATAATATAGAAATTGAAAAAACTGAGCAAAGTACAGCAGAAAAGAAGAAAACCAACCAAAGAGAAAGCCTCTTTATGGTTAACAAATTTGCTCAGGAGCAATTTTCTAAAGATTTGTGGGAATTTTCTGAAGGAATTGCTATTGGCTTAAGTTACTTCAGAGAGCGAGGTTTTTCTGACCACACTATTCGCTTTTTTGGTTTGGGTTATTCTGCTCAACAAAGGGATCATTTTTTTAAAATATTAATTAAAGCAGGTTATTTAGAAAAAAATATTATTGATACAGGTTTAGTTATTAAAAATGATCGTGGAGTTGTAGACCGTTTTCGAGGTAGGGTAATATTTCCAATTCGAAGTATGGCTGGCCGCATTCAGGGTTT
>MDSW01037801.1_pt1 | contig 18442 bp, 19 predicted proteins | sample 811171 | NCBI WGS metagenome assembly MDSW01 (sample SAMN05326641, study PRJNA326480) | marine metagenome | isolation source: seawater | place: Atlantic Ocean: North West | collected 2012 | reverse complement strand
ATATTAATCAACCAAAAGATTGACCGCAACCACATTCTCTAGATGCATTAGGATTAGTAATGTTGAATCCTCCTCCCATTAATGTATCTTTGAAATCTAATTCTAAACCATTTAATAGTGAACTATCGCCATTATGGATGTAAACCTCTACTCCTTCAAAATTTTGTATTTGAAAATTTTGAGAATCAGGTTTCTCAATAATTTTCATATCATACAAGTAGCCAGAACAACCCCCAGATTGCGCACTAATGACTAGGCAGTGAGTTTCTTCATCTCCTTCCATAGTTTTTTTCATCTGGTTAATTGCATTTTCCGTAACTGTGATTCTCACATCTACAACTTCTGTTTGTGTAATCACAGGTAGGGAGAAGCCTTCTCCGCCTAGAATGCCCATGTATCGTTGAAACAGTAGGGCTATATGAATAATCGTGTATTAACTCATTACAACCTATGGTAAAATAAGATAAGTATGCTTCCGCAAGTCATGGAGGGGCTAACAGATGTACCTGCTAGGTGGATTACTTCAGAAGGGGTTAAGAAAGGTATTGACAAAATCTGTATTGAAGAAGCACTTTCGATTTCAGTATCAAACGGAAGAGGTATTATTCTCTCTCTAGGTGTTACGATGAGGACTCCCGGTAATGATATTGAGTTAGTAACTGGACTTTTGTATTCTGAGGGAGTAATAAATTCATACGAACAAATCTGTGACTTCAACATTAATGGTGATCAAATACAAGTAATTGTTTCTGGTATTGATGAAAGAACAGTTTCCGATTTCAATCGTAGAAATACTTCAACTGCTTCTTGTGGTGTTTGTGGAAAAGAATCGATTTCTAATCTTCTTCACATTCATGGACCCAAACTATCAAAAAATTTCAATATTCATTCGTCAATAATAAGTCCGAGTATCGCTGAACTACGCTGTCAGCAAAAATTATTTCATGATACTGGAGGGACTCATGCCTGTGGATTATTTGATAAAAACGGTAATTTATTATTCATAGGCGAAGATATTGGTAGGCATAATGCTATGGATAAATTAGTTGGTAATGTATTATCAATATCTAATCGAATATTTACAGAAAGTTTCATTATTTTTTCGGGAAGACTTTCATTCGAATTAGTACATAAAGCTAGAAGAGCTGGCATAAGTGTCCTTGTTTCAATTGGCGCCCCTAGTAGTCTGGCTATCGATATCGCAGTAGAACACGGACTAACAATAGTAGGTTTTGCTAAGAATAATAGCATGACAGTTTATACAGGTCGCACCCGTATCGTCAATAGTTAGCAAATTGAGGTGGTAAAGTGGGAGACGAAATCAATCCGTTAACTCCAATGGAAAATATTCCCCCAAATTTAACTCCTCCTAAGAATTCTGCTGCAGGTATCCCTGCCGTGATATCTACAATGAAATATGGCCTTAGAAATATGGGCGTAATTAATTCAATTACTAAATTATCCAAAGTAAATGATTTTCATGGGTTTGATTGCCCTGGATGTGCATGGCCAGACCCTGACTCTCATCGTTCTTTTGCAGAATTCTGTGAAAATGGAGCTAAGGCAGTTTCAGATGAGGCAACCAAGAGTAGGGCTGATCGTAATTTTTGGTCGAAATGGTCCGTATCAGAACTATCAGAGAAATCTGATCATTGGCTTAATTCACAAGGTAGATTAACAGAACCAATGGTACTTAATCCCGGTTCTAAACATTATCAGCCCGTATCTTGGAATGATGCCTTTGATATTATTGCAGATAATTTAGTATCTTTAAATAGTCCAGATGAAGCAATATTTTATACCTCTGGGAGAACAAGTAATGAAGCTGCTTTCTTATGGCAATTGCTAGCGAGAAGGTTTGGTACGAATAATCTTCCAGATTGCTCTAATATGTGTCATGAATCTTCTGGAGTAGCCTTAAATGAGTCTATAGGAATAGGTAAAGGGACAGTCACTTTAGATGATTTTAACTCAGCAGATTTAATTATTGTAGTGGGCCAAAATCCAGGTACTAATCACCCTAGAATGTTAACTGCACTAAGGGATGCTAAGAAAAAAGGAGCATCTATTATTAGTATTAATCCTCTTACTGAAACTGGAATGAAAAAGTTCAAACACCCTCAAAATCTAATAGAAATGCTAGGTTTCGGTTCAACAATCGCAGATAAGCATCTCAAAGTTAAGATTAATTCCGATCAAGCACTTTTCCGTGCTTTTTCAAAATCTTTAATCGAGTCAGGTAATGTTGATGAAAGTTTTATCGACAAATATACCAATGGTTATCAGGATTACAGAAAAATAGTTATTGAATCAGATTTTAGTGAAATTTCAGAGATAACCGGAATCTCATTACAAGAGATTTTAGATGTAGGAGAGAAAATTTCCCAATCCAAGTCAACAATAGTTTGCTGGGCTATGGGAATCACACAACATAAAAATTCTGTTTCAACTATTCAAGAGATAGTAAATTTCCTTCTTCTTGGCGGTAATATCGGTAAAAAAGGAGCTGGAGTTTGCCCAGTGAGGGGCCACTCGAATGTTCAAGGTGATAGAACTGTAGGAATTAATCACAAACCTTCTCCAATTTTCATAGATAGTCTAGAAAAATCTACCGGTATTAGGAGCCCGGAAAAACATGGATTTGACTCAGTTGAGGCGGTTAAAGCAATGGAAAAAGGTCTTGGAAAAGTTTTCCTAGCTATGGGCGGTAATTTTCTTTCAGCTATGTCTGATACTAATAGAACCTCATCAGCATTATCAAATTGCAAATTAACTGTTCATATTTCCACTAAACCAAATAGATCTCATTTGATATCTGGTAAAACTGGTCTTATATTACCATGTCTAGGTCGTACAGAAGAAGATATTTCTCAAATCGTAGGTAAGCAATTTGTGTCTGTAGAAAATTCAATGGGGATTGTACATTCTTCGACTGGTACTTTCAAGCCAGCTAGTGATAAACTAATCTCCGAACCAGCAATTGTTTCAGGAATTGCTGGTGCTTTAGAATCGAGATTAGAACGGAGTGGACTTCCATGGGAAAATTTATCACAAAACTATAATTTAATCAGAGATTTAATCGAAAAAACAATTCCTGGATTTGAAGATTATAATATTAGAATTCAATCTAAGTCTGGCTTTTATTTACCAAATCCTCCCAGAGATTCTCGTACCTTCAAAACAAAAAATGGATTAGCAAATTTCATTTCTAGTGATATTTCCTGTGCTAAATCCTCAGATAAATTCATGATGATGACTATCAGGTCACACGACCAATATAATACTACTATTTATGGTCTTGACGATAGATATAGAGGGATTAAGAATGGTCGTCGTGTAGTTTTAATGAATGATAATGATATTGCAAATCTTGGATTATCCAAAGGCTCAGTAGTCGACTTAAGTTCAGAAATGAAATCGGAATTAGTTGTTTCTCCGAATTGGTTTGTAGTTCCTTATGAAATCCCTGAAGGTAATATTGCTACTTATTTCCCCGAATCTAATGTCCTTATTCCTTTAGATAGTGTTGCTGACAGAAGCAACACGCCAACAAGTAAATCAGTACCTATATCTATTAGTAAATCTAATTAATGTGTTTTAATAATTAGTTTCTGGTTTTCTAATCCTTATTATCGAGAAAGTGAATAGTGAAACGATCAGAATGGCAATCAAAATATTCCAATTAATTATTATTTTTAAAATTATTACAATTGTAAATGAGATAAAAATAATTCCTAGTAACATAAAATGTAAAACAGGCCCACCATTAAGTCTTGGATCTAAGAAATTATAGATATATACTCCCGCATAATATGCATATATTCTTGCCCAACCTACATACAAAATACCAAAAATAATTGGGAATACGAAATATTTCCAATTTAATTCAATATTGTTGATTACTAATGCTACCCCTAATATTATGACATTGAAATTGTGCATTATAATTTCATACCAATAAAATAAATGGTCAATATTATTTCCTTTTGATAATTCATTATCTATCATATGGAAAGTAACTATACAAGTGACTAATATGGCACAACTGTATGTAGTTGCAAAAAGAATAGGGGCTGAAATCAATATCCAATTTGGAACTTCGTTACCTGAAATATTTATCCAAGAGATTGATGCTAAAATTATGAAATTTAATCCAAATAGTCCGAAATGCCACATTGTAAACGGTGCGAGGCGAGTCAATCCACTAGAATTTCGCCTACGATTTTTTCTTTCATCATAATATAATGGATAATCGGGGGCTCCTTTTGGATCTAGAACTATCCAAGACAGTGTGAATATACTTAGTACAGCACAAATTGATCTAAATATTGCAAGAAGTTCATTTGACATGTAATTAGATGTGGATAATGATTTTATTTCAGGGATATCAAAAATATCTTTGTTGAAATATAAGAAAATTAACGATAATATTAGTGCAATTACCGTTATCAATGCTGTTTCTACAGTTTTATCCCTTTTACCATAAACCAATAATTCACTTAACATTCTAATTCACTAATTCCTCAGAATTATTTACTAAGTTTCTTTTGTTCTTTAATCAATAATTTACATCTGCTTATTTGTGTTTGGCATAATCGTTGGTCTTCTTTTCCGAGCCCTCTATTTTTAGCCTGTTCAAAACATTTGACTGCATCAGCATAAAGTTCTATAGATGCATATGAAGAACCCATGTTGTATAGAGTTTTTCCAGTCACCGAAGTAGGGTCTAGAACTATTGCTGAATGATATTCTTGTATACTTTCAACGAATTTTTCCAACTGATATAAAGCGTGCCCCTTTCCATTATAGGATCTAACTCTAAGCTCAATTTCTTCATCGGGTGCTCCTTCTATAGCCTTATCGAAGCAGTTCAAAGATTCCATTGGATTATTTTCAGTCAATAGAATCAGACCTTTGTTATACCATTCAATTGATTCATTAACATCTCTTGAATTGTTTTCCTTAATTATGTTAATTTTTTCCTTAACTTCTTTAGCTGCTGAAATCAAATTCTCCATTTCTTCATTTTCGTCAATTACATTTTTTTCCTTCTGCAAATCTGTTAACTCTTCCACTCTTTGCAGGCACTGGTTAGCCCTTTCGATATAGCCAGCTTTCGATAGAGCATCTGCTAAGCCCTTCCAGGAACTAACATCTGAACTATCTTTCTTCAATAATTCTTTCCATTCATTTACAGCAGCAGCATGATCTCCTTTTTCTGTCATTTTATTTGCTCGAGAAGTTCTTGCAGTTCTACTATTAACAAAGTCTAATGGCTCTTTTTTTTCTTCTTGTATATTTTCTTCCAAAATAGTCTTTGCAGGTAGAGAAACTATACTTTCATTTTCCCCCATATATTTGTATGAATAATCAAATAATTTTATCTCTAAATTTTCCATTAAATTCGCTATACGTGATAATTCTATATTTTCTCCCATTGTTTCGATAGCCATTTTTGCAAAATTTGCGGCCCTTTCTGGGTCTTTATTTTCTAGTAAAAATGCTAAATTTGCATTTGTTGGCCCATAATCAGGATTTATCCTGTGTGCTTGTTCAAATGAACTGATGGATTTGTTGATATCGCCAAGCTTTGCCTTGATAATCCCAAGTCCATACCAAGCAGATATACAATTTTTATCTTTTTTAGTTATTTTTGAATATATTTCTGCGGCTTCAATATAATTGTCATCATCTACAAATTTGTCTGCATTTTCTATCATTGCAACTATATCGAAATCAGACATATCATGCGCATATACCTCATCGAATTAAGTATTGGCTGTATTTGTATATGTTTAGGCCAGTATTCAAGTCATATACTTCGTGCGGAGGATATGACGCGCCAACTCAGAGTGATGGGGATTTGTGGAACTTACACATTAGAATCTGCAAATGGAAGGATGCTTGAGATAATTTCTGATAAACTTAAGCCAAGAGGAATAGATTGGGTAGTATGGGATAACAAGAAGTATCCCTTACCGTTTGTTGGAGAAGAAGGATGCTGGAATCATCCCAATGTTATAAAATACAAAGAATTAGCGGATTCAGCAGATGCTTTTGTTCTTTCCAGTCCCGAATATCATGGTACAATGAGTGGGGTAATGAAGAACTCTTTAGATTGGCTATCTTTCGACCAAACATCCGGTAAGATTTTCGCATTTATCAGTACTTTAGGTGGGCAATCTAACACTACAACTCTCAATCATATGAGAGTGGTTGCTAGATGGATTCATGGATTTTCTATCCCTGAACAATTAGTAATCGCAAAGGTAAAGACAGCTTTTGATGAAAACGGAGATATCGTAGATGAAGATATCAAGAATCGTATCGATAAATTTACAGACAGTATCATCAAGCATACAGAGAAACTCAGAGAATGATTATCCAATTATAATTTCCCAGTTTGCCATCGGTTTGTGCCAGTCTCTTAACTGATCAGTTTCTAGTCGAATTTGAACTTCTTCCCCTTGTTCATATGTACTTTCATCAATGATGAAATCAATAACTTTCGTATTGCTCCTAAATGTATCGTCATACAGAACCTGTTCTCTAACAGTGCTTCCTGACTCAGTAAATTGTAATATAACTCTTAGATGACATTCTTGAAATGGATTTCTCTGTGAACATGACTCACTACTTCCGTCGTGTTCTACAGTAAGATAACCTTCAATTACTACATTTTCAGGGACAGTTACTAGATTAATTATCGTATCTTTTGCAGTTGGGGCGCATTCACATTCCATATTATCTACTTCAGCATCTGCCAATAAATTGACCTTCACAATCAAGGTATCTGTATTAATCAAAGAAGATGAAATCGAGGTTGCTAGAATTAAATATGTACCTGGTTTTTCATACTGATGAGATACTTGAGTTCCTAAAGCAGTATTGCCATCTCCGAAATCCCAATTTACTGCTTTACCTCCTGTACTCGAGAAATTAAATTCATGTAAAATCTGAGTGATCTGTGTTTCTTCGTCATTATCTCCTTCATCGATTTCAATTAAACTGTATTCGTTAATTCCTAGATTATTATCGACCGTTATCTCAAATTTTATTTCATCGTTATTGGAAAATAATGTTAAGTTATTTCCTAACACTATGCCACCAAAACTTAATGATACCACAAAAATTGTTATTATAGAAACGGATGCAAACCTACCATACATAATACTAGATATTCTAATTCCTATTTGAATTAATGTTTATTTGAGGATGTTGTTTCCTATTCGTTAAAGATAATACATTTTTTTATTTCATCTCACAAATAAGTTAATTATCCATTATCAACTCGATAGTTTGTGTCATTATTGATCGATGTTATTTCAAATCGAATTGACGGACTAAGTTGGATAGAATATTTTACATTTGCTGTGAATTCGTTTGTATTCATATTTTCAAAAAATATTTCTAAGCTTCATGGAGAAGATGATGAGGCCAAGACCAAAGCAAGATTACGTACACTACATTTATTCAATTTAATAGTATTTTCAGCATTTATTCTATCTATTTTACTAAATAGTAAGTCATTTCCTGACGAGCAAATTAGTCATTCTTCACTGTGTTTGCTAATATCATACTTAGTGTACAATATTGCAGATGGTATGATTTTATCTAAATATGGTGAAAATATTACCGTGATGGGGTCATCAAGATACACTGAAACAGCAACATCTAGAACGTTGGAATTAATCATTCTCGGTGTTGTTATTGTAACTTCAACAATCACTCTGATTAATATTTGGGGCATAACTGGTATATTAGAAACAACAGGAGCAGTAGGTTTTCTAGCAGTATTGATATTTGCAACTAAGGATTATTGGCTTGGAGATTTCCTTAGTGGTATCCTAATTATAAGCAGTGATAGTGTCAAAAGAGGAGATGTGATATCGATACCTGATATGGATATTATGGGTATTGTAATGGAAATAGGAGGTTTGCAAACCAGAATTAGAGATCTTGTCCAAGGGCATGATATAGAGGTTCCAAATAATTCAATTCTATCTAACAGGACAGATTTTTTCAAATTGAATCATGGTGGTCCTTTGAAAGATTATGTTGATTTCAACATAGGGTATGGTGTTAGCACAGAAATAGTTGAGAATTATTTGAACGCAGTCTATGAATCTGCTAAAGAAAATATTGATGGCTTAAATGAAACTAGGAAGCCATTAATTTCATTAAAAGAGAACAGTAATAATGCAGTTCGTTGGAGATTAACTTACTACGTATCAAGACCTTATCGTGTTTTGAAAATAAGGGATGCGATAAATTTATCTGCTTATGATTTACAAGAAGATTTTGATATCGATTTGAGTACCCCTCAATTAGAAGTTTCGGTCAGTAAAAAATAAAAATATTTTCTCCATTATTATTCGTAAGACCACTCACCGTTTCTCATTACTGAAACTCTCTTACCTTCTTGAGTAATTCCATCAATGTTAAGTTCGCCAGAACCAATCATCCAATCAACATGAATATTAGATGAATTTCCACCTGCAGCAGTTACTGCAGCTGGATTTCTACCGATATCTCCTTTGAAGCATTTCGAGTAACATTGACCCAACGCAATATGGCAAGACGCATTTTCGTCATAGAGAGTATTATAGAAAAGGAGTCCGGATGAACTTATCGGAGATGAATGAGGAACTAAAGCAACCTCCCCTAACTTCCTTGCCCCTTCGTCTGTATCTATCAGTTTTAGAAATACTTCTTCACCAATATCAGCTCTTGCCTCAACTATCTTTCCTTCTTCAAATCTAACTTCTATGCCATCAATTAAGGTGCCTCTATGTACCAGTGGTTTCGAAGCTCTAACTGTTCCATTCACACGATCAGCATGGGGAGTTGTAAAAACCTCTTCAGTAGGAATATTTGGAGTACAAGTAATTCCATTTCGAGAAGTACTGGCACCTCCTTTCCAAGCATGTCCATCTGCTAATCCTAGAATCAAATCAGTTCCTGGTGCTGTGTAATGTAATGAATGGAAGTTCTGTTCATTCATCCAATTCTGCCTAGTTGTCAAAGTTTCTTGGTGTTCCTTCCAAGCAGCTATAGGGTCATCATTATCGACTCGAGATATTGAAAAAATTGCTTTGGCTAATGAGGCAACAGCGTCGTCGTCGTTTTTATCAGGGAAAACTTGCTTTGCCCATGCAAGCCCTGGATAAGATACAATATTCCAGTTAGTTATGAAATTTGTAATTGGCTCCATTGCTGGTTTTGCTGCCATTGACATTGATTTCCCTGCCCTAGCGACTCTTGCAGGGTCTTGTTCAGCCAGAAGTAGAGGGTTTGCAGCAGAGATTGCAAGCCTTGCAGTATTGTCATTATATGCCTCTCCCATCGCTTTAAACAACCACTCAGGTGCATGGTCAAGACTTTCATCTGTTGCATGTTCATAGCGGGTAAGTTGTAGTTCATCGTCACTCAAAATAGTTGATACCACGCCAGCCCCATTTTTGTAAGCCTCAGCTGATATTCTACGTATTAGAGGAAGAGCCTCTACGGGTCCAGTAATTATCAGGTCTTGTCCTGCTTGAAGGTTAAGTCCAACTCGAATTGCTACTTCCGCTAAACGGTCTAGCATGTTAACATCGAAAGGCAAGTCCTTATCTGGCAGAATAGTCATATATGTTGGAATTGTCTGTTCTGTATTAACCTTTCAATCTGCTCTTGTATGATTATGACTTTCTATTCAATATCATGTCCAACATGTTCGGATGTATCTTCCCAACATTTGTCATTCTTATCGTTAATAGCGCCATCCTCAGCTAAACATGGGTGATGGTTAGTAAAAACATCTCCATAAGTTAACCATGGTCGAACTATCCAAGCATGAGACATCCAGTACTCACCGGATAAGACATTCTCTCCCCCTCTATCTTTACAATCTGAATCACTCAAGTCTTCTCCTTGAACTAAAATTAATTCAATATTGAAGCATAAAGAATCATGACGATGCCACCAATCATTATCTCCAGTGAAACCTTCGGGAGGAGAGTCATTAGGGGCGTTAACAAACCAGGCAAATCCAACTAATTCAGAATCTTCTTCTTCACCAGAGAACATCAGAAATTCTGGTTCTGAGAAACTGAAGTTTTCATCTAATGAAGTACCAGGAAATTTGGGTGATTCTCTTTCGAAATCATCATTATCCATGGTAAAGTTTTCCATTCTAGCATGATGAGTTCCCATTCCCTCTGTATATCCAACTAACATATGGAATCCATCAGCTTCTGCTTCTCCTAATGTTCTCCATTGAGATGCCCAATCTATAGCAGCCTGGAATTCATATGTCAATTCCTCACATTCATCGCTTGGCAACTGGCCTTTCTCCATACCATCATATGCTGAGTCAACATGATGCCCACCGAATCCGGTTGAATTACACCACCATGGAATTGTGTTAGGGATATATCCACTCAGTGGGCAATCCATTTCGCCATCACCATCAAGATCACCACATACTCCATCAACATCTGGTTGTAAAAGTTCAGATTCATCCTCTATGAAATCCCTTTCTCTTCCATCTTCGTATAAACATCCACTAAAAATACTCGAAACAAAAACTAAGACGAGTAATACTGAAGGGATTTTCATAAAACTTTGTTAAACAACTGCGTTATAAACATATTATCTGAATGTTTTACTTTAGCAATAAAGACTTACTTAATTCTAAATAATTTGTAACAAATATATTATACTACCTTTTTGTCAATTTTATTGGAGAATAGAAATGAGTGGACAATTAGCAAAATTTGGTTTTATAGCAAGTATGGCATCAGTAGTAGGGTCATTGTACCTTTACTTCGTTGGCGACGATGAAATGTTAGGAATATTTGTAGGATTATGGGCTCCTACCTTAATTTTAGCAAGTAAAGAAATAGAAGCTTGGATGGAAAATTAAAACTTTCTTTCGATGAAATTTTAGTATAACTTAGCATATTGTATTAGTTATTTCCAATTAGAGATAACAATTTATGACTGATTTCTTTAATCTAGTATTCTGCTTTTGATTAAATCAAGTGTTCGTGTGAGCGTAAGGGACTTGAGGGATAACCTCCTCGTATGTATGATGAAATCTTCTCCGCGGGTTGTTGCGCTGTTGATAATCGCCACACTAATTCTTCCGTTAACTGCATCACAAATCAGTCCTGTTAATGAAAGAGGAGGTCTAGATGCAGCAGGAGAATGGCAGCCAAAACATTCTCTAGAGATCCATGATGGATGGTGGGAAGATTGGTCTAGAGACAAGAATCAAGACAAGATAGATGATCGTCTCGCTTGGTTGCTAACTCAGCCTTCGGACGTGTATTCACAGTGGTGGAAGAGAGCTGACCCAGGATATGCTAGAGTTTTCGTTGATTATGATCATCACCCCTCGTCTGCCGATGTCAAGGCTTTAGAAGCACTTGGTGCAACAGTGACAATGAGACCTATTTATCTTGATAGTTTGATAGCGAATGTTCCGTTAGATATTTTACACTCTGAATCACCACTATTACAATTATCCGGCCTTGTCATGTTAGAAGACCTAGGGCTTGCAGAGACACACATGAACGAGGCGGGCCCAAATATGGGTGTAGATCAAGTTTGGTCTCAATATGGCTATGATGGTACAGGAGTCACTATTGCAGTTCTAGACACAGGGGTGCGAGGAGATCATGAAGGACTCAACGACATAGACGATGAATTGACAATAGGTTGCGAACAACCGGATCCAGACCCACTTAATCCTAATCCTATTGTGATTGATTGTGATCCAAAAATATCAGCGTTCTTCGACGCTGTGATAACCGACTCCGAACAACCTGCTGGAGAGTCTTATGACTCGGGTACTCACGGCTCCCATGTAGCCGGAATCGCTGCAGGGACAGGTGGAGGGCAGGTTTCGGCAGATGGTGCTAGGTATATCGGTGTGGCTCCAGGTGCGTGGCTAATCAATATCTTGGCATGTTGTGATGGAGATATACAGGATATAATCGAAGGTGCGGAGTGGGCGATTGAGAATAAGAACTCTAAGGGTATAGACATACTGACTTCTTCACTTGGTGAACAACAGTTAGAGATACATTTCGATAATGATGGTTCTTCTGCTTGGAGCCAACAAATGGATGCCGTAGCTGATTCTGGAATCATAACATTCCTCTCAGCCGGAAATGAGTTTGGAGGAGCCACATTTGCTGGTTGTAATACCATAGATAGTCCGGGAGATGCGAATCTCCCAATCACTGTGGCTAGTCTCGACAAAGATTTGGGCTTAGCAATATATTCCAGTAGGGGATATACTTCAGATGGACGAGTAAAACCTGACGTATCTGTAATAGGATCTAATATTATGGCTCCAGATGCGGCAACCTCGGATGGGTATACAAGTAAATCAGGAACCAGCATGGCCACCCCCTTAATGGCTGGAATCGCCGCGTTGATGGTAGAAGCAAATCCAGATATTACACATGAGCAAGTCAAAGACATTATCAGTGCGGACTCGATTGAAAGAGAATTACAGTTGCTTGATGACCCAGGCTTCAATGATTGTAGTATTCTGGAATCAAGGCCAGATAATGAATTTGGATATGGACAAGCAGATCCTCTTCTTTTTGTACAATCTGCGGGGGCAATTGACTCCTCTCTGAACATCACGATGAATCTTAAAACTCTAGAACATATTGGTAATGAATCTAGTATTTCTGGAATTTCATCAGGAGGGTCCTCTGGAGTCGGGTTCGTACAGATTAAAGTTGGAGGGGGAGATTGGCAGCAAGCAACAGACCTTTCATCTAGTGGCGACTGGTCATCTTGGAGTTTGAAATTGAAACCTCACATTGAATCCGGAAACTCTACAATGTACTCTAGGTTAGTTATTAGTGATGATCAAATGTCTCCTGTAGACGCTCGAAGAGTTATATTGATTGATGGACAAACTGACTCTAGCGAAGGTATCCCTGACGGAATGGCATTCGGTTTCTATGCATTCATAATCTCATTATTTACCATAGTAACTTTCCTTGGCTGGACGAAATATATGGCTCGAAATAAGGGAATGGTAGATGAGATATTAGTAGATGATTCTCCACCTAGTCTATAAGATCAAATTACAAATTGAGATCTGACTAAACACAAGTTCAATTGTTTAGTCATCAGCAGACACACATGAATGAGGGTTCGCTGTCTTCGCTGAATTGGCTTAGTCGATTTACTGATGAAACTCCAGGTGATAATCAGGTAGGAGGCATATCTAGGCAGGTACCAAATGCATGTTGGTCAAGAGTTAATCCAACCCCTACTCCAAATCCTATTATTAGACTTTGGTCAACTGAAATGGCAGAAGAAATCGGTCTCAATGTGAAAGAAAATGATGTACTCGGAGGTAAAAAATTATCCTTAGGGATGGATCCTTATGCACAACGATATGGAGGCCATCAGTTTGGTAATTGGGCCGGTCAACTAGGAGATGGAAGGGCTATTACTTTGGGTGAAGTAAACACAGGTAAGAAAATATTAGAATTGCAGCTCAAAGGTTCTGGAGAAACTCCTTATTCACGTTTTTCTGATGGAAAGGCTGTTCTTCGCTCCTCAATTCGCGAGTTTCTTTGCAGCGAGACAATGTACCACCTCGGTGTTCCGACAACACGTGCCCTATCTTTGGTGTCGACAGGAGAAGATATTGTTCGAGACGTAATGTACGATGGCAACCCATCCGCAGAACCGGGTGCAGTTATTTGTAGGGTAGCGCCTAGTTTTATTCGTTTTGGAAGTTTTCAAATTCATTCAATGTCAGGAGATTTCCAAACTCTCCGGAGTCTTGTAGATTATACTGTAAAACACCATTTCCCTGATCATAATACTCGAACTGATGAGGATATAATTGAATGGCTAAAATCTATAGCAGATGAAACCGCATTGATGATTGCTCATTGGATGAGAATCGGTTTTGTGCACGGGGTAATGAATACAGATAATATGTCAATCCATGGTATCACCATCGATTACGGACCATACGGATGGCTTGAAGATTTCAATCCTGATTGGACACCAAATACTACTGATTCAGGTCGGAAAAGGTATAGGTTTGGTAATCAAGCACAAATTGGTGGATGGAATTTTGCACGCTTACTAGAATCAATCGCTCCACTGTTAGATGAACCTATTAAATTAAATGAGGTTTTAGATTTTTACTATGAAGTCTATCAGAATCACAGTAATGAAATGTGGGTTGAAAAACTCGGTTTGGATAAATTCAATAACGGTGATGATGAATTAATTACAGAATTGACATCATTACTATGCAGTGTTGAAACGGATATGACAATCTTTTTTAGATTATTATCATCCATTAAGACACCAGATATTAGTCATTTAACATATGCATTCTACTCCAGAGAAAACATCCCTAAAAAAGAATGGAATATATGGTTGAATAAGTGGTGGAACAGAGTTAAACAAAATCCTGACCAAGAAAAAATGAAACTTGCAAATCCTAAGTATGTTCTAAGGAATTGGATGGCTCAATTAGCTATTGACGCGGCTGAGGGTGAAGATTATTCTGTTGCAATAGAACTCTATGAATTACTTAGAAACCCCTATCTAGAACAACTGGAGTATGAAGAAAAATGGTTCAGAAAACGTCCTGAGTGGGCACGTCATAGAGTCGGTTGTTCAATGCTTTCATGCTCGAGCTAATATCTAATTATTCAGAAATTAAACTTCGACCTGGCTAGGGAGATATTCTTTCTGATTCATTCTTCGCTCTAACCAAATCGGACCACCAGGTAGAATTGACAACAATCCTCCCGTAATCACTGCACGAATATTCCATTTATTTTGCATCCAACCCAATCCTAGTAAACCTATGTAAAGTATCCAAAGAAAACCATGCATGGGTCCAATAATCTTTACTAAAATTTCATTCCCACCAAGATATTTTAGTGGCATAGCGATGAAATACAAAAAGATAGTTGAACAGGTTTCTGCAATCCCTGCAATATTAAAAAAACGCATCTAATCACCGATTCAATGGAAAATTGTATTATTTAGATCTCTGAGTAACCTTTTCCCTCACTCGTAAGAAAATCATTATGTAAAAAATCATCACAGGTATGATAGTAGAAAAACCTAAAAATATCAGAATACCAACCGCATAAGGAATATCCCAAAAACTCTCAAAAAATGGTAAGATACTTACAGTTATTACTGAAAATAGCGTGATAACTACGACTATAATTAGTGATGATTTTTTTAGCCAAACTTCATCCATAATATCTTGTATAAGATAAGGCCAAGTGAGTTTTGAGTCTAATGGAGAATTTTCTTCGTCTTTCTCCATGCAAATGGGAGAATACACTCACATATGATGTATATGCTAAATAGTGTTGAAATTGATATACTACGTACTACAGAATGAAAACCATAATGCTCTCGCCTAACCATGAGCAAAAGGGTGTGGTTGTATGTGGCAACCATTTCGATTGGACTTTGGATTTCTGCTACAGGCGCAGGAGGAATAATTTCGGATAGTATGGCTGAATGGCCAGTTAATATATGGTGTTGGGGAGTCTTTACTGCCATCTTCGTAATGGCTGAAAGGAAAGAACGAATCGAGATGCTCGTTGTTGTTGCTTTAGCTACACCAATGGAGTTATTTTTCTCTGAAGTCTGGTTAATTTATGAATATCAGAGAGATTTCATGCCCCTATTCGTTCCAGCGGGACATTATTTCCTCTTTGATCTAGGTCGGCGAGGGGCTACCAAAATTCGGGAAAGTGTGGCCATGCTCGCTCTCTCACCCTTCATTCCATTGGTGGTCTATGGTGCATACACAGGCGGTGACACATCCGGATTAGTGATGCTACTACTAGTACTTGGTTTTACCAAATGGGGTCCTCAGCCTCGTCTTTATGTGGTTATGGCTTGGGCAGCATTAGCAATGGAAATTTGGGGAACCTATCTCGGTAATTGGGTGTGGGCCTCAGAGGTACCATGGACGGGCCTTACAGCCTGGAATCCTCCACTTCTCGTCGGAGCATTCTATTGCTTTGGTGACTTATTGGTTAACTTGTGTGTTTCTAAGTTTGGTGCCGAATGATTTCAGATTATTAATTTTTTATGGCAATTATCGAGGCAATATTCGAAACCATCCAGGACGAAGCAGCAAGCAATTGTAACCAATCTCCGTTAGTAGATATACCATATGAAAATACGCTAATAATCCAACAAAGGCTGGCTAACATTTGACCTATCCATTCAAAACTTGACATCTTTCCAAAACGTGTTTGAATAATTCCCATACGGTTTTCAGTTCTCTTCGAACTCTGTTCAAGAGTTTCATTCAACACGTTAAACACTCATTAACTTTTTAATAAAAACTAATAATTGATATTAGAGTTATTATTATTATTTATCAATTAGAACGGTTCAGACATATTTAGATTCAGAATGATTTAATCCAGTTGAGACTCTGATATATGCCATCGCAAACACAATAAACTAATCGGCTCAACTCATGATTATCTAATTAATTTGTAATTTAACTTTATTAAATAATGTCTAGAGCATCAAATATGAACTTGCCTATTCTATATTCTTTTAGAAGATGCCCATATGCTATGCGAGCTCGAATGTCTATAGTTCGTTCTGGATTCGAAGTGGAACACAGAGAAGTCTTTTTGCGTGATAGACCTATTCAGATGATGGAAATATCTCCCAAAGGAACGGTTCCTGTATTGCTACTAGAAGATGGAACAGTCATAGAAGAGAGCTTAGAGATAATGGAGCATGTTCTCTCTTGGACTTTAACAAATACTGAAAGAGAATGGGTTGAACGTAACGATGATGAATTCAAATACCATCTTGACCGATATAAATATCCGAATCGTTACGATGACATCGATGTATTGGAACAAAGAGACGCTGCATGTAAATTCATTGAATTACTGGAGGAGGAAATCCCTCATGGTAATCTCAGTGATGCGATATTCCCTTTTGTTCGACAGTTTGCTAATCATGATCGTGAGTGGTTTGATGAGCAGAATTGGCCTAATGTACATCAATGGTTAGCAATTAATCTAAAATCTAAAGAATTCTCTATATGCATGATTAAGTACAATCAATGGGTTCCTACATAACTACACGCGATTTATTTCATTAAAATATGGCTGTAAGAGTTCTTTCATAGGCTAGGCATTGAAAGGACTGTTATCTGTATTTGGCTTAGTCCTTTTTTTCCATTATTCGATGTATGTAGAATTATTAAAATATGATATTAAATCAGGTGATAGCAATGGATTCTACTCGTCAGGATTTGCGATTAACAACAATAGTTGTCACTTCCGTGTTTATTATTATCTTTTTAGTAGTCAGTGCTGTTGGAAATAATTCAGTAATTTTGAACGGATACTCAGCTGTTCTGTGTTGTGCAGTGATTTGTATTGGCATCCAATGGGTTGCATGGATACCTGCATCTATCGGGAAATCAGAACGCTTCTACGATTTGACTGGTGGCTTAACTTATATCACACTTGTAGGATTCAGTCTTTGGGCTGGATCACGTTCCGAACCCATAAGTTCGAGAGAATTAATCGTTAGTTTGCTTGTTGTAATCTGGTCTTTACGTCTGTCTAGTTTTCTTTATCTACGTATTCATCGAACTGGAAAAGATGGACGTTTTGATAAACTCAAAACATCATCTATCCGGTTTCTTGTACCATGGACTATTCAAGGTCTGTGGGTTTTCTTAACAATGATAGTTGTTATTGTAATCAATACCCAGGCTGATTCAGCACCTGCATTAGGGATATGGGACGGAATAGGGTTATCGATATGGATACTGGGATTTAGTATTGAAGTTATAGCAGACAATCAAAAGACCGTTTTCAATTCTGAACCAAATAATGAAGGGAAATGGATAGATTGTGGGTTGTGGTCATATTCTAGACATCCTAACTATTTAGGGGAAATTCTCCTATGGACCGGAATAGCCTTCTTTGGAGTATCTTGCTTTACAGGTCTAGAAAAAATTGCTTGGGTATCCCCATTATTCATCTATGTTCTCTTAACGAAAATTAGTGGAACACCCATACTAGATAGACGAGCTTTAGAAAAGTGGGGTGATGATTCAGAATATCAAAGTTATAGAGAGAGAACTCCTCTACTTTTCCCGCGTATTTTTTCAAAATAATGAACCTTAGAACCAATCGGCAGAGATTATTTTTGAAGAAGTAAAAACATTTAAATTTATACAATTCCTCCGAATATTAGTCTTGTAGTCTCCCCATTATTGATATTCAACATACCGCCCCCCCCACTTTGTATGGACCTTGTCCTGATAGCTTCGTTTCTACTATTCATGTGTGCCTTCGCGGGTGTAGGATTAGCCAGTATGTGGGTAAAAGAAGATACTACTGATGATTATCTTGTTGCTAGTCGTGGAATGCATCCTGCT
>MDSW01161186.1_pt1 | contig 18448 bp, 19 predicted proteins | sample 811171 | NCBI WGS metagenome assembly MDSW01 (sample SAMN05326641, study PRJNA326480) | marine metagenome | isolation source: seawater | place: Atlantic Ocean: North West | collected 2012 | reverse complement strand
TTTAAATTTTCATTGTTTTTGTAGTTAAAAATCTCACCATTTTTGATAAAGGATATTTTTCCATTTTCTTCAGAAATTACTATTGCTATTGCATCAGTTTTTTCTGTGATTCCAAATGCAGCTCTATGCCTTAATCCTAATCTAGAATTTATGTTTTTATTTTCAGAAACAGGTAAAATTACCCTTGCAGCAGTAATAAAATTACCATCAATAATGACGGCTCCATCATGCAGGGGACTGTTTTTATAAAATATACTTTCAATGATTGGAGATGAGATTTCAAGGTATAAATTATCACCTGTATTTTTAATGAAATCGAGACTGTTATTTCTCTCAATTATAAATAAAGCTCCAGTTTTACTCTTAACTAATTTATTACAGCTTTTTAAAAACTCATCAATGTCCATTTGACTAATTTCTCTGGAGGGTTTGAAAATATTAATGTATTTGAAGTAAAGTTTGTTGTTTGTTAAGTTGTTGGACCCTAGCATTAACAAAAATTTTCTTATTTCTTGTTGAAAAACGACAATTAATGCAAAAACTCCAACGCTTATGAATTGACCAAGCAAATTACTTAAAATGCTTAAGTTGAAAAGGTCAGTTAATTTCCAGATTAAGTAAATAATAACGATTCCAATTAGAATATTAATTGCAGCAGTGCCTTTGACTAATTTATATACATAGTATAAGAGAATAGCTACTAGAATTATATCTATAACGCTAATGAAATCTGGCAATAAAAAATCAAGTTTATCCAATTTTAAAGATTTCTATAAAAGTAATTAAAAATGAATTAAATGTTTTTGTTAAGAAAGTTTGTTAATTTAATAACCTCCTTAGCTTCTTTTACATCGTGAACTCTGAGAATATTTGCTCCATTGAGAATGGAAACAGTATTTAAGCAAGTAGTTCCATTTAATACATTTTCTGGTTTTTCCTCTAGAAGGCTGTAGATCATTGATTTTCTAGACAAACCAACTAAAATAGGACAGTCTAACTCCTTAAAAAATGATAATTCACTTAAGATTTTATAGTTGTGTTCAATGGTTTTTCCAAATCCAAATCCAGGATCAATTATTACATCAATTACTCCTGCTTCTGTAGCTTCAAAAACTTTTTTAGATAAATTTTCAATTATTTCAACAATAATATTTTCATATAAAGGATTTTTTTGCATATTTTTTGGATTTCCTTGCATATGCATAATTATATATGGAACATTTAATTCAGCAACACAATTAAACATATTTGGGTCTAAGTCTCCACCTGAAATATCATTAATTATTGACGCCCCACTATTAACTGCTTGTAAAGCTACTTCGCTTCTAAATGTATCAACTGAAATAATTGTTTCACTAAATTCTTTTTTTATTAATTCGATAGTTGGTACTACTCTTTTTATTTCATCTTTTAATTTCACTTCTTTTGCTCCAGGCCTTGAACTGTAACCACCTATATCAATTATATCCGCTCCATCAGTTAACATTTTTTCAACATGATCTAAAATTTTTTTATTAGAATCAAACATGCCACCATCATAGAATGAATCGGGTGTAACATTTAAAATACCCATTATTTTGGGTGTGGATAAATCCATTAAATTTCCATTTAAATTGATTGTCATTGTGATTTTAAATTTTTTAATAACTTTTTACAAAACTAAACTACCTATTTGAATTTTTTCAACGAAATTTACATAAAAAATTAATTGGCTATTAACACTTCTAATCAGTACGATCAAGTAACTTCTAATTGTAGAGATCTTTTTTTAAATAAGATGAAAGATTATGGTAGTGCGTGGAGAATCCTTAGACTTTCATCGTTAACAGATCAAATTTTTATTAAAGCTCAAAGAATAAGAAGTCTACAAACTAAAAAGATTAGAAAAGTTGATGAAGGCCAAGTTTCGGAGTTTATAGGGATAATAAATTATTCAATAATGTCACTAATTCAAATTGAGAAGGGGATAGTTGAGTCTCCGGACTTAGATTTGGATTCGGCATTAAAATTATACGATATTCATTTGGCTCAGACTAAAGCATTAATGGAGAACAAAAATCATGACTATGGAGAGGCATGGAGAGATATGCGTGTAAGTTCATTGACGGATTTGATAATTCAAAAGATTTTAAGAATAAAGCAAATAGAAGATAATCAAGGCAAAACTTTAGTTAGTGAAGGAATTGATGCAAATTACCAAGACATGATAAATTATTCAGTATTTGCTTTGATTCATCTCAAAGAAAAATAAATTTAATATGTATTGGATATTTAGAAAGCTATCTAATATGTTTTTAACTCTTTTTGGAGTTACAACTATTATATTTTTTCTTTTTAATGTATTACCAGGTGATCCTGCTCAAATGATGTTGGATCAAAATGAAAATTCAGAACAGCTTATTGTTATTAAAAAAAAGTACGGTTTTGATAAACCAGTTTTTATTCAGTATTTATATTATTTAAATGACCTGTCTCCAGTTTCATTACATTTTAACGATACTGACAATCTTTCTTTTTTGAAAAAAGATAAATATAATTTTATAAAATTTTTATCTTTTGAAAATTTTAATATTGTCTTTAAAACCCCATATTTAAGAGAATCATATCAAAAAAATGGAGTTACTGTAATTGAAATAATTAAGAATACATTTCCAAACACTGCTATACTTGCTTTATCTTCAATTACCATAGCAATAATACTAGGATTATTTTTAGGAATTTTTTCAGCTTTGTATAAAAACACCTGGATTGATTATTCAATTCAGATTTTTAGTACTCTTGGAATGAGTGTGCCTTCTTTTTTTAGTGCAATCTTGTTTGCTTGGTTTTTTGGTTATGTATTAAATGATATTACTGGATTAAATATGACTGGAAGTTTATATGAATTAGATGATTATGGTGAAAATTTAAATATTAATCTTAAAAATTTAATCTTACCATCAATAGTTTTAGGGATAAGGCCTGTTGCCGTTATTTCACAAATGATGCGAAATTCTCTTTTAAAAGTTTTATCTCAAAATTATATTAGAACAGCATATTCTAAGGGCTTAACTCAATTTCAAGTCATAAAAAATCACGCTATTAAAAATTCTTTAAACCCAGTCATTACTGCCCTTTCAGGTTGGTTTGCTAGTATGTTGGCTGGTTCAGTATTTGTTGAGTATATTTTTGGATGGAACGGACTAGGAAAAGAAATAGTAGACTCGCTCAACACTTTAGATGTGCCAGTTTTAATTGGAGCTGTATTGACAGTAGCATTTATATTCATTTTGATTAATATCTTTGTTGATATAATTTATACATGGTTAGATCCAAAAGTAAAACTTGATTAAAAAATAAAAATAATGAGAAAAAAAATTGTTGCAGGAAATTGGAAAATGAATAATGATTTTAACCAAACTAAAGATTTAGTTACTGAATTAAAAGAGTTTAATTTCCCTAAGGACGTTAGTGTGATGATTTCACCAGCATATCCTTTTTTAAAAACATCAGTTGATTTATTACAAGATTCATCAATTAAAGTAGTTTCTCAAAATATTCATCAAAAAAATAACGGTGCTTACACCGGAGAGGTTTCTTCTGAAATGTTAAAAAGTATTGGTGTCAATAACACCTTAATTGGCCACTCTGAAAGAAGAGCTTATTTTAACGAAACAGATGATGTTTTGTTAGAAAAGATTGAGTTTGCGTTAAATAATAATTTGAATATTATTTTTTGTTTTGGAGAAGAGTTATCTGACAGAAAATCAAACAATCATTTTAAATTAGTTAAAGCACAACTTGATAATACTGTTTTAAAAATGAATAAAGAATCTTGGAAAAATATAATTCTGGCCTATGAGCCTGTATGGGCCATTGGAACTGGAGAGACTGCTTCGCCAGAACAAGCTCAAGAGATGCATGAATTTGTAAGAAATTACATTTGTGAATGTTATGATAATAGCGTTTCTGACAACGTATCAATACTTTATGGAGGAAGTGTAAAACCCTCAAATGCAAGTGAGATTTTTAATAAAATCGATGTAGATGGCGGTCTTATTGGAGGAGCATCTCTATCAGCAAAAGATTTCAATCTGATCATTGAAGCCAATAGTTCCCTTTAAAATTTTGTAAATTGGTGTGAATATGAGCACTAAAGAAAAAATATCGGAGAAGGAAGTAGTCTTAACAGATTTAGCTCATGAAAATGAAATTATTCTTTATAACGACGATGTAAATACATTTGAGCATGTAATAAAAACCTTGATTAGGGTTTGTGATCACACACCTGAACAGGCCGAGCAATGTTCATTAATAGTTCATTATAAAGGCAAGTGTAGTGTTAAGTCAGGACCTCTCTCTGAATTAAAACCTAAATGCTCTAAACTTCTTCAGGCAGGATTAAGTGCGGAAATATTATAAGTTATTATATATTTGCCAAATATGAAAAAAACACTTTTTTTAATTACACTGATTTTTAGTCAATTAGCTTTAACCCAAAATTTTAAACAAATGAAGGAAACTATTCATCAATTTGAACTTACTGATTTATCAGGTGAAAAATTTGATATGTCTAGTTTGAAAGGAAAAAAAGTAATGATTGTAAATACAGCATCAAAGTGTGGTCTTACTTATCAATATGAAATTTTAGAAAAACTATATAATGATTACAAGTCTGAAGATTTTGTCATTGTTGGATTTCCTTCTAATAATTTTTTGTGGCAAGAACCTGGTTCAAATGAAGAGATTGCAAAATTTTGTTTAGAAAATTATGGGGTTTCTTTTCCAATGATGGAAAAAATATCTGTTAGAGGATCAGCAATGCATCCATTATACAAATTTTTAACTGAAAAAGATAGAAATGGATATAAAGACTCATCTGTTAAATGGAATTTTCAAAAATATTTGATTGATAAAGACGGGTTTTTAGTCAAGATTGTTTCACCTAGAGTTAACCCTGATGATCCAGTTGTTTTGGATTGGATTAAGAGTTGATTTACAATGAAAAATAAAAAAGGACTTAACACTAGATGTATTCATGATGGAGAATTAAAAGATGATAAATTTAAAGGTGCCGTTTCTCCACTTTATTTGAGCACTGCTTATGATTATTTAGAAGTTGTAGATCATAAGTATCCTAGATATTTTAACACCCCAAATCAATTAGCACTTTCAAAAAAAATTTCTTCTTTAGAAAATTGCGAAAAATCTTTAATTTTTGGATCTGGCATTGCAGCGATTTTTGCATCGATGTTTTCGTTCTTGAAAACTGGTGACCATGTTGTTTTTCAATCCTCTTTATATGGGGGAACAATAAATCTAATTCTTAAAGAATTCAAAAAATTTAATATTGAACATACTCTTGTAGAATCTTTAGAAATAGAAGATTATAAAAAAGAAATAAAAAGTAATACGAAACTAATTTATATTGAAACTCCAAGTAATCCTCTTCTACAATTGATAGACTTAAATGCTGTTTCTGATTTGGCTAAAAACAATAATTTAATTTCTATTATAGACAATACTTTTGCAAGTCCAATCAATCAGAATCCCTCTGATTTTGGAATTGATGTTATAGTTCATAGTGCAACAAAATATCTTGGTGGCCATAGTGATATTTTAGCCGGGACAATTTCATCATCAAAAATTCTTATTGATAAAATATTAGACTCATCAATAAATTATGGTGGTAATCTCAGCGAACATACTGTTTGGCTTTTAGAAAGAAGTATAAAAACTTTATTCTTGAGAGTCAAAGCTCAAAATAAAAATGCCCAAAAAATTGCAGACTTTTTATACGTTAATGACAATGTTAAATCGGTTTATTACCCAGGTTTAGAATCTCACCCTCAACATGAACTTGCCAAAAGGCAAATGAATGGTTTTGGAGGTATGTTATCTTTTTTAATAAAAGAAGAGAAAAAATCTGATGAGTTTACCAGATTCCTAAAAATTATAAAACCAGCAATGAGTTTAGGAGGAGTAGAGTCTACAATAACTTCTCCCGCATTAACTTCTCATTCAAAAATATCAAAAGAAAAAAGAGAAAAATTCGGAATTTCTGATGGTTTATTGAGGTTCTCAGTGGGAATTGAAGATTACGAAGATTTGAAAAATGATTTAACTCAAGCTTTTGAAAAAATATGAAGAATATTAAACTAGATATATTGGCTTTTGGCGCTCATCCTGACGATGTAGAATTAGGGTGTGGGGGAACTATTTTGAAAGAAATTTCAAACGGAAAAAAAGTTGGTATTATAGATTTAACTCGAGGAGAGTTGGGAACTAGAGGAAGTGCTGATATTAGAGATTCTGAATCCAATAACGCTTCAAAAATATTAGGTATTTCTTTAAGGGAAAATTTAAATTTTAAAGATGGATTTTTTACAAATGATCAAGAACATCAATTAAAAGTTATTGAATGTATAAGGAAATATAAACCAGAAATAGTCCTTTGTAATGCGCAAGATGACAGACATATTGACCACCCTAAAGCTGCTAGTTTAGTTAGCGATTCATGCTTTTTAAGTGGTCTAGTTAAGGTCAAAACAAAATTTGAAAATACTGACCAATTATCTTGGAGACCAAAATCTGTATACCATTACATCCAATGGAAAAACTCTTCACCTGATTTTTTAGTAGATATTTCAGGATTTGTTGATCTTAAGTTAGAAGCTATTAAAGCCTATAGATCTCAATTTTTTGATCCAAATAATAATGAACCTGAAACATTAATTAGTAAAAAGAATTTTTTAGACGATGTAATAAACCGATCCGCAGACTTAGGAAGGTTAATAGGAGTTGATAATGCGGAAGGGTTTACAACAAATAGAGTGATTGGAATAAATAACTTAAACGATATTAAATAAAAATTTTTTATATCTAACTAATCCATTAAATTTACGCCTTGTTAAATGGTGGTTGTAGCTCAGTTGGTTAGAGCGCCTGATTGTGGTTCAGGAGGTCGGCGGTTCGAGACCGCTCTTCCACCCAGAGGGGATTCAAGAAATTGAGTCCCTTTTTTAATTTATACAGTTAATTAGTTCCCGCAAAAGTCCCACAAATCAGCTTATTTAATGCCTTATATATCGTCATCAAATGATTTCATTATTTTTTCCATACCCTCTTCAAATATATATGCTAATAGGTGCTTATCTTTTTCTAGTGTATGTGAAATTCTAAGACAGGCTATTATAAGATAATCAATAAGTTAATTATAAGAAGAACTATAATTGCAATCGCTATTTGTTTTTGAGAAAAGTATTTATTCATTAACTATGATTTATTTTTTTTGATATTTTTTCACACCCAAATAAGTCATATAACAAAAGATAATAATTAATGGAGTTTTTAAATATTCATTAAGAAATTCTGTTTCATTACTTATATCACAATAAAAGTCATATCCAAGTAATCCAACAGAACCAAAATATAATATGGGAGGTAGATACTTAACTGAATATATGAGTTTTTCTAATTTTTCCATAAACTATGATTTATCTGAAAAAAATTGAATATATACGAGGCAAATACCAATGATAATTCCACAAATAATAATTACTTTATTGACCCAGCTAATATTTTTCATAAACTAACAATCACAGCAATTGCAAGAACAAGAGTTATCACAATTACAATTTTTACAATTACATTCCATAGCACTAATATAAAAAAAAAGCTGTTAAGGTATAGGGATGTAAGTAATGTTGAAGATTTTAGGCTGGGAATGCAATTAGAAAATATAAGGCCTAATATTAATAATTGGGATGTAAGCAAAGCGACAAATATGTCAGGTTTCTTTAGTACTATTTCTGGAAACAAATACATTGAAGGAATGGATTTAAGTGGATGGGATGTTTCTAAAGTGACTAATTGTGATGGTTTTTTTGGCGGTATAACTAATTGGCCAGAGTCTAAAAAGCCAAACTTTACAAACTGTAATCCAGATTAGGCATATCTTCTTTTTTTAATTAAATAAATTGGATTTATTACAATTAAAAAATGCTTTCTAATTTCAAAGACTCAGATGGTAAAACAGTTTTAATGTCATTTGTGTATCCTTTTAAACTTGAGTAGAACTGGTCTACACTTATGTTAAAAACTTCAAGAAACACAGTTTTCCAATTATTATCAGTGGGGTTTCTTAACCAATAATCTTTTAAAACCATTTTAAAAGCTTCTGGTTCCGTTGACCCCTTTTTTTGTAATTCTTTTACAAGAACTAAAAACATAAATACGGAGGATGAATAATTAGAATCTACGGAACTTGAGGTTGAGAATTTTTCAAAAATTGAAGGATTGTTAATAGCAGATATATCTACTCTGTCTTGAGCATCCTTAAAGTAATTGTAAGAATAATGTTGTTGTATGTACAGAGATTCAAAAGTTGCTGCGCCACCCTCTGACATCCATTTTAGTTCTATGTTTCCATCAAAAAAATTTTTTGAAAGAGACATTTGATATACGTGAAAATATTCATGATCAATTACGGAATATCTATGCATCGAATTAAATTCAAATTCTTGGTATGGGATCTCTAAAACCATGTACTTGTCATTTACAGCTCCCCCGTTCCCACTAATCGAGGCCCCAGACGCATCACCTATTTTATCCTTATAGGGCTTGTCAACATTGCTGTTCCATGCATATATAGGTAGTTCGTAAAAGTAATTTGTTGGTTTGATTGGAATTAAATCATCTAAATTTTTCATAATCACATAGAACTCAGTAATCCAGTCTGAGGGTAAACTAGTGTGAAGATTATATTTAAATGTAAATTCGGTTGGGTCTGAATTTATTATTTCTTCTTCATCAGAACTACACGATGTAATAAATAAAAATGCGAAAAAGTAAAATATTTTTTTCATTAATTCTATCTCTTATATTAATTAATAAAATTATAAAAAATCTTTTAAAATACTTTAATAAAAATCTCTCTATTTTTCACTGTTTTCGTCAGGGGGATCATTATTAGGAAGCATTGTAAATAGTATTTCTTTTCCACCAATTTTAAAAAACATTTTTTTAAGTATTGTTGTATCAACTTCAATACTGACACCTTTACTAGAAACGGTTTTAGTTTCGAATCTTTTCTCGTCTATCTCAAAATCAAGTTCTAGTCCGGCCAATGGCATACTAAATTTGTTTTTTTCTTCTTCATCTAAAATCATAGATTCATCTTCAGATCTACCTACCCATGACATAACAAGCTTACCCTGATTTTCATAAAGTTTAAACTTCAATGGAAAGTCATCACTTCCATAGACCCCTTCAAAAGATTTTAACTCATCTAACGAGTGGAATGAAATATTAGATTCTTCTTCTGATGTTGTTTGAGAAAAATTGAAGTTTATTGTTAAAATATAAATAACAAGTATTGCCAATATCTTTTTCATAATTTGCTTATTATTAAAGCAATATATAAAATTTACTTATGATTAGGTTGATAAAAATTAATTATTGACTTTTTGTGAGTAAGCTATCCAACTTTTTCTAATATTGAATCCCATAATTTAATTCTCATTTTTAAAGCATTCTCAGACGCAATTGTAGCTTCTTTCCATTTTACAGGATCATTTCCACATAAATTTTGGATCATTTTTAAAGCCATTGGACCATGTTCGTCTGCATCCAGCTCAATATGTCTATCTAAGTAATAGATGAGTAGATCAGCTTTAATTTCTTTTTCATTGGAAAGTTTTTTTACAATCTCAATGAACATATCTGGTATTAAATCTTCTCTTCCAAACGTAAAAACACTTGCAATTACATGATTTTTATTAGTACTGATAATATCAAATGTAAAGTTCATGAATTCTTTAACAACGTCTGGGACGTCAATTTTTTTTACACTTTCATGGTACGATTTACCGTTATTTATTTCATTAACAAATTCGTTAATAAGTGAAGTTTTAGCTCCAATTAGATTCATTGAATCAAGGTATAGTTCGAAATGACTTTTAGGATTATTATCTGGATCCACATCACTTTCTTCTGCTAAGACTATTTCATTTACTAATTTTCCAGAAAAATTATTTGAATTAGGAGTCCAAGGGACATTAACACAAGTTAGATTTCTTTGTAAAGCTTTAATCAACGACATGAAATCCCAAACAGCAAAGACATGATCTTCCATAAAAGTTATGAGTTTCTCTTTTGAATCTAGCGTTTGATATAATGGATGCGAAATTAGCTTGGCTCTAGTGTCTTTAAGCTCAACTTGAAGTTTATCTATTGGATTCATATTAAAATTTAGCAGTCAAAAATAGTGGATTTATTTAATATTACAGTGATAATAAAAAGACTTTATTATTCATTATATTTATTTATGCATATTGATGTTTTAATAGCATTTGTTGTTTCTTCATTAGCTTTAACCCTTAGTCCTGGACCTGATATTTTATATGTTATTTCTCAGAGTTTTATAAGGGGAAAAAAAGCAGCTATCATTACTTCAATTGGGCTTACAACGGGTCTTTTATTTCATACTTTTTTTGTGGTAGTGGGGTTAACTCTTCTTGTAAAAGAAAATGAGAATATTTTCATGGTTATGAAAATAGTTGGGGCCGCATATTTTATTTATTTGGCTATCATGGTTTTTTTAAAAAGAAATAATAAAAAAATATTTAAATCGAATCAGAATGAAAACATTGATTTTTTCAAAAAAGGTCTTTTGATGAATCTTTTAAACCCAAAAGTTAGTTTATTTTTTATTGCACTATTTCCTGGTTTTATTTTTCATGACAATTTAGATCCAGAAATACAATTTTTAATTTTAGGATTAATATTTTGGCTTCAAGCAAACATGATTTTTATCGGGGTATCTATTTTTTCTAATAAAATTAACAATATAATTTCTGATGATAACTTTCTAATTAGAGTGTCTTATGTAATTGAAATTTGCATTTATATTTTTATTGCTATTTGGATATTAAAATAATAAATATCCTAACTTTATCTCATGTCTTTTATTAAAGTGGTCGAATGTCCAAGGGATGCTATGCAAGGATTTAAAACTTGGATTCCTTCTGAAGATAAAATAGATTATATTCAATCTATTCTTTCTGTTGGTTTCGATGTGGTAGATTTTGGAAGTTTTGTTTCTCATAGAGCTGTTCCTCAAATGAAGGATACTCATTATGTTTTGGATAATTTAGATTTAAGTAAAACAAAATCTAAGTTATTATCGATAGTTGCAAATTTAAGAGGCGCTAAAGAGGCGTGTGGTTTTCCTCAAATAGATTATTTGGGATATCCCTTTTCGATTTCGGAAAATTTTCAAATGAGAAATGCTAATAAGAGTATCAATGAATCTGTTGTGGAATTAAATCAGATTATAGAGATATGTCACAAATCTCAGAAAGAATTAGTCATTTATCTTTCTATGGGATTTGGCAATCCTTACGGAGATCCTTGGAATTATGAGATAGTTCAAAAATGGATAGACTTGTTAAATGATATGTGTATAAAAACTATTTCAATTTCTGATACGATTGGAGCTGCTAAAAAAGACGATATATCAAAGTTGTTTTCTAGCGTAGTTGTTGATTATCCCGATGTTGAATTTGGAGCACATTTTCATACTAATGCTGATGATTGGTTTGATAAAATAGATTCTGCTTACAATGCTGGATGTTTTAGATTTGATTCTGCCATCCAGGGATTCGGAGGTTGCCCTATGGCTAAAGATGAACTTACAGGAAATTTTCCAACAGAGAAGTTAATCTCCTATTTTAACTCAAAAAAAGTTCCCTTAAATTTGAATTCTCTTAATTTTGAATCTTCTTATAATTTTGCAACAAAAATTTTTTCAACACCTAAATGATTGATCTTAATATAGATATCTATATAAATTAATTTTATACACTATCTTTATTTAGAATAATTAAAAATAAGCTTGTTTTATAAGTTTCTGTGTACTATTTTCGCTTCAAATTATAATTAAATTTAATATGAAATATAAATTTTTACCCTTATATTTTTTTGTCGCATGTGTATCTTTATTCCTAACATCTTGTTCTGATGATGACGATGCAATAGCAGATATTACAGTAACTCCACCATCAACTTATAAATTTGAAAGAAATGGAGCAACCACGGTTTCGTATAGTGGACAAACTGCTAGATTAAAAATGGCTAGCGAGCTGTACAGTGGAATGAAATCATCTTCCTCTACAAAGGTTGACCTTGATAATATGTTCAATAATGGAACTGGTTTTTCTGATGCTACGCTTGATGGCACAGGTAAAAAAGTTGGAAATAAAACTTTTGCATCATCTGTTGCTTCTTCAACTGTTAAGCCTATGTTTGATGATATGATTACTGATTTCACATCAAACGTCATACCTAATTGGGCAACAACTGCTGCTAATGGAACCGCAGGAAAAATGACTGATTCTAAAAGAACGGTGTATATTAATGCTAAAGGACACGAACTTACTCAGCTTTTTACAAAAGGTTTAATTGGTGGAATGGCAACTGACCAAATTGTTAATGGTTATTTATCTCCTGCTAAATTAGATGGTGCAAAAGCAGGTAATGATGCTGGTACTATGTATTCAGATACGGCGAATTACACTGCGATGGAACACTACTGGGATGAAGGTTTTGGATATCTTTATGGGGAAGAGGCTGATGAGACTAATCCAACTCTTGGTGATGGTGTGCTATTAAGTAAATATGCTAAAAAGGTTAATGATTCTAATTCACCAGGAATTGCTAAAGTAATTTACGATGCTTTTATAATGGGAAGAGCTGCAATTGTAGCTAAAAACTACACTGTTAGAGATGCTCAAGCAAAGATTATTCAAATGCATATTTCAAAGATTATTGGATATAAAGCAGTAGATTATTTAAATGATTATGTTTCTAAAGCTGCAGCGGGTACACCAGCTGATGCAATTCATGCGCTTTCAGAGGGATATGGATTTATAATGAGTTTACAAGTAACAAATGACGGAACTGGTAAACCTTATTTTACTAATTCAGAAGTTAATGCTATGCTAGCAAAAATTGATAATTTTTGGACAGTTAGTTCTGCAGACTGTACAGCAATGGCTGATGAAATCAAAACTAAAATGAATTTATAGATTTATGTTTCTTAGTATAATAAATTATGTTGTTTATTTGTGTTGAAAAAATCATTTTTCTGACTCAGTGTTTAATTTAACACTGAGTCTTTTTTAATATATATTATGTTTAAAAAAATACTTTTTTTATTTTTCGCTTCAATTTTATTTATCAATTGCGGAGGTTCAGATGAGGACGGATATAACGACGGTGAAGTAAAACCAGTTGCTTACGATAGAGGTAAAATGCTCATTCATTGGGCAGACAAGATTATATTACCCGCTCACACTGCTTTCAAAGAAACCCTAACCAATCTAGATAACTCAACTAAAACTTTTGTAGCTAATCCTAACCAATCGAATCTTGACGAAATTCGTTCAAGATGGTTGGTTTCTTATAAAGCTTGGCAACACATCGAAATGTTTGATATTGGAAAATCAGAAGAGATATATTTTAAATCTAAAATGAATGTGTATCCAATCGATAAAACTTGGCTAGACAATAATATAGAAAAGGGAACCTATGACTTAGAAAATGCTAATAACTATTCTTCACAAGGCTTCCCAGCTATTGATTACATGTTGTATGGTATTGGTACAGACGATACTGTAATTTTAAATAAATACACTGCTGATAACACTTTTACTAATTATTTAACAGATTTAGTAAATAAAATGGTAAGTACTACAGATTTAGTTATTAATGATTGGACTAACTACAGAGCAACTTTTGTGAGTTCTACAGATAATACTGCCAGTTCAAGCGTAAACAAGCTTACAAATGACTTTATTTATTACTATGAAAAAGGTCTTAGAGCTAATAAAGTGGGTATTCCAGCTGGAGTTTTTTCTGGTGGACCTTTAAAAGGTAACGTGGAGGCATTTTACAAGAAAGATCTTTCAAAAGTTTTGCTTTTAGAGGCAATGGATGCATCAATTAAGTTTTATAACGGAACATCATTTGATGGGATTTCCTCTGGCCCTAGTTTAAAGTCGTATTTAACTCATTTAAATAGTACTAAAGAAGGCTCAAGTCTTTCCTCTTTAGTAGCTACTAAATTAGAGACTGCGAAAAGCCAAATTAATTCTTTATCCAATAATTTTATAAGTCAAATTGAATCTGATAACAATAAAATGCTTACAACCTATGATGCTATTCAGGCAGTTGTAGTTTTATTAAAGGTAGATATGTTACAAGCCTTTAATATAAATGTAGATTATGCAGATGCTGATGGTGATTAAAAAATATTATCTTTAAAATATAATAATAAGATTCTTTATTTTTTAGAGAATCTTTTTTTTTAAACTTTGATTAACTCTATATATTTTAATAAAAAATCAAACTCTGCTCCACTTGCAGTTTTTCGAATTGGTTTTGGTCTTCTAATGTGTTACAGCATAATTAGATTTTGGCTTAAAGGTTGGATAGAAACACTGTATATTCAACCAAGCTTTCATTTTTCTTATTATGGTTTTGATTGGGTAAAACCTCTTGACAACTATACTTATATGTTATTTTTTATATGTGGATTATCTGCTTTTTTAGTAGCAATTGGTTTCAAATATAGATTATCTATTCTTCTCTTTTTTTTAAGTTTTACTTACATAGAACTAATGGATAAGACAACATATTTAAACCATTATTATTTTATAAGTATTCTTAGTTTTTTGATGTTATTTATCCCTGCTAATGCTACCTTTTCTATTGATAATTTAATTAGAGGAAAGGATTATCAAAAGGTCCCCACCTGGACAATCGATTCATTAAAGCTCCTTTTGAGTATTGTTTACATTTTTTCTGGATTAGCAAAACTAAATTCAGATTGGCTTTTAAAGGCTATGCCACTTAAAATTTGGTTGCCTTCAAAATTTGATCTTCCTCTAATTGGACAAAATTTAATGCAGCTTGAGTGGGTGCATTATGCTATGAGTTGGGGTGGTATGTTTTATGATCTATTCATTCCTTTTTTATTATTATACAAACGAACTCGTTTGTTTGGATTTGTATTAGTGGTCTTTTTTCACATTTTCACCAGAGTTTTATTTCCAATTGGAATGTTCCCCTATATCATGATAATGGGTTCTCTTATTTTCTTTGAATCTAAATTCCATATCAAAATTTTGAAGTTTTTAAAAGAAAAGATTTCTTTATTTACATTTATTAAAAATATTTTTAAAAACACTAAATCTAATCTTATAAAAGTATATGAAATTAAAAAAGAGAAGTTCATAATAAGTGTTGTTTGTTTATTTTTTGTTGTTCAGTTATTATTTCCATTTAGGTATTTATTATATCCAGGAGAATTATTTTGGAATGAGGAGGGGTATCGTTTTTCATGGCGTGTTATGTTGATGGAAAAAAAAGGTTATTCAGTATTTAAAATTGTAAATCAAAAAGAGGGAACATTTTTTTATGTAAATAATGAAGATTTTTTAACACCTTTTCAGGAAAAACAAATGAGTTTCCAGCCTGATTTTATTTTAGAATATGCACATTATCTTGGAGATAGTTATACAGCTTTAGGTTACGAAAATATTCAAGTATTTGTAGATAGTTATGTTGCTTTAAATGGGAGACTAAGTCAACGATATATTGACGAAAAAGTAGATCTTTATAAAGAGAAAGAATCATTCAAACATAAAAAATGGATTTTACCGCTAAACGATGAAATTAAAGGTTTTTAAAATATTAATTATATCATTACTCTTTAGTTTATATTCTTTTTCTCAGAACAAGATATCAGGCTATATTTCAGAAAAATTAACAGATATAAATTTAGAAGGTGTTTCTGTTTATGATATCGATGTTGGATTAATTACTAAAACCAATTCTCTTGGTTATTACGAGTTTATTACTGATAAGAGCACAATTACTTTAGTTTTTATTTTTGAAGGTTATCAGTATGTTGAGAAAACTATTGAATCCACTTCTGATATTAAACTTAATATATCTTTTTCAAATCCTATTCAAGAATTGTCCGAGGTTATTGTTAAAGCTAACAATAAAAAAATATTTCAATTAAGTAGTTTAAAAGATGTTGAAGGTACAGCTATTTTTGCTGGGAAAAAATCTGAAGTCATTTCCATGGGTTTATCTATGGCTAATCTGGCATCCAATAACTCAAGACAAATTTTTAGTCAAATAGCTGGGTTAAATATTTATCAAAATGACGATGCTGGTCTTCAATTGAATATAGGTGGTAGAGGATTAGATCCCAATAGAACATCAAATTTTAATACCAGGCAAAATGGTTATGATATTAGTGCTGATGCATTGGGTTACCCAGAAAGCTATTATACTCCACCCGCTGAAGCTTTAAAAGAGATTCAAATTATAAGAGGAGCAGCCTCTTTACAATATGGCACTCAATTTGGTGGGTTAGTTAACTTTGTAATTAATGATCCTACAAAAAAGTCTTTTGAAATTATTTCCAGAAATACTTTAGGAAATAATGCCTTATATACAAATTTTACAAGTTTTAGTGGAACTAAAAATAAATTGAGTTATTATTCTTTTATAAATTATAAAAAGGGTGATGGGTTCAGGCCTAATTCTGATTTTGAATCATTTAATTCATTTTTAAATATAAAATATCAACTTAACGACATGACTAGCTTAAGTTCAGAATTTACTTACATGAAATATTTAGCTCATCAAGCAGGTGGACTTTCAGATAAAATGTTCGATTTAAATCCCTTTCAAAGTAATAGATCTAGAAACTGGTTTGGCTTAAATTGGTTTTTATATAATTTAAAATTCAAGCATCAATTTAGCGTAAACAGTAATTTTAGTTTAAGTATTTTTGGATTAAACGCCAGTAGAGATGCGTTAGGCTTTAGAACTAATAGAGTTGATCAAATTGATTCAAATCAGGAAAGAGATCTTATTAAAGGTGAGTTTAAAAATTTTGGTTTTGAATCTCGATTTTTAAAAAAATATAACTTGAAAGAGAAAAAAAATGTTTTTTTAATTGGAATCAAATTTTATAAAACAAATAATGATAGTCAACAGGGGCCAGGTTCTCTAAATTCAGATGCTGATTTTGAATTTAAATTAAATAATTTCCCTAACTACACTAATCAATCTAAGTATGATTACCCCAACTTAAACTATTCAATATTTGGAGAAAATATTTTTTACATCTCTGATAAGTTTTCTATAACCCCAGGCTTTAGATATGAATATATTAAAACAGAAAGCAATGGGTATTATAAAAAAATTAATTTAGATGGTGCTGGTAATGTGATATTAAACAGAACTATTGATGACAGTGAAATTAGAAAAAGAAATTTTTTTCTATTTGGTTTAGGCATTAGTTTCAAGCCATCAAATTTCTTAGAGTTTTACAGTAATATCTCAGAAAATTATAGATCAGTCACCTTTGCTGATATAAGTATTTTAAATCCAGCATATTCAATAAGTCCTAATATTTCAGATGAACATGGTTATACATTTGACTTTGGCTTAAGAGGAAATTATAGAAAGAAATTTTCATATGATCTTGGCTTTTTTAGTTTGTTTTACAATGATAGAATAGGTTTTATTCAAAAAGCTTTTAATGATGGTAGTGTAAAAAGTGAAAAAGGTAATGTAGGAAATGCTGTAATGTATGGAATAGAATCTATTATTGATATAGATATCAATGAAATTTTTTTAAAAAACAACGATTATATTTTTAACTACTTTATAAATTCATCCTTTATTAATTCTAAATATACTAAATCAAAAGAGCCAGGTGTTGAAGGAAATAGAGTAGAATTTGTACCATCAATAAATTTAAAGTCTGGTATTAAATTTGGTTATAAAAATTTAATGTTAAATATTCAATATTCCTATTTATCAAGTCAGTTTACTGACGCTTCTAATGCAATAGATAGTAATTTAAGTGGAGTAATTGGTCAAATCCCCTCATACGACATCTTGGATTTTTCAGCTTCATATATATTCAATAACTATAAAATTGAAACAGGTGTAAATAATCTTTTAGATAATTATTATTTTACTAGAAGAGCAACTGGCTATCCAGGCCCTGGGATTATTCCCTCAGAACCTAGATCAGTATATTTAACTGTACAGTTAAAGTTTAATTAAGACAAAAATCATTTTCTAAATCTTTGTATGATAATGAGTTGTGATTAAAAGTGAAGAAGCAGTTCTGTTACGATAGATTCCATTGATCAAAAAGTAAACTGGATAGGTTAGCTATTTTCTAGATATTTTTTCCTCTACAAAACCAAATTTTAGTTTTATTTATTTTAATTGTTTGCATATCTTGCAGTTTAGAATTAATCTAAATAATTAAATGAAAAATATATTTTATTCAATAATAATGTGCTCTTTATTTTTGGGCTGTGATAACAACGAAAAAAAATCAAATGAAGTTAATTTGTACAGTCAAAGA
>MDSW01141785.1_pt1 | contig 18449 bp, 16 predicted proteins | sample 811171 | NCBI WGS metagenome assembly MDSW01 (sample SAMN05326641, study PRJNA326480) | marine metagenome | isolation source: seawater | place: Atlantic Ocean: North West | collected 2012 | reverse complement strand
GAGAGACACGCCGGCAAAAGTCCTTAAGGATCGGCGTTCACCACGCCGACGCGGTCGTATGGGAACCAGTGTATAGAACGCGCCTCATCCTGTTTCACGGAGCGCGTCGCGGTCGTCACGACGTCGACCGAGCTCGCGTCGGACCCGGCGCAGAACAGACCGGCGTGCCAGCTGTGCCCGACGCCGACGGCGCGGACGCGCGCGAAGGCGGCGATCACCGACGCCGTCTCCGCCGGCGTCGCCGGCGTCGCCATGAGGACGTCGCGCGAACACGCGTGCTTGCCCTGGAAGTTGGACAAGTCCCTTCCCGCGTCGTTCAGCTCCGCGGTGACCGCTTTCCACGGCCCGAGCGAGAAGAGCAGTCCCCAGAGCATCGAGAACAGCAGCGGGCGCGGCGCGGTCGTGAAGCGCGTCCCGTCGTCGGCGCGGCGGCGGCGGGGCGCGCGCGGCGTCGGCGTCTTGGACTCGTCGTCGTGGAGAGGGTCGTTCGACGCGCACGAGCTCTGCGCGTCGTGCGTCGCGTCCTCCTCTTCGACGACGGCGTCCGCGACGCCGTGCACGAGCGCGCGGACGCACCTGTTCGCGAGGTCGTCGTCGTCGTCGTCGCCGTCCTTCGCGCGAGGCGTCATCGTCCTCGTCGTCGCGCCGCGCGCGCGCGAGTGACGCGTCGCGCGCCACGCGGACGCCTCCTGTCCGCGCGGTTCTGTTTTTATCTCTCTCGAGGCGACCGAGAACGGCGCCTCGTGCCGTCTCGGGAGCTCCGAGGAGCTTCCGTCTGTTTCGACGAGAGGGCGAGACGGGCCGTATCTCGCGTCGAGGCGATTTCTGCCTCTCGTCGCGCGCGCGCGACACGTCGCGCGCGTCCAGTCCGCTCGCGTCCCGCCCGCGTCCCTCACTACCGCACGCGCGCGCACGCCGTCGCCCTCGACCTCACCGCCCGCCCCGCTCTCGCCTCCGCGCGCACGCCTCCGCGACGATGATGCGCACCGCCTCGCTCTGCGACGCCGCCGCCGCCCCGCGCGTCTCCCGCGTCGCGCCCTCCTCCGCCGCGCGCGGCGCGCGCGTCGTCGCCAAGGCGACCACGACGGCCGGAAAGACGTTCGCCTCGCTCGCGGACGCGGTGAACGCCGGCGTCGTCCGCGGCGTCGGCCCGTTCCCGGACGGCGTCGACGCGTTCGGGTTCTTCAACGACATCAAGGAGACCGAGGCGCAGAGATACGCGGACGTGGAGATCACGCACGGGCGCGTCGCGATGCTCGCCGCGCTGGGGTTTCTCGTCGGCGAGTACGTCGAGGGGTCGTCCTTCCTCTTCGACGCGCAGGTCACCGGTCCGGCCATCAACCACTTTCAGCAAGTTCCGCCGCTGTTTTGGGGGCTCATCGGCGCCATCATCTTCGTCTCGGAGTCCTCGCGCGTGCAAAAGGCGTGGCAGTCGCCGTTCGACGCCGCGGAGCTGTTCCTCATGAACCCCGACCACGTCCCGGGGGACTACGGCTTCGACCCGCTCGGGCTGTCGGGTGCGTTCTGTATGGTAGACAAAATAAAAATTTTTCACCCGTCCTTCGGTTTCAACATTTGATCGCGACCCCGTTCAACTGACCGAAGAACGCCCTCCTTCATCAGCGGGGAAGGACGACGCGTGGCTCGCGGACATGAAGCTCAAGGAGCTGAACAACGGCCGGCTCGCCATGGTCTCGATCCTCGCTATGGTGATTCAGGAGCTCCGCACGGGGATTAACATCCTTCCCGCGGACTACGCGGAGTTTTTCGGCGGCACCGGGGCGCTGCAGACCCTCGAGGAGAAGTGCGCGGGGGCGCCGGACGAAGCCGCGTGCGCAAAAGCCTTCGAAGCCGCGGAGAGAGCCGCGGTGTTCGGCGGTGAGCAGGTCGTCGGGTTCCTGAACGCCGTGGACCTGGGCGTTACGATGTGATGGACGGATGCGAATGCGATGGACGACACGTGATGTGATGTCAGAGACGACTGATGATGCGATGACGTACGAGAACGTTACGATGACGACGGACGTTTCGCCCGAAGGGCTTTTGTTTGGCGCCGCGTGAAAACAAGACAAGAGAGAAAAATAAAACACGAAAGTTGGTCGTCGTCGCCGGCGTCGTTCGATACGTCATTCTAACCTTTCTTTACAACATGCAACGCGCGTCAAGTCAAAGATCCCCATTACAATCTCGTCCCGTCCCGTCCAACACGTACACATCCCTACCGCACCTCAATCGCCCGCTCTATTCAAAACGACCCCGACCCCTCCCTTCCTCGCTTCGTCTCGTCTCTCATTCGTCTTCTTCTCCCCGCCGCCCCGTCCCTCCGACGATCGATCACGTCTCCCTCCGCCCGTCGCCCTCCGGCGGCGTGTTCTTCCTCCCCGTCACCTCCGTGACGATGATCCCGTCCTGCTGATCCTCGTGCCGCAAGTTCGCCCCGTTGCTCCCGTCCTCGAACCGCTTGATGTACCTCCGGCTGAAGATGTCGATGTAATAACACGCCCCGTTCCAGATGCACGAGAGAAACGTGAGGCCCACCAACGCGGTGTGAAACGTCTTATATCGGTAGCACAGCGGTATCGGCAGGAACGTCGCGACGGTGTACGCGAGCTGAAGCGTCACGAATACCATCTTGGTCTTGATGCTGCTCGCGTCGAAGAGCTCGTCCACCTTGAAGAACCCCAACCGGCGACACGTCCGCAGCGTGCTCCTCGTCACCGCCAGCTTATAATCCCCGGCGAGCCACCTGAGCGACGTCACGAGCTCGGGGTCCTCGTCCAGCCGCTTCACGTCGTGCACTTCCGTCTTGAGCAGGTACGCCACCTGCCACGCGATGTACCCGAGCGTCGGCCAGAGGTAAAACTCGGTTAACATCTCTCGCGTCGACGTCATCGGCGTCGACAACTCGGCGACGCCGAGCCGATTGGCGTTCCCGCCGAGCAGTCCCGGCAACCGCGTCCCCAAGACCCTCTCGCTCCACGCCCCGATCGCGACCAGCGGGGACGCGTCTTGGCCGTACCATCGCGCGCAGTACGTCAGTATCGCGGGCGCGGTGTGTATGAACACGCTCTGCACTTTATCGTGCGAGTGAAACACGAGCGAGTTTCGCCACAGCGGGATGGCCCACAGGATGGGTCCGGTGGCGTACGCGAACGTCGTTCGAAACAGCCGCGCGCTCCCGGGGTTCACCAAGATCTGCGCGAAGCACACCGCGTTCGCGTAGTAACAGAAATCGATGAGGAAGTAGTGGTACTTCATCGCGGTATACGTCGCCACCCTGTTCGCGAAGACGAATGGCGCGACGACGAGGTAGTAGAGCCAAAAGAGCCCCGGTCGCGTCGTCGCGACGTGCTGCGTGAGCATCAGACCGAGGACGCCGCCGGTGAAGGATAGCTTGTCGATGAGCTGGATCGTTCGCGGGAGCTTGACGTACTCGCGGACGCGCGTCTCGCCGGTCGGGTCGCCGGTCACGCGCGCGCGGAGTCGGCGCTTGGCGGCGCGGCCGACGTTTTCGACCGGGCGTTTGAAAAACTGGCCGACGCCGCGGGCGTGGTGGGCGACGACGTGTCCGCGCGGGGAGCCGACGCCCTCGTCCGAGCTCGTCGTCGCGCCGTTCTCGTCGTCGTCGCTCAGCGCGTCCTGGGGATGGGCATCGCGGGGCGCGGGGGCGGGGAGGTGAGCGGCGTGGGGGGACGCGTCGGGGTGAGATTCGTTGGGTGCCGTGAACGCGGGCATTTACTAATTTGAAAGCCGTTTCGGACGTGGAGACGGCGCGCGCGAGGCGGGTTCGAGGACGCGCACCCGTCGGCGCATGCGGCGGACGAGGCCCGTGACCGCGGCGGTTGCCGCGGCGGCGGCGATGGGTGACGCCATCGCGCGTGGACGGCGGGGGAGCGCGGCAGCGCGTCGCCGAGTGGCCAGATTTCCGCCGGTCACGCGCTTCCGCGTCATCCTCGGAGCGGACGCGGACATCAGTGCACTCGCTTCCGACGCACCGCGACACTCTGCCGGTCGCGCGGCGCCCCGGGCGTCTTCCGTCCTCGGCATGCTCGCGAGGCGCGTCTCGGCCCATCCCTCGCCGCCCACTCGAGTTCTTCGTCTCGCGGCGAGAGCCTCGAACGCCGCGCGCGCGACCCTCCCTCGCGCGTCGCCGTCGCGTCGGACTCGGAGCGCGTCGTTCACGTCGGACGCCGTCGGAGGAGGAGAACGGATCGCTCGCGCCATCATGCCCGCCGCAGCCGCCGCGGAGGACGCCGCGCCCGCGTCCTCAACGGACGACGACGCCTCCTCGCGTACCTACGTCTGGTACGCGTGCTTCGGCTCGAACATCCTCCTCGAGCGGTTCGACTGCTACCTCAAGGGGGGGCGAATCGCGGGCATGGCCGCGGACATGCCGGGGGCGTCCGATCCGTCCCCGCCCGAGCGCTGGGCGACGTGGGAGTCGGTCCCGCATCGGCTCTTCTTCGCGCACTCCTCGCCGACGTGGAACGGCGGCGGCGTCGCGTTCGTGGACGTCGACGAACTCGCGGAGGAGGGCATGGGGACGACGTTCCGGCTGTACCGCGTCACGCTCGCGCAATTCAACAGCGTCCTCGCGCAGGAGAACGGGTTGGACGACGAGACGTTTCGCGCCGACCCGGCGTGCGTCCCGGTGACGCCGGAGGAGGCGGACGCGATGGCGTCGGCGTGGATCGACGCGAGCGGCGGCGACGTCCATGGACAAGCGCCTCAGGACATCCACGCCGGCGTCCTCGCGCGCCTGAAGAACCCTAACGATAACCTCCCTCCCGCGTCCGAACCCTACGTCGGCCCGAAGGGCTCGATGCGGTCGCCGTCGGAGCGGTGGTACGGGTACGTGCGGTGCGTCGGCGCGAGAGGCGGCGAGCCGGTGCTGACGTTCACGTGCCCGCCCTCCGAGCTCGCGAAGTTTCGGAGCGGGGAGATGGAGACGAACCCGCCGTGCGAGGCGTACGAGAGCGTCATCGCGCGAGGGTTGGCGCAGATCGGGTGGAGCGCGGAGGACGCGGGGGCGTACTTGAAGACACGAGCGAGCGCGCCGATGACGGCGGCGACGGGGGCGCCGTCGCGGTGACCGGACCGAGCCGGCCGGCGGGGGTCGTAAACGCAACGCGTGCCCCTATGGCGTTCGTTATGTTGGTTGTTATTCTAATGTATATCATCGTTATCATTCGAGTCGTCGATCATCGCGTCCACGTCACGAACGCTCGGCCGCGTCGGTCCATTCCTTCGGCCACCACGACGGCGCCGACGCCGGCGTCTCGATCTCCACCTCGCCGCCCCCGTCGACGGTCGCCCACATCCTCGCGTCGGACCCGATCGCCGCCACCCGCATCATCGCTAACCCGACGTCGCCCTCGACCGCGACGACCTTGCCCACCCCTCCTCGCTCTCGCTTCGACCCCGAGGGCCCCGCCGCCGCGCTCGAGTGCACGGTCCCGCCGCTCGCGAGCGCCGCGGCGGCGTCCTCCGCGGAGCGAAACGCGATCGGCGCCAGACGCTTGCGAACGACGCCGACGAAGTGCGTCCGCGCGGTGAGCTCTTGCCCGATGTAACACCCTTTATCGAACGACACGCCGTGTAACCCCTCGAGGTTACACTCCAGCGGCAGCCGCGTCGCGAGCTCCGCGGTGCCCTCCGCGACGCCGCGGAGGTAGCGGTGGCGTCGATACGCCGCGTCGCCGCCGCCGTCGAACGGATCGATCGATCGAGATTCAGATTCTGATTCCGATCGCGACGTCGACGTCGACGTCGACGCGTCGCCGCCGTCGCTTCCTCCGCTCCCTCCGCGCCCGCACGGCGACGCGCTGCCCAGCAACGCCGCGACCGCGGCCGCGGGCAGCACCCCCCTGCGTCCGAGCCCGACCCACCGCGGGTCCACGGGGAGGAACTGGAACCGCGCGGGGAGGACGCTAGTGCCGCGTCCTCCCTCCTCGCGATCATCCTCCGCCGCGGCGACGACGACCGCGTGGTCGTCGCCGACGTCGTCCAGCGTCACCGCCGCGCGCAGCCGCAGCTTCATAAGGAGCGCGAGCGCGGCGTCGAAGCCGTCGCTGGGGAGGTCCGCGAGCAGCGCGCCGGAAACGCCGCCCGCCGCGCTCATCATCTCGCGATGGAGAAAGACGTCGTGCTCGAGCCGCCCGTGCGCGTTCTGCAGCGCCGCGTACACCGGAGCCGCGCCGGGCGACGCGAGCGGTCGGACGTCGTTCGTGACGACGCGCTGCAGGAGCGACAGCGCGTCCTCGCCGCCGATGCGCAGGACGCGACGGGACGCGAGCGCGGCGCCGACGGCGAGGCGGCCCGTCATCAGGGAGGACGACGCGACGCGCGAGGAGGAAATGAACGACGTCGACGTTTCGCGGCGAGAGAGCTTCCATCGCGTCGCGTCGCGACGCCCCCGGCGCGCGCGAGCGAGCGAACGAACGAACGACGCGACGCGACGACGACGACGCGAGTGACAAAGAATAGAGTCGTTTAGCGCATTCAACATCAACGCGGGTCCGCCCTCCGTCGACCCCGCGGACGACCCTCGTCCTCCTCGCCGCGACAGCTGCGCGTCCCTCGTCACCGCATCTGCTGCTGCTGCGCCTGCGCGTCCGCGGCGCCGAGCATGCTGCCCACGATGCCCACCGTCTGCCAGTACTTCCCCGTGCATCGGTCCACGCACGCCGCCTCCCCGACGTTTAAGTCTCCGTCCTTGAACTTCTTGTCCATGCACTTCTCGTAGCACGAGCTCACCATCCTGCGGGGGGGTGGGCGGGGGGGGTGATCGAACGATCGTTCGATCGATCGTCAGCGTCGGCGTCGGCGTCGTAGGTCTTTTTCGCGAGACGACAGGACGGACGAGGCGCGGGGGAGACGGACGACGTCGCGACGCGACGCGATGCGCGCGGAGGGAAGGGACGATGGGAAGCGCACTTGTTGAAGAGCTCGACGCGGTACTCCATCTCCTGCGACGCGATGGGGACGACGGCGCGGGGCGGGCGGGCGAGGCGGTGAGCGACGACGACGACGATGACGTCCGTCGGAGGCGGCCGAGACGCGACGAGGGCCGCGGAGATCCGGCCGTCCGCGAGCGGCGATCGACGGGTCGGACGGCGGCGGCGGCGGCGTTGGCGCGAGCGAGCGGCGCACCTGCGTCGCGTTGGAGTACAGCTTCTCCTTCTCGTCGGGAGACATCTTCGACATGTCGACGCCCGGTTGCGCCATCGCGCGCGTCGCGTGTGGAGGCGCGACGCGATCGGCGGCTCTCTCGGAACGACGAGCGCCGACTGAACCAGACAGAAATCGAGCCGATGCGTCTCGCGTCAGATCGCGCTTCAACCATCAGTCGCGGAGGCACGGCGACGGACTCGACGCGGCGATGTGGGCGTCGGCGGCGTCGCGAGCGACCGTCGCGGTCGCCAGAGGGGGCGTCGCGAGCTCCTCGGGCGCGGCGGGGCCTTCGCGCGCGGTGTCGACGCCGACGCGCGCGCGCGGCCGCGCGATTCGCGCGCGTCGCTTCGGCGTCGGCGACGACGACGCCGCGGGCTCGCTCTTCAAAGCCCAACACGTCGACGATCGGACGCGCGGGGCGACGCGAAGAGGGGGCGCGCGCCGACGCTGGCGGCGATCGCGCGCGCGCGCGGAGGACCTCGACGAGGCGTCGGCGACGGACGACCGCGCGGAAGACGCGTCGCGCGGCGGGGAGGACGAGGACGCGCGCGACGACCCCGCGGCCGACGACGTCGCCTCGTCGAACGGCACTTTTCCGGCGGAGCCCGAGGAGGAGTGGACGCTCGAGTTCCCGTCCTCCGTCGACGACGCGCGAGAGAAGTGGGACACGATCCCGTCGCGATACAGAATCATCGTCGGCACGACGTGCGCGTTCATACTCTGCAACATGGACAAGGTGAACATCTCCGTGGCGATCATACCGATGGCGAGCGAGATGGGGTGGTCGGCGTCCACCGCGGGATTTCTTCAGTCGGCGTTTTTCTACGGGTTCGCGCTGTCTCAGCTCCCGGGCGGGTACCTCGCGACGCGGTTCGGCGGCGCGCGGATGCTCCCCATCGGCGTCGCCATATGGTCGGCGGCGACGTTCATCGTCCCATTCGTCGCGGACAACACCGCGGGATTATTCGCGTCGAGGTGCGAAGTTTTTCATCACCCGCCGCCAATCGCGCGCGTCCCATCCGTCGTTTCACCGACCGACGCGACGTTTGATTTGATCGTTCGCGTCCCCTTTCTTTCATCTGACCGACGCGCCATGCCGTCATCGTCAGGGTGCTCGTGGGTCTCGGCGAGGGCATCTCCCCCGCCGCGGCGACCGACGTCATCGCGCGGAGCGTCCCGCTCAGCGAACGCAGCCGCGCCGTCGCGTTCACGTTCAACGGGTTCAGCATCGGCAGCGTGCTCGGTCTGTCCCTTGCGCCGGCGATAATCACCAACTTCGGGTGGAGGTCCGTGTTCTTTCTCTTCGGCGGCGTCGGATTAGGCTGGGTCGCTTGGGTCGGAAACGGCGTGTACAAGCGCGGCGGCGCGTCCCCGGACGCGGACCCGAAGACGCTGGTCGGCGGCAGGGCGCCGGTGAAGGGGTTACTTGGGAAGCGCGTGATGCTGCCGGAAAAGTGCGAGGTGGACGGCAGCGTCAGGTTCTCGAGCGACGACTGCGACGTCGACGTCGTCTCCGCCAGCGGAAGCGGCAGCTTCGACGACGACGGCGTGAGGGTTTTTATGATGGACGAGGAGGATCCTGAGGAAGACTTCCTTGAGGAAGAACCTGAGCCGCCGGTGCCGTGGGGCGAGATCTTCTCGTGCGTCCCCGTCCGCGCGCTCGCGTACGTGCACTTCTGCAACAACTGGGGGTTCTACGTCCTGCTCGCGTGGCTGCCGTCGTACTTCACGCAAGAGATCGGCGTCAACCTCACGAACGCGAGTCTGTTCACGCTGTTGCCGCCGCTCGCGAACATCGTCGTCGCGTCGTTCGTCGGGCCGCTCGCGGATGCCGCGATCGAACGGGCGACGCCGGTGAACGTCGTCCGGAAGACGGCGCAGAGCGTCGCGTTCTTCGGGCCCGCGACGTTCATGGGGCTCGCGTGCTTCGATTACTTCGACAACCCGCTCGTCACCGTGGGGCTGCTCACCGTCGGCTTGTCGCTGTCGTCGTTCTCGTACGCGGGTCTGTACTGTAATCATCAGGACATGTCGCCGAGGTATGCGTCTATTCTGTTGGGAATGACAAACACCGTGGGGGCGTTCCCGGGGGTGATCGGGGTGCCGCTGACGGGGTACCTGTTAGAGAGGACGGATAACTGGGAGGTATCTATGTTCGCCCCCGCGGTGTTCTTTTACGTCACCGGCGCCGCGGTGTTCGCGAAGTGGGGGTCCGCGGAGAAGCAGGAGTGGGGGTGAACGAACGGACGACGACGGATGAAATTATTTCAATCGCCTTATTATTGGGTACGCGTAGCGCAGAACTTCAGCAGAACTTGTAGTAGCAGATATGATATGATAAGACGACGGTCGCACGCCGGGCGCGGCGCCGGGCGTAGGCACTCCATCTCTCTCTCGTCGTCGTCGTCGTCGTCATCGTTCGCGTCGATCGTCGGATCTCGTCGTCAATCGTAATACGCGTCCTCCGGGTCTGGGTGCCCTTGCTCTAACAGCCTCCGCTCGATCGCGACGAGGCTCTGACGCGAGGGTGCAAAAAACGTTCATTCGTCGGTCAGTTGAAAGGGGACGCGATCAAATGTTATGTTGAAACCACGCCACGGGGTGGGTGAAAAATTCGGCGCACCTTACACCCCGGCGGCACCTCCGACGCCGACAGCGGCTCGTCGTCCGGAAGTCGCTCTCCCGCGTAGAGCAAGACGACGTCCTCGTGCGAGGCGATGATCCGGCGCTTCCTGCCGTGGTGCGTCGTCTTCATCTCCCCGCCGCGGCCGAGGCCGCCGTCCCACAGACGCTTTTTGATGACCGCCGCGGTCTCGTCGACGGACGCGCGGACGCGGAAGCGACAGCCTGCGGTCGCGCGGGGGAGGGGACCCTCGGGGGAGAGGAAGAGGCGAGAGACGTCGGCGAGGAGGACGAGCGGCGCGGCGCGGAGGAGGAGAGAAGGGCGCGCGCGCCGCGCCGCGCGATCGTCGATTCGTCCTCATCGCGCGCTCGCCCGCGCGACGAACGCGCCTTGGCAGTGGAACCCGAGGTGCTCCGTGTCCTTCCGCGGCGGCACCGTCGGTAACCCGAACCCGTTCGGCTGGTAGAACGGGTGCTCGTCCGTGGGCGTCTCTTCGAACACCGCGGCCTCCTTGTCGGGGGGGATCTCTCTGTTGGCGTCCGCGTCCCACGCGCCCTTGCCGAGGGTCGTCTCGTACGCGTTCATCGCGGCGGTCGGGGCGGGTGGGTGTGTCGAGGCGCGACGCGACGCGACGCGACGTCCCGTCCCGTCGTGGGGTCCGGTTGTCAGTTTAGTTTTTCCGCGTCCCCGCGTGGCCGGGCGTTTTTTCTCGGCCGTTCCGACAGGGGGGAGGCGAGCGAGCGCCTCTCACAACGCGTCGCGCGACGCCACCGCGCGCGCACGCCCGCGCGGTCGCGGCCGAAGAAGAAGAAGGAGAAGAGAGAGGAGCGCGTCATCGCGTCGTCGCGATGCTCGACGCCGCGAAGGAGGGCGCGAGCGCGTTCGTCGCCGCCAACTTCGCGGGCCCTCCGCCGCGCGGCCTTCCTCCGCTGCCGCCCATCGCGAAGCTCTCGCCTCGCGTGATCCGCGTCTTGGGACAAAACCCGAGCGCGTTCACGCTGCAGGGCACGAACACGTACCTCGTCGGCACGGGAAAGACGCGATGGCTGATCGACACCGGCGAGGGGAAGCGCGCGTACGCGCCGCTGCTGCGCCGCGCGATGAAGGCGCACGGCGTGGAAGGATTAGAAGGCGTCCTCCTCACGCACTGGCACGGAGACCACGTCGGCGGCTTAGCCTCCGTGCGCGCGATGTTCCCGGACGTCGCCGTCGTCGCGCACAAGCGCGTCCGCAGGGACAAGGGCGAGAAAGCGCTCGGGGAGGGAGGGAACGAGGACCCGCGCGCCGCGCGGACGTACGCGGACGTCGCGGACGGAGCCGTCTTCCGCGCGACGGGCGCGACGATCCGAGCGATGCACACCCCGGGTCACTCGGAGGATCACGTCGTGTTCGTCCTCGATGAAGAGGGCGCGATGTTCGCCGGGGATTGCGTTCTGAACGGGAACACCGCGACGTTCGAGTGTTTGACGGAGTACAGCGCGAGCTTGGAGAGGATGGAGCGAGAGTTGCGCGCCGCCGTCGACGAAGGAAACGACGGCGACGACGGCGACGGCGGCGACGGAAAAGCCGGCGACGGCGACGACGGCGGCGAGATCACCCCCACCGACGGCAACAACGCGAGCGTCATTCCGAGAGGCCGCCTGTACCCCTCGCACGGAGAAGTCATCAGAGACGGCGTGAAGAAACTGGCGGAGTATCGCAAGCACCGGTCGTGGAGAGAAAACATCTTCATGGACGAGCTCCGCGACGGCTGGCGACGCGACCCCCGCTCGGGCGGGATGACCGCCGCGGAGCTGTGCGACGTCGTGTACTCCCGTCAGGTGAGCTGGCTCGTGTTGAAGACCGCATGCGCGCATATCACGTCGCAGCACCTCGCGAAGATGACCGAGGAAGGGAGGGTCGTGAGGGAGGAACGAGGTCTGTGGGGGTGGGTCCTCTCGTCGCCGAGATATCGACCGGCGGCTAGAGAGATGGGAAAGAAGGCAGGCCGCGCGAGGGCGGACCCGCTGTCCGCGCGGTGACGGAGGGAGGGAGGAAGTGGTGGAGGGATAGGACGACGGAGAAGTGATGCGAACGACGACGGAGAAGTGATGCGAACGATGACGTTCGAAGAAGCACGCGGTGCGAGAGTACGGTAGAAGAGGCGCGAGCGCGCGCGAATCGAAAACAGAAACAGTCAGACAGATCGCTCGACACAGCTGTGATGCGAACGTGCTGTCCACTCGTCGCGGCGCGCCTGTTCGAGGGAGGGCCGCGGTCGAGGGCGCGGTCGCCGTCGGCCGGTCCCTCGCCGCCCTCCGCGCGCGTCGTCGCCGTCCCGCCACCTCGCGGCGCGCGTTCTGTCGTCGCGCGCCATGCGCTCGCCGACGACGCCGAGCTCGAGGCCGAGGCCGAAGCATCAGGTCACGCTGCACGACTGCGCCAAGGTCGTCACGTCGCGGACGTCGTCGTACTACAACGTCAACCTCGAGGACGTGATGCGACTTAAGAAGACGATCGAGGACGTGGACGCGTCGAAAGATGACGTCGTGCACGCGCTGCGACAGCTCGCGTCGATGATGATGAGCACAGATCTGCTCGCGAAGAGCCTCGTCGGGAAGAGCGTGAAACGCATCTCGCGGAAGCACGGCGACGGCGAGGTGCGCGCCGCCGCGAAGGCGATCGCGGAGAAGTGGTCCTCGGAGGTCGTGGGGGCGTACAATCGCGAGATGAACGCCGCGAGGAAGCGGATCGGCTTCGTCAAGGCGAGGCGGTGACGAGCGGCGTCGAGACGCGGCGGCGCGGCGGGGGGCGGGGGGAGGACTGGACGTCCGAAGGACGACGACGACGACGACGACGACGATAGACGATAGACTAGCACGGGTACGGGCAGCGCGCGCGAACGGATAACGGAAGCGGCGACGAAGTGCGCCCGCTGGACGAACGATGAATCCGTATTGAACGTCACGAAGAATGGTGTTCACGCGTTTTCCTCCTCCTCCTCCTCCTCCTCCCTCCGTCGCGTCGTCGCGTCGCGCGCCGCGTCGTCGCGTCACGCGACGAACGCGCCAACGGCGCGAAGCCCGACGAAAGCCCTCCCTCTCCGCAAGACGGCGTCGCTCCTCCGCCCGCCGCCCACCGCCCGCGTTCTCCCCGCGCCGATCGCCGCGGCCCTCACCCTCACGGACGCGCCGCTCCTCGCCGCGGCCGCGCTCACGCCGACGACCGCCTTCGCCGCGGACGCCTTGCTTGCGGCGCTCTTACCCGCGGCGCTTTTTTCAGCTTTCGCCGCGCCGCCGCCGCCATCCGCGGCGACGTTGAAAGCGTCCGCGGCGACGTGGACGTTCTTCACCGCGCGTCCGGAGATGTCCCCGACGGACTTCTCCCACTCCGGGTCCCACGAGACCGCCTCCGGGGTGCTGCACGCGATGGATTTCCCGAACGGGCACGTCGCGTATGCGTACCGCCCGTTCTCCATGCCCGTCACGAAGTGCTCCTCGAAGATCGATCGTAGGAGGTAGTACTCCTTCGAGAGCGGCGGGCTCAGGGGGAACCGCGTCGCCGCGTTCGCGAAATCTTCGTCGGACACGACCGCGTCCGCGTACTTCGCCAAGCCGTCCACCCAGTCGTACCCGACGCCGTCGCTGAACTGCTCCTTCTGGCGCCACAGGACGCTCTTGGGAAGGTACGGCGCGTCGGGCGTGTCGAACGCCTTGCGCAGCAAATACTTCTCCATGCGCGGGTTACCTTCTTCGTCCTTCGCGCTCATGTCGATGACTTTCTGCTCCGGGTTCGTGTTCATCGCGTAGTCGCACACTTGCTGCGACAGCAGAGGCGTGCGGACCTCGATGCCCCACGCCATCGTGGACTTGTTCGCGCGCAGGACGTCCCACTGATGCAGCCGCGTCGTCTTCCGAACGCACTCTCGGTGAAACTCCGCCGCGTCGGGCGCCTTGTGAAAGTACAGGTACCCCCCGAACAGCTCGTCCGCGCCTTCGCCGCTGAGGACCATCTTAAACCCGAGCGACTTGATGTGCCGGCACAGCAGATACATCGGCACGGACGCGCGAACCTGCTCGAACGTCTCGAGATGATAGACGATGTCCGGGAGCGCGTCGAGCGCCTCCTCCGGCGTGAAGTGCACCTCGTGATGCACCGTGCCGAGCTGCTCCGCGACCGCGCGCGCGGCGACGAGGTCCGGCGCGCCCTTGATGCCGATGCTGAACGAGTGCACGGGCTCGTCGCTGCCGAACGTGTTGGTGGCTTCCTTCTTGTGTCGGACGGCGATGGAGGTGATGAGTGACGAGTCCAAGCCGCCGGAGAGCAAAACGGCGTACGGGACGTCCGCCATGAGACGCTTCTTGACCGCGTCCACGACCGTCTCTCTGAGCTCGGTCAAGTCCGCGTCGCGCGTGGGGATGTACTCCGGGTCCGTGACCCATTGGGGGTCGTACCACCGCGTCATCTTGCCCTCCCTCTCGCCGGGCTCGCGGACGTAGTAGTGCCCTGGGGGGAAAATTTCGTACTTTTCGATCCCGGGGTCGTCCACGAGCGTCTTCATCTCGCTCGAAAACCACACCGAGCCGTCCTTGCCGTACGCGATGTAGCACGGGATCTTCCCCATGTGATCCCTCCCCGCGACGACGCGTCCGGTGTGCCTGTCCTCGATGACGTACGCGAACATCCCGTCGAGCTCTCGAACAAACTCCGGCCCCATCTTCTCGTACAGGTGTCCGATCACCTGGCAGTCCGACTTGTTCGCGGAGACGATGCCGTACTTCTCGCGCAGCTCCGCGTGGTTGTAGATCTCCCCGTTCGCGATGAACGCGATCTTCTTGTCCGCGGCCGTAAACAGAGGCTGGTCGCCGTCCGGACCGGGCGCGACGATGGAGAGCCGCTTATGCACGAGGTACGTCTGCGCATCCGCGGGGGCGCCGGGGACGCCCATCGCGATGTCCATGCCGTACGAGTCAGGTCCGCGGTGACGCAAGCGCTTCGCGAGGTTGTACACCCTCTTGCGGTTCGCGAGCGGGTCGCCCGTCAGGGCGACGACGCCGAAGATGCCGCACATGTTTTGTTCGTCTCCGAGGAGGAGGCGCGCGTCGGTCGGCGAAGATTAATTCTACGAGCGCCGCCGCGTCGCGAGGACGAACGCCTTTCGTCCGCGCGAAGGCGTGCTGCGCGCCGTCGCGGTCGCGTGGACGCGCGGTCGCGGGTCTGTGAGCGGTGGACGGCGCGGGGAACGATCGTCAGGGGGCGGTCGGAGACGGATCGCGCGACGCGCGACCTTTCGGAAGATTAATTACCGGTCGCCGAGAGATAAAGGAATTCGCTCTCGGCGCGACCGATTGCGGCTGGAGGAAGACGCGCGCGGCGGACGCGGCGCGGGGGAAGGGTCGAGAGCAGCGCGCGCGCGCACCGTAAATCCGACGCACCGAAGGCGCGACCGGGAGAGAGGACGCGTGTGACGCGCGGCCGCGTGCGGGCGCGCGAGCGAAGTGCGCGCCCCCTCGACCGCGACCGCGGACGCTTTTCCTCGGCGACGCCGAAACCCTACGCGAGATCTCAGAATAGACGAGGTGCCCTAAGTCGAGCTCATACTAATTGCTCATATAAAGTACGGAAGTACACAGTATGTGAAAATTATATGAGCATTTAGTTTGAAAGTACGCGTACCGTATCCCCACGGTCGGTCGACATCGAAGGCTTCCGAAAGCTGCCGTGAGGCGAAGGAGATCGACCGTCACGTCACTCGCGACGACGCGCGGAGCGCACCGCCGCCCCTCTCTCTCTCCCCCCCCCTCTTCCTCGATCATGGCGAAGCTCGGCGAGGGCGACGAGCGATGGATCGTCTCCGAGCGCGACGACGGCGCGAACGTGAACAACTGGCACTGGCAAGAGAAGGACGCGTTCGAGTGGGCGCGCGAAAAGTTCGCGTCTCGCCTCGCGCTGACGATCGCGGACGCCGTCCCGGACCCGGACGACGCGTCGCGCGTGATCACGATCAAGACGTCGGACGTCACCGCGCTCACCGGGGAGGCGTACGTGAACCGAAGGAAGGGCAAGATCATCGCCGGGTACGAGCTCGACCTGAAGATGAAGTACGACGCGGAAGCGCGATCGAAAGACGATCCGTCGGGGGACGTCGTCGCCGCCGCCTCCGGGAACGTGCACTTCCCGTACATCGCGGACGAGAACGCCGGGGAGGAGCACGACGCCAAGGTCCTCAACGCGAAGAACGGCGCGCTCGACGACAGGGTCAAGGAGATCATAAGGACGGTGGGGCTCCCGATGATGTGGAGGGCGATCGGTGAGATCGAAAAGGAGCTCGCCGCGGGAGGGCCGGGCGGGGAGGGCGACGCGCCCGCGCCGAAACCGAGCGGCGGCGGCAAGGCGGACTTCAGGGATGGCGCCAACGTCAACGGAGGCGCGAAGAGCGACGCGGATAGGGAGAAGGAATCGAGGTCGGATAAGACCGCGCCGCTGTCGCGGAAGGCGCACGCGTTGAAGATGACGGAGCGATTTTTCTGCCGGCCGCGGGACATCTGCGACGCGCTGCTCGACGGCGGCAGAGTGATGCACTTCTCGAGGTCGCCCGCGGACGTGAAGCCCGCGCCCGGCCCGTTCACGATGTTCGACGGGAACGTCCACGGCGAGACGCTGGAGTACGTCCCCGGGGAGCTCATCCGACAGAAGTGGCGGTTCCGGAACTGGGCCGAGGGCCACTTCTCTGAGGTGACCATCACGTTCAGGTGCGTTCTATACAAAAGTTTTTCACCCATCGCCCGGTTTCAACATTTGATCGCGTCCCCTTTCAACTGACCGGTGAACTGTTTTTGTATGGAACGGCCCTCAGAGAGCCCGAGCCGGGAAACTGCTTCGTGGACTTGGTGCAGACGAACGTCCCGGAGACGGACGCGTTCGGGAACGAGAGCGTGATGGACACGACCGAGGCGGGGTGGAAGGAGCAGATCTTCGGTAGGATCCGCCAGGTGTTCGGATACGGCGCGTGAGGTAGGCGACTGGACGGACGCGGACGGGGGGAGCCCACGCGAGCGATCGATTTCGTTTTGAAACCAAACCGTCGAAACCGAATGTGGGTGAAAAAACAAAACTTGACCGGCCAATCTCCGCGGCGATCGATCGATCGCACCCGATAGGGATGGCTCGTACGAATCGTATTATTTTTTTGTCGGACAGTCACGCTGACTCGTCGAGCCGCGAAGGGACCAGGACGCCTTCGCACTCCCCCCGTCCGCGGGGCGGGCAGCGGGATGATGACCACCGCGGGAGACGAGCGATCGGGTCGATCGCCCCCGCGCGCGGACGACGGCGGCGCGCCCGCGTCGCCCTCCGCGCCGAGCTCGCCGATCCGTCGTTCGTCGCGCGCGGGGGCGATCTCGTCGTCGATCGACGCGTCGTGCCAGACCGAACCGCTTCCGCAGCTCCCGCCGCTTCGACGGTTGCATCCCGCGGGTCCGCCGCGGTCGCAGTCGCCCGTCACCGCGGCCGGCGCGGCGGGGCGGCGAGGCGCGCGCGGCGCCGCCGCGGCGTTCGACGGCGGCGTCGCGGGAGGCGGCGGCGGCGGCGGGGTCGATCACGAGGGCGTCGATCACGGAGACGGCGAGAGCCTGGAGGAGCTGGAAGATCTCGTCGCCGCGCGTCACGCGACGCTCGTCCGCAAAGGCGTCCTCCCCGCGTCGCGGTCGTCGCCGTCGCCGTCGCCGTCGGCGAACGCGCGGCCGCCGTGGAACGACCGCGTCGTGATCGAATCCCCCGCGCAGGCGCGGCCGCGACGACGCGCGCATCATCAGCGTCAAAACTCGCTCGACGCGGAGAGCATCGTGTTCGAGTCGCCGCTGCCGCGCCCGTCGGGATCCGGCACGAGAGGCGGCGCGGTGTGCGGCACGCGCGCGACGGCGACGCGACAGCGGGGGGAACAACAACAACAACAACAACAACAACAACGGGGCGGCGGGAGTCCCGGCGCGGGGGACGCCGCCGCCGCCGGGGGCAGGCGCTCGAGGGACGGCGAGCGGCCGAGTTCGAGAGGGAGCGACGGCGGCGGCGGCGGATCGCGTCGTCGAGGAGGTGCGTTCTATCTCACACTGGTCCCCATACGACCGCGTTCGCGAGGTGAACGCCGTTCCTTAAGGACTTTGCCCGGCGTTTCTCTCCGCCCGCCCCTCGGTTTCAATCCCGACACACCGCGACGCCTTTCAACTCCACCTGACGCCTTTGAACTCAACCCCGACGCGTAGACGCGTATACTCCTCGCTTAGAACGCCCCTCATCCGGATCGCGTTCCGCCGTCTCCGCGCCCGAGCCCATCCGCGGCGGCCGCGTCTCCCCCGCGTCTCCCGGCGGCACCGGGGGAAGACGGCCCGGTGCCGCGCGAAGCCCCGGGGCGAACGGGACGCTGCACTTCGCCGCGCGGCCGGCGTCGCCGGGGTCGTCGAAGGCGCGGAAGCCGACGCCGACGCTTCCGGGCGCGCGCGGCGCGACGGGCGGCGGCGGCGGGGGCGTCGTAAGAGACGTAGTCGCAGACGCGGCGGGATCCGGCGGGGGAGCGAGCGTGCCTTTACGGTTGGGCGGCGGCGACGGCGCGAGGAGCGCGTTCGTGCGGCCGGTGGGCGGGGGTGGGGTCGGAAGCGCGTTCGGCGCGTTCGACGGG
>MDSW01210870.1_pt1 | contig 18452 bp, 14 predicted proteins | sample 811171 | NCBI WGS metagenome assembly MDSW01 (sample SAMN05326641, study PRJNA326480) | marine metagenome | isolation source: seawater | place: Atlantic Ocean: North West | collected 2012 | reverse complement strand
GCCAGACGGCAGGCTGCGTTCATCACACACTCCCGCCGGGAGGAATGCCGTTTGATCGGCGTTCAGCCGTTCAGCCAGAGTGTTGCCGCGGCATGAGCACGCTGACTCTTAATCTGCAGGAGTTCGCTGCTTTCGGTCCGGCTTACACAGTACATGGCCTGGACCGGCCCTGCATGGCGGCAGGCGCATGAAAATAGCGGGTGGAAGCCTGGGTACGGGGCACGGACCCTGACCTCCCCCGCCGCCTCCCGAAGGAGGCGTACTCAGTTATCGTTCATTATTCGCAGTGCTTGCTCTGTTTTTCATCGTGCATTTCGGCAACGACGTGACGAGGCCGAGTGATGAGTCAGTTTTTCGGTTGTCCTCCCATCCAGTCATTGAAACGGGGCTGAAACCAAACCGAACCGATTCGTGGATCGCAATCGCGATGTGCAGAGCAACTCGGATCGGTTTCCGGACTGCGTCTATTCCGGCTCCCTCCAACGTTTCACAACGACCGGGTGTGTCTGTAATCTGCCTCTCAATAAACGTAGCGTGATTCACTGATTTCTCCTTTCGCAAGTTTACCGGGAAAACGCGAATGTTTCGTGTCCTTCTGTTCAGCGTGGTGTTTGCTACCTCATTACAGGCTCAGGTTAGCTATCCCCCGGAACTGCCTGAGGCTCAGGAAGTCGTCTATCGCACTGTCGGAGACGTCGCCCTGAAGATGTGGATCTTCAATCCGGACGATCAACCGCCAAAAGAAACGAGACGCCCTGCAGTCGTCTTCTTTTTTGGGGGGGGCTGGAAATCCGGTTCGCCTGCTCAGTTCGAGACTCAATGTCAGTACCTTGCCTCACGAGGCATTGTTGCTGCCACTGCCGACTATCGTGTCGCCACGCGCCACGGTGTGAAAGCCGATGCATGTGTCCTGGACGCGAAAGCGGCTGTCCGCTGGCTGAGAAGCAACGCTCAGGAACTCGGAATCGACCCGAATCGCATTTGCGCCGGCGGTGGATCTGCGGGCGGACACATTGCGTGCTGCACGGGAGTGATCACGGAGCTGGAAGAGGACTCAGACGTATCCTCCGTTCCGAACGCGATGGCACTGTTCAATCCAGCCGTGATTCTGGCACCGCTGGAAGGATTTGAACCGAACGAGAAAAGCGTGGAACTCTTCAGGACCGTCGCCGAGCGAACAGGCGTTGAGCCGCGTGCAATCTCGCCCGCTCATCATGTTCGAGCAAATCTGCCCCCCACGATTATCTTCCATGGCAAGGCAGATCCAACAGTGCCGTATTCCACGGTTGAAGACTTTACGCGACGAATGCAGAAGGCCGGTAACCGCTGCGAATTGAAGGGCTTTGCAGAAGCTCCTCATGGTTTCTTCAATGCTCCACGAGGAAAAAACGCGGAACGACGAGACCGCGCAGATCAGTGGCATCGGCGAACGATTCTGCAACTGGATGAATTCCTCCAGTCACTCGGGTGGCTCGAAGGACCTGCGGCCATAAACGTGGTCAACGAAGACTTTGTGTCACTGCGAGGAAGTGTTTCGAACAGTCTGCAGGCCTTCAATAAGGGCTCAGGGCACGTTGCATTCCTGGGAGGATCCATTACGGAAATGAATGGTTATCGACCCATGATCTGCGACTGGCTGCAGAAGCGATTCCCCAAAACCAACTTTGAATTCACCAACGCAGGAATCGCGTCCACCTGTTCCACCACGGGAGCCATGAGGCTCAGGCGAGACGTATTGGAAAAGGGCCCCGTTGATCTCCTCTTTGTCGAGTTTGCTGTCAACGACGACCAGGACGCCGGACACACTGCAGCCAACTGCGTTCGTGGAATGGAAGGCATCATCCGGCAGGTGCGAGCACACAACCCGCGTGCCGACATCATCATGACGCATTTTGTAAACCCCGGCATGCTCAACACACTTGCTGATGGAAAGAAGATCCTCAGCGCGACTCAGCACGAACGAGTTGCAGCTCACTATCGCGTGTCTTCGGTTTACCTCTCCAAAGAACTGTCAGCGAGGATCACAGATGGCCGAATGACGTGGCAGCAGTTCGGTGGTACGCACCCAAAAGAACCGGGCAACCGACTTGCAGCTGATCTGGCTGTTTCAATTCTCCAGACTGGCTGGCAGGTTACCCCCGATTCGGAGGGAGCAGCCCATGCCATCTCTGAACCGCTGGACGCATCCAGTTATTCCGGTGGCAAACTGTTGCCACACTCAGCCGCCACACTTACTGACGGATGGGAAATCTCAGAACCCGACTGGAGCTCTCTGAAGGGTGGCAAACGGACTCGTTTCACAGGTCGCCCGTTGATTCACAGCACTCAGCCCGGTGCCGTCGCCACGGTCCATTTTCGCGGGACCGCTATTGGTGCTTATGTTGTCGCCGGTCCGGATGCGGGGGTTGTGGAGTATCAGATCGACGATGGCGAGTGGAAGTCTGCCGACCTGTACCATCGCTTCAGCAAAGGTCTGCACTATCCTCGAACCGTGATGTTCGAAAACGAATTGAAGGATGAAAAGCACACGCTTGAGGTCCGACTCGCTGATGATCAGGAGCCCGGTCGTGGTGCTGCGAGGATTCTGAACTTTGTTGTGAATGAGTAGAGCTCGCCGACGTAGCACACAACCGACTGCCATCGCCCCGTGCAATGTTGCGCCGGCCCTCGCTTCGCTCATCCCGGCCTGCAAACTTGCTCTGTGGGGAACCCCTCTTATCACCACACAGGTCACAGAGACGCGCAGAGAATCCGGCTACAGTGGAATGACTTCCACTTCCCAGCCTTTCGACTGAGGCATCCCGGTTCCGTCTGTGTTGCCACCCATCAGCTGGCATGTCGGCGGACCATAAGGCACGAAGATCATGCCCACGGGCACTTTTCCGGATTCACAGCGAAACTCGGCTTCACCAAACTCAGTCTTAACCAGCGCCTTCTGGCCCTCACTCAGACCAATCGCTTCCATGTCAGATGGTTCCATAGTCATGGAAGTCGTGAGTGCTTTGTATTCCTCAGAGTCCTTGCCGACGTTGATCAACGTACCCTGTTTGGCCGATCGGGAGGAGTTGAGGATAAACGTACGGGTCATGGTTCTGCTTTCGGTTGGGTGAAGGCGGCAGGCTACTCGTGGGTTCAGTTCGTCGCAAGAGAGAACGCGTCCGCTTGAATCTCACCACAGGCCGTATCATAGTGATCCCAGACATCCTCCCTCCTTCGGAAAATCACATGAAACGAGCATTCCTGATTCTTGCTGTTCTGATTCTCTCACCCGCCACGATGGCAGAGCTGAAAATGAGCTCCGTTTTTGGCGATCACATGGTGATTCAGCAGAAGCAGCCTGTTCACATCTGGGGCTGGACAACAGCTGGCCAGAATGTGACGGTCAGTTTCGAAGGCCAAACTACGGAAGCCAAAGCGGGAGATGACGGTCGCTTCGATGTCATGCTGAAACCAGTTGCCGCCGGAGGACCTTACGAACTCAGTGTGAAGGCAGACGAAACCAGGACCTTCAAAGATGTGCTCGTGGGTGAAGTCTGGATCTGCTCCGGACAGTCCAACATGGCATGGCCGGTCTCCAATTCCAATGATTCTGATCTTGAGACCATGGCCGCGAAATACCCGAAGATCCGACTGATCAGCGTCCCGCAGGTCGGCACGCAGGAGCCTCAGAAGGACTTTGAGGGAGCATGGCAGGAGTGCACTCCTGAAACCGTGAAGACATTCTCAGCCGTGGGTTACTACTTCGGTCGCCAATTGCATCAGACGCTGGATGTCCCCGTCGGCCTGATTGACAACGCATGGGGTGGCTCAGCCTGCGAGGCGTGGGTCCGACGCGATCTGCTGCATAAGAATCCGGAACTCTACGGACCGCTGCTCGAAAAGTGGACGGATCTGGAAAACACGTATGACCACGAAGCAGCGATGGAACAGTACAAAAAACGACTGGCCAAATGGCAGCAGACAAAGAAAGGCAATCGTCCTCGTCCCCCACGAAACCAGTTAGCCGGGCAGCATCGTCCTGCCAATCTCTACAATGGCGTTCTCAAGCCCATCCTTGGTTATACGATTCGTGGCACCATCTGGTACCAGGGGGAAAGTAACGCCGGTCGTGCGTATCAGTATCGCGACCTGTTTCCGTTGATGATCAGCAGCTGGCGCGACGAATGGGGCCAGGGCGACTTTCCATTTTACTGGGTGCAGCTGGCAGACTATTTGAACGAGAAGCCGGAGCCCGCTGAAAGCACATGGGCGGAACTGCGGGAAGCACAGACAATGACCCACAACCTCCCCAACACGGGTGAAGCCGTCATTATTGATCTGGGGGAGTCGCACGACATTCACCCTCGCAACAAGCAGATCGTTGCCAGGCGACTCGCTCGACTTGCACTGCACAACGAGTACGACATCGACATCGTTCATCGCAGTCCGATCTACCGATCGATGGAACGGGTGGGCTCCAAAGTCCATGTCCACTTCGACGAAGTCGGTGGCGGTCTGGACACATTCGATGTTCGTGAACCGATCGGATTTGCGATTGCTCAGGCCGATCAGAAATTCGTGGTTGCCAAAGCAAAGATCGTTGACAGGAACACGATGGAAGTCTGGGCTGAGGGTATCCAGTCACCCGTCGCTGTCCGTTATGCATGGGCCGACAACCCGGTCTGCAACGTACAGAATCGTGAAGGGCTGCCACTGACTCCGTTTCGAACTGACGACTGGCCCGGCCTGACGGTCAACGTTCTGAAATAGGTCTTAACCCAAACCTCAACTCTGGTTCCCTCATGCTGCGCCTTATTCCTGCCCTTCTCTGCCTGTCACTCTCGATCTGTCAGGCGGCCGACCGCCCCAACATACTGATCATCTTTACCGACGATCAGGGTTATGGAGACATTGGCTGCTACGGTAGTCAGAAAAACAAGACTCCTCGGCTGGATCAACTTGCGAAAGAAGGAACGCGGTTCACCTCCTTCTATTCGCAGACCGTCTGCGGACCGTCTCGATCTGCTCTTCTGACCGGTCGCTATCCACTGCGCAGTGGCGGATGGGGAATGCCGGCGTCCGAAGTCACCTTCGCAGAACTGATCCGCAAAGTCGGATATCAGACTGCCTGCATCGGCAAGTGGGATGTTTCCAATCGGAAGCCGATCATCAACCGCATGCCCAACGCTCAGGGGTTCGACTACTACTTCGGACCACTGGGTGCCAACGATAACGGGACTGTGCACTTTCACCGCAACAACGAAAAAGCGGGCAGCACCAAAGACATGGGCAGCCTCATCAACATGTACACCGAAGAAGCAATCGGATACCTGAAAGAACGTCGAGACCCCGAGAAACCTTTTGCCCTGTATGTGGCACACACCATGATGCACACAATCATCGATGCATCTGAGAAGTTCCGAGGCACATCTGAAGGTGATCTTTATGGGGATGTTGTGGAAGAATTTGACTACGAAACGGGACGATTGCTGGACGTCCTCGACGAACTGAAACTGTCGGACAACACGCTGGTGATTTACACCAGCGACAATGGTCCCTGGAATCAGAAGAAGTACACCGGACGGAAAAAGGGGCATCCCTCAGGCAGCATCTTCTGGGGAGACGCCGGCCCGTTACGGAACGGCAAGGGATCCTGTTACGAGGGCGGATATCGCCTGCCATGTATCGTTCGCTGGCCCGGCAAAGTTCCGGCCGGTCGCGAGTCCGACGCAATCTTCGCGACCATTGACTTCATGCCCACGTTTGCAGCATTGACTGGATTTGACGTGCCAAATGATCGAGTTATCGACGGAATCAATCAGGTTCCCCTGCTGCTTGGTCGGCGGAACACAGGACGTGACCATTTCTATTTTCAGAAAGCCGGAGTCCGACAGGGGCGCTGGAAATTTCTGAAGGCCAATGCATTCTTCCATGGATATGCAGTTGACGACTCGCGTCCAAAGAAAGACGAACTGTACGACCTGCAGGCTGACATCGGCGAACGAAAAAACGTCGCCGAGGCACACCCCGAAAAGGTCGAAGAACTCCGCCAGCTGATGTTAAAGCTCGAAGCCGCAAAGTAGGTCGGAAACGTCGAGCTCATGAGATCCGGCCCGCTCAGTCGACCAGCTGAGTCTTCTCAGCGTTGAATTTGCTCAATTGTCGCAATTCCCTGTCCGCGGACTACCACGATGACAGGCCACGGAAGTAAACACACGGCAGAATTGAATCGCTTTCACAGAAAACGGACCTCAACTGTTTTTTGCGGAAATTCCTGAACCACAGCATCTGGAGCAGAAAATGCAGCTTGTCGAGACCGATCCTGCCATCCTGGGAGAAGGCCCTCTTTGGGACGATCAGGCTCAGGTTCTCTGGTGGATCGACATTATCGGCCGGCGTCTGCGACGCTTCGATCCGTCGAATGGTTCCAATCAAACTTTTGAATTGCCAGAGAAGCCGGGAACCGTCGTGCTCGGGACGGATGGCCTCCTTGGGCTCGCAATGCAGACCGGGTTCTATTCCTTTGACCCGGCGACCGAGCACCTGATTCAGATCGCAGACCCGGACAGCCACGAGCCGGAGACTCGGTTTAACGACGGCAAATGCGACCCAAAGGGCCGATTCTGGGCTGGCTCAATGGAGGACAAAGAAACCGGCAAACTGATCGGTTCGCTGTACAGCCTTAGTGATGGCGTCTGCACAAAACACTTCGGAGGAATTGGCGTCTCCAACGGGATCGTCTGGAACAGTTCCGCCGACACGATGTACTACATCGACTCACCGACTCGCAAAGTCGACGCATTCGATTATGACCTAACAACAGGTGCCGTCAGCAATCGGCGAACTGTGATCAATGTTCCCGACGGACTCGGCTACCCCGACGGAATGTCAATTGACGTAAACGATAAACTCTGGGTGTGCATGTGGCACGGCTGGGCAGTAATTCAGTTTGATCCGGAATCCGGTGAGATCATGCAGAAGCTGGACGTTCCTGTTCGCAACGTCACAGCGTGCGCCTTTGCCGGGCCGGATCTCCAGGAGCTGTACATCACAACGTCTCGCCACGGCAACGATGATGTTGGTCTGGACGATCAACTCGATGCCGGAGGACTGTTCCACACACGAGTGAACGTGCAGGGAACTGGATTCGCTCGGTTTGCTGGATAATGATGCACGACGCCAGCTGGTGTAGGCCGGATGAAGCACGAAGTTACGAAGTCCGGCAAACCTCAGGCTATGCCGGCCCGTTGCTGATCGCGTGGTGCCGGGCCTGTCCCTGAATTCAGGTTAAGTCTTCTGCCCGCGGCGCATGAGTACTTCCACGGTGAATCCGCCAGTCATGTCGTCTCCGTGCGACACCATCCAGTCGCCGATTTCTTCGTGTGCCACTTTGATGCGTTCACCGATCCTGACCTGGGTGACAAACTGCGGATCGTTGTTCACGACTCCGGAAAAATGTGTCTCTGTGACTTCATCAACCATTAGCCACATGTGTTCGGACTGCTCCCCTTCGACGAATTCCTGCTTCACAAAGAAGGCCGCCCCCTCCATCTCCGGGTTATGGAAGTGATCGATGAATTCGTCCACCGTTGCCCGAGCCTTTGCGACGGCCGCAATCAGTTCTTCGTCATCCCCCTTAATCATGCGAACTATGTCGATGTCGTCATCACCAGACCCGGAGAAGAAAGATTTAACAGCATTCCAGAGACGGTACATATCGGCACCTGAAGGCAACGGATAACATCAAGTCAGCATACTGGTTTCCCGGGTGAGTTGAAAAGGAGAAGTCGTTTATGACAGAGACACGAATCGCAGTCCTTGGGACGGCCCGGATCGCTCGTACTGTTGCGCCACACATTCACAAAGCAGACGGTGCCCAACTCGTCGGTATCGCCAGTCGTGATCAGTCCCGGGCAGAAGCGTTCGCTCAGGAATTCAACATCCCTCGAACATGGGGCAGCTACGAAGAAGTAATCGCTGATGACAACGTTGACGCGGTTTACATTCCGCTTCCTCCGTCCATGCATCGCGAATGGACCGAACGCGCGGCCGCCGCCGGCAAACACGTGCTGTGTGAGAAACCCGTGTCGGCGAACCCCGGCGATACCGCGGCCATCCTTGATTGCTGTCGGGCAAACGACGTCGTGTTTCTGGATGGTGTGATGTGGTACCACACTCCCAGAGCCGCCGAAATGTTGCAGGTCGCTTCCAGCGGTCAGCTGGGTGAGATTCGGCAGGTTAACGCCGTATTTACGTTTCGCTGGGACACATGGCCGATGGAAGACCTGAGGATGCAGCGTTCGATGGGGGGAGGGTCACTGCTGGACCTCGGCTGGTATTGCGTTGGTGCTGCCCTGATGCTGCTCGACGACATGCCCATTCGTGTCTCCGCATGGGGACAATACATCAATGATGTCGACACGCGAATGAACGCGCACATGTGGTTTCCGGGCGATCGAATGGCCACCATTGAATGCGGGTTCGACACATTGAGACGACGATGGGTTGAGGTCGCCGGAACGAAAGAGTCGCTTGTGTGTGACGACTTCACGCGCCCCTGGAAAGAGGATCGGCCCCGTTTCTGGATTCATGATTCCGACGGAGTTTCGACCGAGCATCTGTGCCCCACGAAACCTCAGGAACAATGTATGGTCGAAGAGTTCTGCCGGCTGATTCGCAGCGGAGAGACCGACCATCCTTTGTTGCAGCGTTCACTGAACACGCAGATCGTGTGCGATGCGCTCGATCGCTCGGCGCGGAGTGAGCAACCTGTGGAACTGTAGGACGGCAAAGGATTCCGGCGGGAGCACTGTTGCACCCGACTCAGAAAAGTCGGGCTGCGTTTGTGAGCGATCAGACCTCAGGACTCATTCGACTCATCAGAAAAATACTCTTCGACATGAGCCAGAAGCGGATCAATGGCAGTCTTCTGAATCACATGCGGCGGAGCCCACGGAAACCACTGATACCCTTCATGTTCTGTGATCACCAGATCCACGTCGCGAACTAACTCAGCAAGGTAAAACCGTGTCGTTTTGGTGACGTGCCTGTTTCCCAGACCGTAGCGACGACCGAGCACCTTGTATTGAGACTCGTAGACATAGTCAGCATCGACACGAATGTCGTCAGCCGTAATGCCCGTCTCTTCACGAAGCTCCCGCAATGCACACTGCAGATCGGTTTCCCCGGGATCAACATGGCCCTTGGGAAGATCCCAGCGACGCGCGTGTTTCATCAGCAGAAACTCCCGAATCGGCTGACCGCGGTAGATCAGAAATCCGCACGCAACAGGATCCTGAATGTTCTCTTCGCTCATCGTTGACTCCAGCGACCCATCAACAGAGTGCACATTTGCCTCAAAGAAAGGGGCCATGGTTGCAGCAGGGAGAGCATCGTCCACCGCTCTTCTCACACAGACACATGAATTGTTGATGGTCGATGCCCACCCTGCCGTCCTGTCTCACCCGGATATCAGGCCGTGTCTTGCCGCAGCAAATTGTAGCCCGACTCTCCAGAGTCGGGATTAATGTTTTCTCCACACAGGAGACATTCATCCAAAGCGAGGATATATCCAGAGAAACAAGAACGTTTGGCGGCAAGGCGACTGCGTACCGGGATTGCACGATCACAGACGATGCAGATGCCGTGCCTGTGGAGCAATTCGGATCGGTTGCAGGACGCCTCTTTTTCATCTGGTTCCCCGAGTGAATCAATGCAGGTATAACTTTGCAAGTCAATTCCTGCATTGAGGAAGTTCAAGATGTCCGAATCCCCACCGCTGTTCCGCCTCACAGTCCTCACTCTGCTGCTGCCAGTCCCAGCGATTTCTAACGAGCTGACTCAGACTGCGGCCCGTGAGCAGCTAATTCGGGTGGTCGACTTTTACAGAACGAAGGTGGGATATGAAGGAGCCTATCTCTGGAAATACTCCGCCGATCTCACGCATCAGGAGGGCGAAGGAATCGCCACTCGCACCAGCGGATGGACTCAGCCACCCGGTGCTCCGACGGTGGGCGAAGCCTACCTTGAGGCATGGCGTCTGTCAGGAGAACAGGTATGCCTGGACGCCGCAGTCGAAGTTGCACATGCGTTGATTCGTTCACAGCTCAAGTCCGGTGGCTGGAGTTCACACTTTGACCTTGGTCCGAAAGGACGGTCCTACGCTTATCGTATGCTGGGAGATAAAGCAGGGAGAAATAACCGGACAACGTTTGACGACAACAAGAGCCAATCCGCTCTGATGCTGATCATGCATGTCGACGAGGAGCTGGAATTCAAGGACGCAAAAATCCATGAGGCCGTTGGTTATGCGCTCCAGCAAATGCTGGCAGCGCAGTATCCCAATGGAGCCTGGCCGCAACAGTATTCGGAGCCGCCGGACCCCGGTCAGTTTCCTGTGCTGAAAGCCTCTTACCCCGACAACTGGTCCCGAGAATGGCCAAAGCCGCGGTACACAGAATTCTATACCCTGAACGACAACAACATGTCCCATATCGTGGACATGTTGTTTGAAGCGGAACGCATTTACGATCGGAAAGACTGCCGCGACGCTGCCATCCGCACGGGAGAATTCTTTCTGATGGCACAGATGCCTGAGCCACAGCCAGGATGGGCTCAGCAGTACGATCGCAACATGCACCCGGCATGGGCTCGAAAGTTTGAGCCAGCCGCCGTGACGGGAGGCGAATCGCAGGCCGTCATGAGAACTCTGCTCAGGCTCTATCAGTTTACGGCGGACAGGCGATTTGCTGATGCTGTCCCTCCGGCAATTGCGTATTACCAGAAATCACAGCTGGAAGACGGCAAACTGGCAAGATTCTATGAGCTGAAGACGAATCGTCCGCTGTTCTTTACGAAGGACTATCAGCTGACGTACAGCGATGCAGACATGCCGACTCACTATAGTTTTAAAGTTGGCAGTCGGCTGGACTCCATTGAACAGGAATGGAAACGATTGAATTCGCTGGCTGCCGATGACCTTCTGCCAAAGCACACGTTCTCATCAAAGCTGAAACGGAGCAGGAAGATTCAGGAGCGAGCAGAAGAGGTGGTGAATCAGCTCGACAGTCGGGGAGCATGGGTGGAAACCGGGAAAATGCGGCATACTGACTCAGTAGAACTCATCGACATGAACACCTACACCCGTAACCTCAAAATTCTGGCCGCATGGGCCGGCGCGAAATGAATCAATTGAGCACACAGCAGACCACATCAGGCCCGACACCACTCGAAGTGTTCCGACGCAATCTCCGCATCGCCCTGGTTCTGTTGCTGGCCGGAGGTGTGGTGGCAATCATCAGCCTGCTGTTTCTTGATCGGTTTCCGGCTGGCAGATGGGTCGCCTTAGCAGGCACCGTTGTGTCGGTTTCCAGCATCGTACTTATGAGAGCGCCTCTTCCGGAACGTCGTTCCGAGTCCGGGGAAGCGCTCGATCTGGAACGGGCTGAACTGGAGCAGATCCGAAAAGACCTTGACGCATGGCAGGTCGAACAGCAGCAGGCCTTCCAAACTCAGTCCGACAGAATCGAAGAGAAGAGCCGGGACCTGCTGGAACGATCATCACGCCTGCAGGAATTCATGGAATATCCCGTTGCAGAGCAGAAGCCGACGGGCGATCCGGTGCAGCTCTCGGAACAGGATCGTGAAGTCAATCGGCTGCTGGAAGAGGAAGCCGAACGAGTCTACGAACAGATTCGCAGTCATGCGTACACGGACGATCAGGGTGTGGACATTGATAAGATCCGCAACGAGGCTCTGGATCTGATAAGTCGTGTGGCTGCGGTCTACGCCCCGGACAGTAAAAACCCCATCCTGGAAACCAGTGTTGAACAACTGGCTCGTGCCGTCAGCCGCATCTGCCTCCACACGCTCGTACTCCTGGAACAGCTGCCTCTGGACGTCCAGAAATACACAATCAGTGAACTCCATACCTGGATTGGTAATGCTGTCAGGACATATGGAGCATACAAACAGGTCGCTCCGTGGCTGAAGCACCTGAGCCGCACGGCCTATGTCGGCCGTTTCGTAGCAGGCGCCAGTCCGGTCACTCTGGGCGCATGGTGGCTCGCAACAGAAATCGGTCGTCGAGGTGCGGCCAGGGTCGTCGAAAATGTTGTTGACCGGCAGGCAGTCGGTCTCCTGCATGACGTGGTCACGGTCCTGGGAACGGAGATCGCAAATATCTACGGGACCGGCTACCGTCAGCGTGACGCGGCGTGGGTTTATGGCAGCGAACTTGCGGAACTGCTCAGTACGTTTCCCGTCTCACGTGACTCTCTGAGTGAAGGACTGAAAGAAGTTTCCGGGTTGCCTCTTCGGAATGAGTACGACCGTATCTACCTCTACCGATGTCTCGCCGGACATCACGGTTCTTCTCTGACATTGACCGACCCGGCAATTCTGACACGCGAAGAACGAGAAGATATTGCGGCGAGACTGGAGACGTTTTTTCGAGACTACATCTTTGGCGCGACTGAGGAGACGCAGACCGAATGGCAGACTGGCGTTGAAGAACGACTCGATCTACGACTGAAACTCACGGACTCGGCTGTCGAAACTTCACCGAACGCAATCGAAAATGCAGTTCAGTCCGTGCACTCATTTCTGACATCGATTGTCATGGTCGAGCCTGGGGTTTCAGCAAAGCTGCTGGAATCGTCTGAATTGATCAGCCTGATACCGCTGGAGAATCGTTCAGCGTTATTTGAGGAACTTCCGTCTGAGCTCGCCGAGTTTGAGCCGCCTCACCTTGACCCGTCGTCCGAAACTGCTGATACGTTTGTGAAGTCTCTGATGTCCACGGCAGTCGAATCCGGTCAACTGGAGCCCCATGCGGAGCAACTCCTCATCGAAACTGCCTGCTATTTTCGCCGCACGCGCGAGGAAGCGCAACAACTGCTGGCGACGTGCTTTCGCAACGAGTTGCTGCACCGCACATCAGAAGACGTTGAACTTCCCGGTGAACTGTCGCTGCTGTCCTCGATCCTTCAGCAGGCTGACGTATCTGAAACGCTCGTGGCAACATATCGGGACGTTTCGTGGGACAACCGGAGCGATGACGATCTGCTGTTTGTGGTTTATACCGGAGCGTCAGGCAATCGTGCCGTGCTGTTGAAGGCAAGCGCAACTGAACCACTGTGGACTTCTGACGACAGTGTGACGGTGGAACGACTCAAGGGAGTATTCCTCGACGATTGCCTGATTCGGGGTGGCCAGTGGAATGTGAGTTCCTCATCCTCCCTCAAACTCGAGGGCACCATTCGGGGGGGGGGCTACAGTCGCTATTTCGAACCGGTGACTGCGCTGGGCGCCGTGTAGTTGAGAACTGCGTTCTCTGTAGCCACCTTTCCCATAGTTTCACTTGCCGGCAATCCGCCCGCACACGGTCCGGGTTCTGAGATACCGGGCGTCAGGCCGGATTCAGCTCAAATTGCAGTGATTTGCGGCCGATTTAAGGGCCGAAGGCCGATTCGTGCCCGCCAGCACGCGGTTTCCGCGGGAACTGAGAAGATGGCGGAAAACGCGGTTTGACGAGCCTGCAGCGGAGCGGTATTCTGCCCCGCTTCATGGACCTTCAAGGGAAGGTCAACGGGGTCAGTTCACCCCCCGAAAACTGGTGACGTGCGATTGCTGGAGGATACCGAACGGAGGCCCTTAGGGGATTAGATACGGCAGCCGGCCTGAGGCGATTAGCCTAAGGCAACGAAGCTGAAGTTCTTAACAAAACCCAACGAGGCTGAAGTCTAACACAACCAGCACTCACACAATTGTTCTGTTCGAGTCTGACCTTCAACAAACAGACTCGAAACGGCTGCGAAGCAGCTGAACACAGGAGATCGGCAATGGCTGAGATTGTTGTGAAAGAGATTCTGGACGCGGGCGTGCACTACGGGCACAAAGCCAGTCGCTGGAATCCAAAGATGCGTCCTTACATTTATGGACGCCGAAACCAGATCCACATTATTGACATCAAAGAGACGATTCGCGGACTGATTCGCGCGAAGAAGTATCTGATGCGTGTCGCCGCTCATGGCAGCCTCATTTTGTTCGTAGGAACAAAGCGTCAGGCTGCTGCCTCCCTTGAAGAACTGGCCACCGAATGTGGAATGCCGTTCTGCACGGAGCGATGGCTGGGTGGAACTCTGACAAACTTCCGAACTGTTCGCAGTCGTCTGAAGCGACTGGAAGAACTCGAAGAACTGCGTGATTCCGGTGAGCTCGCTCAGTACAGCAAGAAGATGCAGTCCACTCTGCTTCGCGAGTATCGCAAGATCTATCGGAACCTGAACGGGATTCGACACATGAACCGCCTGCCTGAGTGTCTGGTGGTTGTTGACCCCAACAAGGAAAAGAACGCCGTTCACGAAGCTCACCTGCTGGGCATCAAAGTTGTGGCCCTGATCGATACGGATTCTGATCCGGATTCTGTCGACCTGCCAATTCCAGGGAACGACGACAGCCTGCGATCCATCAAGCTGGTTGCTCAGCACCTGTGTGATGCCATCAAGCAGGGTAAGTCGCTGCGTAAGGAAGAGCCACGCAAAGAAGAACCGGGCGAAGAGCCAAAAGCGGTTCCAAACATCAACTAGTTGACTGAGTCGCGCAGCGTCGCGATTCGATCGAAGTATGGGAACCTGTTGAGTCGTTCTGTGTCTGAGCGGCTTAACAGGTCATGCATCACCTTTTTATACATGTTGAGTTCACTGGAGAACTCAGTCAGGTCCACAGGACCAAATATCTCGGGAGAGTAATAATGCCAGACGTAACTGCTGCAGACGTGAAAGCACTGCGTGAACGCACTGACCTGCCCATGATGGAGTGCAAGCGCGCACTCGTGGAAGCAGACGGCGATGCCGACAAGGCCGTCGAGATCCTGAAGAAACAGTTCAAGAAGATTCAGGACAAACGATCCGAAAACGCAACTGAAGAAGGTCGTATCTTCATCGCCATCACCGAAGATCGGTCGGAAGCTGCCATGATCGAGATTCAGTGCGAATCCGCCCCGGTTGCCACCGGCGAAGCACTGGAAGCACTTGGAACAGCGGCCGTCAATCAGCTGTTGAATGGCCCAGGAGCCGATTCACCAGAAGCACTGATGTCACAGACACCGGAAGGTTCCAGCCAGTCACTGCAGGATCTGTATGAAGACTTCGTCAACAAGATTCGTGAGAAGACTGTTGTCGTTCGTATCGATCGTGTTGCTGGCCCTGCCGGCGGTTATGTCCACCACGACTTCAAGACAGGTGTCGTGTTTCAGGCAAAGGGTGAAGCAAAGAACCCGGAGATTCTTCGCGATGTCGCAATGCACATTGCCGCTCTGAAGCCCGTCTGCTGCCATGCCGAAGAGCTGGATGCTGCGATTGTGGAAGCAGAACGCAACACGCACTCCGAGGCAGCCCGTGCCAGTGGTAAGCCGGAACAGATCATCGACAAGATTGTTGATGGCCAGATGAAGAAGTTCTTTGCAGAAAAAGGTGTGTTGCTGTATCAGCCATTTGCAAAGGACGACAAGAAGTCAGTCCAACAGGTCCTGACTGAAAACAATCTCGAAGCTGTTGGCTTCAATCGCTGGAAAGTGGGCATTGCCTGATTTCGAGCCAGTATGAGAATCTCAGAGACAGACTGTTCGCAGTCTGTCTTTTTTTGCGCTGTAGCCGCGCTCTATGAGCCCGCAACTCGCTTCGTCATTCAAGGGATTTCCTGCGATCTCATATAAGTGAGCTGGCCGCGTTTTTGCCCCGAGGCCTCACTGGGTCGTCATCGACTTTCGCTACGAAAGAGCGGCGACATTGAACATGGCAACGGCCCATCACCTGTTCACGAGAATCAGTCGACGCATATTTCGTCCCGAGGCGTTGGATTCGCCCTGGGCCAACGCTGGCAAAATGACACCATCAATCACAGCCAGTGAGATGATGTGTTTCTTATGCGATCGGTCTGAATAAACGCTCCAGCTGCCGGCCCCTATCTCGTCCACCTTCTTCTGCAGGAACTGGTCGTAGCTTGAGTAAACGTCTGTGCTGAAGCAGCAGGGGTCCGAGTAGTTCAGGACCTGTACCTGCCGTCTGTTACTCCCGATCGCACCAAGCGCAAAGATCTCCAGCCAACTGGCGACGCCGACTGCTTTGTCGGTGATGCCATCGCCGTCGCCGTCTGCTTCTCCGTAGAGTGGCTCGTAGAACTGCTCACTGTCACCCCATGACCCTGGGGACAGCTTTCGTGCATAAAGTGGCATTGCCCCGGCGACCGGGAAACTGGTGCGAATGCGTGGATCAATTGCCGCGCAAAAATGAGTGGCCCAGCCGCCGCCGGACAGACCAATCATCGTCACATCCTGAGCTACCTTCGTCACTGCATAGAAGGAGTTAATCGTTTGAACGACCGGTTCCACAAACAGTCGAAACACGGTGCCGTCCGCCAGGTGCGGAGTCAGCACGCGGAACATGTCATCATGTCTGGGCCCAAACGAAACGACTTCGCCGCTTGGGATTTTTGCCGTATTGTGCTGGTTCCAGCCAATGAGCGGCATGTCGACCATTGCCACCTGAAACCCCGCCCTGAGCAGAGCATTCGCAGAATCATTGACTCCTTCACCGATGGGCCCCGGACGACGATGACCGGAATGAATGATCACGAGGCGGCGGCTGTTTGTGTTAACAGCCTTCGGCTGCAACAAATAGCACGTGGCATGAAACTCGAACGGAGCGACATCAATACTGAGCCGTTCGACAGAGCGGGCCGGTTCGGAGTCGATCCCCTTCAGGTCGTTTTCGAAGATCTCGGCCGCAACCGCTTCACGTTTCGGAAGCGCTGTGACCGGCAATCCATCGGGCCAGAGATAGCGAATCAGTTTTTCGCGTCGGGCTTCGGCCTCTTTTTCGGACGCAAATCGGATCAGCCCTGAAGGATCGTATTCTGCCAGCTTTTGACCGGGGGTTTCCTGAGCAGACAGATTCGCAGTCGTACCGATCAACAGCAGAGGGAGCAACAGCAGAGGGAGCAACAGCCGCATGAAAATTCTCCGGGAGTCCTGATCGATTCAGTGTACCTCCATTAGGACTACTGGCGAAATCCACTCGAGGGCTTTCGGCCGGAGTGCTTCAATCTTAGCGGAGCGGCGCGAGCCGTCCGGCCAGGCACGGTTACGAGGCGGCTGCCGATTCGCTCCATTCGAAACCGCAGCATCGTTTCTCCCGGTCAAAGACCCTGCGTTACTTTGCTGACGCAATTGCCTGTTCGGTGAGTTCCCTCGCGCTCATTGTATGGACATTGGATCGACCGGTCTGGTCTCGAGTGACCAGCAGATAACGCCCAACGTGCCGTTCGGTGACGCGGGCCTTGGCATCCAGAGGAGCAACAATCAGCAGCTGCAGTCCAAATCTCTGGAACAGATCAAGAGCGTACTCCGCATACTGGTCGTCAATGCGGCTGAACATCTCGTCCACAACAACGAAGTGGAAACGATCGCTCGTCTCAGCGTCCGGATCAATGTCGTACTGATAGGCAATGGCAGCCACCAGAATCGTGAACGCGAGCTTTGCCTTTTCACCGCCCGACTGTCCCGTGCTGTCCTCGTAGTAGCTGCGTTCTTCACCCGTGGTCGCATCACGTTCCTGCGCTGCAAAATCGAACCACCGCCGAACATCTACCACTTTGCTGCGCCAGCGAGTCTCGTTCTGAAGACGGTGAATCAGTTTCTGAATCCGTTCAAACTTTGCTTCATCAAGCACAGTGCCGGACTCTTCCATGCAGGCATGCAGCTCCTGACGGAACTCGAGGATTTCTGAATCCTGCACAGGCCGGGAAACCAGCTGCATGTGAGTTCCGGATCGATACTCCAGTTGCATGAGTGCACTGTTGAGCTGAGCAATTCGGTCCTCGATCGCAAACCGTTCCTTCTCCAGTTCGCTGTTCAGGAGTCCGAGTTCACGAGCCACCTTCTGATTGAGCCGTTCACGAAATCTCTGCTCGTGACGTGGCAGATCGTCCGCGCGAATCGACCGCAGCAGTTCGAGGAACGAGTCCAGGTACCGTGGTGAGGGATCGAGATCTCCTCGCGCTTCCGGAAACTTAACGAGGAACCGACTCATCTCCTTCAGGAGGCGAGTTTCAATGGGCTGCACGGCATTCCGCAGCCGCTGACAGTCACGTTCGCCCGTGCGTCGGAACTCAGATTCAACAGACGTGAAGTTTTCAGGAAGTAATTCCGTTTGTCCAAGCCGTTCGTGAAGTTCAGCAAAGACTGATTTCAACTCCTCCAGCCGGCCAGTGTTCTCAAGCTCGTCCAGCATCTGCGCGGCTGAAGAGATCCTGCCATCCGCATGTGCCAGTGCCACCTTCGCTTCGCCCTCCCTCACACCAAGAGCATCTCGTTCCTGCATCAGCAGATCGAGGTCACTTTGCAGCTGATTGTGTCGTTCACGAAGCACCCTGGCCGTATCATTTTCCGATTCCAGATCCTGCTTCTCCTGCTG
>MDSW01080352.1_pt1 | contig 18452 bp, 16 predicted proteins | sample 811171 | NCBI WGS metagenome assembly MDSW01 (sample SAMN05326641, study PRJNA326480) | marine metagenome | isolation source: seawater | place: Atlantic Ocean: North West | collected 2012 | reverse complement strand
TTACGGGTCCTATCTCTCTCATCCCTTTGCTGAATATCGGCCAGAACGGCGGCATATGTACTCTTCCTACCGTTTTCCTGCAACTCTTTATAACGTCGCCTAGATCTAACATCTAAGTCAGCCGTAACAAAAAACTTGTAAGAAGCATCAGGACAGACAACACTTGCTATGTCTCGCCCATCCAAAACTGCCCCAGTTTTATCATTTGGCGGACTATAAGCAAAATTGCGCTGATAAACTAGTAATTCTTTACGAACTGCCGGTACTGCTGCAATTATAGAGGCTATTTCAGCAATTTTTTCTGTATATAAATCAATAACTTCTATCTTATCTGGCTCTAAAGAACTAGCCACTAAAACGACTTTTTTTATGTCATTTGGGTCAACTTCTAACCTAATTATTTCATGTGCAACTGCTCGATAAAGCCGCCCCGTATCTAAAAATGCTAAATCAAAATGTAGTGCCAATCGTCTAGCTAGAGTTCCTTTACCAGCAGCAGCGGGACCATCTATAGCAATAATCATAATATAAGTTTTCTGTAGGTTTTAGCTAATATCTGCACCAATACCTCTCATAATTTCAATAAAATTAGGAAAGCTAGTGTAAATTGAGCTTCCTTCATCAATCGTTATTGCTTCTTTACTTTTTAAACCCAGAACGAGAAAACTCATCGCTATTCTATGATCCATTAATGCATTTATAGTGATACCACCAACTGGCTCAGTCGGTGAACCATGGATTATTAGGGAATCACCATCTACTTCAGCGGACACCCCACATTCAGTCAATCCAGACAATATAGCCGTAATACGGTCACTTTCTTTATATCTTAACTCACCTACTCCACAAAAAACACTCGAACCAGAAGCACATGCTGCAGCCATTGCTAAAGCAGGATACTCATCAATCATAGATGGAGCTCGCTCTGCTGGAACAGTAACTCCATTAAGTTCACTAGATTTAACATACAAATCAGCAACCGTTTCCCCACCGACCTGGCGTTCATTCTTCCATTCTAAAGAAGCCCCCATTTCTAGTAGAGTGGTATAAACACCAATGCGATTTGGGTTTTTACATATTCCGGGAAGTTTAATTTTTGATCCCTTTATAAGAAGAGCTGCAACTACTGGAAAAGCTGCTGAACTTGGATCACCTGGTACAGTTACTTCAGTTGGTATCAATTCTGGTTGACCAATAATTGTTATCTTATTACCAGCGGCAATCTCTTCCACCGTAATATCTGCTCCAAAATACTTTAGCATTCTTTCTGTGTGATCTCTAGTTGGCCTTAATTCTATAACAGAGGTAGCGCCAGGCGCATGTAAACCTGCTAATAAGATGGCAGATTTAACTTGAGCTGAAGCAACCGGTAATTCGTAAGTGATGGGCATTAGATTATCATTGCCTGTAATGGTCATCGGCAATCTATCACCGTCACTAGCATGAAATGTAGCCCCCATCTGAGTTAGAGGCTCGATTACTCTAACCATAGGCCTAGAACATAAAGAATTATCACCAGTGACCATAGACGAAAAACCATGTCCAGATAACAGGCCACAAAGTAGTCGAGCTGACGTTCCTGAATTTCCGACATCAATTAATTTATCGGGCGAAATTAATCCACCAATGCCAACACCATTGATACGCCATTTTCCAAAGCCCTCACGCCTAATTTTTACACCAAAACATCTCAACGCTGAGACAGTATGCTGAACATCATCACCTTCAAGCAGTCCAGTAATTATAGTCTCTCCAATTGTTATGGCCCCAAGCATTAATGCTCTGTGGGAAATTGACTTGTCACCAGGAATATCTATTGTTCCTTGTAAAGGATTAGAATTTCTAGAAATAATTCTATTGTTTTCTATATTTTTCATTTTGATCAGTTATCTTTATTGACATATTTCAATAGCACAGATTTATTGACACATTTTAATAGCACACAGCCAACAAGCTGGCTATTAAAGTAGCTATAATAGACTATTAATGTAAAATTTTTGTTTTTTGTTTTTGACAGAAGGCTAAGTTCATGGCAAACGGCACTTCTTAATTCTTTGGAGGATATATTTTGGCAAAACCTGAATGGGGTGTTAAGCGAACTTGCTTAGCCTGTTCCACACGTTTTTATGATATGCAAAAGGATCCTATTACGTGTCCTAACTGTGGTGCTATTTTTGATGTTGAGACCATATTCCGTCCGCGACGATCACGCGCTGCTGCTGAGGAACCAGCTATACAACCAGAAAGTCCAGTTGCCTCAGATGAAGATATAGAAAAACAACTAGCAGCATTAGCAGATGATAGTATTGATGAAGACGCCGATGCTGCAGGTGATGATGATGATGATAGCACAATACCAGATACATCAGATCTCGAAAACGATGAAGAGGAAATTTCTGCAATACCAAAGGACTTCTCTAACGATAGCAGTTAATTTGATTTGAATGGGGCCGTAGCTCAGTTGGGAGAGCGCTACAATGGCATTGTAGAGGTCGTCGGTTCGATCCCGTCCGGCTCCACCAAACCCTTTATGCAGTATAAATTAAACCCTATAAAACATAATACAAGACAATCAGCTTTTATATTTTATAGTTCTTTATACTCATATTATCCTCAATTAGATTCTTCGAAAAATATTTGCCGTAATATTAATTACCTAAAAATATAGTATTAAAATATATTGAAGGCTAAACTAGATAAATGACCATAAAAATACTATCCACCTTAGGCCCTAGTTCATTAAATAAAGAGACAGTTCGGCAGCTTGAAAAAAGTGGCGTACATCTATTCAGAGTAAATCTTTCCCACACAAAATTAGATGACCTTGAGGAAATAATATTTAAAATTAACTCCTGGTCAAATACACCCATTTGTTTAGATAGCGAAGGTGCACAGGTCAGAAATGGCTTTATGAAAGATAATAAAGTTTTTTATAAGCTAAAAGATTCTGTGATCATTCATAATCAACCCGTAATTGGAGACTCTAATAATATTTCTTTCACACCTGCTAATGTGTGTAACCAGTTAGAAGAAGGAGACGAAATTAGAGTAGACTTTAATTCAGTTCGTTTTCTTATAACTAGTAAAAATGATGGTATTGTAAGAGGCGAAGTGACTAGTAAAGGTCATGTAGGAAGCAATAAAGCTGTTGATATAAATAAACACATTAAACTTCCCGCAATAACTCCTAAAGATATAGATGCATTTAATTTAGGTTTAAAAATGGGAATTAAGAACTATGCATTGTCTTTTACTAATACAGCTAAAGACGTCTTATCAGCTCGCGAAATTATAGGTCATTCAAATCTAATATCCAAAATCGAGAGTATTGACGGGGTTTTAAACCTAAAGGAAATACTGCCATTAGTAGATCAGATATTGATCGACAGAGGTGATCTATCTCGCCAAATATCAATTGAAAAGATACCCTTTATCCAGAGAAGCATAATTTCATATGCAAAAAACTTCAAAACTCCAGTTTATGTTGCTACAAATTTACTTGAATCCATGACAAACAATGAAGGCCCAACTAGAGCCGAGGCTAACGATGTAGCAAGCACATTATTAATGGGCGCTAGCGGACTAGTGCTAGCTGCTGAAACAGCAATTGGTAAATATCCAGTCGAATCTGTAAAAACTATTAATTCCATAATAAAAGAATACGGCAGATGGACACCAAAAACCTCTTTACAGGAAATAGTTTCATTTGATTAATAGAAAAACAACAAATAAAGCTGCCTGTGTAATATGGATAACTGGTATGTCCGGTTCAGGTAAAACAACTTTAGCAAGTGAAATAAAATCAGCGCTCGAAACCGAGGGTTACAATCTTCTAATCCTTGATGGAGATCAGGTACGTGATAGTTACAAAGAAAAGTTAAGTTTTACGCGTGATGATATTTTTAAAAATAACCTAAGAATCGCCAAAAAATGCCTAAGCGCTAGAGACCAGCATGACGTAATTATTGTCCCAGTTATTAGTCCTTATGAAAAATCACGAAGAGAGGTTAGAAAATTATTAGAACCCGATTTCCACTTAATATACCTTAAAGCAAATATAGAAAGCCTTAAAGAAAGAGATCCAAAGGGTTTATATTCCGCAGCCGACGCTGGACTGCTAAAAAACCTCATAGGTTATTGTGATTCAACTCCCTATGAAGAGCCTAATAAATACGAATTAATGATTAACACTAGTAAAGGTCATTCAGTAAAAAAAGCCTCAGATAAATTATTTAAATATATAAATGATAGAGTTATATCTTGTTTGTAATCAATATTAAGAAAATGATAGACATCATAAACACAAATTATCTTTAGCTCACTCGAGGCCTAAAGGCCCTATAATAATTGGATAATAGTTATCAAATGTATTCCAGGTCATTAAAAATTTTTATAAAGATATTAATTACCGTCTTTGCTCTCATTGGTTGGGGTTTTGCTTGGACTTTTTTTATAAAATATATGTCCATAGAAGATATAACTGGTATTAGAATTATCGGGTCACTAGTAGGCGCATTTTTTATCTGGAAATGGATATCTAGTGCATTTAATAAAAGAGATATTAAACTTTCGGAAACAAATAGCCCTAATAACCGAAACTAATTATTTCTGTTCAAAAATATAATTGATTTTACCGGCCAAAATATTATTTAACTAAAGAACTTATTTACCCCATGTTAGCGCAACTGGATTTAATTCTTTTGCCATATTTAATAAAGCGGATTTAACTGCGGGGCTTAATGGAGCGATAGGGTGACGGCAAAAATCGGATTCTATAACGCCCCCTTCTTTAAAAAGAGTTTTAGCGCCCCTAAAACCGCATAAGCGGTTTTCATGGTTAATTAAAGGAAGTACTTGGGCGTAAATTGATTTAGCCTCAGATCTGTTGCCAGATAGATGTGCCATAATAGCTGGGCGAATAAGGTCAGGAATAAGTGCTGATGTCATACTGCCAGTCGCTCCTGCATCAAGATCAGCAAGTAACGTTATTCCTTCTTCGCCATCAAACGGTCCATAAATAGAATCACCTGCTTTTTCTAATAGTGAACGAATCTTAATAGCCGCTTGTGCACATTCTATCTTGAAGCAACATAATTGTTCTATCTCAAGGGCCATGCGGACAAGCAAATCCACAGGTAACTCTACTCCTGAAATCGGAGCATCCTGTAACATTATAGGAATGCCAACATCACTAGCGGCTGCAAAATGTTCATAAATCTGTTCTGCTGTACCGTGAATCAATGCTCCATGATATGGCGGCATCAGCATAATCATCGAGGCACCAAGTTCTAATGCTTTATAAGCTCTTGAAACAACAATATCAGTCGCAAAATGACTAACGGTAACAATTACAGGCACCCTTCCAGAAACATGACTAAGGCAAACTTTTGTTAATAGCTCTCTTTCTTCATCTGATAGAAGAAATTGCTCTGAAAAATTGGCAAGAATACAGATACCATCAACACCCTGATCAATCATGCAGTCAAGCACTCGCCGCATACCTTCTAAATCGAGTTCACCTTGATTAGTGAACGGTGTAGGCGCCACTGGCCATATACCAGTATATTTAGCTTTATTTTTTAAGTTTTTTTTCAGGATAACTTCCCTCCTGGCATGAACCCAAGCTCGCGCTCAAGGTCTAACATTACTTCAGCTTGGTCCGAAAATGGTTCCTGAATAATAGGCCAACGGTTTATCAAAGGCCTCATATAATCTCCATGGTAAACACTACGAACTTCATTTGTTAGAGAAAAAATATGATCCCCATTCTCAGGGTTAAAGATTTTATCACAGAAAAAAACCTCCCCTTCACCGGTGCCCATTAATGCCCCTCTTTCTCTTATTATGTCACGAGCTGTATTATAATGTGTTATATGAAATGATATATGAAAATTATAGAGCTCATAACTGGCAAGCTTTTTCTCCACAAAAAATAGCTTTTGAAAGGGCCCAACATTAACTGACGCTGTTCTACTTCCATTCCTTTTCTCAATCTGGGTGATTGAATGGAATACCTCACGATAAAATTTGACAATATGTTCTAAAACTCCGCTAGGCACTGGAATTTCTATATAGCCTATGCCTAAAGGCCTTAAAAATGGCATGCTTTTTGAAGAATGAAGACGCATACGGAAACCAAATGGACTGACTATGTTAGCTGCATTGTTTTCAAACCTAGCTTTATAAGGTGTATCTTTAAATTTTTGTAATTTATTCAAGCGGGTTAACCTTAATCGAATAATATCTAGATCTGGAACGATTAATCCAACTAGCCCGGGAAAGGGTGGTGTCGCGCCACGTCGCGGAAGGTGAAATTGCTGTAGTCCAACATTGACTCCCATATTTGTTTCATCAGCTCTACGAAACGGGTCCCTTGTTAACCCCAAACCTCCAATAAAAAAAATAGTCGCAAGATCATGGTCGGAGACTTGAAAATTAATATGATCAAGGTGAAGTATGCCTCCCACCTCAGGAAAGGTTTTTGAAAGATGTTCTGTCATAATAAATCCTGTTTTTTAAACAAAAGCTTTTGCAATCACTTGTTTGCTACCGTTGTTTTATTCTATCGTATATAAATCTTAACTTCGTCAACATCACTAACAATTTATTAATCCAAAGGAATGCAGACAAAAAATGTCAGTAAGTAGTGTTACCGAACTAGTAGCAGGAAAAGTATATGCATTGCATAACACCTTTGAGCTCAATGGAAAAATAAGTGCCTACCCAGAAAAAGCACGAGGCTTCTCTCCAGCAAATTGCTACCTACTAATTGACGAAAAAGCAGCAATGCTTCTAGACACAGGGTACACAGCACATGAAGGCGCAATATTAGAGCAACTGGATAGTCTTCTAGACCGTGAAATGCCCCTTTCTATCTTTCCTCTTAGAATAAATGAGTTTATGTCAGTTTGTAATACTATGGCCATTGCAAAAAGGTTCAACGTGGTTGAGTGTTTTTCAAACGTTCCCAATATCGAAGAATGGGTGGAATTTGAAACCCTAAGGGGGGAAGAACGCAACCCGATCCTTAAAACAACTCTTTTGGGTAGAGGTGAACAATCTCAGGTTTTTTTGGGAGAAAAACGCAAAATAAATGTGCTTACAGCTCCTATACGTTTAATTAGCACGAGATGGATTTACGATGAATCTAGTAAAATTTTATTTTCTTCTGATATGTTTAGCCACATTTGGAGCGACTTTGAGAACAGCCCATGGCAGATCGGTAATAATGAAACCGATCCGGTAACTGATTTTAAGTTTGTTAGGTCATACCTACTCAATACCCGTTACTGGTGGATAGAAGGTGCCCATACTAAGCCCATACGTAATGCCATAGATGATATATATACACGTTTTAATATTCAAACAATTGCTCCCGGGTACGGAACAATCTTACGCGGGAGAAATCATGTCGTAAATCAGTTCAAAGTATTAGATGAAGTATTAGAAAAACTAGACCGGCAACATATATTACCAGCGTATGTACCAAGAGGACTGGAGAGATGATTATGAAGAACGGGAATTCACTACCACGCGAAATCGCACCTGGCATATTCTGGCTGGGTGACTGCCTGGAACAACAGCATAAAGGCATGACTTATCATTCATATAACGCAGCTTTTCTGTTAACAGGCAATGAATCTTCAATATTAATTGAAACAGGCCACCCTAAGGACTTCCCTGAAATAGAACGTCAAATGGTTGAAATTTTATCGCATGACCAGCCCCCACTGAAACATCTTTTTATCACTCACCAAGAAACCCCTCACTCAGGGGGACTTGGTAGAGTATTACAAAACTGGCCTAATATCACTGTACATGGTGATGTTGCTGATTATCACCTAGCTTTTCCAAATCATAAATCCCAGCTAAAAAATATGGAAGTTGGCGATAAAATTGATATAGGAGGACGCCAACTTATAGCAGTAGAGCCAGTCATCCGAGATTTGCGCACTTCTTTATGGGCCTTTGACACAGGGGCAAACACCCTCTTTCCAGGTGACGGTTTCGCCTATAGCCATTATCACTGGGATGGGCACTGCGGCCGAGTCGCAGAGGAAGCCGAATCCCTGGACTTAAAAGATGTACTTGCCGTATTTGCTGAAAGGGCTTTGTATTGGACAACTACCACTGATATGAATATTTACGTAGACAAGTTAGAAGAACTAATGGATGAGCTAAAAGTAGAAATAGTGGCTCCTACCCACGGACTGCCTGTAACCGACCTTGCTGCTACGATGCCAAAAGTTCGTGAGGGACTGATTTCTGAAGGAAATGTTAACACATAACAGATAAGGTTAAATAGTTCTAAAACTTTCAAATATGTTTAACTATAAATTTACTCGGCCTTATTATCTAGCAATTAACGAACCAAAAGTTTTGGTCTAAAAATTAATTATAATGAATTATGCTTTTGCTGAATAATATGAATTTATAAAATTTATAATGACTCAAAAAAAGAGTAATAATTAGAAAAATTACTTTATAGCCGTCAAAATGACTATTAATAGATAAAGCCCTGTTCTTATAATTTTTTAAAAAAATCCGGGGAGATTATTATGAAAATTATTCCAAAAAATAAACTAAAAAAAGACATAACTATAGCTGACATCGAGACTATGCGTGACAAAGTTAAAAATTGGGGTCGGTGGGGACCTGATGATGAAATTGGAACATTGAACTTCGTAACGGAAAAGGAAATCATGGCAGCTAGGGATACTATACGAAAAGGTAAAGTAATATCATTAGGCCTACCATTCGATAAAGATGGGCCACAGCGGGGCGGTCAGGGACGTTTTAACCCCATCCATACCATGTTAGCGACCGGAACAGACGCAGTAACTGGAGTACAGGACGAAAAAACAGCTCCTGACATGGTAGAAACGCAAATAATGTGTCGTTATGCCGATGACATGATATCGATGCCACTGCAATGCGGTACACAATGGGACAGCCTCGCTCATGTGTTTGCTAATGATAAAATGTGGAATGGGTATGATGCTCGTTTAGTGGATTCTAACGGAGCTAAAAAAAACGGTATTCAAAACACACGTGACCGCATGTGTGGAAGAGGGGTTTTGTTGGATATACCTCGATTTCTTGGAGGAGACTGCCTGGAAGACGGCTATGGAATAGGTAATGAAGAACTTGATGAATGTGCAAAAGCACAGAATGTGGAAATTCGTCGTGGTGACTTCGTTCTTGTAAGAACAGGTATGATGGAACGCTGCTTAGCTGAAGGAGATTGGGGCAGTTATGCTGGTGGCGATGCTGCAGGAATGAGATTTGAAACAGCCGAATGGGTTTTTAAAAAAGAGATTGCAGCTATTTGTTCAGATACGTGGGGATGCGAGGTAAGGCCAAACGAATCATTAGTGGCTTTCCAGCCTTGGCACTGGGTAGTAATACCAATGATAGGGATCACAATGGGAGAAATTTTTTATCTCAAAGACCTAGCTGACGACTGTCTAGATGATGGAATATACGAATTTCTATTCTGTGCACCTCCCTTACCTATTACCGGTGCTGTTGGTTCACCAATAAACCCTCAAGCAATAAAGTGAATATTTTAAACACCAGACCCTAATTTACACAAAAGAGAGTTAAAAATGACTGAACAGTTTTTGCGCTTCGGCATATTCCTAGCTCCTTTTCATAGTCCAGATGAAAATCCAACTTTGGCCCTCGAACGAGATCTCGATCTTGTAACTCATATTGATAAACTAGGATACAATGAAGCCTGGATTGGGGAACACCATTCAGGAGGCTTTGAAATAATTGCTTCACCAGAGGTTTTTATAGCATTCGCAGCAGAACGCACTAAAAATGTCCGTCTAGGGACCGGGGTATCCTCACTTGCCTATCATCATCCGCTTATTAATGCAGATCGTATCAATCAGTTGGATCATATGACTAGGGGTAGGGTAATGTTCGGTGTAGGGCCTGGTTCATTGCCATCTGATGCTTTTGCTATGGGTTTTCACCCTAATGAACAGCGGCGAAGAATGAATGAAGCCCTTGATGTTTTGCTACCTTTATTAAACGGAGAGCAAGTAGATGTAGAAACAGACTGGTTTGTTTTAAAAGAGGCTAAGCTACAACTTCCTAGTTTCAGTAAGCCTATGATAGAAATGGCTGTAGCCTCATTGCGTTCACCAGCCGGTGCTCTAGCAGCTGGTAAGCATGGAATTGGCCTGTTATCACTTGGTGGAACATCCAACGAGGCATTAGCTGCGCATGCTGAAAATTGGAGGCGATGTGAAGAGGCCGCTCTGGAATATAATCAAACAGTTCACCGCAAAAATTGGCGGATTGTCACTTTAATGCATATTGCAGAAACCAGAGAAAAGGCAGAGAAAAATATTGCATTCGGGCTCGATAAATTTTCTGGGTATTTTCGTGACATAGCCCCCACGCCGATAGTGCCTCCAGGAGTTGAAGACCCGTTAAAATACTTACGAGATTCGAGAATGGCTGTAATAGGAACTCCGCAGGATGCGATTGAACATATAGAGCGGTTGTTGAAAGGATCAGGTGGATTCGGGGTTTTATTGGATTTGGCACATGACTGGGCTGATTGGGAACAAACTCAGAAAAATTATGAACTAATGTCGCGTTATGTGATTCCTCATTTTCAATCAAGTATGAAAGTAAGAAGTGAATCTTATAAAAATGTAGCGGCTAACCGGGAAAAGTATGTTGGTGCTGTTAATGAGGCAATCAGTAATGAAACTAGCCGCTACGAGGAAAGGCAGCGAAAAGTCAATAATGAGCAATAAAAGTATTTTACAGGTTTTATAAAAATTTTAGTTCTTCAATTATATAATCAATACTATTTTTATAAAGGTCTATTGAAAACAAAACTCTCATTCATACGGCTGAGTTTTATTATGTCATAAAAATATTTGATATACTCTTTAAAAAGGAGGAATTTATTATGAGTGATAATAGTAATTCTCTAAAGTTTGATCTGGTAGTGGTAGGCTGTGGTATATCTGGTTTATCAGCAGCTGTAACAGCTCAGCAAAATGGAGCTAGAGTAGCTATTTTAGAACGTTCCCCAAAAGAGGAGCGTGGGGGAAACACCCGTTACACTGAATCCTATTGGCGCATGCAATCTCGTGATTCTGTATCTGCAGATTTTGAAGAGCAATTAATAGCTAATTCGGGTGGATATCCAGATCCAGAAATAACCCAAGAAACTTTGAGGGCCTATGATGAGTGGTCGCCAATTCTTAAAGCTTTAGCCTTCACTGACCCAGAACTAATCTCAACAATAGCCCAGGAAGCGCCACTTGCCCTAAAATGGCTGGAAAGTTTTGGGATCAAATTCGATTTTCTGCCTAATTACTTTATAAATGAGTCGACTACACGAATGGCTCCAATTGGTGGTGGGCTAGCATTAGTAGAAACACTGGCTAAATATGCTGAGACCGTTCCTTCAGATATAACCTTCTTCTACAATACGGCAGCTAAATCTCTTTTAAATTCTAAAAATGGAGAAATTATAGGGGTTAGCGCAGTTAACACTCAAAATCTGCGCTTAGATATCCTGGGTGATGCCGTTGTTCTTGCTAGCGGAGGATTCCAAGGTAATCCGGAAATGCAAAGTCAATATCTGGGAACCCAAGCCGTGTATACTCGTCCAGTGGCTCGGGGGGGGTATTATAATAGAGGAGAAGGGATAAGAATGGCCTTAGACGCAGGCGGATCCCCAGCTGGAGACTATGGTAGTTTTCATGCTCAGCCAGTTGACCCACGCTCCGGTGAGCAAGAACCGATAGTATTAACATACACGTATGGAATCCTAGTTAATAAACTTGGTATGAGGTTTGTAGACGAAGCACCTACGACAGTTGACGCAAGTTATGAATCTCGCACCAGAGAAATAATGAAACAACCCGAAGGACTCGCTTTTGCAATTCATGACGGACGCCTCGACGATATTCCAAACTGGAAAAAATCAATTAGGTCTAGTGTTCCACCTATAATGGCTGAAACACTTTCTGAGATTGCAGATAAGATAAATGTAGATACTTATAGCTTGGTTTCCACCATACACGCCTTTAATAATGCCTGTCCTGAACCTTCAAACTTTGACCCAATACAAGTAGATGGGCTAGCAACTCAAGGTCTACTTCCTAATAAATCAAATTGGTCAAGAGTAATTGATAAGCCCCCATTTCGGATATGGCCAATTATTGCTGCCAACTGTTTTACATTTGGAGGTATAAAGGTAAATACAAATGCGCAGGTAATAAATATGGATGGAGATATAATTCCTAGACTTTACGCGGCAGGAGAGGTTGTTGGACTTTACTATCGCAACTATCCAGGTTCTACTTCGGTGATGCGCGGAGCCGTTACCGGCAGGCTAGCAGCTCTCCACTTCACTCGTCTACAAAACTAATTGTTTAAATAGGTAAAATAATAGGAGCGTACTATGGCCACTGCCCGCCACCCTAGACCACCAGAACTTTTAAATATGCCTCTAGACAAAATTATAAAACTTTTTGTCGGTCGCTATCGTGATAAAGTTCCAGACTGGGAGGCTTTTGAAGACGCTAAAGTTGATGGTTATAAACGTGCCCAACATCGTTTTATCGGTGGAGGGGGATCTGGCAAACATAATGATCCCAATTCCATCCCCGCCCGAGCTCATACACTCTCTATTATGTATGTAGAGCCTGGACAAGGTAATGCAGCACACACACATGAGGTAGAAGAAACATTCTTCGTATTAAAAGGGCTATTAAATGTTTTTCTCGAGGATGAAACTGGTAATCGAGAAGAAATACGTTTAGGAGAATGGGAATGTATATCTTGTCCTCCGGGTGTAATACACGGTTATATTAATAATAGCCTAGAACCTGTTTGGTTCCAGGTGATGCTAGGAAGGAATAAACCGGAAACCATGGGATATAGTAATGAGCAGCTCTACCAAAGAAGGGAATCTCATTTAAGAAAAGAATAGTGATTATACATATACTAAATTTATTTACAAAAAGAATTCGCTGATTAAATCAAATTCAAGAGAGAAATCATATGTCCAAATATAATAATAATTTTAAAAGAAAACTCGGCAGTAGCGATATTGAGATCATACCAGTTGGCCTAGGATGTATGTCATTTTCGGGTGTTTATGGGCCGAGTAATGACGCTAATGCGATTAAACTTATCCAGAAAGCGATAGATAATGGCTTAGATGCATTAGACAGTTCGGACATGTACGGATGGGGTCACAATGAAGAACTACTTGGACAAGCATTAAGCGGAAGACGAGAAAAAGTCACACTGATATCTAAGTTTGGTCAAGTACAAAACCCTGATGGCGGCGGAAATCTTGTAGATGGGCGACCAGAATATGTCTACAATGCATGTGATGCTAGTTTAAAGAGGTTAAAAACAGAAGTAATAGACCTATACCTTCAGCACCGGATAGACCCTAAAGTTCAAATTGAGGAAACGGTCGGAGCTATGTCCGAATTAATTAAACAGGGTAAGGTGCGTGCAATCGGGATTTGTGAAGGAAACGCAGATACAATTCGTCGCGCCAATGCAACCCATCCTCTTGCCGCAGTACAAAGTGAATATTCATTACTCTATCGTGAACAAGCTGAAGAGGCTCTAGAAGCAACCAGAAATCTTGGTATATCGTTTATTGCCTACTCACCTCTTGGCCGAGGTTTACTAACTAGTAATTTTTTAGGAATGAAAAATCTTCCTGAAAATGACCCCCATGCACGCCATCCCCGTTATGCAGGTGATAACTTTAAACATAATATGCAGCTAGCTGAAAAGTTAGCAAAAATTGCACAGGATAAAGGATGTACACCAGCACAACTTTGTATCGCCTGGTTACTTGCCCAGGGTGAAGACATCGTAACTATCCCAGGAACAAAAAAAGAAGAACGTCTAGACGAAAATATGGACGCATTAAATGTTCAGCTCTCGGAAGAGGAAGTTACAAATATCTCAGCAGCAGTTCCCATCGGCTCCGCTGCAGGAACGCGTTACCCCGCAGGTGGCATGAAAGGTGTACATATTTAATAGATATTATATAAAACATACTCAGTATATGTATTTACTAATATTATTTGCTTTTGAGGTTGGGCATATCTGCATCATTTATATTATTTTACGTAATAGAAATATTATAGATGTGCCCATTGTCGTTTTATCAGGATTTCCATCTATTTCTAAATAGGTTATTCTCGGATGTGAATTCCTATTTACTCTGCTATCCATTTTTAGCGTGAATAAGGGATGTCTGGAGTTACTTTGAGTTAGTATATAGTTTTTTCTCTAACCTAATTTAATAGTTATTAAAATTTGAGACTATTTCATAGGGCTGGAAAACGATAATGATTAACAGTTCATTAGTAATTATAGTGTCTCTTGCATATATAGGCGTTCTTTTTGCCATAGCATCCTATGGCGACCAATTGGCTGCGACGAAACCAGCAAGACGAGCAGAAGGAAAACCAATTGTCTATGCGCTCACCCTAGCAGTATACTGCACCTCTTGGACATTCTATGGCAGTGTCGGGTTAGCAGCTTCCAGCGGCTATGATTTTCTTCCAGTTTATATAGGCCCCATTCTTTTATTCACGCTTGGTTACCCAATAATACTTAAAATAATACGCATAGCAAAAGCTGAAAATATAACTACAATTTCAGATTTTGTTGCCGCTCGGTTTGGAAAAAATCAAACACTATCAGCAATCGCAACCGTAACAGTTGTTCTTGGCATACTACCCTACATCGCGTTACAGCTTAAAGCAGTATCCGCAAGCTTTAACGTATTAACAAACAATCTTGATAGTAAAGTTTCTACAGCCATCGGTATCGGCAACTGGTGGTCGGATACAGCTTTAGTAGTTGCCGCTCTCATGATAATATTTTCTATTATATTTAGCACCCGAAACGTAAATGCTACTGAACACCATCATGGTATGATGTTAGCTATTGCTTTTGAATCTCTGATAAAATTATTCGCCTTTATTGCAGTTGGGGTCTTTGTCACATTTTTTATGTTTGGAGGTATAGGTGAGCTGTTCTCAGGTGCTGCTGAATCACCTCTTATTGTAGAACGCTTTTCTAACGGAATTGATGGGCCAAAATGGATTACGATTACTTTGCTTTCTATGGCAGCCATAATATGTCTACCAAGACAGTTTCATGTTGCTGTTGTAGAAAATTCTAGTGAGGACGAGCTTAAAAAAGCTGCTTGGATATTCCCGCTATACTTAATAGCTATAAATGTGTTTGTCATCCCAATTGCGCTGGCTGGTTTACTAGTTTTTGAAGGTTCAAACCTCGACGCTGATACTTTTGTATTGGCCCTACCGATGCTCAAACAACAGGAGATGCTTGCATTATTAGTTTTTATTGGTGGCCTTTCAGCAGCCACCGGAATGGTAATCGTTGCCACCGTAGCGTTAAGCACTATGGTTTCCAACGACGTTGTGATGCCCTTATTTATAAGGTTCGGACCTCACGGAATTGGTAACCGAGGCAATATTGGGAAATTAGTTCTAAAGGTTCGTCGTGTGTCAATATTTTTTATCCTCATACTTGCATTTGTCTACTATAGAATCGCAGGAGAAGGGCAAGCTTTAGCATCAATTGGCCTCATTTCTTTTGCAGCAGTTGCACAATATGCGCCCTTAATATTTGGTGCAATTTTTTGGCAAAAAGCATCAAGGTTAGGCGCCCTGAGCGGAGTATTATTAGGGTTTTTTATATGGGCCTATACATTATTATTGCCCACTTTTTCAGAAAGCACTTGGTTGCCCATTGAGTTTATGATTGATGGGCCCTGGAAAATTAGTTTTCTTGCGCCACATGCACTTTTTGGAATACCTTTTAATGATCCACTAACCCATGGTGTAATATGGAGTATAGGGGCTAATATTTTAGCCTTCGTGTTAATCTCCTTAGTAACTAAACATACTGAAATTGAGCGTTCACAAGCGCAAGCATTCGTTCATATCGATACTAGTTATAGTTTCAATAAAATTGAAAAACTTCCAGCCACATTAACTGTAAGTGATTTGCAAAATATAGCCAGCGGCTACCTAGGGGTAGATTCTGTGGAACGAGCCTATAATGAATATGCAGCCAATCAATTTCTTGAATTGGACCCTATGGCTAAAGTAGATGCAGGCCTTTTAAGATACACGGAACGACTCTTAGCAGCAGCCATAGGAGCACCTTCTGCTCGTCTAGTTATGGCCCTATCCCTTGAGCGTGGCAATATGAACATGAAAAGTGCCCTGTCTCTTCTTGATGACGCATCAGATGCAATCCGATTCAATCGTGAATTATTACAATCGACCATGGAAAATGTTAGCCAAGGAATTGCTGTATTTGATGAAAAACTTCGCCTCGTTTGGTGGAACCAACATTTTGTCGACTATTTGAGCTTACCTCATGAATATGCACGCACTGGCCTTACTGCAGAGGATTTAATTCGTTATAGCGCTGAACATGGCGAATATGGGGCTGTGGATAGTGATACTATCGTAACCGAAATGATGGATGCCCACCGTTCACTTACACCTATAACATATGAAAGAACCTTACCTAATGGCACAATATTAGAAGGACAAACAACGGCAACTCCAGGAGGAAATATTGTTATAACCTTTACTGACGTTACAGAGCGAGTTAATACAACTGTTGAATTAGCTGAAGCAAAAGAGAGTTTAGAACTACGCGTAATTGAAAGGACACAAGCCTTAACCCAGTTAAATAATCAATTGCGAGAAGCTACATTAATAGCAGAAAATGCAAACCTTGGAAAAACGCATTTCTTAGCTGCTGCAAGTCACGATCTACTCCAGCCGCTAAACGCAGCTAGGCTATTTCTCTCTTCTTTAGCAGAAAGACCACAATCTGCTGATAATGCTAAAATAATTGAAAGGGTAGAAACTTCCCTTAAATCAGTAGAAAACCTTCTAGAGGAATTACTGGATATATCTAAACTTGATGCAGGTGGTTTTGTAACTCATATTGAAGATTTTGCTATCAATAATTTACTTCATGAGTTAACGCTGCAGTTCGCAGCTCTAGCACAAGAAAGAAATATAAACATTAGTTTTGTGTCATCACAAAGGTTTGTGAAAAGCGATATAAGATTACTCCGAAGAATTCTGCAGAATTTTTTATCTAACGCAATACGTTACACTCCGATTGGAGGCAGAGTCTTGATTGGCTGCCGCCTTAAAGGTGATTCATTAAGAATAGAGGTATGGGATACAGGCCACGGTATCCCAGAGGAAAAACAAAAAACTATTTTTGGGGAGTTTGAGCAACTAGCCAATAGTGAAAACTTATCAACTGGTCTGGGATTGGGGTTAGCAATAGTAGATAGAATCTCTAAAATACTAAACCATCAGATAACCGTAAAATCACAAATCAATAAAGGATCAATGTTTGCTATATCATTGCCGATAGGCGAGGCAGTTTTTGATCTTTCCATAAAAGCAAAAAAGTCAAACCCTGTTAGTGATAAACTTACTGACGCTATAGTTCTTTGTATTGATGATGACCAAAATATACTAGATGCAATGACCGAGTTACTTAGCATATGGCAATGTGACGTTCGAACAGCCTGCAATAGTTCAGATTGGCAAGACGCCCTTAATGGCGCCACTCCAAATATAATTTTGGCGGATATACACTTAGGAACGTCTATTAGTGGATTAAATGTGGTTGATAACATATTTTTAAAATTTGGAAGACCGATCCCTACTATTGTTATTTCAGCAGATCAAAGCGAAAAAATGATACTTGAGGCTTCGCGCAAGGGGCATTCCATATTGGCTAAACCCGTTAAGCCAGCCGCACTGCGGGCTCTTATGACTCGCCTTCTTACAACAACTAACCAGCAACTAAATTAGACACACAGTTTTAGTCATCCTTAATTTGGGGAAATTTAGATTGATTCTTCTACTGAAATGTCACCGTCTAATCTAGTTGCTAGAATAACCGCCTGAGTGCGGCTATTAACTCCTAATTTCTGTAAAATTGCTGATACGTGTGATTTAACCGTTGCCTCAGAAATGTTTAATTGATAAGCAATTTGCTTGTTTAGCTGTCCCTCACTTACCATTCTGAGCACACGGAATTGTTGAGGAGTTAAGCTGGATAGACGCGCTGCACGATCACTATCTTCTAGTTTTAGTTCATCATTATTATCCAGATCTGGCACCCAGTATTCGCCTGCCAGCAATGAATTAATAGCTTCACGTATTTCCGAAACAGGTGATGACTTCAAAATATATCCGGATGCTCCATGCGCAACCGCTTGGCGAATTAATCGGGGATCAGAGCTGGCCGATATAATAGCGATAGGAACAGAGGGAAACTCAGCCCTCAAAAAGCATAAACCTGTTAGGCCATGCATCCCTGGCATATGTATATCAAGTAATAACAGGTCTATCCTA
>MDSW01152855.1_pt1 | contig 18465 bp, 20 predicted proteins | sample 811171 | NCBI WGS metagenome assembly MDSW01 (sample SAMN05326641, study PRJNA326480) | marine metagenome | isolation source: seawater | place: Atlantic Ocean: North West | collected 2012 | reverse complement strand
TCCAATATTGTGTCTATCATAGGTTTTTGTCTAAATCTAGTCTAATTATGGTTTTCATGAAAGCCATCCCCTCCAGTAGTACTTGGGTATGGGATATGTCAGATACATCATAGAGGGATGCTCTTGTCGAGAGTCATGGGAATTGTTAGATTGAGGTTTATTTTTGATTTGTTGATCATCTCTATCGTGGCTGTTATTGGAATAACAATCGGCCTGTAGGTAGAACCCTGAATTACGGATACGTCACACGCTATTGTACTGAGGTCTGCAAGAAATTCAATACCATGTCTGCGACCTTTTCGTCCCTCAGGATCCTCCTGTGCCCGAGCCCCTCAGTCAGATGTAGTTCGGAATTTTGCATCTCGCCGTGCAACGCGAGTGCAATTTCTTTCATCGCCTCCTTGTCATCCTCGCAATGAACTATCAGCGTCTCCGTCTCGATTTCTTTAGAGAAGCGGTCCGGGCCAAACTCCCCAGGGCTGGTACCGTATAACGACTCAGCGAGGTCGAACAACCTATCTGCATAGTATTCCTCATCCAATCCAAAAAGGCCGACGAAGGTCTTGAACATCGGCTTGATTTCATAGATCCCGGGAGATATTAGAACTAGTTTCTCGAAACTAGCTCCGAACCTTATGGAGTTGAGTGCTGCTATCCCTCCGAACGAGTGGCAGACAATTCCATGATAGGGACCTCTAGATTCTGTGATCTCAGATATCAGATCTGTAATTTCTGGTAGGTTTGTAATGCTCCTACTTGACCTTCCATGGCCCGGAAGATCAACAGCTGTGATGTCATAACCTCTATCGGAAAGCAAATCTATTATCCGGTAGAATTGGCTTGATCTCCCGTTCCAGCCATGCACAAAGAGTACCTTATGTCCGTCATTTGGGATCCGATAAAGCATGATTTCCCTGCTCGCAGATTTCGTGCGAATCTTTTCCTGTTCGGTCTCTTTGTAAAAGTCGGCTTCTCTTGGGGGAACCCTGAATTTGATTGGCCCGCAGAAAATCCTCCAGAGGAAACGAGTTGCTAGACCCTTAGAACCGTAATCTAATATCCTTGCGAAGGAAGTTAGTAACCAAGGTAACTTGTAATGTGCAGCGACCGATACCCTTCTTGGCTCCATGAAAATAAATAATGAAGTCGGTATATCATTTATCCCAAATGAATATCACAATTCACAGTGTACCCTAAGGAGCAATACTCCTGAGTGTTTACTGAGAATATACATGGATCAGGATTTTTTTGGCCGCTTTTCCGGTTTATGGGAAACTGTCAAGTCATCTTCCTGTTGTATGCTGAAGAGACCAAAACCAATCCTGCAATGAAAACCACGCCCAGTATCGCTACGCAAGTCATAATTGAATCTAGAGGGTTAAGCGTATAATTTTTCGTGTAATCTACCACTCTAGCCAATCGGCATGTTTTCCAGCACCATCGCCGCCGAAGTCAACGAATTCAACTAAACAAACCGACAAAGCTTGCTATAACGAATACGAAAACAGACAACAAGGACCCATGTGCTAGTCCGAGTGCCCTGACTGGGTCAGAGCGGTAGATTGTATTTCCGTATAATAGGAAGCCGAGGCAACAAGCGAAGAACGCGGTGCTAGGGTCCCGGTAACCATCAGGCTTTTCGGGGCAGGGTGAGGAACCGGGAAAGCCGAAGCCTAGACATCCATTTTCAATCTCGTTATTGTATGACCACATGGCTAATGGGAGAGTGATTGCAACAGGAATTAGGAATCCATGAAGGAAGGGGTACCCGAACCGTAGTGTGTAACTAATCACATAAGCAAGATATACAAAGGGGATTGCTATTATCCCGATTTCACCAATCGGAGTTCCCCCGAGGAGAATCATGGTGATGGAATAACCTATGATATTCCAGACACTGTTAAAATGGGAATAATCGAACTCTACCGACTCGTTCTCAGGATCAGATGGATTCGGGGATCCCATTTGTGGGATGTTCCCCCCTCTCTCTTCGTCAGCTGAATCCTTGAACTGATCACCGCAAACGTGTTTCTTGTTAACCAATATTTTCGCCTTGACAGTGACGTTAGTCGATCTGAAGCGAACTTCAACTACGTCTCCGGAGTCATCCAAGGTGGTACTGAGCCATATTTCCCCATAAGCGAAAGCTCCTCTATTCTCGTCCCTAAGCTCCCCATCAACGAATAATTTTGCACTACCAAAATATGAGTTTTCCACCCTAATTCTATGGCCATTGTGTACTACACTCCACTCATTATGGCCAATTGGCATGTTTTCCAGCAGCCTCAGACGTACTCCTCGGCCACGAGGTCGAAGAAAAGGACGTGGTCAATGAGCAACAGTTGATTGTTGGGCACCAATCCCGATGAGTCCTCCCAGATCCAGAAGGTCCACCAATCGCCGCTGGAGACAGTACCATCGCCGTCGGCGTCCATGAAGACGAACTCGCAGACGCATGGCAATCCCTCCGACCAGTGGTAGGCCACGGCGGTTTCCGTACCGTTTGTGTATGGGACCGTGGTGACAAGGCTGTCATCGAACTGCAGCGATGACCCGCTTCCAGGGAAGAGGCGTATCTCCAAGTCGGCAAGTGACCCCATGTCCGACGATGCCACCATCCCGCTGGCGACCATCGGGAGCGACCACCCCTCGTCGCTCGCATCGTGGCAGTCCGCGAAACCGTCCAGCGTCCTGTTGAGCGGTACGGTCGCCATGGAATCGTGGCAGATGAAGCTCGGGCCACCGATAGGCGGGTCTACCCAGTACCCGTCGGGCCTGGTGTATCTGGGAGTAGAGTCGTCTATTGCCCCAGCCCAGGACCACTGAGTATCGGAAGGATCGACGATCTCATTCTGGAACTGCATTTCCTCGTCGGAGTAGTGTGGTGTGGTGACGATCACGTACTCGACCCCTGCTACGAGGTCCCACTCGATACGCGAGCCGTGCGAGTGTGTACTCCAGTAGTGCTGACCCACTATGATGTTGGACAGGGGGTCCTCCGGATCAAATGGCGAGAAGTAGAGGTAGAGGTGGCCATCCACGTCTGTAGTCGAGGAAATCACGTGTTCGCCATCAACTTCCGCCGTGAACTGATACTCGTGATAGCCGACTTCGTAATAGCCGTCGTAGAAGTTGTTCTCCATGTCATCGTCCTCGAAACCGTAACCATCAGGATATTGCTGTGTCTCGAATGCGTTCCAGAAGTAGACCTCACTGCCATTCTGGGTCATCTCGTACCTAACGAAGAACTGCTCAGACCAACCATCTTCCTCGAACTCGGCCCTGATTAGTGTCTGGTTTGCTGACCATGTGTAGCCCAGGCTGATGGTACAGACTTGGGTGACCGGGTCGTAGGTACCGCCATAGTCCGAGCACTCCTCGAGGCTAGAGTCAGCTTTCTTCTGCCTGATCTGCATGTCGGAGGAGAACGAGAGCGCATAAATCTCCGCTTCCCCGTCCCAAGTGTAGAGGTACCAGTAGTCGCCGACGACTGCCGACTCGGAGGAGGAATCGGAGGAGAAGCTGGAGTTGAGGTCGTCCTCGACCTCCGTTCCGCACCACGATGGTGTTGGTTCCAGCTGAGCTGCGTCTATCCTCTGCTCGCTGGGTACACCGGAATTGTCCTCGAGGTAGACCTCGTTCCGTTCGTTGTACTCATTGTAGCACCCCCATACGAGAATGGGTTGCTCTTCCGGTCCGCCAGAGTATTCGTCCTCGGGAGCGGGAGGGACGATCTTTAGGATGGAATCCTGAATTTCAAACCTGTATTGCCCATAGAAGAAATGCATCATTTGCTCGTCGGCCGACCAATCCTCTGCTTCGCCCATGCAGATGTCATACTCCTCGCTCCAGTATAGTCCGTACTCCTCGTATTCCTCGCATTCCTCCTCAGAATAATGTGAGATGCCTTGCTCGGAGGTTCCATCGGCATTCAGGAGGAAGAGAACGGGCTCGCTTCCCGTATACTCCTCGTGGAAGAACCAGTATGGGCCGGAGAGGTTCTCCATCGTGGATTGGCTCGGCTCCAGTTCTTGATCGAGGTAGTGCTTCCAATACGGGCTGAGCTCCTGCCCGCACCAGTCGGGGATCTCGGTGGACTGGATGGCCTCGTCGTAGGATCCCTTTGATGGTCGCGTGTCTGATTTCATCAGCTGGATAAATTCACCTTCGGCCCAGCAATCCCAGTAGATCGCCGGTAGCACGGGCGTCCGGTCGGGGTGGCTCCCGACGCCCTCGTCACTGCCATCGGTGCAGTCCTCCCACCCATCGTTGACGTATCCCTGCAGTATCAGGGAACCGTCCCCGCAGACGAACGAGTACGGCTCGTCGGACGGCACCGAGACGCCACGTACGATTGATTCCAGGCAATCCGCGACCATGTCCCCGATCTGATCGGGGTTCATCTGGGACCCGTCCATGCACAGGACGGTGAGAACGGTAGTGGCCTCTAATCCCAGCACGACCTTTCCGAAGCCAGAATCAACCACCTCGTAGTCGCCCCCCTCCAAGGGGAAGCAATGGTCGCCCCAATGCTCTGAAAGGGTGCAGAAATGTTCTCCAAGCACGATCTGCCCTTGGTTTCTAATTTCGTTTCCGTCTGTGAACTCATGATCCGGAGACTGTCCCAAGTCATCTGTGCAGAACCAGATATCGCGACCCTGGTCGTGCTCGCAGTAGAACCAATATTCATGGAATTCATGATCACTATGGTCGTCATCATTCGTGCATACCCAATCTTCCCATTCCGCGTCCCACTCGCAGTGTTGATAGGTGTGCCATTCGTATTGTGTTAGCGTGTAGTTCTCCTCGAAGGACCAATCATACGAATAATACCAGCAGGTGGAATAGGTAGTATCCCATGTGCGGCCCTGCGTGAAATCATCCTCTCCGCCGTCGCAATCGCTCCTCGATTCGTCCGAGTCATAATATGCGCGCCCATTATCAGCGAGGTAGACCAAAGTGTAACCTGCCGGCTCATCGTCGTCTGCCATATTGTACCATGAAACAAAGACCGAGCCACCCAGGCTTTCCCCATCCAGCAGTTCCCCAGTGGCCAAAGAGCAATCGGGCGAGTAGATTTCGTCCGGGGAGCTTATTGGGTCACCGTATTCGATCATGAATGGACCTTGGGTATAAGCCCCGTCCGTGGCATATATGAGCCAGTTTTCGTTTTCTCCTTGATGCGAGCCAAAGACGCAATGATCGAGGGATTTCACACGTCCTATGTCGCCATGCCACTCTATCTGCATCGCAAGCCTCTGTGAGTCCGGGACAGCCGATCCGTCGTACTCCGAGTACTGGGAGAACATGTATGTGGAATCGTTGAAGCTCACCACAGCGGAGGATACCCTCGCCGTTGTTGGGTTCACCGACACCTCTATTCCGATGGTTGGGGAAGTGTCCGTGCTGGCTAGGAAGACCTGTTTCTGCACGGTGGCTCCTAGAGCCTCGGTCCACTCCAGGTCCGTGACTGATGACAGGGTGTGGAGTAGGTCGGTGATCTTCTGGAACTCGATCAGAGTCGAAGAGAGAGGGGCATCGTTCCAAATGTTTCCAACTTGGGAGGCCATCCATGAGGTGATCGGATCGACACCTGCGGGCAGGATGTTTCCAGAGTAGCAGCTTTGGTCGAATGATGACGTGTCAGGTGCGTTGGTGCACCAGACATGAGAGTCATGGAGGTCATACAGAACGTTAGTCAAGCCAGACTGGGGGTGACGCATTGTCACGAATACGGAGCCATTGCCCATACTACTGGCACTGATTTGCATCTTTTCGTTTGATATCTCAAATGGGACCCCGATGCCCTCGTCGCTGGAGAACGAGATCGCTGAGTCAATCACTGAACCAATAGACGTCAACACATCGTTCAAACTGACTCTGAAGACGCAGGAGTCATCTAGGAGGTTGGCTGTTGCATCAAAATTCAGAGCACCTGGCCTGGTGCATCCCGGTATGGGCTCTGGTTCCAGAGTGAGTGTCGTATCGTTGAGTTCATTGGGTTCTGTCGCGGGATCAAGGGGGGAATCGGGCGTCTGTTGTTCTGCTCCATCAAGCCCAAGGCAGCCGGATAGAAGTAAAATTACAACCATTAGTGATGAAAGAGCCTTGTTTTTCATGCTTGTAAGGAGTATTAGTTGTTTAAATCTATTTTCCCTGCACCCAACATGTCGACGCGGAGTCGCACAGTTTACTCAGATGCAGAAGCCTTCATTTCCCTTTTCTTCCTGTTCTGGCGCTTCTTGTACCAGGGGTATATCGGCCACTTAGCGAGTCCAGTCCACATCACCATGAAGACGAAAGTCGTGGATACGAACTTGTCTATCTCACTTGACCAAGCAGTATCGATCCAGCCATATTCTACGTATGCTATCCGGGAGTGGTAGACTACAAGCATCAATCCTAATGCTAAGTGGGCCATTCTCCATATTTTGTTCCAGTTCCTTGCCATAAAACATGCTCAGGTTGATTTTTTTATAAACATCCTAGATTCTTTGACGCTTGGAGTCAGATTCCTTCTCCGTTTCTTAAAGCGTGAGCGCCCCTCTATGACTTATCCGACATCATCCTTGGGGGCCATGAGGAATTCCCATCAGAGGGCATAGGTTCTGTTTTTATTCGTCCTTATGCATAAATCCAGATGCGCAAGTGAGGATAACGGCGAGGATCATGAGGACCGCCAATGCCGCGGAAATTCCAGATGGGTTATTCGCGCCATAGCCATTATCGTTCGTCAGAATTAACATACCGCCAATGAGATTGACCAATACTACGGGGGATAACATGGCGACTCTTGCCAGTTCCCGGCCAGTCACTACCATTCCGGTTATGATTGCCATAACTCCGAGTGGCATCAGGTGCAATGCCCACATCTCTTCATATGCCTCATCATGGGCTAGTACGTTATCTTCTCCCCATCCGGTTTCTGCCCACTCATCTCCGTTGGACATCCCATACAATGACATCACTATCACTATTGTTCCGAGTGTCACGAGCATATTCTTTGGTGTCAGGATTTCGTTTACTTCCATGCATCCTTGTCAAAATCTAGTCTAATTATGCTTTTGCAAGAAGTCGCATCGGATGTCGTTGTCATGGTGACTGGACAAACTCCCCGACAATACACCCTGACAAAGCCGAGGCCATAAAAATCAGAATCATGACTGGCACTAAGATGCGCACAAATCTCCTTTCCGGCATTTGGTATATTACCGATTCGTCAATCAATGGCCCATCGATCGGTATGGGAATAATAGGGAGGGCCAATTACCCCAGAACTAAAGCTCCGTACCACTATGCGGTAGCATGACCAAGTGGGAGTACAAAGTGGTGGGACATACCAAAAACAAGAAGCTAGAAGCAGAATTGAACGATTTAGGAAAGGAAGGATGGCAGGTTGTCGCCGGCGGTGTTGGCAGTTGGCCTCACTCGCAATTTGTCATGAAGAGGGCTGTCGGACGGCAATAGGGCTCACACGCTACCAAATAATTCGTACGAGGCATTGAGTTTTATTCATGAATGAAGGAAAATACTCCTTCTCCAAAAGATACCTCGGGAGTTCCTGCCATGTATGGCATCATGTTTGCCATGAGCTCATTGAATTCGTTTTGTGATGCTTCTAAGTGCTCCTTACTTTCATAAGCAGCAACCCCAATCATTTCTGTCTCACTTATTCGTATTAGATTGCTACTCACTAGACCGTTAATTTTCCCGATACTTTCTCTCAATGACTCCATTGTTGACATTGCTTCCTTAACCTTATCCGATTGTACTGTTGCTTTGGTAATCCTGTAATACATGACTCTTCGCTAGTGTATAAGAATTTCAATATTTGGAAACCCGGAATCGATAGTCGCATCATCAGGGGTACACTCTGACTATCCTCTGGCCTTTACACGCCGGAGTTCTCTCTCATCCTTGTATACCAGCCGGATACTACCGGGTGGCTCTCGACTATTTCGAATCCATTCAAACCGTGCATGGATCGAAGGATTCCGAAGTTAGCGAAGTCTGCCCCATTAGGCTCCTTTTCTCCGAAGAAGTCCCCCCGTATTCCCTTCGACATCTCATCGAGTTGGAACTTAAGATTCTCACGAGGAGGTAGGTCGAACATCTTCGCTCTGCTCTTGCCCACCATACGCATGATGGCAGCCCCTAGCCACTTGTTGATTAGGCGGCTGCCGAACGAGAAGTTGTCGACCCTAGTCACATAATCGAGCGCTCTGAGCGAAGTCCCATACGATGTGTAGATTACTGCGACAATAGATTTTCCCAGGACTTTGTTGGAAAAATCCATCCAATGGTCCTGCTGTTGATCCTCGCCTTTTCTGGGAAATGAGTCCGAGTCTTTGGAGTCGATGTAGTGGAGGATGTAGTTCGAGTCGTTGACCTGGGTTCCGTCCAAGTCGACGAACACTGGTACTTGGCCCCAATCGGACCACTTAAGTTGAGTCTTGAAAGTAGGATCCACCTCGACCTTAGAGTATGCAATACCCCTTGATCCTAGGAGGGCCTTAACCTTGAAGCAAAAAGGGCATGTCTCGAAACAGTACATGGTTGGGAGGGCGTCGACCACTCTCTCGGGAACAAGAGCATCCTGCACTCCCGACGTTGGGGATGCATCTGGGGCCTCTTTCACAATCGAACGCCATAACCAGTACTTGTGAACCCATCGAAGCGTCTTTGTCACCAGATTCCATCACTAGGATGCCCTAGAATAAGTGTCCAGTTCGTGTAATTTAGGAACTCTCAGAGAGACTTGGTACTCGCAGGCACCAAATCCTCTGGGCTATATTACGCCAGAACGATTCAATTCCAACAAGACGATCACTATGCAAATTATGCTGATTAGGATTCCAATTGGCCCTCTCTTGATTTTCGATGACGGCTTAAACCCCAGGATCGGTTCCGTCTTGTTTGCCAACTCTTCCTCAATTTCACCTATTGACTTCATGATATCAAATTAATTCCCACACCCGCATCCTGGGTCGTTACAAGATGCGTCGATCTTTTTTCTGCGACCTTTTTCCCTCTAATCTTAATCTTCTTAGAGGTCATCCTGATTTTCCTCTGGCCCTTGAGCGTCTTTGGGTTCATGTTTTTTACGAAAATGACCTGACTATTCAATGTTATTAGGTTGCTTGATTGACTGGTATGTTCTTTCTATTGATGTGGGGGCAAGCCCTGCGGTGACTAGCACAGCTAGGAAGACAGATGCCTGAACCATCCAGATGTTATCTGCGGTGAATTCCCCCAGAAGCAGAGATATGGTCATTGCTAGGGCCTCGAGACCAGCTGTAGCGGTCTGAACGCGACCCATGTCTAGGCTGGGGTTCCTGAGCCAGAGCCAGCTTCCCAGAACATTGGTTCCGAGCAAGGCCGCTCCTATCGTCCTCAACCATGCTGTATTTACCGCCTCAGCTTGGAGGATCTCGCAGAAGAGGTCTGGAGTTAGGATCAAGATCAGGCCATAACCCAAGGATGCCCATAGATTCACCTTCATCGCGAATTCCCCGATTGACAATGACTCCATTGGGAGTGAACCGAAGTACCAATTCTATCACAATATCGATAGAATCGAGTTCTACAGGGTCGGATATGCGCCCCATGCCGATCTGGTACCACGACAGCTACACGGAAGGTATAGACAAAAACGCGCGATTCCCTAGGGATCGGTACAGGCTACTGAGGGAGAGGCTCAGTCATCTGCAAGATATCGGCCTAGTAAATATCGAGGAGCCGGAACCTATCGATACTGAGTCTCTTCTATTGGCCCATGACAAGGACTTCGTCAGCAGGTTTCTAGATGGGATTTTGGATAGCAAGGAGAGGAGGAGGATCGGTCTGGAGCCCTGGACCGAATCATTCGTTCCGCGGACATTGAGGATAATGGGTGGCGCCGTTGAGGCCCTAAAGCATGTCATTCGCTTCGGAGGTATCGCGGGCAACATGGCAGGAGGGACACATCATTCACACAGATGTTTTGGGTCAGGTTACTGCGTATTCAATGATCTAGCAATCTGCGCATTGCGGGCAAGAGAGGTTGAAGGTTACGCGAGGGTCGCAGTGCTTGACCTCGATGTCCACCAAGGTGACGGAACAGCAACTATTCTGAGAGGCAAGGAGGGAATCGTTACAATCTCGGTCCATTGTGAGGGGAACTTCCCATTCCGGAAGGCCGAGAGCGACCATGACTTGCCCCTCCCGATTGGGACGGGCGACGAGGGGTATCTCGAGGCTGTGGAACAGGCACTGGCCATAGTCAGTGATTTCTCACCTGACATACTACTCTTCCAAGCAGGGGTGGACGGATTGGAAGCCGATGCCCTAGGTAAGCTGAGTTTGTCAAGAAGGGGAATGATGGCCAGGAACCAGCTAGTCTTCTCCCAATTGGGAGGCATAACCCCATGTGTCTTCTTCATGGGCGGGGGATACTCGAACCCGATCGAACACACCGTTGACGCCTTCTACGACCTCTTCGAGGTCGCCGCGAGATTCAATACGGAATTCAGAATAACTTAGTCTGATTCTTATCACATTCCTTGGCTCTCTTACGATTACCAGGTCTCCTTCTGCTGCCGTGCTTGTCATACACCCTCTTGCTGGCCTCTCGGGCCTCCTCCCCCCTTCTCGCAGCATAGGCCATCCTAACACCCTCCTTCCTAGTGGAAGCCTCGTCGACAATTGGGTGAGGATAGTCCACTCCTATGACGCATTCAGAATCTGTCTGAATCGGGGCTGGCATCTTCCATGGCTCGTGTATGTGCTCATCGGGGACCTGATTCAGCTCTGGGATCCATGTCCTGATGAAAGCGCCCTTCGGATCATGATCTCTACCCTGCTTGGTGACGGAGTATGCTCTTATCGAGTTGATTCCCGTGGTTCCCGATTGCATCCCAACCTGCGACCAGTGTATCCCAGGCTCGTAGTCTAAGAATTTCCTCGCGAGAAAGAGTCCTGTCTCCCTCCATGGGAGCCAGAGATTGTAGGAGGCAGCTGACATCAACATCGCCCTCATCCGGAAGTTTATCCATCCAGTGGCGATCAGACTCCGCATGCAAGCATCGAAGAACGGCCATCCAGTCTTCCCTTCCGACCACGCCTCGAACTTCTTCTCGTCTAGTTCCCTGTTGAGGTTCTTGTCAATTGGCGGGTTCTGGGCTGTTGTATCGAGAGTGGGCTCGTTCTCCAGCTTCTGCATAAAATGACAGTGCCATGCGATTCGGCTCTGGAAAGAGGAGAGGCTCTTGAGCCAGCGTTCGGTATCCTGTCCCTCTGATCTCTTCTTCCGGAGATGCCTAATTCGAGCTGAGGTCATCTGTACAACTCTTCTCATCGATATACATCCTGCGCTCAAGTATGGTGAGAGCCTAGAGCAGTGGATGGTTGCTTGGGAAGGCCCTGACATCGCCCACCTGTAGCTCTCACCTCTGACTATGAGAAATGACTCCAGCGTTCCTATCGCCGCTTTCTGGCCGGGCTTGGGTCGATGAAGAACACCCCTCCTTTCGAGTCCCAATAATTCCATGGTAGGGATTGCAGTACCCATTGGGAATCCATTGATTTGCCTTGGTGGGTCTATCAGTTCAAGACGCATCCTCTGATCTCTCGATAACTTCCACTTGTCCCTGTTTCTCAGTCCTCTTATTACTCCATTAGAGGGGTACTCTACCCAATCGATTCCGTTTTTACGGCACCATCTTCTCACTCGCTTATCTCTGTCGAATGACCACTCAGTCCCGGTTTCCTCGTGACTTCTGATTGTTGAAATCACGTTCTTAGAATGGATTTCTGACAATGCGGATATGGCATCCTCATTTCTGATGTCCAAGCTTCCTCCCAGATTCTCCAGCTCCCTTCGGAGTTCGATTGCACAGTCCAGCTCCCACTCTATGTGAATAGGGTCGCAGTCGGGCTGATCGAGGCGCTCAGGTTCGATTAAGAAAATACAAGCTACCTGTTCGCCTGATTCTGAGGCATCCACCAAAGGTGGGTTGTCATATGTCCTCAAGTCCCTCTTGAACCAGACCACTTCGATTGCCATGAGGTACGAACCATTGGTATCGATATGAACGAATGTTTCCGACTTCGTAGCATACGCATTAGATCAGGTGGTTTGATTCTAGATCCTCTTTTTGTGAAAGCAGAGTCTCGAGAATGATGGTCATGAGCTGTTGTAGATTGCAAAGTGAGGATGTTGCAAAACAGGGTATAATATAGTGAACGGAGATCCAGAGGTTTATGCAAAGATACAACATATCGGGACTAACTATACCCCAACTGACGGTTTTGACTGGAGCTATGATGGTGTTTCTAGGCCTAGTTTTCTTCGTGCACACCGACTACCTTACTGCCCTATTTCCAACTCTCTTCGGAGGTCTTCTCCTGTTTGCCGGAGTCGTTTCTGTAAGGAGGCCTGAGCTCAACGCCCTGTCGATGCACATTGCAGTAGTTGCCTCGTTGGTGTCGACAACATTGGGCCTTACCTCGGCACTGTTCGGCACTTGGACCACCACGACGTCATTGGTAGAACAGCTACTGATGTCTGCAATCACAGGAGCGCATCTCTACGCCTGCATAGCTGCATATTACTATGGGAAGGCGAAATTCCCAGATGACAGCCAAACTTGCGGTATTGATGCGGAGGCTATTGCCGAGAGAACCAACAGCACCGGCCCTGTGTCCGTGGTGGCAATCTCTCTAGAATCGTGATGTCATCTTTTTGCAAAATCGCCCTTGAGTGAGACTCATGCAGGATAGATACGCCGATAACTTGTCATGGCCTTTTCATACCATACCGTTCGTTACCGGAATAATTGGGTTGTTAATCGGAAGCCATCTAGTGGAGCCTTACGGGCCCCTTGCTAAGACGATATTTCCAGCGACATGCCTGATTGTGGGGGGATTCGGGGGTTTGGTGATTCTTGGAAACATCTCTGATAAGGTTAGGGAAAGGTGAAGGCTGTTCGCAGATAGTCCTAGCCTAGCCAGATCTCCCCTATTCTGTAAAGTAAATTGGGTTTCTCAAGTCGTATTAACTCGCGAATGTTCCGTTTTGAAAATCTGAAAATGCTTGGTGAATCTCTTCTCTGGTATTCATCACGAATGGGCCGTATCTCTCCACTGGCTCGTTCAATTCGGGTCCAGCTAGAATTAGGAACTCGGATTTGGAAGTGCATTGAATGGTAATCTCTTCTCCTTCAGATAGTATTGCCAACTCCCCATTCTGAATCGCTTGCCTGGTACCGAAGCCAAAGGGGAGTGATCTGGTTCTGACACTCATCTTGTTTTCAATTAGAATCCCGCCGTCGAAGACGTAAATCATCCCATTCAAATCTGATTCAATTTTTTGTACTAGCTTGGTGCCTTTCTCCATCTTGACGTGGATTAGTGTAATTGGAATTACAGTATCGATATTGGAAGATTCACCCAAGCATTCGCCAGCAATTACTCGTGCCCATACCCCCTCTTGTTTGATAGTGGGGGATTCAGATTCGGGAACTTCTTGATACCTAGGTTCCATCATTTTGTTCGCAGCAGGAAGATTCACCCAGATTTGAAATCCATGAGTCTTCCCACCTGTCCTGAAGAATTCATCGTGTGGCTCTTCACAATGTATGATGCCGCGCCCAGCGGTCATCCACTGAACATCCCCCGGGTTCAACTCCCCGGTGTTTCCCTCACTATCTTCGTGCCTCATCCTCCCGTCGAGGAGGTAAGTGACCGTCTCGAATCCTCTGTGAGGGTGCCATGGTGCTCCGACTGCTTCACCGGGGCCATATTCTACCGGTCCCATCTCGTCAATTAGTAGAAACGGGCTCAGTACTTTCCCCATATTGAAGGGTCGACGAACCTTGAAGCCACCACCCTCGCGGACTATATGGGTAGGGACGATTTCTACGACGCTGCGCATGATAGCCCTATCTGTGAACGGGATATAATCACTAGTTTTGGTCTTAAACTGGTACACAGATGGCATCAAAGTGGTTCGGATCCGAATTCCCACCAATTTGGGCCATCATTGACTTTCTCTTGTGATGTGCCCTCACGTTCAGATGAAGTGTGCTGAGGAGTTCTTTCATCATCACTTGATGATTCTTTACTCTGTGAGGCGCTGGTAATAAACAAGATCAGTCCAAACATGGCAGAAAGAGCGGGATATTTCCATAATTCTCGAAAGAAATCCACTTCTTCTGGTCTGGGGTTGTCTAAAAATCGGAATATTCCAAAAATACAAAAAATTACCCAGAATGATATCAAGAAGAATCCGACAATTCTCCTAAAACGAGGGTAGAAAAAGAGCAGCTCCAGCATAATATATCGTTATTGGTGTGATTTACAATCTTTCTGGAATTGCCGGATATTCCCAAGCTCGGTTTACTGGTTTTGCTATGACGGGTACTCGCGACCTAGGTCCTTTGAGCGATCCATCGCCGCTAGGATGGCTTCAACTACGAGATGCGTGTAATTGTGCTCCTCGAGATATGAGATTGCGGCATCGGTTGTACCGCCCCGGGATGTTACCGCCTCTCTGAGGGCCGTTGGATCGAGATCAGAGTCCATTGCAAGCTGAGCAGCGCCGAAGACGGTCTGTAAGACCAGTCGTTGGGCCATCTCCGGGGGCATCCCCATCTCTACCCCGCTGCGAATCATAGCCTCCATCGTGTGGAATACGTACGCGGGCCCTGTTCCGCTTAGGGCCGTGACCGGGTCCATCAGCTCTTCGGGCACCTCGAAGGATACTCCTACCGCACCCAGTACCGCTTCCACTCTCTCAAAGTCCGAATCGGAGGCGTGTGAGCCACCACAGAATACGCTTACTGCTTCCCCTACCAGGGCAGGTAGGTTGGGCATCACACGAATAACAGAGGTCTTGCTTCTGAGTCTCTTCTCTATCGATTTGGTGGTTACTCCTGCTGCGATACTCATAACTGTCTGATCGGCATTGATCGAGGCAGAGATGTCATCCAGCAGAATTGGCAGGTTCTGGGGCTTCGCTGCTAGGACGACGAGTTCAGCAGACTGAGCCACTTTAGCGGCATTTTCTCCATCCACGACTCCGAGATCTCCGCACAGACGATCAACCAGGACCTTATCCAGATCACATATGATGACCGCATTAGCCGTCTCGGTCTCCCGATCGATGATACCACGGACCAGAGCGGCACCCATGTTGCCCACTCCGATGACGCCAACTGCAAACTGCTTATCTTTAGTCACGAAGCGCAAAGATAGGACATCTTATTTCACACTGACTAACTCACTAGAGCGATTACTAACCTAAAAACCGGCCTTTATTGCGATTAAGACCAAGAAGGTGAATAACACCGAATCGAAAATCAATCTCAGCCTGAGACCTTTCTTTATGGATTCTTTAAACACTGAAGTCTTCAGAAAAGGAGTCCGATTGCTCTCCTTTTCCATATCTTTCAATAGGGCGTAAGATTCTCAGGAATTAAGTTGAGCTCTTCAATGCATTGAATGCGGTATTGACATGAATGGCAGTACCCAAAGATAGGGCATCTTCATCAACTTTGAACTTAGGGTGATGAACGCCATATGCTTCGATTTCTGGGTTTCCGACGCCGATGAAAGAAAAACATCCAGGGATTACTTGAGTGTAGTATGAGAAATCTTCCCCACCCATTATCGGCCCCATTTCTGCGACTCCCCCCTCTCCAAGAATGTCTTCTGCTGCAGACCTACTCAGCTTCCAACAATCGGCATCGTTTACAGTGGGGGGGAAATCATTCCCCGGGAAAGTAACTTCTGCATCGCATCTATTTGCGGATGCTATCGATTGAGAAACCTCTTTGACTCTTTTCTGTAGTTCATGAATGCCTTCGCTCGTCAGTGATCTTATTGTACCTTGCAACTCCATTGTGGGTGGTATCACATTAGTTGCTGTTCCCGCATTTGCCATGGTGATGCTGATTACTCCTGATTCCAAGGGATCTAGCTCACGAGAAATTAATGTTTGAAGTTCGACAACTATCTTCGCCCCTGTGACTACCGGGTCTACAGTGAGGTGAGGCATTGCTGCATGACCCCCATTACCTCTAACTAAAATTTTGATTGATGACGTGGCCGCAAGAAGTGTGCCTTCTCTTGATGCCAGAGCTCCAACAGGCAATTTATCAGTGACGTGCAAACCAAAAATTTGCTCCACTTCGGGATTTTCCAGAACACCCTGTTCTCTCATCATTTTCCCTCCTGCCCCGCCCTCTTCTGCGGGTTGAAAAATAAGTTTGATCGTACCTTCGATGGTGTGTTCGTTTTGTTTCAGGACTTTTGCTGCTCCTAGAAGCATTGCAGTGTGGCAGTCATGGCCGCAGGCATGCATTTTGCCATCGATTTCACTCCTAAAGTCGACATCTGCTTCTTCATGAATTGGTAAGGCATCCATGTCCGCCCTTAATGCAATACACGGACCATTTCCATTTCCGATGGACCCGACAACACCTGTTATGGCTATGTCTTTTTCATATGAGATTTCTAACTCTTTCAAAGTATTCTGAACGAGTCGGCTTGTCTCGAACTCCTCATACATCAGTTCGGGATGACGGTGGATCGTTCTTCTTTTTTCTACTATCCATTGATGGATTTCCTTGGACTGTGAAAGTATCTCACTGGTTTCCATATATCATAAGGTGATGCCCTAATATTAGAATTCTGTCAACTCCTTTCAACTGCATGACCTCTCCGGAAACTGAATTATCTCCAAAAAGGCTTAGCCAATTCAGCATGCACAACTTCAATTGGGCCATGTTTAACACAACCCCGTGGATCAGAGGTCGTTGAGCTCATTGAGATGGAAAAGCCAGTTCCTAAATGAGACCCCTGGAGACAAAGAGATTGGAGGTGGGCCTAGGCAGGTACCTGCAGCGTGCTGGTCGAGAGTTTGTCCTGAGCCCATGCCGAATCCGATACTTAGGATGTGGTCAAATGAGACTGCCAACGAGCTCGGCCTAGAATTAGCGGAGCCAGAGATTCTCGGTGGGAATGAATTGGTTGAAGGCATGGATACATACGCCCAGAGGTATGGGGGGCACCAGTTCGGAAACTGGGCAGGACAGCTAGGGGATGGTAGAGCGATTACCCTCGGTGAGGTGGACACCGGTAACGGACTCCTCGAGCTACAGCTTAAGGGATCGGGGAGAACGCCATACTCCCGTTTCGCCGATGGTAGGGCTGTACTGCGTTCTTCAATCAGAGAGTTCCTTTGCAGTGAGGCGATGCATCATCTCGGAGTGCCCACAACACGAGCGCTTTCCCTAGTGACCACTGGTGAGAAAGTTGTGCGGGACGTTATGTACGACGGGAGGCCTGCACCCGAGCCTGGAGCGATAGTCTGCAGAGTGGCTGAGAGCTTCATCCGCTTCGGTAGCTTCGAAATCCACGCCATGTCTGGGGATGTGGCGACCTTGCGTATACTGGTTGAAAACACAATCAGACGGCACTTCCCAGAGCACTCCTCGGACACTGACGAAGGGCTTGTCGAATGGCTGAGGGAGGTTGTCCAGAGGACGGCAGAGACCATCGCCCACTGGATGCGCGTCGGATTCGTACATGGCGTCTTGAACACCGACAACATGTCCATCCACGGACTTACCATTGACTATGGTCCGTACGGTTGGTTGGAGGGTTTTGATCCGGACTGGACACCAAATACGACTGATGCCAGAACAAGGAGGTACAGGTACGGACAGCAGGCACAGATCGGGGCTTGGAACAGTTCTCGCCTCATAGAAGCCATCTCCCCGCTGATGAAGGACACAAGGAGACTTAACGGGGTCCTCGACTCATACTACGAATCCTACAAAAGACACAGTAGAGTGATGTGGGCGGAGAAGCTTGGGCTTGGAGATTTTGAGGAGGAAGACGGTGAGCTAGTCACTGACCTTACAACCAATCTGCAGCTGACTGAGACCGACATGACGATCCTTTTCAGGATGCTATCAGCCATTGAAGGGCCAAATGTGGAAGCCCTGTTGCCTGCCTTCTATGACGAGGGGGAGATCCCATCGAAACAATGGAACACATGGCTGGCTAGGTGGTGGGACCGAGTGGCAGGAAGCCCTGACAGGGTTGCGATGCTCCGAGCCAATCCCAAATTCGTGATTAGGAACTGGATGGCCCAATTGGCGATAGATGCGGCAGAAAAGGGGGACTACTCTGTGGCTATAGAGCTGTACGAGATGCTCAAGAATCCATACAACGAACAGATTGAGTATCACGACAAGTGGTTCAAAAAGCGGCCTGAGTGGGCCAGGAACCGAGTCGGCTGTTCAATGCTATCCTGTTCCAGTTGATTTTGCATGTCCTTTCTGTGAGGAGTTGCACAGAAAGATGGTCTCGCATTCTTGTTTTTGTATGTCTGCGCGCGTCACCTCATTCTACGTCCGTAATAGCTCTCCATGGCTGGACTTCCAGTAATAGAGAATTCCATTTCCCAAAAGTTCCTTA
>MDSW01038571.1_pt1 | contig 18465 bp, 15 predicted proteins | sample 811171 | NCBI WGS metagenome assembly MDSW01 (sample SAMN05326641, study PRJNA326480) | marine metagenome | isolation source: seawater | place: Atlantic Ocean: North West | collected 2012 | reverse complement strand
TTGAAAGGCGTCAGAAGCGGAGTTGAAAGGCGTCGAGGTGTGTGCGTCGGGATTGTGAGCGAGGGACCCTGGGCGGAGAGAGACGCGCGCGGGCGAAAGTCCTGAAGGATCGGCGTTCACCACGCCGACGCCGTCGTACGGGAACCAGTGTAAGGAATAGAACGCGCCTTGACGTCGCCGCCGTGCCCCGAGAGCGCGTGCACCGCGGCGGCGCGCGCGAAGTCCCACACCTTTACCGTCGTGTCGTCCGAGCACGAGCAGAACTTGAGGTCCGTGGGCGCGAACGCGAGCGCGCGGACGGGCTCGTCGTGCGCCTTGATCTGCTTCATGTTGTTCAAGTTGGTCTGCCAGTACTTTACGACGCCGGCGTCGTCGCCGGAGAGGAACCAATTCTCGTTGTGCGAGAAGACGCACGCGCGGATCGCGCAGTTGTGCGCCTGCAAGATCGTCTCGAAGTTGAAGCTCATGCCGTTCCACAGCGTGAATTCGCCGTTCTGCGAGCACGTCAGCAGTCTACGTCCGTCGGGGGTGAACGTCGCGACGTTCACCGGCGTGCGGATCTTGTTGAGGGCCATTCCATACGAGCGATTGTCGGGGTGGAGTTGAAAGGCGTCAGGTGGAGTTGAAAGGCGTCGAGGGCGGGGATTGAAAGCGAGGGGTGGGCGGAGAGAAACGCCGGCGAAAGTCCTTAAGGATCGGCGTTCACCACGCGAACGGGGTCGTATGGGGACCAGTGTATAGAACGCACCTTGTTCGTGGAGACGTGCACGAATTTCGTCGCGAACGACGTCGCGGGGAGATGCGCGTACGCCACGGGGGGGAGGAAATCCAGCATCGCCCCGGACGTGGGCTGCAGCATCTCGTTGTCCCACAGGTTCTTCTGGTACACGCGCGATTCCACGTGCCGCACCGCGGTCGCGGAGTGGTCGATCGTGCGCCTCTGCACCGGCTTCCGCGCGCCCTGCTCGCGAAGCCCGGTGAAGCGCTGATCTTCGCCCTCCCCGACGTAAACGTACGTCGACATGACGGACGTCGTCCGCGGTTCTCGGTCGTCGCGTCCGTCGTCGGGCCCGCACCGCGCGACCGCGCCGCCGGTCGATTCGATCGACGACCGAGCCGCGGGCCACGGCGGGGAGGACGACGCGAGCGAGCGCCCGAGGAGTGCGGCGATGGTGATTCGATCATTCGTTTTTTATGGAGTCGCGTCGCGCGTCGTCGCCGAGCAGAGCGCAGAGTTTATTTTATTATAGTCGCGTCGTCGATCGCGCGGCTTCCCCGCGGGCGCTCGCACCTCGCACTCTTCTCATCACTTCGCGACCGCCTCCTTCGCCTCCTCCGCCTCCTTCTTCTCCGCCTCCGCCTCCTTCGCCGCCGCGGCCGCCTTCTCGCGCATGAACCCGATCATCCGGTTCGTCGCCGCGACGTACGCGCGCGCCGACGCGACGACGATGTCCGTGTCCGCGCCAGACGCGGTAAACGTCCGCGCCTCCATCTCGCCGCTGCTCTTCGCCTTCATCGCGACGCTGTCCATCGGCCGCACCCGCACGCGCGTCTCCGCCAGGGACTCGATCCCCTCCACGACCGCGTTGACGCTGTACTCCACGAGCTCCACCTTGCCCGCGGCGACGATGCCGTCGATGGCTTTGTACGTCGCGTCCACGGGGCCCGAGCCAACCTCCGATCGCACTCGGCTCATCCCGTCCGGGCCGCACATCTTCACCGTCGCGGTCGGGAGGCCCATCGTGCCGCACACGACCTGGACGTCCTCGAGCTTCCACGACGCGGACTTATCGACGTCGCCGGCGAATTGGCTGCCCTCGCACGTCACCAGCGCGATGATCTCGTCGTCGTCCACGCCGCCCGTCTTTTGCTCCGCGACGAGCTTGAACCGGTTGAACATCTCATCCAGCGCGTCCCCCTCGAGCGGGTACCCCAACTGTTTGAGCTTCGACGACAGCGCGTGCCTCCCGGAGTGTTTGCCCATGACGACGCCGACGGAGTCTTCGCCGCGGAAGTATCCGATCGTCTCCGGGGCGATGATCTCGTAGGTTTTTTTGTTCTTCAGCATGCCGTCTTGGTGAATGCCCGACTCGTGCGCGAAGGCGTTGGCGCCGACGATCGCCTTGTGCGGCTGCACGCTCATCCCGGAGAAATCCTTCACCATCTTGCTGCACGGGTAGATGTACACGGGGTTGATGCCCGTGAACGCTCCGTAGATGGCCGTTTTATCCTGCCCGCGGAGCCAGATGGCCATCGCGACTTCTTCGAGGCTCGCGTTGCCCGCGCGCTCCCCGATGCCGTTGATGGTGCACTCCACCTGCCGCGCGCCGTTCGCGACGCCCGCGAGCGAGTTCGCGGTGGACAGTCCGAGGTCGTTCTGGCAGTGTGTGGATATGACGTACTCGCCCGGGACGTTTTCTTTGATCCCCGCGATGAGCGTCCCGAATTCCTCCGGGAGGCACACGCCGACGGTGTCGGGAATGTTCAGCGTCGTCGCGCCCGCGTCGACGACGGCGGTCAGGATCCTGTGCAAAAACTTAGGGTCCGACCGCCCGGCGTCCTCGGGGGAGAACTCCACGTCATCGCACCCTAAACTCCGCGCGTACTTCACCGCGTCGACCGCGATCTGCACCACCTCGTCGGGGGTCTTGCGCAGCTTGGACTCCATGTGGATTTTCGACGTCGCGATGAAGGTGTGAATGCGCGGGCGAATCGCGTGACGCACGCCCTCCCACGACGCGTCGATGTCCTTCTTGTTCGCGCGGGATAAGCCGCAGATCACCGGGACGTACCCGTCCTCGAAGCGCTCGTTCCCCACGATCTTCGCGATGTTGCGGACAGCCTCGAGGTCGTCCGGGGACGCGATCGGGAATCCAGCCTCGATGATGTCCACGCCGAGCTTCGCGAGGTTGCGCGCGATGTCGAGCTTCTCGCTGGACGTGAGCGTCGCGCCTGGCGTGGGGACGGGGAGGCGGGGGGGAGGGGCCCGTTGGGAGTCTGTCGCGCGCGGACGCGGAGGGAGGGATCGACGCGTCGTGTCGTCGTCGCGCGATCGAGGCGTCGGTCGTCGATCGACCGCTCCAGCGGGTTCGTGGTTAGGGTCGAGAGGAGACGCGAGCGGGACGCCGGCGGGACGAATCGCGACTCCGTGGCGAGCGCACCAGGGCTCTGCTCGCCGTCGCGCAGCGTCGTGTCGAACACGCGCACGTAGTTCGGGTCGTCGATCCGCGACGGAACGTACTCCGGGCGCGGCGCGCGGGCGACGTCCGCGTCCGCGGGCGCGCCCTTCCCCGCCGCGCTCGCGCTCGCGGCGACGATGACGGCGCGGCGCGGCGACGGCGCCGCGGGCGCGGCGATCGCGCGCGCGACCTTCCCGCCGCTCGCGCGGTTCGCGGCGGCGGCGCGTCTGCCGGCGAACGCGGCGACGGGCGCGCGCGCCGCCGCGGCGTGGCATGATGCGGACATCGCGTGCGACGACGGACGTGCGCGTGTGAGTGACGAGGGCGTGTGACGACGTCGCGGCGGCTTTCGACGCGCTGGGAGAATAAGCGAGCGCGGAGATCGCCTCTGGCTTCGACCGACCGCGCCCTTTCGCGAACGAATGTGGCGGATAAGCACAGTCATCATACGCGTTGCCAGTCTGGAAAGTATCGGCGTACGCGGATATCTTTTCGCGTCGTACGCGCAATCGGTCAGAATATGAGTACGTGGTACGAGTACGAATCCCCGACGAATCTCGCGTCCCGCGTTTTTGGGCAGATATGGTACGAAGGGGTGACATCGATTCGTCTCGCACACCTCGCGCGCGCTCGATACGAACGCCCCGCGCTCCGAAGATCCGTAGATCGCGCACCGTTCGCGCGATCTGACGCCCGCGCCGGCGCGCTCGCATCCGCACGCTCTCGCGTCCGCCGCGCGACCGTCGCGCCGCGCGCATCTTGCGTATTTTTTTTTTCAAACCGCGCGCGTCCGCGTCCCTTCGGTGACTCGTCGCGTGCGGCGAACGATGACCTCCGTCGCCGCGCCCGTCGCGGGCGATCTCCCCGGCGTCGCCGTCCGGAGGCACTCGTCCAGGAAGTCCACGTCCCCGCCGAACTTCGAGCTCGACACGAGGACGGTCGCGGCGACGAACGCGGACAAGGCGGCCGCGCGCGCGCGTCTCGCGGACGCGTGCGAGGATATTCTCAAGTCGCTCCGCGCGCGCGACGCGGACGCGCCCGGGTTTACGCGCGAGGACGTGATCGCCGCGGTGAGGGAGAAGTACGAGTACGACGACTCCGCGGAGACGTTCGCGATCGTCCTCGGCGACGCGACCAGGTTCGCGAAGGACGCGGAGGCGAAGAAGGCGAAGGGGAGGTGAGCGGGCCGCGGCATCCCCGTCCTCTCGGTCAAGGACGCTGACGTCGTCGTTCACGCATCTCGACCGCGGCGCTCCCGCTTTTTTTTTTCCAGCCCCTCTCTCCTCGGATCGAACGGATCGATCGTCGCGATCTCGATCTGACCCGCGCTCCTCCTCTCTCTCTCGTCTCGTCTCCTCGCCGCAGGCCGAGGATGCTGTACTCGCTGCCGCCGTCGTCGCAGTCGAAGCGCGCGGGCCCGGACACGCCGCCGCAGGGCGCGACGCCGGAGCACTCGGAGGATGACGACGCCGACGCCGACGCGCGCGGCGGCGGTCGCCGCGCGGGACGCTCCGACTCGAGCAAAGCGTCCGAGGACACGACCGAGGACGTCGCGGCGGCGGCGAAGGAAGAGTCGGAGGACAACGCAGAGACGATTCACGCGAAGAAGACGGGCGCGCGCAGCGCGCGACGCGGTTCCGGTTCCGCCGCGAAGAAGGGTAGCGTCGGCGTCGGCGTCGGCGTCGGCGTCGGCGTCGGCGCCGGCGCGGAGAAAAAGCGGAAGGCGGCGACGACGAGCCCCGCCGCGAAGACAGAACGCGACGCCGACGCCGACGACGACGACGCGGAGCCCGACGCGGACGCCGCGGATCTGCTCATGAACCTCCTCGACCCGTCGCACTCGGAGGAGAACCTCGGTAATAAGGTGCGTTCTATACACTGGTCCCCATACGACCGCGTTGGCGTGGTGGACGCCGATCCTTAAGGACTTTTGCCGGCGCGTCTCTCCGCCCGCCCTTCGGTTTCAATCCCCGCCCTCGACGCCTTTCAACTCCAACTGACGCCTTTCAACTCCACCCCGCCATTCGCTTGTATAGAACGACCCTAAGAGACGCAAGAACGCGCACCACGCGGGCGCGACGGCGAGGGACCGAGACGCCAAGCCGGCGTCCAAGGAGGAGGATCTGATTCGAAACCTCGACCTCTGCGGCGCGGTGAACGGCGCCGCGCGGCACGCGATGGACGTCTGGCAGCGCGAGGACGCGGCCGTGCGCGGCGCGGTCGGGCACTTGGAGACGGCGGCGGCGGCGAACGTCGGCGACGCGATCGAGAAGCTCGCCAAGATGGCGGAGTCGTCGTCGTCGGATGCCGCGGCGGCGGACAAGAAAGCGGTCACGGCGGTCAAGTCGGCGCTCGAGGCGCAGGCGCTGGTCATCAACGCGCTCCTCGCGGACCGCGAGGAGCGCACCCGCGCGATGCACTACCTCGGCGAGACCGCGGAGGTGGTGGCTGGCGTCGCCGTGGAGAGGCTGCGCAGGAGCGAGGTGCACGTGCGGTCGGCGAGGCGGACGATGGACAAATTCCGCGAGCAGATGAGCGGGATGTTCGACGCCGCGACGCGGTGGCGGTGAGCGGCGAGGTGAGGCGAGGCGGCGGCGTCTGCCGTTCCCGTTCTTCTCGAGAGAAAGAATGGGTGTACTATTAATTACAAACGATGAGGGCCGAAGGTCTGTTCATTCATCACGTCGGGGGCATGCTCAGCCCCACGCCTTGTCTCTTGTTGTCCTCGCTTATCCCCTCCGGCCCGTTTGTTCCGCCGTTCCCGCCGCCGCCCCACCCGCCGCCGTCGTTCCGACTACTCATCAGCTTCCGCAATCCGCTCAACACGCTGCTCGCGCCCTGACCCACGCCGACGCCCATCTTGGTCCGCTCCGCGCCCTGAAACAAATCGTCCACGGCGACCACCTCCCTCCCCTCCCTCGCCGCGAGAAGCACGCCCTCGTTCACGACGTTCGCGAGCTCCGCGCCGGTGAACCCGCCGGTGATTCGCGCGACGGCCTCGCACGTCGCCGTCTCGCCCTCTCGCGTCTCCACGCCGCGCAGATGCACGCGGAGGATCTGCGCGCGACCGGCGTAATCCGGCGGGCCGACGAAGACGCGACGCGTGAGCCGGCCGGGGCGAAGCAACGCGGGGTCCAACGCCTCCGCGCGGTTCGTCGCCGCGAGCACGAGCACGCCGCCGGGCTTGTTGAAGCCGTCCATCTCCACGAGCATCTGGTTCAGGGTCTGGTCTCGTTCCTCGTTCAGACCCGCGCCTCTGCGCGCGCCGATGGCGTCGAGCTCGTCGATGAAAATCACCGACGGCGACGCCTTGCGCGCCTCCGCGAATAACTCTCTCACCCGCGCGGCGCCTCTTCCGACGAACAGCTCCACGAACTCGGACGCGGCGACGCTGAAAAAGGGCACGCCGGCCTCGCCCGCGACCGCCTTCGCGAGCAGCGTCTTCCCCGTGCCCGGCGGACCGACGAGCAGACACCCGGTCGGCAGGCGGTTCTTCACGCCCTTGTACTTCTCCGCGGATCGAAGCATCTGCACGAGCTCGATGAGCTCCGTCTTCGCGGCGTCCACGCCGGCGACGTCCGCGAACGTGACGGGAGTCTCCTGCGTCCCGCCCGTCCTCGCCTTCTTCCCGGTGCCGCCGCCGCCTTGCTTGTTCGTCGCGTTTCGGAACATGAAGTACAGCGGGATAAGCGGGATCCACAGCGCCATCGCGGTGAGCGCGCCTTTGCTTATGTACGACGACGGCGGCGCCGCGATGCTTCCGAACTCGACGCCGGAGGCTTCGAGGCGGGTCATTAAACGCTCATCGGGGATGCGTTTCGTTTGCAGGATCACGCCGCGCGGCGGTTTCGCCGCCTCCGTCGCCGAGTTTGAGGGCGTCGCGGCGTCCGACGTCTTCGTCGCCGAAACGCGCTTAGATGCCATCTTCGGGAGCTTCGACAGCGCCGCCGCCTTCGCCTTGCTCGCGGCGGAAGACGAACCGGCGGTGGTAGACGAACCGGCGGGCGCCTTCGCGGGCGCGGACGACGTCGCGCCGTGCTTCAGCTCGTACAAGATCCTCCCCGTGCCCTCTTCAAAACGCACGGCGGTAACTTTCTTCGCGCTCAAGTCTTTCACGAAGTGCGAGTAGAGGACCGCGCGCGGCGTGTTCGCGCGGCTCGCGCCCGCTCTCCTCGCGGCGACCGCCTTGACCCCCAGCGCCGCGCTCGCGCCCACGAACACGGTGAACGTCGCGACGAACCACCGGTTGCGCAGCATCCCGCTCGCGAACTTCACGAGGAATCCGAGAAACATGATCGCGTACAGCTTGCACTTCAGCGCGAACCTCGACAGCGCGCCGTGGTTCCGGCGCGGCGGCGGCGGCGACGACGAATTTGACGGCGTCGCGGGCGTCGACGTCGGCGTCACCGGCGCGTCCGCGGTCGCGCGCTCGAGCTGCGAGACGTCGCCGTCGCTCCCATCGCCGTCGCCGTCGCGCGGCGAAGAGGGCGCGGCGTCGCGCGGCGGCGTCGCGCCGCGCGCGGGTTTCTCGTCCGTGAACGTGGACGACGACGCCGCGGCGACGACGCGTCGGACGCGGCGGACGCGCGAAGACGCGTCGGCGAGGACGCGCGACGGCGACGAGAGCGACGAGAGCGACGACGAGAGCGACGCGCGCGGCGCGGAGACGCGCGTCCGTCTCGAGGACGACGACGACGGCGAGACGACTGCGACGACGACGGCATCGCGGCGCGAAGAATGGTCGACGACGCGCGCCGGCCGCGCGCGCGCGGCGACGCCGCTCGCCGCCGCGCCGGTCGCGATGCCCGAGACGTGCATCATCGCGCGGGAAGAGAGAGAAGTCGGGACGAGGACGAGACCTCCCTTGCGCGGACTCCCCGTGACGGAGCGCCGCGAACTGACCACCGACGGACGTGTCGTGCTGTCTTCCTGGCCAGTCGACCGAGATCCAACAAGTTAGGGTTGGAAATGGGTCCTTCCTGTAACCTGTTGGAGCTCGCTCGCTCCGAGACAATTTTAATACGACGTTTCGCGGACCAAAAAGCGCACACTCTCATCGCTCGGCGGTCGTCGCGTCCTCCGCGCGATCCAGCATGTCGTCTCTCGTCGCTCCCGCGCGCGCGTCGATGCCGTCGGCGCGTCGTCGCGCGATCGACGCGCGCGACGCGCTCGCGCGCGCGTCGTCCGTCGATTCCTCCGCGCGGCCGCGACCGTCTCGGAGGAGCCGACGTCACGAACAATTCTTCGACCGCGATTTCATCCGACGCGGACGACGCGGCCGCGCTCCGGTCGTCGCCGCCGCCGCCTCGAGCGGGGCGGGGGGCAACGGCAACGACACCCCACACCGCGCGCTGCCGCCGATATTCAAGAACACCATGCATCGCAACAACGTCGTGTCGTTCAAGCGACGCCCGGGCGCCGCCGGGGGGGCGGGGTCGTCGTCGTCGTCGTCGAGCGCCGCGAGCGACGCCGACGCCGCCGCGGACGGCGTCGCGAAAGTCGCCGTCGTCGTCGGCGCCGGCCCCGCGGGCGCGCTCGCGGCGGCGTACCTCGCGAACCTCGGATGGCGCGTGCGCGTGTACGAGAAGCGCGGCGCGGAGGAGGAAGAGAAGGAGAAGGACGCGACCACCGATTCGCATCCCCCGGCGCCGCTCGGCATCGGCGGCAGGAGCTACAACGTCGTCCTCTCCCCGCGCGGGCTCGGCGCGCTGGCGGACGCGGGCGTCGAGCTCCCGAGCGACGCGCACGTCGCCCTCGAAGGCAGCGTCCGCCACGTCGCGGGGGACGCCGCCCCGAGCTTCAGCGCGATGTTCAAGGGCACGGTGTCGATCGATCGAAACGCGCTCGCCGACGCGATCGCGGCGTCCGCGGAGGCGAAGCACGGCGCCGACGTCGTCGCGTTCGCGCGCGGCGTCGGCGTCGACGCGATCGACTTCGACGCGCGCGTCGTCACCCTCGCGGCGAAGGAAGCGTCAGACCCGGCGTCGGTTTCGTATGAGCAATTAGTCTCGTACGACCTCCTCGTCGCCGCGGACGGCGTCAACTCGCGCGTGCGGAGTTTACTCGAAGCCGCGGGCGACGTCGTCGTGGATCAGCACTCGGATGAGATGCTGTTCAAGACGATCCGACTCCCGGCGCAGACGCCGCCGAACTACCCGCACGACGGCACCGTGAAAGTCGCGGCGACGTGGCGGAAGTGTTTCCACACGTGGCCCAGGGGCCTGATGTCGTTGCTCGCGCCGCCGTGCCCGAACGGGAGCCTGACGGCGACGGTGATCCTGCCGGGCGGCGTCCACGCCGCGAACGCGGGGTCCGACGTCTGGACGTTCGATAAGATTTCAACCGCGGAGGACGCCGCGCGGTTCTTCGCGGAGACGTTCCCGGACGCGTTCGGGCGCGACGTCGACGCCATGACCGGCGCGGTGTCGCCGACGCGCCCGCCCGAGGAAGAGCTCGAGCGGTTCGCGAGCGCGCGCGCCAACCCGGGCGGGGTCACGACGACGATATCGAGCCTCGCCGCGAGAGACGGCACCGTCGCGTTGATCGGCGACGCCGCGCACTCGATGTGGCCGAGCCTCGGGCAAGGCTGCAACGCGGCGCTGGAGACGGCGCAGTATCTCGCGGCCGCGATCGAGTCCGCGCCGGGGGGCGACCAGAAGAAAGCGATGGCGTACTTCGACGCCGTGCGAGGGCCGCAGGTGCGGGCGATAGGGAGGCTGAGCGAGGCTGGGTTCGGCGGCGTCGCGAAGCGCGCGGGGAACGTCTTGTTTTTCGCCAAGATCGCGGCGCTGACGGCGCTTCATAAGGCGCTTCCGTCACTCTTCGAGAGACCCGCGCTGACGCGGATCAACGACCCGTCGTGGGCGTACGATGACATCGAGGACGCCGCGCGCGGGGAGAACGGGACGCTGTTCGCGGCGTTCGTCGCACTGACGGCGGCGGCGGCTGGCGCGGCGAAGTTTGGCGCGAGACGCGTCGCGGCGGAGGCGGCGGCGGTGGCGAAGACGCTGGCGCTCGGAGAGGGCGGCGTCGGGAGCGAGGGGAAGGCGATCGCCGTGTTGTTGGTCGTCGCGCTGCTCACGGCGGCGTGGAGGGCGTCGGGGAGGAGGCGTAGGAATCGCAAGGGGAACGTTCCGAGGGCGCGCGCCGCCGCGGAGGCGGCCGCGGGGGCGGGAGCGTCGTGACGCGTCGTACTGTTACCTTCGTACGTTTTATCATGGAGAGGGGTGGGGACCTCGAAAGAATCGTCAATCACAATCACTTCGTTCAGTTGATCATCACCCCCGCGGCCTGGCAGTACCCCGCGACCGCGTTCTGCACCTCCGGCGGGCACCCGCCCTGAATCAACCCCCGCATCCGCCCCGGCATCCCGCCGCTCGCCGTCGCTAACGTCCGCGCGACGTGCGTTTTCACGTCCGTGACCTCAGCGCACGGATCCACCTCGACCCTCTTCGCGTTGGCGAGCGAGTTGTACGCCGCGCTGTACCCAGCCTTCGCTTCCATCTCCTCGAGCTCCGCGTCCGCGTCCGCGGCGTCGCCGCCGTCGCCGCCGGCGTCCGTGGGTTTCTCCAGGAGCGTCACGACGTTCGTGAGGAGCTTCGCCCACCCGGCGTCGTTCGCGATGAGCGACGACGACTCCGAGAGAAACCGCGCCGACGCGACGGCGACGACTTTCGTCTCCATCTCCCCCGTGATGCCCCCGACCGCGTCCGCGATCGGGCCCGCGAGCACCATCTCGAAGATCCCGGGCTGCACCTTCGCCATCGTGTCCGCCACGACGCTCGGGCCGTGCTTCACCGCGAGCGACGAGACGAACACGACGAGGCACCTGACGAACTTGGTCGTCTTCGACGTCTGCAGCCGCTGGAAAAGGATACCCCACACCGCGGGCAGCTGATCGATCCACGCGGGCAGCGCGAGCGAGCTCACGAGCGCGTTCAAAACGAAGAACCCCTGGTGATCCTGCGCGCGGCTCGAGACGAGCTTTTGGAACACGCCGAGGATGCCTTGCAGGTACCCGCCGCCCGCGATCTCCGCCGGCGCCTTTCGTAAAAACGCTTCCAACAGACGCACGAGCGGCGTCACGTTCGCCTGCCGGTCCCACAGCGCCGGCACCAACAGCGCGGGGAAGATCCCGACGTACGCGGAAGGGAGCGAGCCGCTCGGGTGCGTCTCGATCAGCTGCGACAGGAGCTGGAACACGTACGGCGCGAACTCGACGACGTCCGCCTGCAGGACGTGCTGAAACGGCGGAAACAACGCGCGCTCGAACCCGCCGACGAGTCCCGGGTCGTTCGCGTGCCGCAAGAGCGCGGCGATGGACTCGAAGAGGTAGTGCGAGAACGCCGGGTTCCTCGGGTTCTTGCACGTCTCCATCGCCATCGCCGCGAGCTGCGTCACGCACGCGTCCGCGACGGGCTTGACGCCTTCGCCCAAGAACCCGATCACGCGCATCACCGCTCGCATCGCGTAATCGTTCTCCCCGCTGTCCGTCTTGGCGAAGACGCCGAACAGCGACGTGAGCAGCGGCTCCGTCGTCGCCGCGAGGTCCGCGGGCGCGTACCTCGGCGTCGAGCGCGTGACGGCGCCGGGGGCGGCACCTGGGCCCAGCGGATCTCTCGTCGTCAGAAGGCGGTCGAGAGCGATGGCGGCGTAGGTGTGGACGACGTTGTTTTCCGCGCGAAGCAACGCGACGACGGCGGGGACGACCGGGAGGATCATCGCCTTGGGCAGCTGATGCCGGAAGATGGTCATGAACTTGAGCGCGTCCGCGAACAACACCGCCTGGCCGATCCCGCCGGCGTCGGGCCCCTGACCGGTCGCTTTCGCGAGCTCCGGGACGATCTGGGTTTGGAAAAAGTCCACGACGGAGACGAGCTCGTTCGTCTCCGTCGCGCCCTTCGCGGCGCTGCTCTTCTTCACCGTGAGCGAGATGACCAGATAGATCGCCGCGTCTTTCGCTTTCCACGAGTTCACCGGGTCGGACGCGAATTGACCGAGAAGCGCGGCGACGTACCCGGTCACGCTGGTCGTCATCTCGTTCGGAAACTTCCCGGCGAGGCCTTTGATGAGCTCGCCCGCGCCGCGTCGACGCGTGTCGCTGTCGCTCCCTTCCACGTCCCGACGGATGTACTCCACGTGGTTCATCTCGAACAGCTCCTCGTCGTCGTCGCGGAACTGCAAGTTCGGGATGACGATGCTCTCGCACACTTGACGCAGCGTGTCGCCCCCCGCGAAGAGCGAGTGATGCACGGAGTTGGCAACCGTGGTCAAGAACCTCACGCCGGACGTCACGAGGTGATCCTTCTCCGCGCCCGCGCCCGTCTTCGTGAGCAGCGTCCAGACGTCTTGGACGAACGTCTGAAGGAACCGCTGGAACTCCTCCTCGTTCTTCTCGATGTACAGGTTGACGTTGTCGCACACCGCGGCTTTGACGCGGTCGAGCTCGGGGACGTTAGCCGCGGTTGGATTTTCGTAGGCGAGGTATTTGTGAAACTGACCCATCCACGCGTCCATCGCGTCCTCGAACACCTCCGGGAGCTCTTGCGAGTTGAGGGAGTAAAACACGCGCATGATAAGACGCAGACACGAGAACAGAGACGTCAGGAGCGTCGCGTCGTTCGCGTTGGCGTCCACGGCGGCGGAGATCTCCAAGAGCAACGCCTGCAGCGGCGCCACGAACGCGTCCAAGACGTACTTCAGCTCCTTATACAGCTCGTCGCTCTTGTACGCCTGGCGATAGCGCTTGAACATCGCGTTCGCGGTCGTGAGGACGCCCACCACGGCGTTGAAGTCGCGCTGCCCCGACGACCCCATGCGCTGAATCAGCTCCGGGAGCAGCGATGGCCACCGCTCCGGAAAATCCGCGGCGCAGACGATGGCCAGCGCCTCGGGGTCGTTCCGTACGAGCGAACGTCGGGGTGGAGTTGAAAGGCGTCAGAAGCGGAGTTGAAAGGCAACGCGGGCGGGGATTGAAAGCGAGGGACCCTGGGCGCAGAGATGCGCCGGGGTTAAAAGTCCTTAAGGATCGGCGTTCACCACGCCGACGCGGTCGTACGGGGACCAGTGTGAGATGACAGAACGCGCCTCGGTGAGCTGCGCGCGGACGAGCTTCGGGGAGGAGAGCATCAGCCCCACGAGCGACGCGCGGATCTGGTCCTTCTCCGCGTCCGCGATCGAGTACGGCGGCGGCGCGCCGACGACGTCGGGCTCTCTCGCGACCCAGTGGTTCTTCGCGAGATTCTTGAACGTCACCGCCGCCGCCTGGCGCGTCTGCGGCTCCGCCGCCTCGGACGCGAGCGCGCGAAGGAGGAGGACGCCGAAGCCCGGCTGCGATGCGCCCTGGGTGAGGAACGCCTCCGCGTGACCGCGCGCGGTCTGATCGGGGGATAGCGACTGCGCGAGGCACGCGCTGAGCTGCGCGAGGTCCGCGTCGAGAGACGCCATCTATCTTCCGCGCGATGACGCGCTCGTCGGATGGATCGGATCGTCAGTCGCGCGACGGCCTCTGCCGCGGATCTCGCAGAGGGTGCCTAAGCTACGATCGATCGATCCGGCGCGCCGACGCGAAGAACGACTCGGGACGCGACGCGCGCGACGCCGTCGCGCCGCGATCGGGTTGGCGCGGTCGTCCACGCGCGGATCCCGCGCCGCGATGCGTTCGCGCGACGGCGGCGCCGCGTGCGGTGGTGGTGTGGCCGCGGCGTCGGCGTGCGATCTTCTTTTCAGTTCCCCCCAGCACCGCGCGGGACTTTTCGAAAGTGCAGTGGTCGGGCGGCCGCGGCCGCGGCGCGCCGGTTCGCCTCCCCCGTCGCGTCGTTCGAGGGATCCGACGCGCGCCGCCGCCGCGCCACTCCTCCGCGCGCGCGCACGTCGGTGACATCACGCCGGTGGCGTCCTCCATCATGCTCGTCAAGGATCTCGCGCGCGAGCTCGTGGAGGTGCGACGACGCGACGCGCCCGTCCGCGGCGCGCGCGCGCCGTCGTCGCGCGTTCGTTCGTTTTTTTCTAACCTTAACCGTCGCCTCGTCCGTCGCCTCACCCATCCCGCCGTCCGTCCCGTCGCAGAGCGATCGCGTCAAGGAGGCGCTCGAGAACCTCAAAGACGCGTTCGCACGCGCGAAAAAGGAATCGAGCGCGGACGGCGCCGAGGCGAAGGAGGTCCTCGCCGCGATCGACGAGATCGCGCGCGTCATCCCAGCGGACGACGTCTGCGCGAGATTCGCGCGCGCGATCGCGCACGGCGAGTCGCCGTCGCCGTTCGCGCCGTCCGCGCGCGACGGCAAGTACCTCAAGCCGGTCAGACCCTCGGAGCTTCGAATGACGTGCGCGGAGACGGCCGCGACGCTCCTCGAGGCCGGGTTCGCGGACGACGCGCGGTGGCGCGACGTCTTCGCGAAAGCCGTCGCGCGCGGCGTCGTCGACGACGGCGGCGCCGACGACGTCGTCGAACGCGACGGCGACGCCGGCCTGCGCTTCGCGACGGTTCACCGCGCGAAGCATCACCTCGCGCTCGCGCGGTCGATCGCGTACCGCCGCCGCGGCGCCGGGCGCTTGCCGCAGGCGCTGATCGACGCCAAGGCGGGCGTCGCGTACGCGCCCGACGGAGAGAAGACGGGCGCGGGCGCGGGCGCGAAGGCGCGTTCGTTCTTTTCACGCCGGTCCCATATATTACGAACGCGTTCGCGCGGCGCACGCCGTTCCTCGAAAACATTCTCTCCCGGCGTTCGTTTCTCTCCGCCCGCCACTCTCACTCGCTCGATTTCAATCCCGACACGCCTCGACGCCTTTCAACTCCTCCAACTGACGCCTTTGAACGCCACCCCGACGTCGCTTCGTATGGACAAACACCCTCGAAGCGCGAGCTCGCGAGCGCCAGAGGTCTTCTCGCGTCCGCGCTCGAGTCCATCGCGTCCTACGTTCCGACCGGCGACGTCGACGCGGACGCGGCGGTTCAACGGATGAAGCGTCATGTCATCGTCCCCTCCGGCGCGTTCGCGAACATCGTGCACGACGACCTGATCGTCGACGCCGGCGTCGCCGCCGCGGTGGAACACAAGCGCGCGTGGCACCTCGACGGCTCCGACGTAGAGCACAAAAAAAACGCGCGTCGGTGCGCCGTTACGTACTGCCCTCCCGCGCTGCGCGACCTCATCTCCTCGCCGGAGGTGTCCATCGAGACCGTGATCGAGTGGCTCGAGAAGGACAAGCTCGCGAACGCGCCGGAGTACGTGCGACCGAGGCCCAAGTACGCGCGCTATTACGAGGCGATGCGAGAGCGGATCCGCGAGCACTACCCCGAGCTTCCCGCGCCGGTGATGGACAAACTGCTCGCCCTGGACGCGGGCGAGCTCGACTTACTTCTGCAGTACCCGACCGCGATCAGAGGCCAGACCGAGGAGTTCTTGGACGTGTACCGCGCCGAGGGCGGGACGTACCTCGAGACGTACAAAACCCCGGCGCTGTCGTGGAAGGAGGTCAAGGCGATGAAAGGCGAGGGCACCGTCGGTCTCGAAGCCGCGGGGCCCGGGTCCTCGGAGGCGGCGATGTTCAAAGACGAGGCGCCGCTGTTCGCCGCGAGCGACTCCGACGACGAGGACACCAACCGCGCGATGCTCGGCGCGAGCGGCGACGACGGTCTCACCGCGGAAGAGGAAGCCGGGCTCGTGTTGAACGCGTCCGGGACGCTGAACGCGCCGGCGTTGCCGCCGGATCAGGCGCGTTCTATACAAAAGTTTTTCACCCATATATCGGTTTCAACACTTGATCGCGTCTCCTTTCAACTGACCGGTGAACTATTTTTGTATGGAACGACCTTCAGCTGCGAGTCGCGAGTCACGCGAGCGAGGCGAAGAAGGAAGCGCTCGGCGCCATCGCGGAGGGCGGCAACGGCGACGGCGACGCGGCGACGTCGCGGCGGGTGACGCGCGCGCGCGCGGTGCTCGAGGCCGTGAAGCCGTCGCCGCTGGACGACATGGACTGAGGACGACGGGAGAAGGAAGAGGAGGAGGAGGAGGAGGAGGACGCGACGCTTCAACAACGCTTACGCTTTCTAACGCGTCGCCGCGTTCATTCACTCTGCTACGTCTATTCGGGGCCGCAACAGCCCGCGGGTCTCCGCGAACGCGACGACCGCGTCGACGACGACGCGGCACGTCCTCTCCGTGATCGGCACGTACTCGTCCTCCTCCTCCTCCTCCTCCTCCTCCTCCTCCTCCGGCGGCGGCGGCGGCGGCGCCGAAGAGGTGAAGTCAAAGTTTTTCTTCACCCCGCCCGCGTTCAGCCTCGGCTTCGTCTTCGTCTTCGTCCCCGCGCCGCCGCCCTCCGCGCCGCCGCCGCCCTCCGCGGCTCTCAACCCCAACGCGACCTCCTCGACGTACGAGCGGAATCGCGCGTACGTCCACATCGGCGACCCGGCGCCGACGGAGAGCTTCAGCTTCTCGGGGACGGCGTCGGAGCTTCGCATCGCGTCGACGTCGCGCTCGGCGGCGCACGCGCGTCGAGGACCGATCGGGCGGCCGCTCGCGGCAGCCTCGGCGGCGGCATCTGTGGACGACGCCGCGAGCGGCGGGCGCTCGCGCCGGCGCGCGTCCTCCGCGGCGAGAAACGCGCGAAGGATGTCGTCCAGGAGGACGGAGTCGCCTCCGACGTTTTCGGTGCCGCGTTCGTCGTCGCCGTCGTCGTCGTCGTCGCGTCCGCCGCCGCCTTTTCCGCCGTCGCGAATCAACCGCCGCTGCAACGGATCCAACCACACGTCTTTATACGCCTCCTCCTGCGCGCGGAGAGACCGCGACATGAAGCTCGACACGAGCGCGTTCCGCGCGAGATCGCTCGCGCCGAACGTCACCCCCGGGGACGGGTTCCACAACACCGCGCCCGCGGCGAACAGCGTCTTCTCTTGGAGCCACTGAGGGGCGTTCCGTGCGAAATATGTTCAGTTCGTCGGTCAGTCGAACGGGGACGCGATCAAATGTTGAAACCGAGCGGTGGGTGAAATATAAAGTTCGCGCAGAACGCACCTGAAACATCTGCGCGAGGTCGACGTCGTCGCCTCTGACTTCGATGAACACGAGATGCGACTCGTCGAGCAGCGCGGTCGCGGCGGCGGCGAGCCGCGCGCCCGCGCCCGCGAGCGGCGCGAGGAGCTCGCGCGCGAGCGCGTCCAGCGTTCGCTTCGCGCGGCCCAGGGGCGTCCCTCGCAGCGCCGCGGACTGCGGCGGCGGGACGGAGGACGCGGCAGGTCCCGCCGCCGCCGCCGCCGCCGCCGCCGCGACCGCGCCGGCGACGACGCACTCGAAGAACGCCGCGCGGTCGACGAACGACGGCAGGAGCGTCGTCGCGAACGGCGGCTTCGAACCCTCCGCGAGAGTAGGGAACGGCGACGGCGCGGGGGAAGACGGAACGTCGACCGTCGCGGCGGCGGCGGCGGCGGCGGCGGCGCTCGCAATCCACTCTCTCGCGGCGTTCGCGTCGCGGTACAACGCCGCGTCGACGCAGTCCGCCACCTCTCTCGCCGCCGGGTCCGAGCCCGGCAGCGTCGCCGCGGCGTCGCGCAGCGCCGCGAGCGCGAGCTGCGTCGTCGTGCATCGCTGCTGCCCGTCCAAGCACAGCAACGTGGACGCTCCCTCGTCGTCGTCGTCGCCATCGTCGTCGCCGTCGTCGTCGCCGCGGACGCGTCTGAACAGGCACCTCCCCGACGCGTGCGAGCCCGAGCCCTTCGTCCTCCCCTCGCGCAGCGCGGCGTCGCTCCACCACCCGCGCACTTGCTCGTCGCTCCAGCAGTACGTGCGCTGGAACACGGGCACGGCGATCGCCGGCGGCGCTCGACGACGAATTTCGACTCCGCCGTCGCCGCCGCCGCCGTTTCCTCCTCCTTCGACGTCCTCCGCCGCGGCGCGCGCGCCGGCGAAGAGCGCGCCGTAGCTCATCGGCTCTACGCGCAGGTCCGCGTCGCGATCTGAGGGGCGGGCGGCGGAGGGACGGAACGTCAGATCGACGACGAGGGCCGCCGCGGCGACGACGACGACGCGAGTAGAGGCGCGGAACGAAAAAACAACAACGGACGTGCCGACCGAGCATCGGGGACGCGCCAGAGAGCCCTGGACAGCTGTCCAGGAACGCGCGCGGGGCGCTCGCGGACGTCAAGGACGGCGCGTCGCCGCCGAGCGCGGACGTCCGCCGCGGACGCGACGTCGCGCGCTCCCCCGGCGGCGGCGGCTTCCACGGCGCGGTCGTCGTCGTCGTCGCCGTCCGTCGCTGCCGCGAGGATCTGATGCTCGATCCTCCT
>MDSW01175832.1_pt1 | contig 18469 bp, 6 predicted proteins | sample 811171 | NCBI WGS metagenome assembly MDSW01 (sample SAMN05326641, study PRJNA326480) | marine metagenome | isolation source: seawater | place: Atlantic Ocean: North West | collected 2012 | reverse complement strand
GGGCGCGGAGGCGGCGGCGGAGGCGCCGCCGCCCGCGGAGGGCGCCGGAGCCGAAGCCGAAGCCGGCGCGGAGAAGCCCGCCGAGGGCGACACCGCGCCCGCGGCGGACGCCGTGCCCGCGGCCGAAGGCGAAGCCGCCGCCGCGCCGCCGCCGCCGCAGCCCGTCGTCGAGGAGGAAGAGGACGACGAGGGCGACGACGACTACGCCGCCGCCGCCGCGGCGAAGGAGAAGAAAAAGCTCACGCTCCCCGAGATCGACGCGGAGGTGAAGCGCCTCGCCGCGCTCGCGGTGACCGTGGACCGACACACGGAGACGTTCGTGCCGTTCCGCATGATCGGCGCGGACTGCAAGCCGATCAAGACGTCGCTCATCGACACCGCGCTCGGTCGCCGAACGGCGCTCTTGACCGAGCTGAACGACGAGTTCGACGCGATCAACCGCGAAATCGTGGACAAGTTTACGAAATTCGCGAAAGGTTTAGAAGTCGACTGCGATACCGCGGAGGACCTCGACGCGCTCATGAAGTTTTGCATCAACGCGCACAAGGAGATGGCGAAGATCAGAGAAGAGACGATCGTCTGCGGGGAGATGAACGACGTGTTCGAAACGAACGGTCACGTGCTGTCGAACGACAGCGTCGAGACGTACTGGTCCGCGGTGATGTGGCCAGCGGTGATGCTCAAGCTTCTCGCCGGGACGGACGAAAAGGTAGAGGAGTGGAAGAAGACGTTCAAGAAGCAGCTGAAGAACGATCAGCGGAAGCTCTCCGACGACACGGACGAGATCGGGATCGAGGTGGACAAGTTCGTGAGCACGGGCGACTTCAATGACGTCGAGGACAGCGTGATCAAATCGCAGGACATCGACGACGTCTTGAAACGACTCGGCGCGGAGGCGGCGCTGTACGCGTCGCGGGAAGAACTCTTCGAGCTTCCGAAGACGGACTATCCACAGCTTGTCATGGTCACGAAAGCGTTCGAGCCGTACAAGACGATGTGGGCGCTGTGCGGCGACTTCACGAACACGGTCCCGCAGTGGATGACGGGGCCGTTCACGTCGCTCGACCCGGAGAAGATGTCGAACAAGATCGACAATTGGTACAGAGCGCTCTTGAAAATCATCAAAAACTTGAAGGGCCCGCCGCTTACCGTGGGCGAGACGCTCAAGGGGAAGATCGAGGATTTCCGCGAGCGCATGCCGCTCATCGCGGCGATGCGCAACCCCGGTCTCCGCGACCGTCACTGGGCGACGATCAGCGAGAAGGTTGGCTTCGCGGTGAAGGCGGATAAGGACTTTAGCATCGCGCGCGCGTTGCAGTTGGATCTCCCCGCGCACCTCGAGGTCATCGAAGGCGTCTCCGAGAACGCGAGCAAGGAGTACTCGCTCGAGAGGACGCTGGATAAGATGCAAGGCGACTGGACCGGGATCGTGTTCGAGACCGCGCCGTGGAGGGAGACGGGCAGCACGATCCTCAAGGGCTTGGACGAGACGCAAATGCTTCTCGACGACCAAATCGTGAAGACGCAGTCGATGCGCTCGTCGCCGTACATCGGTCCTTTCGAAGACCGCGTGAAGCTGTGGGAGGCGAAGATCAACACGATACAAGAGGTCATGGACGCGTGGTTGAAGTGTCAGAACGGATGGCTGTACCTGGAGCCCATCTTCGGGTCGGACGACATCATGTCGCAGATGCCGACCGAGGGGCGAAAGTTCAAAACCGTGGACACGACGTGGCGGAAGACGATGCTCAAGCTCGAAGTCACCGCGGAGGTTATCATCGTCGGCAGCGACGAGGAGCTCCTCGCGACACTGAACAAATCCAACGGGCTGCTCGACGAGGTGAACAAGGGGTTGTCGGAGTACCTGGAAACGAAACGCCTCGCGTTTCCGCGTTTTTATTTCCTCTCCAACGACGAGCTCCTCGAGATTCTCTCGGAGACGAAGGACCCGCTGCGCGTGCAGCCATTTTTGAAGAAAGTCTTCGAAGCGATCAACCTCCTGGAGTTTCAGAAAAACCTCGAAGTCACCGCGATGTTATCCGAAGAAGGCGAACGCGTCAAGTTCAAAAACAGCTTCAACCCGAAAAAAGCGGGCGGGAACGTCGAGAAGTGGCTCATCGAGTGCGAAGCCGCGCAACGCGAAACCGTCGCGGACGTGTGCGTGAAATCCTCCGAGGCGTACGCGACGTCGAAGCGCACGGACTGGATGGTGAAGTGGCCCGGTCAGGTCGTGTTGTGCATCGGGTCGCTGTACTGGACCGCGCAGACGGAGGAGGCGATCACGAAGGGCGAGATGCCCGCGCACGCGAAGATGTGCAGCGATCAGCTCATGGACATCGTCGAGAAGGTCAGAGGGAACCTGACCAAGTTGCAGCGCAAGACGCTCTCGGCGCTCGTGGTGTTGGAAGTCCACGCTCGAGACGTCGTGGCCGACCTCGCGGCGAAGAACGTCCCCACCCCGGACGATTTCGAGTGGGCGTCGCAGTTACGGTACACCTGGGACACGATCGACGGCGAGAAGGCGGTCATGGTGCGAATGATCAACGCGGCTATTCCCTACGGGAACGAATATTTAGGCAACTCGTCGCGGCTGGTGATCACGCCTCTGACGGATCGGTGCTACCGAACCCTCATGGGCGCGGTGCACCTCGACGTCGGCGGTGCCCCCGAGGGCCCCGCGGGCACGGGAAAGACGGAGACCACGAAGGATCTCGCGAAAGCGATCGCGATGCAGTGCGTCGTGTTCAATTGCTCGGACGGGTTGGACTACCTGGCGATGGCGAAATTTTTCAAAGGCCTCGCCGCGTCGGGCGCGTGGGCGTGCTTCGACGAGTTCAACCGGATCGACCTCGAGGTTTTATCCGTCATCGCGCAGCAGATCTTAACCATCACGCGCGCGAAAGCGCAGCGACAGCTCGTGTTCGAGTTCGAAGGCACGATGCTGCCGCTTCGGCGGACGTGTAACGTCTTCATCACGATGAACCCCGGGTACGCCGGCCGCTCCGAGCTGCCGGATAACCTCAAGGCGTTGTTTCGCACCGTCGCGATGATGGTCCCCGACTACGCGATGATCGCGGAGATCATGCTGTACTCGTGCGGGTACTTGGACGCGCGCGCGCTCGCGATCAAGCTCGTCGCCACGTATAAACTGTGCTCCGAGCAGCTCTCGAGTCAGTCGCATTACGATTACGGCATGCGCGCGGTGATTTCCGTGCTCAGAGCCGCGGGCGCGGTGAAGTTGAAATACCCGGACCAAGACGAGAGCATCCTGATGTTGATCTCGTTGAAGGACGTCAACCTCCCGAAGTTTCTCGCGCCGGACATTCCGCTGTTTAACAACATCCTGAGCGATTTGTTCCCTGGCGTGGAGCTCCCGGAGCCGGACTACGACCACATGCGCGCGTCGCTTCTTTCGGAGTGCGAAAAGGCGAACCTGCAGCCGACGCCGGTGTTCATGGAGAAGACGTTCCAGCTGTACGAGATGATTCTCGTGCGCCACGGTCTGATGCTCGTGGGATACTCCTACGGCGCGAAGACGTCCATGTACAGGATGCTCGCGGGCGCGCTGAAGGATCTGAACGGGAAGGGTTTACTCGAAGAGAACAAGGTGAAAATCGTCGTCATCAACCCGAAGAGCATCTACATGGGGCAGCTCTACGGACAGTTCGATCCCGTCTCGCACGAGTGGCAGGACGGCATCCTCGCGACGAAGTACCGCCAGTGCGCGGTGGACACGTCGCCGGACCGCAAGTGGGTCATGTTCGACGGACCGGTAGACGCGATCTGGATCGAGAACATGAACACGGTGTTGGACGACAACAAGAAGCTGTGTCTCATGTCTGGCGAGATCATCGCGATGAGCAACTCGATGAACATGATCTTCGAGGTGCAAGATTTAGCCGTCGCGTCCCCGGCGACGGTGTCGCGGTGCGGGATGGTGTACGTCGAGCCGTCGATGATGGGCTGGGAACCTCTCAAGGAGTCGTGGATGAACACCCTCCCCGCGAGCCTCGAGACGCACAAGCCGCGGATCGAGGAATTATTCGCCTGGCTCGTCGAGCCGTGCATGCGGTTCGTTCGAAAGAACTGCAAAGAGCTGATTCCGACGTCGGACATCAACCTCCCGTTCGCGCTGATGAACATCTTCGAGAGCATGATCGACGAGTTCAAAGCCGAGCCTTGCGAGGTCGAGGAGAAGCATCAGATCAATTTTATCGACTGCTCGTTCTTGTTCGCGACGATATGGTCCATAGGCGGCACGACGGAGACGGCTGGGCGGATCAAGTTTGACCACTTTTTCCGCGCGCTCGTCGAAAACCGCGTGGACAAGTCCGAGGAGCGCAAGGACTTTGACCTCGGCCCAGGGCTGACGATCACGCCTCCCGCGAAGAAGCTCGGGAAACCGCTCCCCGCGGCGAAAGCCGGGACGGTGTACAACTTCTTCTTCAACAAAGAACTCATGGGCTGGCGCCCGTGGCTGGAGACGACGAAGGCGGAGCCGTTGAACCCGGAGTTGGACTTTCAAAACATCGTCGTGACCACCGTGGACACGGTGCGGTATCGCTACCTGTTCGACTTACTCACGACGCACGGCAAGCACGTCCTCTTCGGCGGCCCCACGGGTACGGGGAAGACGGTGTACATCAAGCAGGCTCTGAATTCGCAGGACCGGAGCAAGTGGACGAGCATCAGCAGCACGTTTAGCGCGCAGACGAACGCGAACCAAATCCAGGACATCATCGACGGGAAGCTCGACAAGCGACGCAAAGGCATCTTCGGCCCGCCGTTCGGGACGAAAGCGGTCATCTTCATCGACGACTTGAACATGCCGCAGCTCGAGGAGTACGGCGCGCAGCCGCCGATAGAACTCTTGCGGCAGTTCATGGATCACGGCGGGTGGTACGACCGAAGCGAGCTCGTCATGCGCAAGCTCGTGGACATTCAGTTCGCCGCGGCGATGGGTCCGCCCGGCGGCGGGCGGAACCCGGTCACCCCGCGTCTGCTTCGCCACTTCAACACGATATCCGTGTGCGATTTCGACGACGCGTCGCTCACGCGCGTGTACTCCGCGATCGTGGAGTGGTGGGGAGACCGCGCGCAGCTCTCGTCCGAGGTCATGGGGAAGGCGTCGACGCTCGTCAAGGCGACGCTGGAGATTTACAACACGATCAAGAGAGAGCTTCTGCCGACGCCGGCCAAGTCGCACTACACGTACAACATGCGCGACATATCCAAGGTGTGGCAGGGCGTGTCCATGGTGGGCGCGCCGCCGAAGGACGTCCCGGAGCTCGTCCGGTTGTGGGCGCACGAGAATTTGCGCGTGTTTCACGACAGGCTCGTGAACGACGAGGACCGGCTGTGGTTTTTCGATTTCATTCGCAAGATGGTCGACAAGCACAGCGGGTTGAAGTTCGACAAGGTGTTCGCGCACCTCGACGCGGACGAGAACGGCATTATCGACATCGTCGAACTCCGCAAGCTCATGTTCGCGGACTTCGTCGAGGGCGACCAAGCCTACGCGGAGGTGCTCGACGTTCCGAATCTCCTCTCCGTCGTCGAGGAGCAGTTGGTGGATTACAACCAACAGTCCAAGACGCGAATGGACTTGGTCCTCTTTCTCTACGCCGCCGAGCACATCTGCCGGATCTCTCGCGTCATTCGTCAAGACCTCGGGAACGCGCTCCTCGTCGGCGTCGGCGGGTCCGGAAGGCAATCGCTGACGAGGATCGCGGCGTACATGTCCGAGTACGCGGTGTACAGCATCGCCATCTCGAAGTCGTACGGCGTGTTCGAGTGGCACGAAGACCTGAAGAGCGTGCTCAGGAAAGCGGGCGGGGAGGGGAAACCCACGGTGTTTTTGTTCAACGACACGCAGATCAAGCTCGAAAGTTTCCTGGAGGACATCAACAACATTTTGAACACCGGCGAGGTGCCCAACTTGTTCGCGAAGGACGAGACCGCGCAGGTGTGCGACATGGTCGCGGTCAGGGCGAAGAAGGCGGGCGCGCCCGACGGCACGATGGCGGAGCTTTTCCAATATTTCGTGCAGCAGTGCCGCGCGAACTTGCACATGGTGCTGTGCATGTCCCCCGTCGGCGACGCGTTCCGCGAGCGCCTTCGGAAGTTCCCGTCGCTCGTCAACTGCTGCACGATCGACTGGTTCAGCGAGTGGCCGTCCGACGCGCTGCAGTCGGTCGCGTCGCAGTTTCTCAAAGATGTCGAGATGGAAAAAGAAGAGACGCGCGACGCGTGCATCGAGATTTGTCAGATGATGCACCAGTCCGTGCGCACGCTCGCGGAAAAATTCCTCTCCGATCAAGGCCGCTTCTACTACGTCACCCCGACGTCGTACCTCGAGCTCATCGGGACGTACAAGACGTTACTCGCGGAGAAACGCTCGTCCGTGAGCGCGTTGCGGAACCGTTACGAGAGCGGTCTCGCGCAAATTTTCGACGCGGAGGACCAGGTCGGCGTCATGAAAGAAGAGCTCATCGCGCTCGGCCCCGTGCTCGAACGCACGCAGGTCGAGACCGACGAGATCCTCGTCATCGTCGCCGAGGAGACGGTCGAGGCGAATAAGGTTCGAGAAGTCGTCGCGAAGGACGAGGCCTTCGCCGCGGAGAGAGCCGCGGAGGCCAAGGCGATCAAAGACGAGTGCGAGGAGGAGCTCTCCGTCGCGATTCCGATGCTCGAAGCCGCGCTCGAGGCGCTGAACACGCTGACCAAGGCGGACGTGACCGAGGTCAAGGCGATGAAGAACCCGCCGTCGGGGGTGAAGCTCGTCATGGAGGCGGTGTGCATCCTGAAAGGCATCAAACCGGACATGGTCAAGGACCCGAAGGGCGGCTTGAAGAAAGTCCCGGATTACTGGGGTCCGTCGCAGAAACTGCTCGGCGACACGAGCTTCCTGCCGTCTCTGCACGAGTACGACAAGGACAACATGGACCCGAAAATCATCAAGGCGATCAAGCCGTTCATCGCGATGCCGGAGTTCGAGCCCGAGGTGATCCTGAAGGCGTCCAAAGCCGCGTACGGTTTATGTTGTTGGGCCCGCGCGATGGAGGCGTACGACCGCGTCGCGAAAGTCGTCGCCCCCAAGAAGGCCAGACTCGCGGAAGCGGAGGCGGAGTACAACGTGCTCATGGACGGTCTCAACGAGAAGCGCGCGAAGCTTCAAGAGGTGGAGGACAAGCTTCAGGCGCTGAACGATAAGCTCGAGGCGATGCAGGCGAAAAAGGTGCAGCTCGAGAACGACGTCGTGATGTGCGAAAAGAAGCTCGAGCGCGCGGAGAAGCTCATCGGCGGGTTGGGCGGGGAGAAGGAGCGATGGAAAGAAGTCGCCGCGGAACTCGCGGTGGATTACGCCAACCTCACCGGGGACGTGCTCATATGCGCGGGGTACATCGCCTATCTCGGCGCGTTTACGCTCCCGTACCGCGAAGAAGTTTTGCAATCGTGGAAGGAGGCGCTTGAGGAGAAGGAGGTGCCGTGCGCGAGCGCGTTCAAGCTCGCGACCGTGCTCGGCGAGCCGGTGAAGATCCGCGACTGGACGATCGACGGCTTACCGAACGACTCGTTCAGCGTGGACAACGCGATCGTCATGAGCAAGTCGCGGCGGTGGCCGCTCATCATCGACCCGCAGGGGCAGGCGAACAAGTGGATTCGAAACATGGAGAAGAAGAACTCGCTCGCGGTGGTCAAGCTGACCGACGGCGATTTCATACGAAAGCTCGAATCTTCGATCCAATTCGGGTTCCCCGTGCTGCTCGAGAACGTCGGCGAAGAGCTCGACCCGACGCTCGAGCCGCTCCTCTTGAAGAGCGTCTTCAAGCAGGGGGGCAGCATGTGCATCAAGCTCGGAGACAACACCGTGGAGTACCACGAAAACTTTCGGTTCTACATCACGTCCAAGCTCCGCAACCCGCACTACCTCCCCGAGACTTCGGTCAAGGTCACGCTGCTGAACATGATGATCACGATCGACGGTTTGACCGATCAACTCCTCGGGATCGCGGTCGCGAAAGAGCGTCCCGACCTCGAAGAGGAGAAGGTGAAGCTCGTGCTTCAGGGCGCGGAGAACGCGCGGCAACTGAAAGAGGTCGAAGACAAGATCATCGAAGTCTTGGGCTCGAGCGAGGGCAGCATCCTCGAGTCCGAGACCGCGATCAACGTCATCTCGAGCGCGAAGGAGCTCTCGAACGAGATCAACCGGAAGCAGGAGATCGCCGCGAAGACGGAGGAGAAGATCGACGCCACGCGCCTGGGATACCGCCCCGTAGCGATTCACGTCGCGCACCTCTTCTTCAACGTCGGAGAGCTGTGTAACATCGAGCCGATGTACCAGTACTCGCTCGCGTGGTACGTCAACCTGTTCACGCACGCGATCGAGCACGCGGAGAAGTCGTCCGAGTTGACCGAACGTCTCGATAACCTCATCGACTTTTTCACGTACTCGCTGTACAAGAACATCTGCCGGTCGTTGTTCGAGAAGGACAAGCTGCTGTTTTCGTTCACGCTCGCGGCGACGATTTTCGGGTACAAAGGGACGCTGGACCCGACCGAGTATCGGTTCTTGTTGACCGGCGGTTTGGGGAACAAGGCTGGGTCGGAGAACATCCCGTGCGAGTGGTTGAGCGAGAAGCTCTGGCTCGAGATGATGCGCCTGAGCGACCTGCCGAAGTTTAGCGGCGCGCCGCCGCCGCTCCCGCGAGAGGAGACCCCGGGGACGCCCGAAGACGTCGCCGTCGCGGACGGCGACACCCCGGCCGACGCGCCCGCGGTTGAACCGGATCCCGAACCCGAGCCGGAGCCTGATGACGCGCGCGAGAAGAAGCCGTCGTTCTGCGAGATGTTCCGGGCTGACCCCGCGGCGTGGAAGCACGTGTACGACAGCGCGACGCCCGAGACGGAGGACATCCCGGAGCCGTGGCGATCCGACCTCGACGCGTTTCAGAAGCTCCTCGTCCTGCGCACGATTCGCCCGGACAAGCTCACGCGCGCGATTCAGCTCTACGTCGACGCGAGCATGGGCCGGAAGTTCATCGAGCCGCCGCCGTTCGATCTGGATCAGTGCTACGCCGACTCGACGTGTTTCACGCCGCTGGTGTTCGTGCTCTCCCCGGGGTCCGACCCCATGGACGCGCTTCTAAAGTACGGAGATTCGAAAGGCATCCACCTCGAGTCGCTGTCGCTCGGGCAAGGGCAAGGCGCGAAAGCGGAGAAGCTCATCAAGGACGCGTCCGCGAAGGGCTCGTGGGTCGTCCTGCAGAACTGTCACCTCGCGGTGTCGTGGATGACGACGCTCGATCGGATTTGCGAGGAGTTCGTCACCAACGACGAGCCGCCGCACGAAGCGTTTCGAATCTGGCTGACGTCGTATCCGTCCCCGCACTTCCCCGTCGCGGTGCTTCAGAACGGCATCAAGATGACGAACGAGCCTCCGAAGGGGATGCGCGCGAACATGATGCAGTCGTTCACGTCCGACCCGGTGTCGGACCCGGCGTTTTTCGACGGATGCTCGCGGCCGAAAGAGTGGAAGAAGCTCCTCGTCGGCCTCGCGTTTTTCCACGCGTTCATTCAAGAGCGGAAAAACTTTGGCCCGCTCGGATGGAACATCCCGTACGGCTTCAACGACCCGGACCTGAAAATCTCGCTGCGGCAGCTCCGGATGTTCTTGAACGAGGCGTCCCCGGACCAGCCGCTCGACGTGCCGTTGAAGGCGCTCGTGTACCTCGTCGGCGAGTGCAACTACGGCGGTCGAGTCACGGACGGCCACGACCGTCGGACGTTGATGACGATCCTCACGGACGAAGACGGCGGCCCGTTCCACGTCAACGTCATGGACGACGCGTACGCGTTCTCCCCGAGCAAGAATTTCTTCGCGCCGCCGGAGGGGGACTACGAGTCGTACTTGGAGTATTTCAAATCGTTGCCGATCGCGGTGGAACCGGAGGTTTTCGGACTTCACGCCAACGCGGACATCACGAAGGACCAGGGCGAGACGGACTTGATCTTGGATTCCATCTTGAGCACGCAAGGGAACGCGAGCTCGGGCGGCGGGAAGAGCAAAGACGAGGTCTTAGCGGAGGTGGCGGCGCAAATCCGAGACAGCATCCCGCCCGTGTTCGACCTCGAGGTTGCGAATTACAAGTACCCGGTGGACTACTACGAGAGCATGAACTCGGTGCTCTGCCAAGAGCTCGTTCGGTTTAACCGCTTGCTCTCGGTGATTCACAAGTCCATCGGCGACTTTTCTCTCGCGCTGAAGGGTCTGATCGTGATGACCGGCGACCTCGACGCGCTCGGACACGCGATGTACGACGGGAAGATTCCGACGATGTGGGCGAAGAAGAGTTACCCGTCGCTGAAACCTCTCGCGGCGTACGTCACGGAGTTGCTGAAACGAATCGCGATGTTGCAGAAGTGGATCGACGAAGGGTCGCCGCCGATGTTTTGGATCACCGGGTTCTTCTTCACGCACGCGTTCTTGACGGGCGTGCTTCAAAACTACGCGCGGAAATACAAGCTGCCGATCGACACCGTCGTCTTTGACTTTCAGGCGATGAAGTCCACGGACGACTTCACGAAGAAACCCGCGGACGGCGCGTACTGCGACGGGATGTTCCTCGAGGGATGCAAGTGGAGCGAGACGAAGATGGCGCTCGTGGAGTCCGACCCGAAGGTTCTGTTCACGGAGATGCCCGTGTTTTGGTTCAAGCCGACGACGAACGACAAGCGCGCGGATTTCCCGCACTACCTCTGCCCCATCTACCGAACGGCGGAGCGCAGAGGCGTGCTCGCCACCACGGGGCACTCGTCGAACTTCGTCATCAACCTCACGGTGCCGTCGGATAAGCCGCAGAATCACTGGATCAAACGCGGCGTCGCCGGGCTGCTGTCTCTGTCGTATTAAACGACGACGCGACGCGAAGGAAGAGTGACGATCGACCGACCCGACATCGCGGATGGAAGGAAGGAAGGAAAGAACCGCGCGACGCGCGCGCGCGCGACGCACACGATATCATATCATAGCACTTAGCGCTTTGTGTATTCATACGACTACTAGTAATAATTACCTTATGATACGCGCGCGCGGACCACTCTCTAATTAATGCGGAATCACGCCGAAGAGCCCCGCGGCGCCGATGCTCAGCGCGGCGCCGACGAGCACGGGGTTGTCGCCGCTCCAAAACTTCGGCGTCCTCTTCGCCCTTCGAACGATCTCCTCGACGCTCTCCTCCCCGACGTCGCGCGTCACGCCCTCGGTGTCCGACAGCATCGTCTTCGCTGCGACCTCTCCCGCCTCGCCCTCGCCATCGGGCTCGTCGCGGAGTAGATACCGCGTCTCCGGGTCCACCTTCGCGAGCCACTTCGCGTAGAAGAAGCGCTCCAACTTCCGTCCGTCGTCCGTCTTGAGATCTTCGAGGTACGCGCGGAGCCGCCCGCTCTTCTTGTTCACCGCGAGGTTCACCCTCGCGCCCGGGACGAGGACGTACCACCAGTACGCGGTCATGATCCCGACGACGAGGAGGACGACGCCCTGCGATTGCATCGTCGACGCGTCCATCGGCGACGGCGCGTACGCGCCGTCACCGAACAGCGCGCGGTCGATCTCGGTCGGGGGCGACAGCGGCGTCCCGAGCGGCGCGGACGACGCGCGCGGCGTCGTCGTCGTCGCGCGTCGGCGGGCGGCTCGGCGGGAGGAGGAGGAAGACGATGACGATGGCGACGATCGCGCGCGACGACGCGCGAGCGTCGGCGACGTCCGCGCGAGCGAAGACGACGACGCCATCGTGCCGGCGCGCGCGACGACGAGAGTGCCGAGACGAGGCGCGACGTGGCCGGCCTCGCGTGTCGGCCGTTGGAGCCTCGAGAAGTGCCACGTGGCCGATCTCGCCGCTCGCGCGTAAAAGTCCTTTTAAAAAGCGCTGTTTTCGCGTCCGCGCCCGCGCGGCCCGGTCAAACCCAACGCGCGCGACACGCGACGTCGCACGTCGCTCCGACGCCGTCGCATCGTCGCGTCCCCGCCGCGCACCGCGCACGCATCGCGCGAGACCCGTCCGCGCGCACGCATCGCGCGCGCCGCGTCGCCAGATTCGCGAAGGATTGACCCGCGGGCTTTTCGTCTCCTTCGACCGTTCAACGTTCACAAATGACGATGGCGACAGCCGCGTCCTCCGCGCTCGCGTCGCCCCGCGCGACGTTCAGACGCGCCTCTAAACGCGCGATCTCGCGCCGCGCGCGCGTCGCGACGACGACGCGCGCGTCGACGTCGAGCGATTACACCGTCCCGACGTCCCTCGTCGGTCTCTCCGGTGCGCGCGCGTCATTCATTCTTTTCTCGCGCGAAAAAAATATCTCTCCCGCGCGCTTTCTCTTAATCGCCGCGACGACCTCCGCCCCTCGCCGCCGCCGACGCCGTCGCTCACCGATCGCCCCTCCGCTTCCCCTCCCCCCACCACCCCCGTCGTGATCACCAGACGCGTCCCCGGACGCGCCGCCGATCGTGAAGTACACGATCCGCTTCTACACGGGCTCGAAGATGGGCAGCGGCCTCTCCGCCCCTGACGCGGGCGTGCAAGTCATGCTCATCGGCGCGGGTGCGTTCTCGCGTTCTCGCACTGGTCCCCATACGACCGCGTTCGCGCGGTGCACGCCGTTCCTTAAGGAGTTTTCTTCCCGGCGAGTGTTTCTCTCCGCCCAACCCTCGCTTTCAATCCCGACGCACCGCGACACCTTTCAACTGACGCCTTTCGACTCCGCCCCGCAGACGGCCGAGCGTTCATGCAACGCGTCGATCGGTACCCCGAACTCACGCCGCTCTCGTCGGACTCCTCCCGCGACGTCGCGCTGTACTCCTCCCCGCGGTTCGAGAGAGGGGACGTCGACGAGGTGACGTTCGACGCGCCGGACATCGGCGCGCCCGCCGCGCTCTGGATCGCGCCGGAGGTGCGTTCACGTTTACGCCGGTCCCCGTACGACCGCGTTTTTTCTTCCCGGCGCGTCTCTCCGCCCACCCCGCGCTCACAATCCCGACGCACGCTCCGCGATGTTGCCTTTCAACTCCGCTTCTGATGCACCCCTGATCCCCACCCCGACGTCGCTTCAGTCGCACGGGGAGTGGTACCTCGAGGAGGTGGAGGTGACGTGCTCCCCCGGGTCGTCGATGGCGACGGCGGCGGCGAGCGAGGGCAACGCGGGGACGATGTCGTTCCCGTGCATGGACCTCGTCGGCGGCCGCGACGCCGCGCTCGAGTTGAGGCCCTCCGAGTTTAAGCGGATGACCGCGGAGCAGCGCGCGGCGATGCGCGAGGAAGGGTTGCGCGAGTACGGCGAGTTGAAATTTCGAATGCTGGCGGCGACTGGCGCGAGCGTCGTCCTCGGCTGCGGCGTGACCGCCGCGCTGTCGCACGGCGGCGACGGCCTCGAGACGATGAAAGCGTTCGCGTCCGGCGGAGGCGTGGGGTTGATCTACCTCTACATGCTCACGCGGAGCGTGGACACGCTCGGCGGAGGCGCCGCCGCCGGAAACGGCGGCGAGGCGCGGCCCGTCGCCGCCGTCGCGCTCGACGCCGTGACGTCGTTCGCCTCGAGCGGGCCGATGCGGCTGCTGCTGCTCGGTCTCGTCGGCGCCGCCGCCGCGCATCACGTCGACGCCGCGCAGGCGATCGACGCGACCGGGCAGCATACGGCGTACGGCGAAGCCCTCGCCGCGGTGCTCGGATTTTTCACGTACAAAGCCGGCGTCCTCGTCGCCGGATTCAGCGGGTTGAACACGCCGCCGCCGTCGCCGGGCGTCGACGCGTCGAACAACATCTCCGCGCGGCCGGTGCCGATCCGCGTCGAGGTGGACGAGACGAGGTCCTCGCGCACGAGGTCCTCGCGCTGACGAGACGGAGGACGATGGACGGCGTCCGTCCGCGGTGTAAGAGTAACCCGATGATTCTTGTAAAATGCAACGCAACGCACGATAAAACAACACTAGCGCCTACTGGTCGTAGCCGCCGCCGCCGCCGCCGGGCTTCCACATCCGCACGCGCTCGCCGCCTCTCCCGCCGCCGCGATCGCCGCCGCGGTCGAACCCGCCTCTCCCGCCGCCGCGGTCGCCGCCGCGGTCGAACCCGCCTCTCCCGCCGCCTCTGCCGCCGCGGAACCCGCCGTAATCGTCGTCGCGGTCGCGATCGAACCGGCCGCCGCCGCGCCCGCCGCCGCGCCCGCTGCCGCGCCCGCCGCCGAAGCGCCCTTCGTCCTGGTCCCCCCAGTCGTTTCGTCCGCGTCCTCTCCCGCCGCGATCGCGGAATCCGCCGCCGTATCCGTCGTCGTCGCGGTCGAACCCGCCTCGCCCGCCGCGGTCGCGGAACCCGCCGCCGCGGTAATCGCGGTCTTCTCGGTCGAAGCGGCCGCGGCCGCGGCCGCCGCCGCCGCCGCCGTCGAAACGTCCTCCCCGCGCCCCCTCGCGGTCGAACCCGCTTCTTCCCCCGCGCGGCGCGCCTCGCGGGGCGTCGTCGTCCTCGAAGTCTAGCCCGTCGAGGTCGGATCCGAACCCGCCGGCGCTTCGCGAGCGGCGCTCCGCGACCCGTCGTTCGAACCGACGGTCCTTCGCGTTTGCGTTTCGCGCGTCGTCGTCGCGGTCGAACGACGACGCGCGCGGCGTGAACCCTCTCTCGTCGTCGTCGACGTCGCGGCCTCTCCCCGCGAACCTTCCTCCGCCGCGGCCGTCGCCGTCCCGCTCGAAGCGCCCGCGCGGCGCGCGGAAGTCGTCGTCGTCATCGAACCTTCGCGCGCGAGGCGGCGGGCGCGTGTCCCAGTTCGACACGTCGCCCCAGTCCTCGTCGCGCTCTCTCGTCGAGAACCGCTCCGCTCGGTCCGCGTCCCTGTCCCGGAACCCGCCGCCGCGGCCGCCCCCTCGATCGAAACGATCGCGGTTTTCAAACCGCGGGGGCACGCGGTCCACCCTCGCGGGGGCGCCGAACCGAGACCCGCCCCGGTCGCCTCGGTCGAACCCGCGGTCGAACCCGCGGTCGCCGCGGTCGAAGCGACCGCCGCCTCGTCCGCCTCGCCCGCCGCGGCCGCCGGCGGAGGAGGAAAATCGCCCGCCGCGGCCGCCGCGGCCGCCGGAAAACGCGCGTCGCTGATGCTCGACGTACGGATCCTCCCTCTCGAAGTCCATCCGCGGCGGCCGCTTCTCCCGCCGATCCATCCACTTCGGCCTCTTCTCCGGCGTCCCTCGGTTCAACACCTCCTCCGGGATCGTCGTCTTCTCCGCCTTGGTCAGCGCGACGATCCGTCGGAGCAGCGATTGCATCGTCGCGCGCGGCGGCCGTGCTGAGGGTCGTTCCATACAAAGCGAACGTCGGGGTGGAGTTGAAAGGCGTCAGTTGAAGTTGAGAGGCGCCGAGGGCGGGGATTGAAAGCGAGGGGTGGGCGGACAGACACGCCGGGCAAAGTCCTTAAGGATCGGCGTTCACCACGCCAACGGGGTCGTATGGGTACCAGTGTAAGGAGAACGCGCCTGATGGATCCATCACGTCGACCGCGTACGTCATCAACACCCTCCCGAGGTCAGTCGTCCCGGCGCGCAGACTGACGCTGACGTCGCTGTCCGCGGCGGCGCACTTCCCTCGCAGGTCGCCGTCGTCGATGCCGAGGTACGCGCGCATGCGCTTCAGGGCGTTGATTTGCTTGCGTCCGCCCGCGTTGTTTTCTCTCGGGAGCGGGTGGTCGCAGATCTGGTACATCTCGCGCTCGGGGCAGCGATGGAAGATGTCGTCGCGGTCGCGGCTCCACTCCAGGATGAGCCGCTTCTTGTTCGCGTACGAGAGCACGCCGCCTTCCTCGTAGGACGACGACGACGACGACGAATCGCCGTCGCCGTCGCCGTCCTCGGACGACGCGACGATCTTCGCGAACGGGTCGTCCAACCCGTCGATCGAGTCTGAGTCTTCCGACGCCGACGCCGAATCCGCGTTGGATTCCGATGATTCCGCCGCAACTTTCCTCGCCCACTCCGGAGTGGACAACCCCTCCTCCCCGCCGTCGCCTCCTCCTCCTCCTCCCGCGAGCAGCGCCTTCTCCTTCGGGCTCTCCGGGTCGTACCCTCTCTCCAGAAGCAGCGCGAGGAACGCGTCCCACTCCGGCCACGACCCGTCGCTCGGCCACGGCGCCGCGTCTCCCGGCTCGGAATACTTCGCCGCGGCGCCGTCGACTTGTTCATCCGGGTCCCCATCCCCGTCCCCGTCCGTCGCCGCGTCGTCGTCCGGCTCGCCGTCCGCCATCATCTCGTCGAGCATCTTCTCGAACTCGGCGTCGGAGCCGGCGAGTCCGGGGTGGTCGTCCGCGATGGGCGGCGCCGCGACGTGCGCGAAAGGGTCGTCGAGGCCGTCGTCGAACTCGTCGTCGTCGTCGTCGTCGTCAGTCTCGTCGTCGTCGTCGATCTCGTCGTCGTCGTCGTGGTCCCCCGCCGCGGCGCGCGCGGCCGCGTCCGCGGAGAACCGCGCGCCGACGCGCCGCGCGCCGCGGAACGACGCGGGCGCGAACGCGCGCGCCGTCGCCGTCGCCGCGACGGACGGCGACGGCGCGGCCGCGCGGATGAAGAATCGCGCGCTCGCGCGCGGGAGCAGCCGCGCGAGCGACGACGACGCACCGCCGCCGCCGCGCGACGACGTCGACGACGCGCTCGCGGCGACGACGCGACGCGTCCTGACGCCAGGGTGCTCCGCGCCGCGCTCGGGCGCGGTGCGCGCGCGCGCGGACGCGACGATCACGCGCGCGGAGGTGGACCGCGCGCGACACCATCGCGTCGACCCGAGCGCGACCGCGCGGAGGAGGACGCTCGCGGGGCGGCTCGTCATCGCCGCGCGTCTCGGCGCCGCCGGCGGCGAGCTGATCTGAATCTGATCGATGCGTTATCCCGCTCGCCCCGACGCGCTTCTGCGCCTCGAAGGATCGACGCGCGCGCGCGGTCGTGACGTCGCGAGGACGCGCGGGGTGCGTGCGAGGGCGTGCGAGGGCGTGCGACGCCGCCGCTCGCGCGTGGGTGGTGTGGCGCGCGCGGCGATCCCACGACGCGCTTTCGTCGATTCTCGTCTCACGTACTGTACGAACTTAGGGCACCCCACTGTACAATACCGATGACCGCGCGGAACGACTTGAGTGCTCGGCACCGCCATCGTTCTCCAGATTCAAACCATCGGAGCACGTCGGCGCGCCTCCGCGAGCACGATGCCCGCGACGTTCGGCGCCGCCGCGCTCTCCTCGCGCGCGCCGTCGATCGCCGACCCGCGATCCCGCGCGAGCTCCTCCGGCTACGCCGCCGCCCGTCGTCGTCGCGTCGTCGTCGTCCGCGCCGCCGGCGCGGCGAAGAAAAAACCACCCAACGACAGCCCGTGCGCGGTCGTGCCGGACGGCCTCGAGCGCACCGCGAACGTGGGCATCCTCGGCGGCGGGCAGCTCGGCAGGATGCTCGCCATCGCGGCCGCGCCCATGGGCGTGCGCCTCCGCGCGCTGGACCCGAACCCGGTCGCGCCCGCGAGCGTCGCCGCGGTCGCGACCGAGGGATCGTTCCAGTCGAGAGATGACGTTCTCGCGTTCGCGAGCGACTGCGACGTCGTCACCGTGGAGATCGAGCACATCGACGTCGCGGCGCTGGAAGAGCTGGAGGCGATGGGCGTCGACGTCCAGCCGACGTCGCGCACGCTGGCGATCATCCAGGACAAGTTCCGGCAGAAGGAGCACTTCGCGGCGGCGGGCGTGCCCCTAGGCGAGTTCAGATCCATCGCCGACGACGCCGAGCTCGCCGCCGCCGCGGACGCGTTCGGGTTCCCGCTGATGATCAAATCGCGTCGCATGGCGTACGACGGCAAGGGCAACGCGGTCGCGAAGACCGCCGCGGACGTCGCCGACGCGGTCGCGAAGCTCGGCGGGTTCGACGCGGGGTTATACGTCGAACGGTGGGTCCCGTTTCGACGCGAGCTCGCCGTGATGGTGATCCGATCCAAGACGGGGGAGGTGAAGGCGTACCCGGTGACGGAGACGGAGCACGTGAACAACATCTGCGACATCACGCGGACGCCCGCGGCGGTGGACTTCAAGACCGCGGAGGCGGCGATCGCGGCGGCGACGAACGCGGTGGCGTCCTTGGAGGGCGCCGGCGTGTTCGGCGTGGAGCTCTTCCATCTCGCCGACGGACGCATCCTGCTCAACGAGGTCGCGCCGCGGCCGCACAACAGCGGGCACTACACGATCGAGGCGACCGCGTGCTGTCAGTACCAGAACCACGTCCGCGCGATCTTAGGGTGGCCGTTGGGGGACACGTCCTTGCGCGTCGGCGGCGCGGTCATGAAGAACATTCTCGGCGAAGGCGACGGCGACGAGGCGCGTTCTATCTCACACTGGTCCCCATACGACCGCGTTCGCGTGGTGAACGCCGATCCTTAAGGACTTTCGCCGTCGTCTCTCTCCGCCCAGGGTC
>MDSW01016883.1_pt1 | contig 18482 bp, 13 predicted proteins | sample 811171 | NCBI WGS metagenome assembly MDSW01 (sample SAMN05326641, study PRJNA326480) | marine metagenome | isolation source: seawater | place: Atlantic Ocean: North West | collected 2012 | reverse complement strand
GCTCCCGGCTCAATCGCCCTCAGGAGTTCGACCGAATCAAACACATCGTCCCCGTCCGTGTCAGTCACCGCATAGAGACCCGGTCCGGAGGCCGCCTTCCCATTGACCATCACATACAGGACATCTCGGTGGTACAACAGACCCATTGCTCGGCCGATCGGCAGAGCAATCTCTTCAACGATCGGAGCCGCATTCTGATTGAGAGTCAATCGGTAAAGACTCCCTGACTGAGCCGACGTGACGAGGCGCCCTTTGTTGTCGACCGCCATCGCGATCCAGGACCCCTGCTCCTTATTCGGGACCTCGTAAACAATTTCGGCAACGAAGCCGGGCGGAAGATCAAGATCGACCTGCGGCGTGGCGGCAGAGGCGTACGCGCTAAGGGCAAGGAGTATGCAAACGGTGCGGTTCATGTCTCGTGTTCAATCAGAGTCGAAGAGCCGTGTTATCCCATGTCACCCTGATGAATTCCACCACACCATGCCGTCACGAAGACAGGGCGTTCCTCTTAGATGCGTTCAGCCGCCAGTTTGATCGCAGTCACAAGTGGCTGAATCACGTGTGCGTCCTGTAGAAGCACTGGATGGTGCAGCATGACCAGATTGTTGTGCAGCGCGGTCGCGTGAGGCAGGTCTCCGAGAGCACGGAAACGACGTTTGGCATGGATCAGGTGCAGGCCGGGGAACCCCTCAAACACAGCAGCTCCCGCGCGCTGACATCGGCTGCAGAATTCTTCCCGAGAATCGTGGTCCAGAAGAAATGCCAGTTTATAAAACGCGGGCAGATCTTCCTCCGCATGGTTCAACACAGGGCTGAACTCTTTGCAATCACCCAGTCCTTCGACAATCTGTCGGACACGTTCGCGTCGAGTCTCGTGACATCTCTTCAGCTGATCCAGTTGAGGACACAGAACGGCCGCCTGCATCTCAGACAATGGATAGGCGTCGTTTCCTCGTTGGGTATAAAGCCGAATCCGCTGATGGAACGTTTCGCTGCGAGTGACGACGGCGCCTCCACGACCAGCAGTCAGCAGCTTGCTGCCCCCAAAACTGAAGACGCTGATATCACCCGCTGTCCCGGCAAGCACACCATCATGAATCGCTCCCGGTGACTGACAAACATCTTCGACCACAGGAACGTCATGCTGAGCCGCAAGTTCTCGGATCTCTGAGACCGGGGCAAAGCATCCATGCAGGTGAGAACAGATGATTGCTCGTGTTCGGTCAGTCAACGCCTCTCGAATTTGTTGTGGATCGGGAACCGGGAATCCCTGTTTCACATCGGTCAACACAGGAGTCGCCCCCAGCAGAACGACATTTGCAAAGTTTGCTTTGTAGTCGTACGCAGCCATGATGACCTCGTCACCATCGCTGACACCTGCCGCTCGAAGCGCGAGTTCAACCGCAGATGTTCCGCTGCTGCACAGAGTCACGAATTCAGACTGATGCAGGTCTGCCAGTTTCTGCCGGAGATGAGCACAGTGCGGCCCGTGATAGCGCCCCCATGAGCCGTCCTCCAGCATCCCTTCAAACACTTTCTGGATCGCCGGATCCGAAGGTGGCCATGGCGGGCTGGTACCGTGACGATCAGAAGAGGGCTCCGTCATGATTCGTCTGAAACCTCAGTGGCCCCTTCATCGCTGGAATCATCGCCTGAGTCCTCGGACTGAGCCGGAGTATCAGGCGGTGGCACACAGACCTGAATCTGCTCACCTTCGAGCCGTACCTCATATGTAGGCGTCTTAATTCCACTGTTTGAGTTGTCCAGCCACGTGCCATCCTTAATGCTGAAACACCATGCATGCCACGGACACATCACGCTGCCGTCGTCAGCCACCGGCCCTTCCGACAGGGAAGCCCCCATATGTGGGCAGAAATCGTTGATGGCAAAGTATTCGCCCTGATGCTGGAACACGCCGACCATGGTGCCATTGACGGGAAAACAGCGACCCTGACCTTCCGGGATGTCTCCGGCTTTTGCGACGCTCTGAAAATCGGACATTTGTCCTCCGGGATTGTGCAATTGGGGGAACCTGACGCCAATTTCGCAGTCCTTGTGAAGTCCTTGCGGCAGGCACTGTCGCCCGCATTCTATCCAACGCTACAATCCGTGCGAATTCAGAAACAGCTCACCTTGTCTGCAAGTCTGTTTTTGGCCACTCTCCCCACCTGACTGTCGAACTCATGTTTGTTGATCGCGTGACCCTGTACTGCAAAGCCGGCGACGGCGGAAACGGCTGCAGTAGCTTCCGTCGCGAGGCACATGTCCCTCGCGGTGGACCAGACGGCGGAGATGGCGGTCGCGGTGGAAGTGTCATTATCCAGGCGGACCGCAATCTGGGCTCGCTGGGCAATCTCGTCGGGCACAAACACTGGAATGCGGAACGAGGGGCCCACGGCCAAGGCAGCCTAAAAACCGGAAAGAGCGGTCAGGACACCGTGATTCTTGTTCCTCCGGGCACGCTGGTCCGGGACGTTGAACACGGACATCTGCTGAAAGACCTGCAGCTGCACGGCGACAGCGTGACAATCGCCAAAGGGGGCTATGGCGGTCGTGGTAACAAACGCTTCGCCACAGCAATTAATCAGGCTCCACGTGAATGCGAACAGGGTGCCCCCGGTGAATCCCGCGATGTGCAGCTGGAACTCAAGCTCATCGCGGATGTGGGACTTGTTGGAAAGCCAAACGCCGGAAAGTCCACTCTGCTTAGCCGCATGTCACGGGCGACGCCGGAAATCGCTGACTATCCCTTCACAACCAAATACCCAAATCTCGGGCTTGTCCAGGTCAGCCTTGATCATGAATACGTGCTGGCAGATATTCCCGGCCTTATTGAAGGTGCCGCCGACGGAGCAGGACTGGGCCACGAGTTTCTGCGTCACGTGGAGCGAACCCGCTTACTCGTGCATCTGATAGAACCGTCCCCCATGGATAATTCTGACCCGATGGGGAATTACGATCAGATCCGAGCAGAGCTGGAGCAATACAATCCGCGCCTGGCACGACGGCCGGAAATCCTGTGCGTCACCAAGGCAGAACTGCCGGATGCTGAGACCTGTGCAGAATTATTGCGGGAAACCAGCGGCAAAGACGTACACTTAATCTCAGCCGCCACCGGTCACGGACTTCCTGAGTTAAATCGCATGGTCGTCGAACGGTTGGCAGAGCTGGAGGACGATGTTTCTTCTTTCGATGAATCGGCCGTGCCCGCAGACTGACAGACGGACCTCATGAAAATCCTGCTTGCGAACCCACGAGGATTCTGTGCCGGCGTCAATATGGCGATCGAATGCCTCGATGAAGCCATCCGGCGAGTGGGCCCCGGAATTTACGTTTATCACGAAATCGTCCACAACAAGTACGTGGTCGATCGGTTCACCAACCAGGGCGTCACCTTTGTTGACTCACTGGACGAAGTGCCACACGGGTCAATTCTGCTGTTTAGTGCTCACGGCGCGTCCCCCCAGATTCGCAGAATTGCACGCGAACGCAGTCTGCAAACCGTGGATGCAACGTGCCCGCTGGTCACGAAGGTTCATCTTGAAGCCATTCGGTACGCAAATGCCGGATACAACATCATCCTGATTGGGCACGAAGGACACGACGAAGTCATCGGGACGATGGGGGAAGCCCCCGAAAGCATCACACTGGTTGAGTCCCCCGATGAAGTCTCGGGACTCCCCTTCGGCGAGAACGACAAACTGGCGTATCTCACACAGACGACACTCAGCGTGTCCGAGGCGGGTGACGTTATCAACGCACTGAAGGAACGCTATCCGCAGATTGAGTCGCCCAAAAAAGAAGACATCTGCTACGCCACGACGAACCGTCAGGAAGCGGTACACATGCTCGTGGAGTCAGCCGACGTACTCATCGTGCTCGGCAGTCAAAACAGCAGCAACAGCCGGCGGTTGATGGAAATCGGAGCCTCTCGCGGCGTCCCATCGTACCTCGTCGACGGCGCCGCGGACCTCGAACTTGAATGGTTTGAAGAAGGAGCGAACGTTGTGGTGACCGCAGGAGCAAGTGCTCCGGAAATCGTCGTCAACGAATGTATCGATTACCTTAAAGAGCACTTTAATGCGGAAGTGTCTGAAGAAACTCTGCGGGAAGAGCACGTTCACTTCAACCTGCCCAAAGAACTGCTACAGCTGACACCTGCAACAGACAGCAATTAGTGGACCGTGCGCTGGCAGGTCGACGAACACAATCCGCGGGCAGGCAACTCTCCACGCTCACGAGCGGAGATGTAAGGACGCCGAGCCCGGCTACAGTTGCAAACAACTCAGACGAAACAGAGGAGAGCCTATGGCTGTGGCGGCGGTTCCACTGCATCGTCGCCACCACCGGACTGCCGATCGGCGTCGGCTTTGTTCAACGCCTGCAGGTATGAACGCGCGGCCGCCTCAATAATATCGGTACTCACGCCTTTGCCGAGGTAGTGCCGACCCATCACATTGATGGTCACCCGCACCTCACCCATGGCGTCTTTGCCCTCCGAGATGCTGCGAACACTAAAGTCCTCCAGCCGTGCGGGCAAATCAATCACGCGTTCCAGGGCACGAAACACAGCATCGATCGGACCATCTCCAATCGCTGCATCACAGCTGACAGGTGCTTCGTCACACTGCAGTTCCAGAGTTGCAGTGGGAATCGCCGAAGAGCCTGCAGAAGTGTGAAAGCTGACGAGCTTCCAGCGATCCGGAGCATCCACCATTCGACTGTCGATCAGCGCAATGATGTCTGAGTCGTAGACTTCCTTTTTCTTGTCAGCCAGCACAATGAAGTCATCAAATGCCCTCTGCATTGCGTCATCGTCGAGGTCAAATCCCAATTCCCTCACGCGATCGCGAAACGCGTGACGACCACTGTGTTTGCCCAGGACGAGATTCTGCCCCGAATACCCGACATCTTCCGGACGCATGATCTCGTAGGTTGACCGTTCCTGCAGAATACCGTGCTGGTGAATTCCGGCTTCGTGAGCAAACGCATTTTGTCCAACGATCGCCTTGTTACGCTGCACTTTCATGCCGGTAATGTTGGAGACCAGTCGACTCGTCGGAAACAGACGCTCCGTATTGATCTTCGTGTGAACTCCGTAGTAGTCCGCACGGGTTCTCAGGGCCATCACGACTTCTTCCAGAGCCGCGTTACCTGCGCGTTCTCCCAGACCGTTGATTGTGCACTCGACCTGCCGTGCCCCGGCCTCAATTGCGGACAGACTGTTAGCCACCACCAGCCCCAGATCGTTATGACAGTGGGTGCTGATCACTGCCTGCTCGATGTTGGACACATTCTCCTTGAGGGTTCGAATCACTTTGAAATAGTGATTCGGAGTCGCATAGCCGACCGTGTCCGGGATATTGACCGTGGTGGCGCCCGCTTCGATGGTGCGTTCGACAACTTCGCACAGGAAGTCGAGTTCAGTTCGAGCCGCATCTTCGGGTGAGAACTCAATGTCGTCGCAGAATTCTTTTGCGTCCTTCACGGATTCGACGGCCCGACGGATAATTTCGTCCTTATCCATCTTGAGTTTGTGCTCACGATGAATGGCGCTCGTTGCCAGAAAGACGTGGATACGTCGTTTCTCTGCGCTCTCGAGAGCTCCTTTGGCTTTGGCAATGTCATCAGGGCGACTGCGTGCCAGGCCGCAGATCGTGGAACGATCGCCAAACCGCTCTGCCACAAGCTTGACCGCCTCAAAATCACCAGGGGATGCAATCGGAAAGCCCGCCTCAATGACGTCCACGCCGAGTTCCACCAAAGCGTTGGCCACTTCCAGCTTCTCTTTGGTGTTCATACTGCAGCCGGGAGACTGTTCGCCGTCCCGCAGTGTGGTGTCGAAAATGATGATTTGATCGCCGGTCATTGGATTTAATCCTCGATTGCGAGGGAGTGCCTCAAAGCAGACCGCTGCCGGTCCATTAAAAAACCCTGAGGCAGAACCTCAGGGTTTGTGTATTTGTTTGCTGACGTACCTGAGGCGGGCTTCACGAAGGAAGCAGAAGGAGGCTCAGGTTTAGCAGCTGATTGGTCATGCAGGCACTCTACATCCAGGCTGACAAACGGTCAACCACCATCCTGCCTCATGACACATTCATTTGAAAATGGTTCGCTCCGGCAATCGAAGATTCGACGGGCGATGAAGACACAATCACTTCACGCAGTGCCCCGATGAATGGCCCGCGATGGAAGGCCAGACGCTCTCACTTCGGCGACACACAGGCAGGCAGAGCCACCCGCTCGGTAAACAGACACCCTTCGTTCTGTTGAACCGACCTGGTTCGCGTCGCGATCCGTCGGCATTCAATGCCCACCAACAATTCCGTCAATTGCTGCCTTGAAGCCGGCGAATCCCTGAAATCGCTCTTGGTGCGGATTCCCCGATACATTTACAATCCGGGCGTTCTCACATGATCAGAGTTCAGGGAAGAAGTCTGCTGCTGAGAACAATATGCACCCGCACGCAGGAGGCCAGTTGTGGAGCAAGTCGTTGTTGTGGGCGTGGACTCAGTCGCAGGACGCGCCATCGCCAGTCAGTTAGGGACCGGTTCAACTATTAAGGAGTTTCGGTCCACAGACATTTCCTCCACCCTCCTCAAATCCGCACTCGCAGATGCTGATCTGCTTGTCTTTTGCGGAGGCGCTTCAAGATCGTCATGGGACGCCGGTTTCGGTGACCTGACTCCTGAAGAAGAGTGGCTGTCGATCGCTCTTGATGCCTGCACCCCAGAATGCCAAATCGTATTTGTCTCCAGCGATATCGTGTTCGACGGCCCATGGGTATTTCATGATGACGAAAGCAGTGCCGTCTCCGCAGATGAGCCAGCTTCCAGCATCCGACAGTTTGAATCGCAGGTCGCTGCTCGCCGCAACAGCCTTGTGATTCGCACCAATGTACTTGGCTTCGCAGGCCAGACAGGATTCGCCGGCCGAGTTGTCGATCGTCTGGAGACGGGCGAATGTGAGCACGTTCCGGGGCGCAGCTACGCAACGCCGATCGCAGCCTCTGAGTTCGCAGAACTGGTCGGACAGCTTCTCAACTGTCATGCCACAGGATTCATTAATGTCGCTGGCGCTGAACGCACCAGCCCGTGGCGTCTGGGCACAGCACTTGCCTCTGCACTGGGCCACTCTTCTGATGCGCTGCTTCCGGAAGAGTCCTCGCCGGTTGTCGAACATTCACTTCGCTGTCAACGCCTGCGTCAGGAGTTTGACCTGACAGTTCCAGTCCTGCGACAGACAATTGACCGACTGGTCGACGAACTCCAGGCTCAGCAGCAGGCGGCTCATCCAACTCGCGAATTCGCGCCCGCGGCTGCGTAGCGAGCAAAGGTCCAGAAAGAGGAGCCGGACCTCGCGGCACTCGCTTCGCCCCACAGGAAGTGGGCCGGGGTGAGTGACGAGGGCCCCTGACCTCCCGCGTTGAAAATCACCCAAACGACAGGTAGCGCGCCTGCTTTTTGACGACCGCTCATCTGGTCCCGACATCAACGATTCTCGGAATCTGATTCCCACCACGCAATTGCGGCTTTGGTTTTCCGGTCCAGCGAGTCAGCCGGTTCCCCGAACGCGCGACCCGAATTGGAGATCAGCGTCTTCAGGGTCAATTCCTGATGCCTGCTGTCCCCCTGTTTCTGAAACTGTCTCAGCAGATCAACCAGGACCTGCCCGGCGCGGCGATCCTGCATGTATTCCAGGACGTCGCAAACATGCTGCAGATCGCCGCCGTCTTTTACAAACTCCAGCGTCCTGCGGACCATCTTTGATGTATGTGCACCACGACCATACTGACGAATATTGCTGCGGGCCATTTCTCGCAGTGACGCATGTTCTGAGAACAACGCTGCTGCCACGATTTCCTCGGCAACCGGGTCCTTATGATGGACCAGCAGCATGATCAGTGCCTGGCGAAGATCCATCTCCTCTGCCTGCTTCCAAAGTAACACCAGCGATTTTGCGGGAACCTCGACTTCTGCTCGGTAAAGAGCACACGCGATCATGACCTGCTGAGCCAGAGACGTCTGCGGATCATCGATTCGCTTCGGCAGATCCCTGACGATGCCCAGACTGTGGATGGCGGCCAGGGGGCCGGGAACAAGCCAGCGTGTCTCAGACCTTTCCGCCTGTGCAAGCAGAATGGGAACCAACAGCGGGTGCAGTGACGAACGATAGTCTGAAGCGTAAACACGATACCCGCCCTTTAACAGGGACTCAACGGTGCCCGCACGCAGCGGCGGTGTTCTTCCCATCCCCATCGGCTCAACGTGAGACACCACCTTCAGAAGTTCCTCAACGACAGCGATTCGCTGAGTCTGTGTCATGTCATCGATGCTGACGGTGAGTTGATCACGGTAGTTGCACCACCATTCCCTGGCAACGACCTCCGGATCCTCACCGATCTCCTCGCCAGTGAGTATTCGGAAAGACTGCAGAACCTCCGATTTGAAGTTATTGTGATTGACGTCCTCATCCAGCAGAAGAATCAGAAACAGGGGAATCGCTGCCTTTGAACGTGAACTGCGAATCAACTGCACTGCTTCATTGTAGGCCGTCCATGTGCTGCCCTGCTGAGCATCAAAGCGCAGCAACCGATCTGCCTTTTCCAGGTTCTTTTTGACCTGAGCAGGTACGTTGGCGATCAATCGTTCATAGTCGCGTTTGAGTTCAAGCACCAACGGAGAGAACTGACGCGGACCAAACTTCTGAGCCCAGGTCGTCACGTCTTTGTCTGCCTCGGAAGCAGTCCACTTCAGCAGCCGCACTACAAATCGATCAGACAGGTTGTAGTTGTGCCCGTAATCATCATACCCAAGGTGAAATGTGACCCGGCCTTTGCCGACGTTCGAGATTAACACTGTTGGAGTGCTGTCCTCGCCGGAAGTCTTGGAAATGACGGTCCAGTCTTCACTCAATTGATTGATGTGCCCCCGAGGGTAGGGCAGGTCCGTCTTCTTAACATCGTAAGCCAGCGGATGTGGTTTTCCCGGCGCATAGACAATCACTGACTCCGCGCCGCCGGTTCGAGCATACCGGCGAAGATTAACGGAATGAGGCAGAAGGGTGAGGGCCGGACGATTGTCAGCGTCGCCGTCAACGTCCGGACTGGCAAACATCATGCCTCCGCCCGCCTTAAGATACTCAAGGTACGTCTCACGAAGTCCGGCAATCCCGTCAAGCTGTCCCCAGCCGGTGGAGAAGCATACGACGTCAAACTTCCTGAGCTCTTCCAGTGGCAGATTGGCCGGGATGTAGTTCCAACGCGCTCCCAGACGATTCAATCGCCGTTCCATGTCGGCGGTGGATTCCAGCTCGACCCGGAACAGTCCAATTCGCAGGCGGGTGTCAGAATCACTGACGGCAGTCTGCACAGCGTTCTGAAGTATCGGGTCCGGAGTAACAGACGAGTCTAATGCTGAGGCTGTCTTCTGTTCGGGGGCGGACGGAGCAGAATTGTCTGCGCAACCTGGCAGAGTGATTATGGCCAGCAAAATGGTCAGCTTCAGATTCATACTCGACCTCCGACAGTGACAGTCAAAAGGAGTCCACAGACAAGACCTGAAATCTCGCAGGAAACGGTTTCAGGGCACTTCTGAAGGAATCCGAACGCAAATTGAGTTCAAATCATTTCCCTGAATGCCGTCGCGTGCGAGAATCCTACCCGATTGGGCGACCGAAGTGAGTATTCGTGTTCGCCAGAGCTCCTTTGCTTTTAAGCCTCCCGCAAGATCCATGCGTAATTTTTTGCTTTGTCTGACATTCTGTGTTTCTCTGGTTCCGCTATTCGCTCAGGAAGATGTGTTGATTGAAGCGGAAAGTTTCGACACCTCCGGAGGCTGGAAACTCGACACCCAGTTTATCACTGAAATGGGGTCGCCCTACCTGCTCGCTCATGGACTGGGTCGTCCGGTCACAGATGCCACCACCGAAATCACACTTCCGGCCGCTGGCAAATGGAATGTGTACGTCAGAACGAAAGACTGGGTCGCGCGCTGGAAGGCTCCGGGCACTCCCGGTCGGTTTCAGCTGCTGGTCAACGGTAAGCCTGTCAAAGAGACGTTTGGCACCAAAGGGAGCGTTTGGCACTGGCACGCTGGCGGGGCGATCGAAGTTGAGAACCCGAAGGTTTCTTTGACCCTCCATGACCTGACAGGCTTTGACGGGCGGTGCGACGCGATCTGCTTTACTCGGGGTGCCAGCCCCCCGCCGCATGACGACAAAGATCTTGCGGCATGGAGACTGAAGACTCTGGGCCTCACGAAAGAGCCAACACAAAAAGGCCCCTATGACCTTGTCGTCATCGGCGGAGGGTACGCCGGTATGGGGGCAGCACTGTCCGCCTCTCGCATGGGCTGTAAAGTCGCCCTGATTCAGAACCGGCCTGTCCTGGGTGGAAATGGAAGCAGTGAGGTTCGTGTCTGGGCAAAGGGCAATATTCGACGCGGCAAGTTTCCTCGAATTGGCGAGATCATTGAAGAGTTCTGCGATCACGCCACGAAGTCTCCCGGAACCAAAGAAGAGTTCGGAGACGACATCAAAGAAACTATCGTGCTGGCAGAAAAGAACATCGACCTGTTTCTGAATCACCACGCATTCAAGGTCAGCACCAAAGGCAATCGAATCACTTCCGTCACTGCGTTTGACACTCGCACCAGCGAGCACACTGAGTTTAACGGTACACTTTTCAGTGACTGTACCGGCCACGGTACTCTGGGGTACCTCGCCAAAGCTGACTGGGAGATGGAAGATAAAGGCCGCATGGGCATGAGTAACATGTGGGCATGGGACGAACGGGAGGAGAACACCACGTTCCCGGAAACACCGTGGGCGCTCGATCTGGATATGAAAGACTTCCCATACCCCAGAGATCACCACGGTCAGTGGTTCTGGGAAAGTGGCTATGACAAGGATCCACTTGGCGACGCCGAAGGGATTCGGGACCACAATCTACGAGCTGTCTATGGCGCATTCAACGCGATGAAGAATCGTGATGGGGCATCGAAGCACAAGACCGCAATTCTGACATGGGTGGCCTATATTGGCGGACCTCGTGAGTCTCGTCGCCTGATGGGTGACGTCATCCTGAACCAGGATGACATCGTCTCTAAACGACAGTTCCCGGACGGCTGCGTTCCGAGTACGTGGTCGATCGACCTGCACTACCCCAAGAAGCAGTACTCGAAAAAATTCCCCGACAACCCATTCATTTCCATCGCAGTCCACGGTAAGGGAGTGGACCGCTCATACGGCTATCCGGTTCCGTATCGTTGCTTCTACAGCCGCAATATCGAGAACCTGTTCATGGCAGGACGCAACATCAGCGTGACTCATCAGGCTCTGGGAACAACTCGTGTCATGAAGACGTGCGGAATGATGGGAGAAGTCGTCGGCAAAGCGGCCAGCCTGTGCACTCTTCATGAATGCAACCCGCGCGAGGTTTACGACCGTTACCTGAATGAGCTCATTGACCTCCTGCAGATTCCCGGCAAGGCGCGACGACCGACCGTTTATGATCCGATTGTCATTCCGGATGACGCAATGAAACTCGCCGGACCATTTGGACCTGCATCGGGCCTTGATCCGGAAGACATGGACGGCCTCGTCATTGATGACCGCAATGCGGAACGAGTGGGCAAATGGACACAGGGAACCGGGCTTAAAGGATACGTAGGTTATGGATATCTGTATTCCACAGATCCCAAAGCTGCCATTCGATATACCTTTGAGGCTCCTGCCGATGGCCTGCATGAGATCAGACTGGCATACCTGAATCACGAAAATCGGGGCAGTCAGGTTCCTGTCGATGTGATCACGGACGATCAAACAAAGACTCTGAAAATCAACATGCAGGAAAAGCCGCCGTTGAAGGACAACACAATTTCCCTTGGTAAGTACGAGCTTCTGAAAGGCCAGTTACTGAAGGTTGAGATTCGTGCAAAAGACGCCCGGGGAAATGCTCACGCCGACGCCGTGCAGATTCTGAAGGTCAAGAAGTAGCCCGGCACCACTCCGTCAACGACGACAGGTGCCCGATTCCGGAGAGTCAGGCTGCGGGGCTTCTTTAGCCGGCGTCTGTGATGCCGGACAGCACGCGATCGATGCGGGTTCAATGACCCCGGCTACAGTTTTCGGTCGAGCACAACAAACGCACTTGCCCCTTCAACCAAAACAGAATGCAGACTGACGAAGTCAGTGATTTTCTCCTGAGACCCCGTCGGTCACTTGACCATCCGGGAGGCATCCGAGAGTGTGTTAAATACAACAACCATCAGGACTGCTACTCGGAGCATAGAATGACAGACGAACAACCGAATCAGGGACAGAGCCGTCGCGGCTTTCTGGCCGTTACTGCTGCAGCCGCTGTTGCAGCCGGCAAGGCGATGTCACAGGACGAATACGGAGAGAATGCTCCCCCTGCTCGTTACCCGGATGAGCGAATCATCACGCACGACGACCGCTTCAATTCGTTGAAGCTGGGAAACACGGCCATTCGTCGGCTGTACCACAACAAAGACATGCAGTGGGCAGAAGGTCCGGCATGGAACGGTGTGGGCCGCTACCTCCTGTGGAGCGACATTCCCAACAATATTCAGAGACGCTGGCTGGAAGAAGACGGACACGTAACTGTGTTTCGACATCCATCCAACAACAGCAACGGTAATACGTTTGATTTTCAGGGCCGTCAGATCTCGTGCGAGCATCTCACACGCAGCCTCGTTCGTTACGAATACGACGGCACACGCACGGTCCTTGCCAACTCCTTTAACGGCAAGTCACTGAATGCTCCGAATGACGCGGTCGTCCATCCGCGGACTCACGACATCTGGTTCACTGATCCGGGCTACGGCGGGTTGATGGACTACGAGGGGACCAAGGCCAACACCGGATCTGTTCAACCCTACCAGAAAGAGGCCGTCTATCGCTTTGAAGTCAGCACAGGCAAGCTGTTTCAGGTAACAAAAGAAATCTACAAGCCCAACGGACTTTGCTTTTCACCGGACTACAAAAAACTGTACGTCGCAGACACCGGATCATCTCACTACCCGGAGGCAAAGAAGTACATCAAAGTCTTTGACGTAGTGAATGAGAAAGCTCTGGCAAACGGAAAAGTCTTCGCCAACATGGAACTGGAAGTGAATGGCGAAATCGTTGCTGGACAGGCCGATGGAATTCGCTGTGATGTGGAGGGCAACATCTGGTCGAGCGCCGGCTGGGTGGGCGCCGGCTACGACGGAGTCCACATCTTCGCTGGTGAGGATGGAACTCGCATCGGACAGATCCTGCTTCCGGAAATCTGCAGCAACGTGTGCTTCGGGGGTACCAAGCGAAATCGCCTGTTCATGACCGGCAGTCAGTCACTTTACGCCGTGTACACCAACACCAAAGGGGCTCACATCACTTAAACCCAAACTGTAGTTCGATATCAGTTCGTAAGTCTGCACCCCGGCATTTGCCGGGGTGCTTTTGTTTGGGGGTTGCCTCTGCAGCCACACGACCTGTGCGGGCTGGCAACCGGCAGCCGGAGCACACGCGTCACGCCAATCAACGCGGCCAGATGGACCGACAAGTCTGACCGTTTCCACAAAATGTCCACTCAACGGGTCGGCTTCCTGCAGGAGTCGCGTGTTTCTTCTAAGCTACGCTCGTTCACTGAAGAATCCTTCACTCAGGTCACACTATGCCCGTCACCATCACCGATTTTGTTACTCACGATCTGCGATTCCCAACATCTGCCGAGCTCGACGGTTCGGACGCCATGAATCCGGATCCGGACTACTCGGCTGCCGTTGTGGTCCTGAAGACTGATTCCACAGAACTATCGGGTCATGGAATGACCTTTACCATCGGTCGCGGTAACGAATTGTGCATTGCCGGAATTCGGAGCCTCGCAGAACTGCTGAAGGGAGTGACAGTCGAAAGTCTGATGGCGGAGCCAGTGACTCTGTACCGCAAGCTGACCGGCGACAGCCAGTTGCGTTGGGTGGGGCCGGAGAAAGGCGTCATTCATCTGGCAGCGGCAGCGGTGATTAACGCGGTCTGGGACCTGTGGGCCAAAGTGCACGGCAAGCCGGTCTGGAAACTCGTTTGTGACATGACGCCGGAACAGATCGTGAGCTGTGTGGACTTCCGCTACATGACCGATGCGGTCACCCCCACTCAGGCACTCGAGCTGATGTCAAAGATTGCAGACAGCCGAGCAGAACGCATCGAACAGCTTCACGATATTGGTTATCCAAGCTACACCACTTCTGCCGGCTGGCTGGGCTATTCCGATGAAGCTCTTCGAGAAAAGTGTCAGGACCTGAAACAGCGGGGCTGGTCGCACTTCAAGATTAAAGTGGGACGCGATATCGAAGACGACATTCGTCGCTGCCGGGTTCTTCGCCAGGAGATGGGCGACGAGGCCTATATGATGATGGATGCCAATCAGGTCTGGGATGTCCCACAGGCCATTGAATGGATCCAGCAACTGGCTGAGTTTCGTCCGTGGTTCGTTGAGGAACCGACGAGTCCGGACGATGCCCTGGGGCAGGCAGCAATCGCAAAGGCGGTTGCTCCCATTCGAATCGCGTCAGGTGAGGCGTGTCAGAACCGCATCCTGTTTAAGCAGTTCATGCAGTCCGGCGGAATGCAGGTGTGTCAGCTCGACAGCTGCCGACTGGGAGGAGTCAACGAAGTCCTTGCCGTGATGCTGCTGGCGGCCAGGTATGACATTCCTGTTTGCCCCCATGCAGGCGGAGTCGGCCTGTGCGAATATGTACAGCACCTGAGCGTGATCGATTACGTATGTGTGTCTGGTGAGCTGGAAAACCGGATTACGGAATACTCCGACCACCTGCATGAGCACATGGTGACGCCGCTCAGGATGAAGAATGGACGCTACATTCCACCTGCAGAATCCGGATACAGTGTGGAGTTCAACGAGGCAGCCATCAACAACTTCACGTTCAACGGATGACGGAGTTCCGGCACCGAGGCCGAATCTCCCGAAAAGTCAGCTTTTCGTCATTTGGGGCTGCTCAGCTTATTACCCCCGCGCCAAAATGAGGATTCTGCGAACAGAGCCTTAGACCTGTCCGACTCCGGTGAAACATACCCCAGGGCACTTGCTCAGTCGCAATAACCCGACCATTGGTATGAATCGGGCACCAGACGTCGAAACTCGGCAAATCGTTAAATCTTAAGCGGCCGCCCTTCGTTTCCCTGACATCGACAGTCTTGCTCTGGCTTTTTTTGATCGGTCGTTCCGGGTAGCTTACGCCCATGACTACCGGTTGAAGCAAAATGACGGAATCCGAGTACAACGAAGATGACCAGCGCATGATCCGCCTTCAGAAAGGCGATCAGAATGCGTTTGATGAAATTGTGGCCGAGTGGCAGTCACCACTTTACGGCTTCTTTTTTCGTAACACACGCGATGCGCAGCGTTCCGAGGACCTTGTCCAGGAGACAATGCTGCGACTGTTTCGTAAAGCATGGGACTACATTCCAACTGGTCGTTTTCGCGGGTGGTTGTTTCGCGTCGCTCGGAATCTGCTCATTGATAATGTTCGCCGTCAAAATACAGATGCACTGGTTCGTCGAGTTACTGTCGCGACGTCTTCGGATGGAGAGCTTACGGACCTGTTGAGTCTCCTCCCTGGGGGCGTCAAGTCTGCGGAGCTGCGAGTTGCGGAAGACGAGCTGGCTGACATCGTTCAGACCATGCTCGACGAGCTGCCGGAAGAGCAGCGGCAGACCTTTATCATGCATCACTATCATTCGCTTACACTTTCCGAAGTGGCGGATGCCATGAATACGACTCTGCCGACGGCCAAGAGTCGACTTCGGCTGGCAAAAGAGAAACTTCGGTATCAGTTGAGTTGTCGTGGATTCGGAGAGGAATCAGTTTCGCAAAAGGCGTGATCCGTGGGACTGGCAACGGCGTTGGCCAGCCAATCTGAACACGACACCTCGCTTCTCCTATAATCTTCTGATCTGTTCACAAACAGACTTCGTAACACCAGGCCTGAGAGACCTATGCCTCACTTCAGCAGACTTACAGACATCGTTACCTGCAGTTTGACCGAGATTCTGGAAGTGTCAGAAGATCCAGCGACAACTCTTCGTGAAGTCATTGTGGAAATGGAAGAAGGGCTGGCGAGTGCTCGTCGAGTCGCCTCAACCTCAGAGCAGAATCGAGATCGTCTGAAGTCAGAGATCGCAGACCACACCACACAGGTGCAGGACTGGCTGGACCGAGCGAAGTCTTCGCTTGAATCGGGCGACGAGGACGGCGCGCGTGAATCGCTGACACGAAAAGTGGAAGTCGAGGATCTGGTAGAGGGACTACGTCCGGAACTGGATGCCGCCGAAGCCAACTACCTGAACATGCTGCGAATTCAGAAGGCTCTGGAGGCACGCTACGCAGAAGCAACACGCCGAATGGTCAGATTGCAGGGTCCTGACGAATCCGCAGATGCAGAACCCGCCTCCCATGCCGTGATGCAGTCGCGGCAGGAAAAGACGTCTGAAGTTGAAGCTGAACTCGAAGCCCTTCGTCAGCAACTCGGCGGATAAGGACCCCCAATGGTTGCCTGCGATCAGGGATATCTCTGCGAAGTCTGTGGCGAAGAGGTCAAGAACATTGCCGAAAGCGAATTGTATCTCAGATTCGTAACCGGCCAGATCAGTTCTCAGGAACTCCTCGGAAGCCCGGAACGCCATCTGCAGTGCACTCCAGTGACCGCTCAGTTCATTGTGACCCCCGAATTCACACCAATTGATGCACCGGGCCCGTTCAATAAGCACGACCTCGACGATGAGTTCGTCCGTCAGCAGGAATCGCTGCTGACCCGAGGCTGGTTGCGGCTGCAGGAGCTTTCACAGCTCGAAGAAGCGATTCCCCTCGCAGATTATCCACTGGAAGAGTTTAGGTCGGCCTGATTGTTCGGGAATGCACCAGCCCCTGAGGGAACTCGTGCATTCCCTTTATTGTCTGGCAAAACGGGCGACTCCGTGCCAGAATGAGCTCACCCGTCCGAACAAAGTTGGATGATGGGAGTCCCGTCTGTTGACATCATTTAAGACCATTGTGGACGGAGGTCTGTTATGAGTCGAAAAATCATTCAATGCCCCGGCTGCAACTCAAAACTCCGATTCGAAATACGGGCAGACCGCACAGAATTGGAATGTCCCCGGTGCAGTGAGCTGATCCAGCTGGCTGAGGTCCCCGAGGAAGTGGAAATCCTTGAGGATGAGCCTGTTCCGTCTCGCCGTCGCCCAACGAGGAGTCGCGGGGACGATTCCGATTCGCCATTTGTCGATGAAGACACAGTGGCGGCCAAACGTGATTCGTTGATCTTTCTGGGTGCAGTGGGCATCGCCCTCCTTGTCGCCCTGATCGCGTTTCCGAGTGCGATCTATCTGCTGCTGGGGAACAATGACAAAGAACAGCAGCAGGTTGCACAGAATGATGGCGAGTCAGAGGTTCAGCCGGAATCAGAACGGGGAGGTGCTGGTGACACTCCACCTGCGGTCAACGATCAGGGCCAGGACCAGAATCCTCCTCCTGTATTGCCTCCGCCGCAGCAACAGAGTCCGCCCGTCATTCAACCTCAGGAACCGCAACAAAAGCCGGCGACTGTTGTCGAACAGGATCAACAGGCTCTTCCCGACGATCAGCCGCCGAAAGTAGTCCCCCAACCCGGTGAACCTGCGCCGGTTAAACCCGTTGATCCGCCGAACGTGGCAGAACTTCCCGAGAACGACGGTGGCCTGACTTACCGCTGGGAACCAGCCAAAGAGCACAATTACTCACTGCTGGTCTCGGCGGACTATGGAGATGGTGGTGAAGAAATTAGAGGCTCATGCACGTACACAGTGCTGAACGAGGAAAATATTGACGCCGAAGAACAGGAAGGCAGCGGAAGCGGATTCGTTGTGGGAGCCAATGGAATTTTGGCGACCTGTGCCCATGTGATTGAAGGTGCAAAACACATTGAAGTTACGATTGGGGAAAAGAAATACATTGCGAAGACTCTGATTGAAGACCGACGGCTGGACCTGGCATTGATTCAGATCAAAGCAAACAACCTTCCGATGATTGAATTCGGAGATTCGGACAAAGTCCGACTGGCCGAGAAACTGCAGGCGCTCGGTTACCCCATGTCGACTGTGCTTGGAGAGACGTTGAAGGTTGCCAGTGGTTCTGTCGCCGGATTTCCGAGTCATCCGCTGCATGGCAAACAGATCCAAACGGATGCGGCCATCAATTCGGGGAACAGCGGCGGTCCGCTGTTAAATGAATCGGGGCAGGTCGTCGGAATTGCGAGCAGCAAGATTGCTTCACGCGCGGCAAGCAATGTGGGTTTTGCTGTTCCTGCGAATGAGCTTCGAAAGCTCATGGAGCGAGCAAAGGTTGAGGTTCCGGAAGTGAAGGACCTGCCAAAGTTGTCCGCCCCTGACTCTGTCGCCGCCGCACAGGCCTCTGTCGCGTTTAT
>MDSW01046811.1_pt1 | contig 18485 bp, 12 predicted proteins | sample 811171 | NCBI WGS metagenome assembly MDSW01 (sample SAMN05326641, study PRJNA326480) | marine metagenome | isolation source: seawater | place: Atlantic Ocean: North West | collected 2012 | reverse complement strand
CTCCAAACTTCAGCAGCTTCTTCACCCCCTTTTGCGTCACCGCCAGCACGCGCGCCTTCGGCCAAGGCTTCCCCGCCGCCGGCGGCGGCAGCAGCTCCTCTTCCAGCTTAATCAGCGTGCTCTCCACCCCCTTCTTCTCAAACGTCTCATGCAGCGCCTCCACCGCAGCAGCGCTCAGGTCCCGCGGCTCCGCCTCTCCAATGATCTGATTGCCTACATGGTTCTCCCCGCGAAACCCAAAGGTGCACGTAAACGCCTCTTCGCTTTCGACCACGACGTCTTCCATGTCTCTTCCCTATTCTACTAATACTACTGGCAGCCGGGGCGCCAAGTGTTTGCAAATGTGTGGAATACCAACACGTCGACGGACCCGCGCGCGCGGAGCCACCCATGTGCAAATCATTCTTCGTTTATGCTGATCTTGATTCGATTGCAATCTCGCGCAAAGCGCCTGATACGGCGCCCGGCGTCGGCGGCGATCAGCGCCATCGTCTCCTCCTTGACCGACGGCTCCTCGAGCAGCTCCCAGAGGTTTCGCTCGCGCAATTCGCTGGTCAGTCGTTGCAGCACCGGCGCCGCGGGCCCCGACGCGCCGCCGGACATCTTGACGGCTTCCATGACGGCGACGTGCTTCACGCGCCCCACGAGGCGGGCGTGCGCGCTCTGCACCTGATTGACAAAATAGAGCAAGAACCCCGCCGCTTCCTTCGAGTGCAGCGGCGAAGACTCAAGCCTGTCCTCGAGGCTTTCAAATACGCGCTGAAAGTGCGCAACGAGCATATCTTCGAGCGTGTTGTCCTCGTCCGGAACATTGCCGTACGTTGGCCGACTCAACACTATCGCCCGATGATCGAAGAGCGGATGGTACGAGGTAACCTCGTGCGCGAACTTTACAAGAGTCTCAAAGTCCTCGTGTCGGTGGCGCGCCTCCTCCTTGGCCGCGTCGTTGGTGGAGGTTCTGGCGATGTTGTGCGCATTCTGCATCTCGAATAGCTTGCGCCCTGCGCGCGAGGCCACGCTCTCGGCGCGCCTCGCAAAGCCTTCGACTCGCCTTCCATCCCCCGGGTTTACGATTTGGGCGTCGGCTGGGAGGAAGGGAACCATCGCGTCCTCGGGCTCGTCGTAAAAGCGCCAGCGCCACGCAAAGGGGTGCGGCGATTCTGGCGTTTCAAAGACGTCTGCGGACTGGTGCGAGATTGTTGCTTCGATGCACTCGCGGTGGCAGAGGGCCAAGTCCATCATAATCTCGGTCGCCTCGATGATGCGCTTCCACGATGCGGTGACGATTCCGTGCGAAGAGAATGCGCCCCCGGGCGCGGTGGAGCGCGGACCAAAGGTTCGGTAGTAGGTGCGCCACGCGTCGGCGTAGCCTTCGGACTTCATCCCCCAGTCGAGGTAGCCGGCGCGCCTCGGCAGCGGCAGCTGTTCGAGTTCGCGCAGCGAGGATCGAGTCGTGAACATGCCGGCGTAGAGCTGCTCCAGCTTGAGCAGCGCCTCGCGCGCGGCGTAGTACGACCTCAAGAAGCCTCCGAGCTCCACCAGCTTCTGCGAAAGCGTGAGCCCCAGCTGTTCCGCAAACCACTCGCGCTGCTGGAGCACGAGCCTGCGCGCAGGGGCCTTGCGGCCGAGGAGCTTGGCCGCCCGTTCGGCGTTGCGAAAGCGCTGGATCGGATCGAGGAAGGCGTTCACGTGGACGACCCACGGGTGCTTGGACCCGGGCGAGTTGCGCACGTCGTCGGACGGGTCCCACGTGCACAGATCGTGGAGCAGCTTGCTGACGGCCGAGTCGTCGGACGAAACGTCAAAGACAGCCGGCGGCTTCGCGGCGTAGGTCGCGGCGTAGTCCTGCAGCAGCGCGTGGTGCATGCTGAAGCTCAGCGCCTTTGCGAGCGCCACGAGCGCCGCGCCGACGTGGCGGGCCTTCCAGATTACCTTGGGGTCCGTCAGCTCTGCTTGGGAGAGGTAGACGGCCTTGATGTAGACCAGTCCGTAGCACGCGTTCTCGAACATGTGGAGGCACGTGTCGAGGGAGTACTGAGTGACGTAGACGGCCTTGCCAAAGGCGGTGACCGGGTCGAGCACTCGTCGTCCCTTGGGATCGCGCCGGCTCCACGGCTCCACCGGCACGCTGCTCGGGGTTGTCACTTCGGTGCAGTTTGTGAACATCTCGCACAAGAAGCGCAGCGACTCCTCGACGCCCTGGTTCATGTGCGTGCGGCGCACCATCATCGTACGCCGCACGATGATGGTCTCAAACTCGTCAACGTCGGTCGCCTTTGGAACCTTCTGTGGAAAGCCCCGCGGCACGAGCTGACGGAAGAGCTCGTCGAGCGTGCCACTCGGGAAGGCATTCTGCAAGAGCCAGTCGTCGTCTTTGGCACACATGAGCTTCGCCGCCTCTGCGTACCACGCCTCCAGTAGCTCGCCCAATCGGCGACGCGTCTCGTAGTGCAGCTTGAGCGCGGGGTGCCACAGGCGCTCGATGTACTCTGGTTCGCTCGGCAGAGGCGGCCTGTACGGCTCAAAGACGATGCGCTCGATGGTCTTGCCGTGCTCGTTTACCGTGCGCGCGCGCTTGAAGCGCTTCTCGCCCGTGGTCTCGTCCTCTTCGATGACGGCCACCATGGCCGTGCCGCGAAAGTCGCCCTCGGCCGGGTAGAGCGGCGCTCGCGTGATCGGGTCGAACTCGCTGCCGCTTGCGAGGAGCGCTTCGTACGACGAGCGCCTCATCAGCGTGCCCAACGGCGAGACAATCGTCGGCGGGTCGTCCAGATCGTCTTTGAGTGTGGTGTTGAGCGGGGTCAGGGTGATGGGGTCGTTCTCTTCCATCAGCGCTTCCCAGCTGTACTCGGGGTTTGCGTCGTTGTTCGCGTCGAGGTCAACGAACCATGCGGCGCTAGTGGCAGCCGGCGCCCGGCGTTTGCCGATGCAGCAATCGACGCGCAGGGCGCTCAGCGGAGGCAGCATCGTTGTTGTCTAGTATTCGACGTGACGCTGCGTAATATCTAGAATACGCCGCCTAACGCATTGTCCTTTACACTCCTAAACCAGCGCGGAGGGCTAAAGTAGTTGATGGCTAGCGCCGGTGAGCCTTGCTCCTTGTTCCGCATGATACGCCCAAGCCGCGAGAGCGCATTCATCCAGCGCGACGCGCCTAGGCGCCACTCGGGCGTGGAAGGCACGGCCTTCTTCGAGCGCCGCCCGTGGCCCAGCTCGGCCAGGAACGAGGCCGCGTAGAGCATGGCCGCGTCGATGTTCAGGGTGCGAATCCAGTTTTCGCGCTCGCCGAGCACCGAAGCCGGGAATTGGCTCTCGTCCCAGTACTGCAGCTTGGGCTCGTCCTTATCGGCGCGCATGCGTCTCGAGATGACGGCATTGCGGTCGAGCGTCTCGCGGTACATGCGCGACACGTTCGCCGCGCGCCGGGACGCGGACGGCGCGGCCGAGAGCTCTTCAAACGTGGCGCACCGGATGCACCGATCGTACTCTTGCCATGTTTGCATCGCGCACACGCTGCTGCAAAAGCGCAGTTCCGAGAGGCGCGCGCGCCGCTCTTTGCTCGTGGCGCACATGCGAGCTGCCATCCAGTACTCGGTTAGCTTTTCGGCGTCGTCGTTTGCCTCGCGCGAGCATAGGCTTGTAAACGGAACGTTTGCCCAGCTCTCGGGCGGCTCGGGGTGCGCTGGTCTCGAGCACTTCTTGCGATTGCACGGTACGAGGATCGATCGCGACGGTGCGTTGTCGCCTACGATTTCCAGTGCATATTGCGCCGTCCATCTCAAAAATCCGGCAAAGATACGCACGCGCAAAGGCAGGTTTTCGGGCAAGCCTTCGACGGCCACGAGTCCGTTTGTGTAGCTTTTGAGATTGGCGCTCTGGGGCGCGTCTTCGCGTAGCTGCTCGTCATTTGCGACGCGTATCGCAAACGCCGTCCATACTACCACGCAAGAGTGCGGCCCGTCGGCCATCTGCTCGACGACCGCGCAATCCGGGTGTGGATCGTGTACCGATCGGGTGCCCGGTTGCCGTAGGTGGATGTCGTTGATGCAAGACGGCAAACCGTCCAGTATGTGCACGTCATGGTTTAGAAACGTGGCGCGCGGAACGCCCATTCGGAACTGCTCGAATGCGCAAATCCATGCCCACCGGAGTTCGTCGAGCTTTACCAAGTCGCGCGCTTCGCGACAAGTCGCCGGCAGTAGGAGAATAGCATGCGCGAGCGCGTCTCGGACGGATTCGTTTGAATTCGTTGTAGGCGGCTCGCAAATGCGAGCCTGGACGATGTCGAGCGAATTTGGCAGCAGCGGCGTAAACGGTAGGGCCATGCCAGCGACTGCCGTGGGTGTACTTGCACTATCCAAACAGACGGCTAGCGCGGCTGGAGCTCGTGCCGCTCCCCCTTTTAGACTAGGCTCGCAAGCTACAGCCGATGGCCTCCTCGGCCGCGCAAGCTGTGGACAAGGACGAGCAGGAACACGCGCATCACCATTGGTGCAACGACGATGTTGTGCTCAAGCCGCTCGAAGAAGTGTCATTCGTGACCGCCTCGGCTGCAGAGTGCGCATTCAAAAAAGAACAGGTGCTTTGGCCACACAATGTCAACGAGCCGCGGAGGGTAAAGAACAAGTTCGAAGGCGCAAAATGGAAGCGCGCGCCCAGCGGGTTGGCAAATATGGATATTCTTCAAGACGCACACGCTGAGCTCAACAGGCTGACCGTCATTCACGAAGGCGCGCACTTTCCGCGCCTCTGTGCCGCCGAGCGCGCCGAGCTCCACGCGGCTCGCATGGGCGCGCCGCCGCGGGGCTCGATGCCGCCCGCGCGTGCGCTTTCGATCACAATCCTAATGCCCAACGTGAGCAATCCGTCATCTGTTACCGATCTCTTGGACGCGGCGGCGTACCTCGCGGCGACGCCGGGAGGGGCGAAGAAGAGGAGCGCGTCGCACGACGCACGAATGTCCTTTCTGGCCGGCGGCAACGCCGGCAAGTATCTGAGCGGTATCAAAGCAACGCGGCAGCACCTCGGCAACCTAGAGGAAAACACGCACGCCGACGTTTACATCGCATGGGCTGTGCGTCCCGAGACCGCACTAGCAAACGATCGAGAGGCAAAGCCAATCGAGGCGCGCCTGTACGCCATCCCCTACAAGGCAACCGCTTTTGAGTACGCCGAGACGCTTCTCGGCATCATTCGGCTCGTGCTACGAGAGGCGCCAAATGCGCCAAGTTCGCGACTCCTCGAGAGCTACGGTGATATGAACTACGACAATAGCCACGACCTCAACCTTTCGCCAGGGGAGGACGTCGAATGCGCGTACGAACGGTCGGTCATCCGCACGGCCAACCGCTTCTTCGAGCTGCTGTACATCAACGAGAAGCCGTTGTGGGCGGAAAAGACGCAACAATTTATCGCCGACGGCTACAAGATGGACTTTACAAAGATGTGGGCGCGAATGGTCCCGCAACCAAAGGAGAAGCAAAAGGCCGAGCTTTGTTCGCGCAAGGTTTCGTTCGCTGCGCTGATTCACCACAAGGGCAACGAGGCGTACGAGGCGTACCCTGGCGAAAGGGCGTGCGACCTCATTGCATCGATGAAAAAGCAGCAGCAGAAGGAAGATGGAGAGATCTTCGGACTGATGCCGCCCAAAGGCGAGGACCACAACGTTGGCCTCCACGCGTTCTGGGTCGAGCGCGTCTCGGCCGATATTGGCGAGGAACTTTCCGACTACGGGTTGAAGTCGGCGCCGGGCCTTTGGTTTCGTTGGAACAACACTAAGGATACCATCGTCGACAGGCTGGTGTTTCGGATCGTTCCGTTCGACGATCGCCTATTTACGAAATACATGCTGTTCCCTGTCACGCACCGCAACGTACGGGGAATGCACGAAGCGCACCGCAACGCCATCTTCGAGGCGTTTGAAAACGCCCTTTACGGGTACTTGGACTACTTTCAAGAAGTCGAGAACCCCAACAGTCGCAAGCGCAAATACCTCGAGTCGTCGGACATGCCGTGCACGCCTGGGCGCTTCGAGTTTGTCGGAAAGCGACAACGCGTCGACTGGGAAAAGGAGCATGAGACGGCCCGGCTCATGGCGGTACCGTTTAGAAACCCGGGCCAACGGCTCGGGGATGTATTCTCGCAGCTCAAAAACGCCGGCGCCGATGCGTTGTGCAGCATGATTGCGGCGATGGCCGCAGGTACGGACCACGAGGCGACGCTCCTGGAAGGCGTTCGGTGCGCCACGCACTGGATGACCAGCGGCCCGACGGCCAAGCGCATGCTTGATCAAATAAACAACGGAGAGGCTCCGAAGGAGCCCGCCGCCGCCGCTCCGGCACCCGAGACGCCTTCGGAACCGCCGCCGGCGCCAACGCCGGCGCCCAAGCCGCCCAAGCCGCCCAAGCCGCCGCCGGCGCCGCCAGGACCGTTGCCAACGCCCGCGGAGATCTACGAGTTCTCGTCGCCGGCGCTCGACCGCCTGATGCGCGACTCGATGCGCATCGACGATTCCCTCCGCGAGGAGGCACTGTTCGAAGTGAGCTTTCCGGATCGCAAGCGTAAGACGATTACTTCGGAAAAAGAGGATCCCACGGAAGCTGCGGCGGAGATTGCTGTCCGCGAAGCCGAATATGACGCGGAGAGGCGCGATATGCTCGCCGAGGCGAAGCAAGCACTGGTCCCGGTGGAAGCGTTGTTGAAGAACGCCTTCGACGTTCAAGGCGACTTTTTGACGGACGAGATGATGTCGGAGCTGCACCAGCTTGGCAACTCGACGACAAAGATGGTGCACCTGCTGCGCGCCATCCGCGGTAAGACGGACATTGTTCGAAACTGCTCGCTGATCGTCTGCAGGCCCGTATCGCAACGACCAAAAGTCGCGACTTCGTTTTACAACATCCCGCGAACCGGCGCAATCAAGGCCGAGCGGATCGACCAGGTTCTCAATCGCTGTCACGAATCGAAGTCTACGCCCGGACTTCGGATCCTACTGTGGAGGCAAGAGCCGGAGCGCATGCTCTTCCACCTGCCGCGGAAGTCGCCGGTGGAAGACCGCTAGATTTAGACTGTGTGTGTGCTCTATGATCAGAGCCGTTTAAAATGGTCGAGGTGCTGACCGATTGCTCGGCCGGCTCAGACTACGGTGGCGCGGCCATTGTCGCGATTGTGTTCCTAAGCGTCTTCGTTGTATTGATCGTCGGCGACGGTGCCTTGAGCGGGTTTGCAATTTGGAAGGCAATCCAGCGGGGCGAGCAAATGCCGGACAGCGAGCGCGTAAGACGCGCAAAGAATGTGTTACTGAGGCTATGCGTCACATCCCAGTGTCCCGGTCTAGAGTCGATGCCCTTAAAGTCGGAAGTGTTCATGCGGAGACTTTAGTTGTCAGAAAAAGCTTGTATTCACTCAACTCGCACTCTACGCACATCCGCACATCCACACATCCACACACTCTACTTTCCAAGCCGCGAGGCGATCATCGCCTTTTGCCCCTCGGCATCGAGCGTCAGGTACGTCTTGTACGCTTCGATTGGCTCCTTGTTCTTCGCGTTGGCGATGTCGTGCCACTTCTTCTTGCCCTCCTCGTCGAGCTCTTTCCACATCGTCGAGACGACGTTGAGGCCGTAGATCTCGCCAGCCACCTTGTTTCCCCCCGGCGTGATCTTCCCATTGGTCCAATTGTACTTTGCCGCTGTCGCCTTCTTGAAGGCCTCGTCCATGGTAAACTTGCCCAAAACGCTCTCCTGGTATTCAAAGTAGCCGGTCGTCGTCTTGAACGACTCCGGAAGCTTCTTGCGCCCAGGCTTCTTCTTTGCAGGCTCCTCGAGCACCGCCGCGAGCGGAGCGGGCGCCTTATTGAGGAAGTCTTTCGAGATACCGAAAGCCTCCAAGTCGTCGGGCGTATTCGCATCGTCGCGCGGACGCTTCTTGGGCGGAGGCGTATCGTCGTCAGAGTCGACGTCTTCTTCCAACATGCGCATGCGCTCGCGAGCGGCTTGGCGAGCTCGCTCCACTGCCGCGGGACCACCGCGGCGAAGGAGCTGCGCGCCGTACGCCTGAACGAGAAGGCGCGTGGTCTCCAGCTTTTCCTTGAGCTTCTCCGCATCGTTCTGGTACGCCAAGGCGATGCCCTTGGCGCACAGCGCGTCGGAGCTCTTGGAAAAGTCGACCATGTTGCTCGCCGGCGGCTTGCGGACCACAAGAGTCGTGGACTTGGGAGCCGTGGACTTGAGAGCAGACTTCTTAGGCGGCGCCTTGGCAGGCTCCGTATTCAGGATCTCGTACGCCTCCGCCGCCTTTTCCTTTGCAGACTTCTGCGCCGCCTTTGCCATCTCCTGATCGTCAGCGACGGATTCCTCCGTCGCCATCCGCTCCGGCGCCTCGCCTTCAGTCTCGTCGTCCGAGGCCGCCTCGTCGTCCGACTGCGCGCCTTCCGCGACCACCTCTTCTTCCATCTGTTCATCCAGACCCTCGTCTTCGTCTTCCAATGCTTTTTTCCTTGAAGGAGACTCGGGCTGGTAGTCGGCGCTGTTGTCGGTCTTGGGGTTGTCATCGCCCTTCGCGACGTGTTCCACCCACTCGTTCGGGTCGATGCCGGCGTCGCTGCCGGCGTCGCTGCCGGCGTCGCTGCCGGCGTCGCTGCTGGCGTCGCTGCCGGCGTCGCTGCCGGCGTCGCCGCTTCCGCCGTCGGGAACCCCGAGCAGCAGCTCGAGCGAGCTCTTGGCGGGCGCTGGCTTTTTCGAAGTCATCTTGGAGCGAGCCATTGTTCGTATCTATTCTACTATTACAATCAAGAGCCAGCCGGGGCTGCGGAGTCAAACACTCCGCCCGAAGCGCGGGCGTCGCCCCCGCGCGCGCGGAGCCACCCATGTGCAAATTCTTGCGCTGCACGATCCAGAGCGGATTTTGAATTTGCACATGGGTGGTTGCGCGAGGCCGGGCTCTCACCCCCTCTCAACCGATTCGAATACGTCAAGCACTGTTTCAACGTTTCCAATGGTATTTATGGAATGGAAGAGATCCCTCGGGGAGTTTATCCGATATACGATGAACTCCGCCGGGTCGTTGCTCTCATGGATTCCGGAATATACGTCGGAAACCACTGGAACGAATACGCCAGGCGGCTTTGCAGAGCCCAACTCGCCGAGTGTGAAGCGCTGGAGCGACGACTCCAGCGGCCGCCCGAGCCGCAGCCCACGCCCCAAGAGGAGCGCGTCGCCTCGTGCAGCCTCGGCTGCGTTCTCCAATAGCTCGGCTGCCGCTTGTCGCCCGGAAATTGCAAAGATGATCCGGCTCGCCGGCGGCTTGGTCGTGGTGCTGCTCCTCAACATCGTCTTGTGGGCGATTGCAATCATTGCGCTCTGCGCCTTCGTGTGCTACGCGCTGTTTTCGGCCGTCGTTGGGGCGCGGCCCTGGCGGCTGCTGCGCCTCGCGTACTCGCCCCTCGCCGGAGCCGTCGACGATACGCTGGCGGAGCGCCAGCAGGATGCGCTCGAAGACCTTGCTGCGCACACTGGAAAGACACCCGTGAAGCTGTGGCTCAACACGAGCACGCCCGCCCAGCCGGAGCGCCGCACCCACGCCGTCTGGCTCCACCCGCGCCGTCCTCGCGCCGAAAACGATCCGAACAAGCCAAAGCACGAGCACCACATTCGAGCCGCCATCCTCGTCGGCGGCAACTGTCAGACGTGGGCCGACATGATCGATGAGGCCAAGTTTCTGCTAGACCAAGGGCTCTACGTCCTTTCGTTGACCCTTTCGGGCTACCCCGATCCGGACGAATCGTACGGCGGTTTGAAGGGACGCTTGGACTGGACGCCGACCGAGGTCAGCATGCTCGACGACGGCGTCGCCGCGCTTCGGTGGTTGACAGGCACGCTCATCTCCGCGTCCACGAGCAAAGAGCGCGATGCGCCGGTGAACGACCGTGTCTACTGCGACGCGCCCGGGAGGCTGCACGGGAGTCGATACGGCATTGCGCACCACGAGGTCCTGGTGGAAGGCCACTCGCTCGGCAGCTGCTTGGCGCACCTCGTCGCCGCCTACGAGCCGAGCGTGGCGATCACCGTGATGCAGCCGCTCTCGTCCATCATGCAGGTCTCGGTGTATGCGTCGATCAACAAAGTCGTCGACATCGCCCACATGATTGCGCCCCTTTCAAAGGGCCGTGCTCTCTACGTCAATCTCTTCGGAATACCAATGTGGGGGTTGTCCCTTGTCTACTCGTGTCTGGCGTACAATGGCGGTGGGCTCGAAAAGTACGACCGCGTCAACCGCGTTTCGGGCTTTCAAAAGCTTCCTGACGAAAGCGTCGATTGTCGGATGCGCGACATGGCCGGGTTTAACGCGCCAACCGCGATCGGCATCCACGAAGGGCACTACTGCGTCATCGAAGCGGCGCTCGACGACCTGATGGCCGTGCAGGTTGACGAGGACAAGACTAAACCGTTCCACGGCAACATGGCGCTGGCGCTCGAGGAGAGCGCCAAGGCGTGCACCAAGGCCAAGCACCTGCGCCGCCGAGTGAAGCGCATCCGCTCTCGCCGCGCCGACCACGGCACGCCGTACTATCACTACGCCGACGCGCGCGAGGGGTACAAGGAGTGGCTCGCGAGCATCTGAGTGTTGCGAGCGTAGAGAGAGAGGGGGGTGCAGGTAGTAAAGATTAGAGTGGCCGTAAGGTGGGTTTGAATGAATAAAAGAATGTCCGTCGTAGACGCCGCATTTGCCACATTCTACGCCCGGCGCGCCGAGGCGCAGCCCACCGAGGACTGCGCCGACTCGTCGGACTTCTCCGACGAGGATTTTGACGAGTCGCAGTACGTGGAGCTCGATGCTGCCTTTGCCGACTTCGAGCTGGGCGAAGGGACCTCCGTCGTAGTCAACCCCGACGGTACTGAAGTTGGGAGCGCCAAAGCTAGTGCGCGCACCAAGAAGGGGAGAAAGGAGCAGCGAGACGAATATGCGTCGAAGAAGCAAAACGAGCAATTCAAGCTCGAAAAGGAGCGCGCGAATGCCGAGAAGCGACGATCGTACTGGAATCGGCTCTGGTATACGAGCCCGGCGTTTCCGCTCTCAGACCAAGCCGGGAACCGCGTTGCGACCGCGCCGTGGCCCATCAAGTTCAAAGGCAACTGGCTTTGGGAGTACAAAACGTGGGACATACGCTACACAAAGCAGGAGTTCGCGGGGTGCAAAATGAATCCCGAGAGCGCGGAAGGCGACATCGACCCCAGCGAGTGGCACCGCATAGAACGTTGCCGGAACATGGTCATCATCGACACCCCAGAAGCGCCGTCGTTTGCGTTGTTTGGAAGCTACACGGCCTCGGTTGGAATCATGACCGCGACGCTGCTCGCCTCCGTGACGGTCGCTGGCCTTGCGGGCATCGTTGCGACCATCCTGGCCGACCTAGGATTGGTGGGCACGGCCTTTGCTGCGCAGGCGGCCGGGAACACGGCCGCGCTGTACACGGCACTCGTCGGTTCTTCCGCGGCAATGGCAAAGTGGTCGCACGACTACGCCACCGGCTACCGCAAGAATTGCGCGTCGTTCGCAATGACGCTTCTAAAAGGGTACATAGGCTGTTACAGCTATATGGACGTATGGAAGTCGATCGCAATGCCCGTGGAGTGCCGACCGAAAAAGACGATGCTACAAAAAGGAATCGTCAAGCCGTGCGAAGGCGTGGAGAGAGAATACGGCGTTTACAGAACCAATCGTGGAGTTGGCGCCCCCATGGTTGGAGAAAAAGGAGTCAACAACTTGGTGGTATTTCGGTACGAGCGCGACCCGCGCTCTGAGGAAATCGTCAAGACGCTCGTCGGAAAGAACGGCGCACCGTACGTCACAAACGATCCCGAGCAGGTAGAGTACGGCCAAAACTACCGCGAGTGGGCCGAGGAGCGGAGGGTGAAGTGGGATCCGGCGTGGAACGATGCAAAGGGGCAGCCAAATTGGGAGGTGCTCGATAAACTTCCCAAAGAAAGGGGGATTCGCATCCCGGGATGCCCAACCGCTCCCAATCACATTCACGGATTTGAGGGCTTGGCGCTGCTGCTCGGGAACAAGGGCATCCCGTTCGAGATGTACTCGCTCATGCACCGGATGAAAGACCGGTACACTCTAAAGTCGTCGCTGTGGAGGGCGGGCCTAAACCCGGCGAAACTAACAGGCGCCTTCAACAGCTGGATTCAGCGGCGGATGGGACACGCGATGGTCGGATTTGCTTTTTGTCACAAGATCGAGCACAAAACGGAAGAGTACAAGGACGAGGATGGCACGAAACGGACGAGGACCACGCGCATTCGCTTTGTGCCGTGCGAGCGCTACGGCGTCGTCGTCGGCGGCAATCCGGAAGGGCCGGCACCGGTCATCTTCAACACGGAGGATGAGGAGAAGCTGCGAGCCGCGCTGCGTGGCGAGTTTCCGCACTGGCTCAACGATCAAGACGAAAAAGAATACAATCAATACATCGAACAGCTGATTGAGCAGGCAAAACCCACGCACGCCGGCGGGTGGCGGCTGAAGGACATCCTCAACCGCATCGCGCAGCGCACCGCGGCCAACAAGAACGAAGCCGCCTTCTACAATCGCTTGGGCGTGCGTATCAACGATCAGCTCCACGCCGAGTTCATGCCGCTCGAGACGATCATTCCTCTGGCGCAGACGTTCTATCACCCGGACTATCCTGACACGCACGCGCTGCGGGAAGGCGTGCACGCCGTGATCAGCGCGTGCGCGCGCACCCCCGAGATTCCGGTTGACATCAAGGCGACTCAAACGCACGAGTGGTACGCAGAGCACGCCGCGGACTATCCGACCGTCGCAGCCGCTCAAGCCGAAATCGAGAAGAGGCGCACGCTCGAAGAGGTCGCTGCCGCCGAGGTGCAACGCGCCGCGGTTCATCACAACCTCTCACCCGACCAGCTCTTCGACATCAGCGATTACCTGAAGCTCACGTGGGCGGAATACAAACAGAAGAACGAGGAAACACGCAAACAACCGCTCTGGTGGTACGACGCCTCTAGAAAGAAGAACAAGAAGCCAGCTGGCGCGCTGATACAAAACTTTCTGAGGAATACCTACCTTCCAAGGCCCCTCTTCGGGCCGCCCGATCCGGTGCCAAAGCCGGCAGATCCGGGGAGGTTCCTACGCGGAGACGTTGATGCGCAAAACGAGTATAACGCGGCGGTGGAAAAATACCAGCAGTACCTCGAAGACTTGAAGAAGATCCAGAACATGACCGAGGCGCGGATCCGCGACCTCAGGGAAGAGTTTTACCAGCAGCAGTGGGAGCTGTTGCGGCGGGATCTCTGAGCTGCGGCTGGGACTAGCGTACTGTTAGTGCAGAAACCGTTAGCAATGCCCGCAAGGCAGATTCTCAATCCGAGTAGCCGTCCCGTCGTGCGCGACGACAAGGAGACGCTGTGGCAGCTCGCCCAAATCGTCACGTCGAAAGACGTCACCCTAAACGACCAACTGGAGATTGCGCCGCCCTCGCGCGAGGCGCACTCGCCCGTGCAGTCGCGCCGCGGCATCGAACGCGAGGAGCTCTCGCGCACGTGGCGCTGGCCGCGCCCGCCCGAGCCGCCGTCGTTGCCGTCGAGCACGCGCATGCTGCCGTACGAGACGCAAAGGTGGTCAACGGTGCAGCCGTACTTTCCACCGCCGCCCTCGCCGCCCTCGCCGCCCGCGCCGCCGCCGCGGCGCGTGCTCGCGCCCATCGACCCGAACATCGCCACGCTCACCAAAGAAGTCTACAACTTGGAAAAGGAGAACGCGGCGCTTAAGAAGTACGTGGTGCGTCAGAAGAAGGCGCTCGTCGTCGTCGCGCGGCTCCACGAGCCGCCGCTATAGTTCTGTTTGTAGCGCGAGTTGCGTTGTGTTTAAAAGCAGCTCTAATGCAAACGCGCGCCGGCTTCAGCTACGGTCCCTCGCGGCGCAGCAGCCGCGCGACGGGATCGCCGCTCAAGCCGTCGTACGTGCCGTCCGCGTCGGGGCTGTTCATCGACCGCTTCGCCGAGGGCAAACCGATTCGACTCGCCTTCTTGGTCTTGCACGTCCTGGGATTCCTGGCGCACGCCTCCGGCGTACTCGTCGTGCTCTTCTGCACCGAGCTCGACGCCGAGTTCCACCTCTGGCGACTGCAGCCCGAGTACACCACGACCTTCAAGCGCAACTACATCGCCATGAAGGCCGAGCCAGATGCGACGCTCAAGCCCGCGTGGATTGCGTTTGTGTGGTTCTTCTGCTCCGCCCTCTTCCACGCCGTCGTGTTGACGTCGTGGGCCTGCAAATCCGTCCATTGGTACTTTGACGGCCTGGCCGACAACGTCGGCTGGTGGCGGTGCGCACTCGCAATTCGAACCTAATTGTTATGACACATGAGAGACATCTGGCGTGCGCAGGTGGCTCGAATACTCGGCGTCGGCCTCGATCATGCTCTTGGGCGCCTCGTCCATGCTCGGCACGCGCGAGACGCGCGTCGTCGTCGCGTCGACGGTGAGCATGGGCGTGACGATGTTCTTCGGCTACCTCACCGAGAAGAACGCGACGCGCCACATCGACCACGGCAAAGGACTGCCGCTGAAGTGGGACTCGCCATTCTTCAAGGGCGACTGGAACGTCTTCGACCGCTTCCTCCCGCACCTGCTCGGCTACGTCCCCTTTGCGCTCTCGTGGTGGCTGGCGCTGGACTCGTACTACCTCGCGACCGACGCCTACACCAGCAGCGGCGCCATCGTGCCGGACGCGGGCGAGGCGCTCTGGGCCGGCTTTGGCCTCTTCATGCTCTTTGGCTCCGTGCAGTTTTTGCTCCTGGCCTTTGAGCAGGGCCCGCACTACTACTGGTGCGGCGAGATGGCCTACGTGATCCTGAGCGTCGCGGCCAAGTTCACGATGGCGATGCTCCTCGTCTTCCGGGGGCTGACGCCCGAGCGCGTCGCGCAGACGGCGTCGGTGGCCGTGCAGGCGGCGTGAGCGCCGTAGGGTTCCGTGTTAACCGGCTATTTTTTTGCACATGGGTGGGCTCGCGCGCCCGGGTCCGGATTGCGGCGCTGGCGCGCGCGTATTGCCGGCGCGCGACGGCCGCGCTGCGGCTAGCACTTGTGAATAAGCAATGCCAAAGCAGGAGACCGAAGCGCAGCGCGCCGAGCGCCTCGCCAAGGCCAAGCGGAAGCGCGACGAGAAGCGCGCCGAAATGGAGGCCAAGCAGCCGCCGCCGCGCGATCGCAGCGCCCACTTTGAGCTGCACCGCTGGACCTGCACGTGCCCGCACTTTGAACACCGCGCGTCCAAGATCGAGCTCGTCTCGCCGCGCGAGACGCGCGAGGCGCGGGTGTGCAAGCACATCCACGGCGTGCAAGACAACCTCGACAAGATCCCAAAGGAGCGGCGGCGCAACGAGTACGTTCCGCAGTACCAGTGCGAAGTGATCAAGAGGCAGACGGACGTCACGTGGGAGATTGCGCCCGCGGACGGGGAGAAGCGCAAGCTCCCGGGCCACGACTACGTGATCAAGCGCATCAACCTCAAGCCGCTCGACGGACAGCTCGTCGACGCCACCGACTACTACACGGCCAAGGGCTACTTCCACTTTGAAGGCATGTGGATGACGCCGGCCGCGTTTGAGATGATGATGGGTCCGCCTTAGAGTGAGCGTGTGTGCGTGGTTACGTGTTAGAGTGTTTTCAGAAGTAACACGACTAATTCTGCTGATTCGCGTGGTCCATCGCGCGCTGGCGCCTCACCCCTCGCTGCTGCATCCGCGCGCTCAACTTGAACATGCGCCGGTTGTGCGCCTTGTCGCGATCCCTGCTCTTTGCTAGCCGCTTCGTAGACTCGGCGTGTTCGCGGGCGATGAGCAGGAACGGGTCCGACTCGCCCATTATCGTGGGCCCAGGTTGCGGACGCCCGTAGGCGTCGAGGCACGCGACGTGGAGCGTGATGCGCGCTCTGAGGCGCCGGTTGCCCCAATGCTTGGACGGCCGCGAAAACACGGCAAACTTGAGTTCCGTTATTGCGTGCGTTTTCGGCATCGCTTTCGTGCCGTCGATTTGCATATTGTCAGATGCGCCGAAGCAAACCTCCGAAGCGCCCCCGAAGCCGACAATGGGCGTGCGTTCGTCATTGTCTTCCACCAGCTCAATGCTGAACCGCGTGGCATCCGCGTTACAGTGATTTATCGCGATTCTGTCGCTTGGCGTGGAAAATACGTGCGTGGACACGTGGCTCGTCGAAAGCGCCGGCTTCATCGTTTGGCGCTGATAGTACAGCGCAGGATACGCCGCGATCATTTTCCCGTGCACGGCCTCCAGCATTCCGGTTTCGGCGCACTTTGAGTGGCACTCGATGACGCCAAAGTCAAAGTCGTCTTCGGTGTCTGGGCATCCGAGGGCGAGGCGCGGGAACACGCCGTTTGCCGAGCACCAATTGCGAAGCGTGCGGCACGTTGATTTCAGTCGCATGGCCTCCGGCAGCGGGATATAAGGAAGCAACACCTCCGCCATCTCCGAGGCGTTTGTGCCGGCCACGCGGCTCTCCAGAATCGAGGGCACGTCGAGGCGCCTTCGGCGTCCGAGTTCGTCGTTGATCAGATCGCGCAAAGGCTTCAAGCAGCGGAAGATCGCTTCGCTGCGCAGCGCGCGTTGAATCATGGCCTCGAACATGGAGGTTGTAACTCTCGAGTCGCGGTTGCGGCGTATGGCTGCGACGTTGCAAACCATGCGCGTCTCGAGTTCGACTTCGATTTCCACCGGCGTCTTGCCCGAAAAGTCGGGCTTCTTATCGAGCTTGCAAAAGGGTGGGTGCAAATCTTCCGCAAGGTCGCTGTAGTGGACATTCTTGAATGTCTTTGGGGGAATGCCGTCGCCGTTGTCAAGGCAAACCGTCGGAGCGGCTCGGTCTCTCGGAAGCGTCTTCTTCCAATAGTTGGGACTAATCACGCATCCCGTAGGCCAGGGGTCGTTCTGACGCGTCACAAACGCGGTCTTCATGCGTCGATAGGACGCAATCGACGCGTCCGAGACGTTCCACTCCGACGCGGTGCGCTCGAAAAGAATGTCCGCCGTATTCAGCACTTTGGAAATGCTGAGCGTGTCGCTCTTCTTAGGGTCGTCGTTATTACAAAGCTCCGGGTCTGGGCAGAAGACGTCGTCTTGATTGATCGGACCGAAAAACTCCGACTCGTAGTACCTGGCATTGATCTTGAGCACCTGATCTACAGTGAGTTCGGCCGTCGGCGGCGCTGCCGCGGGGCCCAAAACCTGAGGGGTCCACGTCCAATTGCGCCGAAGGCCCGTCGACTCCTGACTCGCCAAACGCAACCCTTCGACGACGTATTCCTCTATTTTCAGAATCCGCTCCGCAAACGGGAGCTTTTCCAACTCGTCCGAGTGCGATTGGGCGAGCCGTTTCCTCTCGCGCGATTCGCCAGGCATCGGCTCCTTTTTATTCTACAACACGCACAAGCGGGAGCCGGAGGCTCGTTGCACTATAATGCGTTTCAAACACTAGGGCGGCACATACCACGAACTCGGATCTCCGCCCGCTGGCGCCGGTTCGGAGGCGGAGTTTGCGGCAAAGATGCACACCCAGCCCATGTCGGCCTGGTCCACAAACTTTAGCTCAAAGCCGCCGCAGGCCGCTGGTGTGCTAGCCTGCGCGTCTTGGAAGAGTCCGTACATTTGAGTCTCGTAAGCTTCGCCTTTGCAAATCGAACAGCACCTCGTCGGCGTCGGTGGCGCGTCCCTTCCCAAGGCGTGGGAATCCGCCGCCGAAGTACCGCTGGCGAGTACCCAGAAACCGATGGCGGCTCCACCCATGGCGGGAGAAACGAGGACGGCCGTATTTCCTGTCTGGTCTCTTCGAAAATCGTCTATAATACCGTAGTCCGTGCACGAAGTCGGCACGTCGGGCGGCGAGTGAGGCGGCGGCACCGACGGCGGCGGCGAGGGAGACGCCGGCGGCGGCGGCGAGTCAGGGGGCGGCGGCGAGGTGGGCGGCGGCGGCACTGCCGGCGGCTCGGGCGGCGGCGCCGGCGAGGGCGGCGGAAAGGGCGGTGGCGGAGGAAAGGGCGGCGGCGCTGGCGGAGGACACGGCGACGGCACCGAGGGCGGAAACTGCGGCGGGATGGGCGGTACGGGCGGAGGCGAGGGTGGCGACGGATGCGAAGGCGGGGGTGGAAGCGACGGCGGCGAGGGCGGCGGAAACGGCGGTGGGCTCGGTGGCGGAGGGTTGGGCGGCGCGCCGGGCGGCTTGGGCGGCGGATTGGGCGGCGGCGAGGCCGGTGGCGACATGGGCGGGCTCGGCGGCGACCGAGGCGGCGCTGGCGGAGGCGGCGATGGGTTGGGAGGGTGCGGCGAGGGCGGCGGCGAGGGCGGCGGTGGCGGCGAAGGCGGCGGCGGTGGGTGCGTCGGCGGGCTTGGAGGCGGCGACGGCGGCGGCGGGAAGGGCGGAGGCGACGGCGGCTCGCCGGGCGGCGCGGG
>MDSW01126726.1_pt1 | contig 18492 bp, 15 predicted proteins | sample 811171 | NCBI WGS metagenome assembly MDSW01 (sample SAMN05326641, study PRJNA326480) | marine metagenome | isolation source: seawater | place: Atlantic Ocean: North West | collected 2012 | reverse complement strand
GGAAAATGGCAGCTTTGTCTGGGTGGCAGATCAGTCAGATGGAGTGGCACGCCTGACTCAGGTGGAAGTAAGTGAGCGTACCAGCAATGGGCTGGTACGGGTGACGAAGGGGCTCTCAATCACCAGCAGAGTGATCACCAGTAGCCTTGAAGGCATTCAGGATGGTGATCGAATCCGCGTCACGGGCGAAGATCAGTCCATTGAAGGAAGTCAGATACAGGAAACCAACTAATGGCTCTGGTCGAAGTTCGCAGTGTTACGAAGCGATTTCACAAGGGAGACGAAACCATCACTCCTCTGGATGGTGTTTCACTGGACATTGATGAAGGTGAGTTCATTTCGCTGATGGGCGCCAGCGGAACAGGTAAATCCACGCTGCTGAACCTGATTGCCAGCATTGATCAACCGGACAATGGCACGATTACGATCGATGGAACTCAAATCACAGGTCTGTCGCGAACGAGGCTGGCTGCGTGGCGTGCGGGTGGAATTGGGTACATTTTTCAGACACATAACCTCGTGCCTGTTTTGACGGCATGGGAGAACGTAGAGCTTCCACTGCTCCTTCTTCCGATGTCCGCCGCTGAACGCCGCACTCGAATTGATATTGCTTTGCGTGCAGTTGATCTCAGCGATCGTGCCAACCACTATCCGCGCCAGATGTCGGGAGGGCAGGAGCAACGGGTTGGGATTGCAAGAGCTATTGTCGCCCACCCGCGCGTCGTCGTCGCGGACGAACCGACAGGCGACCTTGATCCTCAAACGTCGACTCAGATTCTGCATCTGTTGCAGCGGATCAACAGAGAATTGAACGTCACCATGCTGATGGTCACTCACGATCCGGAAGCCGCGGCCATCGCAGATCGTCAGTTTCGGCTGGACCATGGAAAGCTGGTCCAGGTCTCTGTGCCCGAGCCAGCCGGGACGGGGAGCGGAGAGATCTAATGCTGCGATTCGTGCCATATATTCTGAAGACACTCTGGCGTCATCGGTCGCGCACAGCTCTGACAGTGAGCGGCTCAGCCGTAGCGCTGTTCGTATTCTGCTTCGTCGCTGCGATTCAACAGGGAATGGATGATCTGCAGGAACGGCAGTCAGCAAAAGGAACGCTCATCGCCTTCCAGGCGAACAAATTCTGCCCGGCCACCAGTCATCTGCCGCAGGACTACGACAGCCAGATCGCTCGGCTGAACGGAGTGAAAGACGTAGTTCCCGTTCAGGTCTTCACCAACAACTGCCGCGCTAGCCTGGATGTCATCGTATTCTACGGCGTTCCGGCGGACCGGATTCAGTCCGCTCGCGACTTCCAGCTCGTTACGGGTAGCTGGTCTGAATTTGAATCTCATCAGGACTCCGCCGTCGTCGGACGTTCGGTTGCGACGCGGCGTGGCATCAAGGTTGGAGACAAGTTTTCCATTGGTGATATTAGTGTGAACATCGCCGGCATTTTCCGCAGTTCCGATCCGGGCGAGGAAAACTACATCTACTCTCATCTGGACTTTCTTCAGCGGACTCGTGGAGCCAACCTGGTGGGCACTGTGACTCAGCTGGAAGTTCTGCTGGAACCTGGCGCTGATTCAGACGCGCTTTGCCGCGAGATCGACGACACCTTTCGCGGAGGGCCGGTCGAAACAGACACCCGTGCCAAAGGTGCGTTTCAGGCGAAGAGTCTGGGCGATCTTGTGCAACTGATCAACATGGCCAGATACCTTGGCTACGCGTGCGTCGGACTGGTGCTGGCGCTGGTGGCCACCACCACGATTATGTCGGTGGAAGATCGAATTCGGGAACACGCCGTCCTGCAGACTCTGGGTTTCAGTGGACCGCGTGTGTTCGGAATTGTGATGACCGAATGCATGATTCTCAGCTTTGCCGGTGGATGCCTCGGTGTCGGCACGGCGTTGCTGGTTCTTAAGGTAAGCAGTCTGTCTGTTGCGGCCGAAGCGGTTGCCGTGGCTTTCTCACCATCGCTGGGCGTCGCACTGTCCGGACTCACGGTTTCAGTATTTGCAGGAGCAATTGCCGGAATCGCTCCTGCCATTCATGCCGCACGGACCGAAATCGTTCCTGCACTGCGACACACCTGACAATTCGACTGGACCGGATTTCAAGAATCCCGCACGAGACACCAGCCCGCTGTGCGAATACGGGGCAGCAAATCCCCCACTGGCAAGGGTGAGGAATGCGTAACGATCCGGCCGGGGAATATTGGGGCAGAAAAACGCTGCGTTTATTCAGTGGTCATCAGACCGCAGCAGGAGCAGGATCCGGAGCTTTTACCAGAGTGCTCTCAACCAAGCTCAGATAATCTGGCCGGTCAGAGGCCAGTTCGTGGCGAAAGCCTCCCAGGATCTGTCCGCAGTGATACAGATACACGCCCGGCATCTGAAAACTGTTCCCCTGGATGCGTCCAATGCCATGACCTCCCAGCCAACCGGCAATCAACCCGCGAAGCCAGACGCGAGCGCCGAACAAAGCACTGAACCCCCCAAGGTCGAGCCCGAACTGACGATACAGTCGACTGGTTGGATCCGAAATTCGCGGCAGATCCGCAAGTCCATACTGCTGGAAGAAATGTGCGTCACTCTCAGAACTCTGCCCAAGGTGAACAAGCACGATACCACAGCCCGCTGCTTCGATCTTCGATCGTTGCTTCGACAGGTCTGAGAGTGCCTGGCGACAGAAGGTGCAGCCTGCATGTCGAAGGAATACGACAAGCTGCGGCGTCTCGTCTGCGAGCTCGTCAAGCCGAAATCCATTTTGGGAACGGACAGTGCGGAGCGGATCATCCGCTTCCGGATCATCGTACGCAGAGCCAATAATCTGGCTGTACCGCACTGCTCCCCAGAGGATCATTCCAAATGGGACCCACCAAATCAGGTCATTAGCGAGGCACACCCAAGCCATCGATGATGGCAGCGAACCCGCCTGGACCGCAAACACCAAACCAATCGGACCAAACACTTTACCGAGGAGACCCACAAACGTGATCGGCCAGTGACGATACGGACTACGGGACGCGATCAGGTAACCGATCCCGTAGACGCCTACGATCATCCCAATGCACTGCCAGAAACTCTGCGCAACCGGTGTTGCTTCCACACCGATGGTTTCTAGTAACCATGACGCTGCAAAAATGGAGACAACTCCGAACAGCAGGTTGTAGGCTCCGGCAACTGCCAAAAGCTGCTTCATCCAGGTTGGTGGCTGATATTCGTCATTCATCTTCAGCCCTCCTGTACGAATTCTTCCTGGAAGGGACTGGCCACGGCAGCCAGTTTCTCAAGTCCCTGCTGCTGCAGCTGTCTCACTCGTTCCTTACTCAGCCCTAACTCCTGGCCCAGTTCACGGAGTGTTTTCGCCCGCTCGTTGTCACCAAGCCCGAATCTTCCCAACACAATGATCCGTTCACGTTCATCAAGGACTTCATCGATCTTTGACAATACATGCTCCGCCGCCAGCATCACACTGCCGGCAGATGGCCCTGCTGCTTCAGGAGGCTGCTCGGCAGCGATGATCGAATCCTGAGACGCAGTTTCGCGCTGGCGACGCTTACCGGCGCGATTAATGAAGCGATACAGATGGCGTTGGATCGCGTGAGTCGCGTACGTGCTGAATCGGTACCCGCGGGAGAAATCGAACTTGTCGATCGCATTAACGAGAATCGTATTTGCTTCGGCAACGAACTCATCAAAGTCATCGGGGGTGGGAGCGATTCGACGAGCGATCGATGTTACGAGACGCAGGTTCGCGTGAACAATTTGAGACCTTGTTTCTTCTGCCTCATTGAGCAGTCGCTGAATTTCCTTCAGTGTTTTGCGCGGCGGCTTACGAGGCGGTAGAGTGACCTGCAACGCGTTGGCCCGAAACCGCAGGAAGTTGAGCCGCTTGAACAAAAACTGCTCGCCTTCAAACGTCAGCAGTCGACTCTCGTCAATCGCCTGCATGAAGCTGACTGCTGCATCCCTGCCGTCATGATCCGGGCGGCCTTCCTCGGCGGCATACAGCTCGAAATCCAGCTGCTGAAAGTCATCTTCGGATGCCGAAGCAAAATCCTCATTAGGGATGAATCTGACTGGATCAGAAGTGCGATCGGACAAGGCGGTTGCCTCTTTGGTAGCAATTATTGTAACCATGGCACCCGAAGAAAGTAGAAACAGACCTTAACATTCTGTTCTTAGACCCACTCCTGAATGCGTCTACTGATTATCTGCAAAAATCCGGCGGACTTCACGGCCGGCCACAGTATTTGCACGTTGATGGCGGGAATTACGAGGTATGCCTCATGTCATTGGGTAGGCTGGCAGCAGGGAATGCACAGGATCTGCCGTTGGATATGAGAGCAGAACGCAGAAAAGCCGGATCTGCGTTTCGCCTGATTCGGCCTACATTGGCAATGCACGTACGCAGCCGCATATCGCTGCCGTCGCCAGAGAGCGGGATCTACAGGATCTGCTGCGTACTGGAACAGATAAATCTCGCGTGCGTCTGCGGCTACCGGTTAAACAGACTTCGGAAACCGCAACAAAAAGCAGCGGCCTCTGACCTTAGACGCGGTCCCCGACCATGGTCGCTGCGACGCCCGAACTCAGGCGATTAGACTGAAGCAACGAGGGGGCAGCTCCGTCTGAGCCTAAGGCAACGCCGGCGCAGCTCCGTTTTCCTCCGCCGGAGGCACACCCAATGACTTCCCGCCGTCAATCGCGACCGATGTTCCTGAAATCATCTGAGCTGCATCACTACAAAGAAAGCGAATCGACTCAGCCACTTCCTCCGGCTGGATCATTCTGCCCCACGACCGTGCCAGTGGGCTCGCCTGAATCAGCTGCTTTACTACAGCATCCCGGTCCTCGCATCCCTCAAAATTCTCTTCAATAATCTGCGTATGCTCCACAGGCCCAGGGCAAACACAGTTGATGCGAATCCGGTCTTTGGAATGACACAGCGCAAGACTGCGAGTGAGCCCGACCAGCGACAGCTTGCTGATTGAATAGACAGGATCGTGACTCCGCGGAAGAATGCCCGCATTGCTGGCGACATTCACAATGGCGCCCCCATTGTCCTGTTTCTGCATCTGACGCACTGCCTGCTGACATCCAAAGAAAGCTGCCTTCAGGTTCGTGTCGATCACTGCATCCCATTCAAACTCCTGAACATCCTCCAACTGTTTGACGAGCCCGGTCCCGGCATTATTCACCCAGACATCAATCCGACCTGTCTGCTCGATGGCTAACGTGGCAAGCCTTCCCAGCGTGGCGGTCTCCCGAACGTCTCCTTCAATCAGATGCACGTCTGCAGCAGTTAACTCACCAGACACTGCATCGGTGTACGCGCGGTCGCAACAGAACACCAGATCGCCTTCAGCGGCCAGCAGGAGCGCTGTCGCCTTGCCGATTCCACTGCCAGCTCCAGTCACGATTGTCGTTCTTGGTTTCATACTGCGTTACTTAATCGGACGGTCCGTGCGGAGTGACTGCAGAACCTGAATCTGCTTACGATTGGCCACCGGGTCTTTTCCATTGCGATTCGCCTCGTAAACCAGCCAGCCCCGGTACTCGGCGTCATTCAGGGCTGTCGCCAGCTTCCCGAGATCAATCTGGCCCTTGCCAGCGACCGAGTGACCAGCGGCCTTAATGTGAACCTCACAGAAGTGTTTACGGCCATACTTACGGATCGTCTCGTAGATATCCTCTTTGGCGAACAGGTTCCCGGTGTCGTAGTACACCTTCAGGTGTTTCGGAAATCCAAGCTCACGAATGAGCTGCATCACACGAACGGTGGTGACTGGTGCCTCTACCCCAATCACAACATTGTGCTCGGCCGCGTAAGGAAGAAGCTCCTTCAGAAAACCTTTGACGCCGTCAAATGCTGCTTCGCTGGTCTGAAAGTTCGAGGGACCAAAGAAAGGAAACAGCATGACATGAACATCGAGTGCCTCGCACGCATCAATTGTCTGCCGAGCAATTCGCATCGCCACCTCTCGGTCGCGATCCCAGATCTGACACCGATTGAGGCTTCCGGCACACAGAGAGATAATCCTGACCCCTGTCTCGCTGGAGGCGGTCTTCCATGACTTCAGAATCGCCGGATCACGACCGATTGCCAGACTGGTTTTCGGATCAATGGGTTTCTTTGAAATTTTTTTGGGGTGGCCAGAGTGCATCTGTATGGCCGGATACCCGGCCTGCTTCGCATCCTCAAGACTAGTGACATCCGCTCGTTTGCCGAACGCAGTTTCCATCACGGCAATGCGAGCTTCTTTCGTTGTCTCATCGGCCGTTACACTGAGAGTGACTGCAATTACTACCACGAAGATGGTCATGGCATTCGCTCTGCTCAGATTCATCAGACGAGCCTGTTCGAGGTTCAGGAGAGTTCTGTTGAGGGAGAGCATACTCAGAGGTGATCGGATTTTCAGAAGCTACCTCACGAACCTTTGATTTTCGTGCTCTGGAGGTTGGACGCGTGGGCCTGTCCGCACTGCCGCACCGCACTTCGCCCGTCCCAACTCCTGGGCAAACTTCTTCTCAATCAGCGAATCCACGTCGTCGTCGCCCCCAACATACAGGGTCGGTTTCGTGTCACTCGGGGGTGACAGATGCCTTTCCACCGCGTGGACATGACAAACAGAGGTGTACCTGAGAGAATCATGCTCTGACTTGAAGAGGACCGGACAGATGATCGATTTTCAATATACGGCTCCAGCGACACTCGACGAGGCTGTTGAGAATTTGAATTCGAACAACGAAGTTCAGATTCTGGCCGGCGGTACCGACATCATTGTTCAGCTGCGCGAAGGGCACCGAACGGCAGACGTGGTGCTTGACGTCAAAAAGATACCGGAATTGCGGCAGATCGAAACGGGTTCCGACGGCAGTTTGACGATTGGAGCGGCCGTACCATGCTGGCAGCTCTATACAGATGCGTCCAGCGCCGCCCATTGCGGGGCACTCGTGGATGCAACGCGAATCATTGGTGGCTGGCAGATTCAAAGTCGGGCGAGTGTCGGTGGCAACCTGTGTAACTCGTCGCCGGCTGCTGATTCGATCTCTCCGCTGATCGTCTCCAAAGCGACCGCGCTCATTTACGGACCGGCTGGAACACGCGAGATTCCCGTTGCGGAGTTCTGTACAGGACCGGGGAGAAACATCCTGGAACGCGGGGAACTGCTTACGGGAATTCGGATTCCGAAACCACCGGCTGAGAGTGGTTCAGCCTATCAACGCTTCATTCCTCGCAATGAAATGGACATTGCAGTCGCTGGTGCGGCCACCTGGGTCAGACTGGATCCAGCAGGAGAAACGATTGAAGAAGCAAGAATCGCCCTGGCAGCTGTGGCTCCTACGCCTGTGATCGCGCAAGAGGCAGGCAACTGGCTGGCGGGGCAGCCGGCTACTCAGGAAACATTTGAACGTGCCGGCGAGTTGGCGAAACAGGTTGCAAATCCCATTGATGACATGCGTGGGACAGCAGAATATCGGGTGCATCTGGCCAGTGTCCTGACGCGACGGACACTTGAGAAAGCCTGTGAACGGGCGCGAGGTTGAGACCTGCTGAGAACCTTCTCCAGGAGCCGGGAATCAAATCGTCATAGCTGCTGATTTCAAATCGGACCGCCGACTGCGTAGTTGCCCCGCATCCTCAGTTGAATCGGGAAGGTGAAAACTCCTCGGTCCAACGGAATCTCTGGGGAATTGACCTGGAGAACTGGGTCTGAGGCCACCTGTAACAAATGTGCAGCCCTACATTTTTTGGCAACGGAATTGCCGGAATGGCTGCCGAAGATGTGGCCTAACGGCAGATTTCTGCACATTTGAAGTCTCCAGGCGGGCAAAAACCCCAGTCATCGCGTGCATTTGCCAGCGACGAAAACTGGGGGAAAGTTTCCGGATGAGGAGAATTTGAAGGAGATCCGAGATGCATCAGCGGTAAAGCTGGCATGTTTTCGGGGCATGTGATTTTCTGCTTTGTTTTAGAGAAATATATTGTTTCAATAGGGAATTCTGACGCGGAATTTCAGGTTGGGGAACCTGAAGGACCACGCAATGCGTCCGGCCGGCTCGCTGGCCAATTGGGGATGCAGCCCAACCAGAACTGGAAAGCTGCAGGATTTCAGCTGAGGCAGGTGTGCACTCAACCACCTCAAAATTCTTCCATCAGGGACAAATATGTACACATTGTTGACCGGAGCAACCGGGCTGGTTGGGCGATATCTCGTGCGTGACCTGCTGCTGAATGGACACAACCTCGCCGTCGTTGTCCGTGGCTCCCGCAAGATGTCGGCTTACGATCGCATGGAGCAAATCATGCAGCACTGGGAAGCGGAGCTGGGACGTCAGCTGCCGCGACCTGTTGTCATCGTGGGTGACATTTCACAGGCAGGCTTTGACTTCAGTGAGGAAGATCGCGACTGGGTCAAAGACAATGTGAACACAATCATCCACAGCGCTGCCATCCTCGAGTTCTACGGCGAAGACCGGGAAGGCGAGCCATGGCGAACGAATCTGGGCGGCACCCGCAACATGATTCAGCTTTGCCGTGACCTTCAGATCACAGACATTCACTATGTCTCCACGGCTTACGTTGCTGGTATCCAGGACGAGCCCGTTATGGAAGATTCGCTGGATTCTGGCCAGTCCTTCCGCAACGACTACGAGGAGAGCAAGTTCCTCGCAGAAAAAGAAGTCCGTGAAATCGACTTTGCAGAACACGTCACTGTGTATCGACCGGCTGTCATCTCAGGTGACTCAATCACCGGCTATACAAACACCTATCACGGCATCTACCTGTACCTGCGTTTGATGGCCCTGATCATCCCAGCCCAGCCAGCGGATGAGAACGGGATTCGCCATACACCAGTTCGCCTGAAGATGACGGGCGACGAGACTCGAAACATCATCCCGGTCGATTGGATCTCAGCCGTCACAGTCCGACTGTTTGAGACTCAGGAAGCTCGCGGTGGCACCTATCACATGGCTCCGGACAACCCAATGACGTCCGGCAACATGGTTCGTTGGTGCAGCGAATACTACAAGAGCACCGGAACAACATTCTGCGGACACGACTTTGACCCTGTCGAAGATCGAAGCGTGGACGAAGATCAGTACATGTTCGAACAGATGCTGCGGGACAACATGGGGACGTACGAGCCTTATGAGCGTACCGACAATGTCTTCGACATGACTCAGATGAAGAAGTTTGCCGGCGACATCGTTTGCCCGGATATCGATCGCACGATCATGCATCGCTATCTGGACTACGGTAACGACGACAAGTGGGGCAAACGCAAGATTCCTCACCCGCAGGTCGACACCAACGTCGCAGATATGCTCGAAACCGACAGGAACGCGGGCGAAACTGTGAGCGTAGGTCTGGACGTCAGCGGGCCAGGGGGTGGTTCGTTTACCCTGCACCTTGGCACAGCTGGACTTGGCGGCGTTGATCGCGGACTTCGAGCCGACAACGCTGCGACTGTTCGCCTGACAACAGAGGAGCTTGTCCAGGCTCTGGAGCAGCCCGAAAGCGATGCTTCATTGCTCGCCAAGTACGTCGACGTCGAAGACACTGATCTGCGGAACGATATTGCAACCCGAATCCTCGCAGGAGTCGGCCAGGCAAGCGAGGTTGGAGCTCAATAACCCAGCTGCCAAACACCGAAATGGAAAGGGGGCTGGTGAACCAGTCCCCTTTTTTACGCGCCGAGCGAACGCGTGCCGGACTTCGTCACTCGGCTCCTCACTCGAGCCTTTGCGGAGGCCGGGGCGAGCGAAGCGAGCACCGGCACAGCTGCCCTAATGGCGGAAGTGTCGTCGTCCGGTAAAGACCATCGCCATTCCGTGTTCGTTACAGGCCTGGATCACTTCGTCGTCATTTCGACTGCCACCAGGTTGAATCACGGCAACAATTCCGGCTTTGGCAGCTTCATCAATGCCATCGCGAAACGGGAAGAATGCATCACTGGCGACAACTCCGCACTGGCTTCGCTCACCAGCCTTCATGGCAGCGATCGCGGAACTATCCAGTCGGCTCATCTGCCCGGCACCAGCTCCCAACAGCATGCGTCCTTTGGCAAAGACAATGGCATTCGACTTCACGTGTCGACAGACTCGCCATGCGAAGCGGAGTTCATCGTATTCTTCATCTGTCGGCTCTCGCTCCGTGACAACCTTCCAGTCACCCTCCAGCTGCGGAAGATCATCTCGGTCCTGCACCAGCAGGCCGCCGGAAACTCGTCGATACTCAGCGGCGCCGCGTCCTTCGTCCGCGAATGAAACCTCCATCAGCCGAACATTCTTCTTCCACTTCGGCTTCGTCGTCAGAATCTCAAAGGCATCAGGGTCGTAGCCGGGTGCAATCACTGCTTCGATAAATCGACCAGGTTCGCTCAGGCGGTCCGCGGTCGCCGCGTCAACTCGACGATTCAGACCGACGATTGACCCAAAGGCACTGACAGGGTCACCTGCGTGAGCATTCTCGAATGCTTCCGCCAGTGTTCCCGCGACTGCACAGCCACAGGGATTGTTGTGCTTGATCACACATGCTGCGGGCTCATCAAAGTCCGCGGCAATCGCTCGAGCGGAATCGAGGTCCATGATGTTGTTGTAGGAAAGCTCCTTGCCATTCAGCTGGCGGGCGTGTGCCAGAGAAGTAGCAGGGGCATTGTCTTCTACGTAGAAGGCAGCCTGCTGATGTGGGTTCTCTCCGTAGCGAAGCGTGCTTTCACGCCGCAGAGACAGTGAGAGACGGGAACCGAATGGACCGGCATCTTCTTCTGCTGTGATCTCAGCCATGTACGTCGAAATGGCCGCATCGTACTCTGCCGTCATCTGAAACGCGGCTGCCGCGAGCTTCCGACGATATTCTTCCGTGACGTTTCCGTCCTTCAGCTGTTGCAGGACTTCTCCGTACTGATCGGGACATGTGACGATCGCGACGTGTGCGTGATTCTTAGCCGATGAGCGAACCATTGATGGCCCACCAATATCGATCTGCTCGATGGCTTCCGGAATTGTGACGTCCGGTTTCGCAATCGTTTCCTGGAAGGGATACAGATTACAGACGACCACCTGAAAAGGAACGATCCCGTGCTCCGTAATGGCGGCCGCATCCGACTCGAGGGTCGGGCGTCCCAGAATCGCGCCGTGAACTTTTGGGTGCAGCGTCTTGACCCGGCCGTCCATGATTTCGGGAAATTCCGTGTAGGTGGTGACATCGATGACCGGGATTCCCGCTTCCTCAAGGTGCCGGCGGGTGCCTCCGGTTGACAGAATTTCAAACCCCAGATCAACCAGTCCCTTAACAAAGCCTGCCAGACCGGATTTGTCACTGACACTGACAAGGGCACGACGTGATGAGTCGGACATGTTCGAGCGTTTCTAAAGAACCATAAATCGCTGTAAGGGCGAGGAACGTATCGCACGCGCATCACATGGTCAAGCAGGCGACTCACATCCTCATGAACAGGGGCGAAAGTCCGAAAACCGATCCGAGTTACTCCGCAGCCACGGCATCTGCCGCGTCTGTGGTGCGCTGCTTCGCAACCACGGAATCTGCTTTATCTGCGATCTGCAGCATCGGTTTTATGACTTGCCGTGCGGGTGATTGCGATCGGCAGGTGGACAGATATTATGCTGCCCTGGCGGTGAGCCGTGGCCCTTTACACAGCTGGAATAGAATGATGTTGGACGTTCGTGTTGAAACTGACTCGATGGGGGACATTCAGGTCCCTGCGGATGCCTATTACGGGGCCCAGACCCAGCGAGCTGTAGAAAACTTTCCTGTTTCCGGCTGGGAGCTTCCGCCCGAACTGGTGCACGCCATGGGCAGGGTCAAACACGCCTGCGCAACTGCAAATCGAGACCTCGGCCGGCTGACCGGCAGCGGGAAGAATCCGCTCACGGACGAACAGGTCGAAGCGATGCTGGAAGCCTGCACAGAGGTCGTCAATGGAGAGCTGGATGATCAGTTTCCGGTCGATGTCTTTCAAACTGGAAGTGGCACCTCCAGCAACATGAACGTCAATGAGGTAATCAGCAGTCGCGCTATCGAAATTCTCGGGATGGACCGTTTCGCCAGCAACAAACTGATTCACGCCAATGACCATGTCAACATGGGGCAGAGCACAAACGACACGTTCCCGACCGCCATCCATGTCGCCGTTGGCATTGCGATTCATAACGACCTGATTCCTTCACTGCAGCGATTTTCAGAGGAACTGTACGCAAAAGCCGAAGCGTGGGACGAGGTCATCAAGATTGGGCGGACTCACCTGGCAGATGCAACGCCGTTGCGCCTCGGTCAGGAATTCAGCGGCTTCGCACGCCAGCTCACACTGTCTGTCGAACGCGCTGAGCGTGCACTGAAATCGATTCTGGAGCTGCCGGCCGGCGGCACGGCGGTTGGGTCCGGGATCAATACACATCCCGAGTTCGGAGCACGCGTCGCAGCCGTGCTTGCAGAGCAGACTGAGATCCCGTTTGTGGAAGCAGCCAATCATTTCGAAGCCAATGCTCAACGAGATGGCCTCGTGGAGTGTCACGGACAACTACGGGCGATTGCATCGACGCTGTTTAACGTCAGCAATAATCTCCGCTGGCTGGGATCAGGACCTCGATGCGGATTCTATGAAGTAAAGATTCCTGACCTGCAGCCTGGATCTTCGATCATGCCAGGCAAAGTCAATCCGGTGATGTGCGAATCCATGATGCAGGTCTGCGCCCGAGTCATGGGGAACGACGGCGTTATTGCAATGAGCGGTGCAGCAGGTGGTCAGTTCCAGCTGAACACCATGATGCCCGTCATGGGCCACACAACACTGGAAAGCATTCGGCTGCTGGCAAACGGCTGCAATGCATTTGTCGAATTCTGTCTGCTGAACATGGAGGCCAATGAAGAGGCGTGTGAGACTTCGGTCGAGCAGAGTCTTTCCATGGTCACCAGCCTGAATCCTCACATCGGCTATGAAAAAGCTGCCGCACTCGCGAAGGAAGCATTCAGGACCGGGCGTACCATTCGAGAACTCTGCACGGAACAGGAGATTCTGCCGCCGGACGTCCTTGAAAAAACCCTTGACCCTCTCAGCATGACTGAGCCACAGGCCTGAGACTTAATTCAATCAAACCCTGACCAAGTGAAACCCTGGTATGAGATTCATTACAGCCTCCATTCTGTTTCTTGTCTCCACTGCAGCTGCGGACGATCGACCAAACATCGTCTGGATCATCCCGGATGACATGTCGGCCAACTTCTCATGCTACGGCGAGTCCGCAATTGAAACCCCCAATGTTGATCGACTGGCTGCCGGTGGTGTGAAATTCACCAATGCGTATGTGACAGCCCCGGTCTGCTCGACCTGCCGGTCAGCCTTCATCACAGGCATGTACCAGACCAGCATTGGAGCTCACCACCATCGAAGCGGCCGCGGTGTAAAGAAGATCCACCTGCCCCCGAATATTAAGCTGGTCCCAAAGCTCTTTCAGGAAGCCGGGTACCACACATCGATTACCGGATGGCCCGTTCGAAAAGGGCGACTGGGCAAGACAGATTACAACTTCGAATGGAACAAGTCGATCTACGATGGAGCCGACTGGTCGGGGCGCAAAGACGGACAGCCATTCTTTTGCCAGATCATGACACCTGGCGGCAAGCTGCGTGGCAAGGATCCCGAAGGCTGGGAGAAGATGCATTCCAATACCAAAAAGAAACTGGGAAATCGCACCCCACTGTCGGCGGTCAGGCTGCCGCCCTATTACCCAAAGCACCCGGACATTGTTCGTGACTGGGCGGCCTATCTTGACTCTGTTCGAATGACAGATGTTATGGTGGGGGAAGTGCTTGACCGTCTCGAAAAGGAAGGCATCCGAAAGAACACGCTTGTCATCTTCATGACAGATCACGGTATCAGCCACGCTCGAGGCAAACAGTTTATGTATGACGAAGGATTGCACGTTCCTCTTGTGATCAGCGGTCCGGGAATCACTGCCGGCACCGTGCGGACGGACGTTGTCGAGCACATCGACATCAGTGCCGTCTCCCTTGCTGCAGCGGGCATTCCAATTCCCGGCAACATGCAGGCTCAGGACATTCTGGCAGCTCAGTACAATCCTCGGGCGGCCGTCTTTGCAGCGCGGGACCGCTGCGATGAAACGGTTGATCACATGCGATCCGTGCGAACGAATCGCTACAAGTACATTCGAAACTTTCTTCCTGAGCGACCGTATCTCCAGCCATGTGCCTACAAGGATGCCAAGCACATTCTGATGGCCATGCGTGAATGGAACGCTGCCGGAAAGCTCGACCCCATTCAGCAGCTGGTCATGCGTGAGCGGCGGCCTGAGGAAGAACTCTATGACCTCCGGAATGATCCATTCGAGATTCACAATCTGGCCGACGCTCCGGAACACACTGCACGGCTCAAGCAGATGCGGGGGATGCTGGACACATGGATGAAAGAGACGGATGACAAAGGCAGAGTTCCCGAATCACCGGAGATGTACGACAGTGATATGGCTGTCTACCTTTCGACGATCAAACGCCGAGGTCCGGAGCGTCTGCAGATCATCTCCGACAATATTGCCCTGATGAAGCAGTGGGCAACGGAAGGGAAGTAGTTATCGACTGAGCCACGTCCGATTCAGTTTCGAAGGACATCACTGACACCGTTGTCAATACAGTCGGCTGTTCTGCTGCCGACGTAGACACTGACACTGGAGTGACGTCCCTCGCAACCGGAAACGAACTCACAGATCTGTCGCTGGCAGATCAACGGGATCTGATTCTGATCAACATCGCAGTGCCCTTTTCCGCGATGAGTTATACCCCGCCTTCACGCCGGCATCTGACAGTCCAGCCGGCTGTCTTCTCCAGTGAGTATGTGATTCGCGACTCGATCGACGTCAACGTTGATTCAATACTTTCGCAGCCACTGATGATTCAGTAGCAGATCCCTGAAAGCGACCGTCAACAGCGTGAAGCATCATCCTCCCGTGAAATTGGGGAAACGCAGTTTCCCTGTTTCATGAGATTCGACTCCCTCAAGTCGGTCCTGTTAAGATAAACAAATGTCGCTCTGACTTTGGTTATCCGCCTTGCCAGGAGAAGATGATGAAGCGCCGACAATTCCTCAGTGCAGCTGCCGCTTCGGCCGCAGTTTCCTCGCTCCCAATCAATGTTGCATCGCCGCGCACAGTCTCAGAACCCAAACTGAAACTGGGACTGGTCACATATAACTGGGGCAAGTCATGGGACGTCCCCACAGTCATTAAGAATTGCGCGGCGACTGGTTTCGCCGGCGTCGAGCTTCGCAGCACTCACAAACACGGCGTTGAGATCGATATCAGCACTGCCCAGCGGGCAACAGTGAAGAAGCTGTTTGCGGACAGTCCGGTGAAGCTGGTCGGACTTGGAAGTGCGTGCGAGTATCACGCAGTTGACCCGGCCGTCCTAAAGCAGAACATCCAGGAAACGAAGGACTTCATTCGTCTGTGCAAAGATACGGGAGGATCCGGGGTGAAAGTGCGTCCGAATGGCCTGCCGAAAGATCGGCCGGTCGAAAAGACGATTGAGCAGATTGGAAAATCGCTTAACGAAGTCGGCAGGTTTGCCGCCGATCATGGAGTTCAGATTCGTGTCGAAGTCCATGGTCGTGGGACGTCGGAGATTCCGCACATGCAGTCCATCATGGAAATTGCCGATCACCCTTCGGTCACCGTGTGCTGGAACTGCAATCCGGCTGACCTGAACGGTGCTGGGCTGGAAAAGAATTTCCGTTCGTTACAGAACCGGATCAGCACGATTCACATTCATGATCTGCGGAATCAAAAATATCCGTGGACAGAACTGTTTCCGTTGCTCAACGAAGTCCCGGTTAAGAAAGATGGATTCACCGGTTGGACGCTGCTGGAAGAAGGCAGCGTCCCAAAGGACATCGTCGCTGCAATGAAGGAAAATCGAACTGCGTGGGAATCACTGGTGAAGAACTGATCAATCGTCGGGACGAAATCTGCGTCTGTGAGAGGCGGACAGTCTGTTATGTCAATCGAAGAACTCCAACGCGGCGCTGTGACAGTTGTCGATCTTGCCAGCCATTTTCACGGATTGAAGCTAAGAGCATCCGAATTCATTGACGCGTTTGAGGCGTCTGAACGAGGCTACTTCACTCCTGATGAAGACGAACAGACGCGACACCTTCTTGTCTCTTACGGGCAGGCTCGCAACGCGTTGTTTGAACTGGTGACGTCATTTCATTCCACGGAGCGTTTTGCTGAAGAATGGCGGCCACTGGCGCTGCTGACAGCGTATTCCGGCGCACTTGTGCTTGTCGATGCTGCCAGATTCCTCCGGGAGATGTTCCACGATCGGCCAGTCGTGAGAAGCAAACTGAACGAACCCGACCGAGTCTTCGGAATTCCGGCTGGCACCTATGACCTTGTGCAGAAATCTCTCACCAGCCCTGTCCATGCGTGGCATCTGTATCATGCATTCATGTATGTCTCAGAGAATCGGGACATGCTGGCAGAGATGGCCGAAACGAACGCACAGCGACATCTGCTGGAAATCGTCAACCAGTTGGAAAGTCGACTCGATGTAACGGTTGATCGATTCGTCCTGGTTCGGGCAAGGGTGAGGTCGACATCTCTGAATCAACGATTCGGAACCGGACTGCTGGCTCGAGCCCTCTATGGGCTGCAGAAGTGCGTTTCTCGCCTGATCGCTGACTGTTACCTCAAAGTTGGCCATCAGCCTGGCCTGCCCTCAACAATTGAGGCCGAGATTGAGCAGCAGATGCGGCCCGGTGATGTCGTCATTGTCCGAAAAGAGCACGCGTTTACGAACTACTTTCTCCCTGGCTACTGGCCGCATGCCGCACTTTACCTTGGATCACTGTCTGAGTTGCAGGACCTGAAGCTAAACGAGACCTCACTGCAACCGCACTGGACACAACTGGAGTCACTGGATTCATCGCGACAGACACGCGTCCTGGAATCAATGAAGGATGGTGTTCGGTTTCGTTCCCTCAGTAATCCATTCCGCAGTGACGCCATCGCCGTCATTCGTCCGCGGCTGGACAGAGAACAGGTCAGCACTGCCATCGCGCGAGGATGCCAGCACGCCAACAAGCCCTACGACTTCGACTTCGACTTTACGACAGCCGATAAACTCGTCTGTACCGAAGTAGTCTATCGAGCGTTTGACCAGATCGGTGACATCAACTTTGCACTGACCAAACGCGCAGGGCGGCTGACTCTTTCAGCAGAAGATCTTTTGCAGATGGCAGTCGACGGCAACGGCTTCGACCCCCTTGCGGTGTACTGTCCTGCGCTTTCGAGTGAGCTTCAGAGTGCAGAGGCGGGAACAGAGTTTCTTCGCCGAACGATCGGACGAAAGTCTGTTTCCTGACGCCCTGTCAGGCTGAAATCTGACCGACCGAGCAACCGGAGATCTAATCATGGAATTCCGCGAACAATCGTCGGGCCGATTAACTTCGTCACCCAGACGGGTAGTTTCTGCCATGCGGCGATTACGCGATCAAACTTTCCACTGTTTCGTCGAGCATCTGAAACGTCGCCATGACGGCTGTAGTATTGCCAGACCGCCGGGTGTTCCTGACTTCCCCACTGCTTCTTGAACCGATGCGTGCCGGCATCCACTGAGCTGCGTCCAAAGTCAAACTCAGACTGCCCACGCTCAATCGACCGTTTCAACGCATGCCAGTACATCAGCATGTTGCAGCTTGTTCGATTGAATTCACGGAGTGAGCTGGCACTCGGAATGAGAGTCGTTCCCGGTCCATGAAGCAGAAACCCCGACGCCACAGGCTGACCGTTCAACTGCACGGTGCAGATCTCAGCTTCATCTGGAAACCGAGTCAGCATCTCAGCAAACAGGCTCCGAGGAAACGGCGGAGTTCCCAGGTCACGCATGTTACGACAGAAGATCGAATAGAAAGCGTGCAACTGGTCTTCGCGGCCAAACTGACACGTTAGCTGTTCATCATTCAGAGGTTTACGAATCTGGCTTCGAACCTTGGACTTCAATCCGTCCCACAGCTCTTCGCAAGTCTGTGGAAGCGCCAGCCGCATATGTACTTTCTCAGTGTTTGTTACGTTCAGCTCTCTATGATGGTGTTCCTGTTCGTGGCGAAGTTCCAGATGTTTCACATTCATCTGTTCGGCCAGCGAAACAGCCTTCTCAATCAACAGCTCAGACTCTGCTTGAGAATCTGCCAGCACGCCGCCGGTGTTCAGGTACGGCTGACTGGCAAGAAAACGCCCAAAAATCGGCCCTGAGATCAACATCAACGGCAGCACGCCCGTGATCCGGTCACCATTGCACGTCCACAGAAACATCGGACGATGTTTGAGTGACCGCCGGAAGACAGTTCCCCATTCGGTGCGCAGATGGAATCCTGAATATCCGAACCTGGTTACGCCAACACTTCGGAAATGGTGTTTTTGCTTTCCTTGAACGATTCAACAGGACAGCCAAGCTGCT
>MDSW01151709.1_pt1 | contig 18493 bp, 20 predicted proteins | sample 811171 | NCBI WGS metagenome assembly MDSW01 (sample SAMN05326641, study PRJNA326480) | marine metagenome | isolation source: seawater | place: Atlantic Ocean: North West | collected 2012 | reverse complement strand
TTACAAGAGCAATAGCAGATCAGGCTAGAACTATTAGAATTCCAGTTCATATGGTTGAAACTATTAATAAACTTTTAAGAGTTACAAGAAGATTGGTTCAAGAATATGGCAGGGAACCCACTAGTGAAGAAATCGGATTAGAAATGGAAATTTCTCCTGATAAAGTTAGAGAAATCCTTAAAATATCTCAAGAACCCGTTTCACTTGAAACTCCTATTGGAGAAGAAGAAGATAGTCATTTAGGAGATTTCATTCCTGATAATAATGCTTTAGCTCCTGTTGAAGCAGCTTCCTACCAGTTATTAAGAGAACAAGTTGTAGATGTTCTAGATACTTTGAATGATAGAGAAGCTCGAGTTTTGGAATTACGGTTTGGATTAGAAGATGGCAAAAGCAGGACTTTAGAAGAGGTCGGAAGAGATTTTGGAGTCACTAGGGAAAGGATTAGGCAAATCGAAGCTAAAGCTTTGAGGAAATTAAGGCATCCTAATAGATCTAAAAAATTAAGAGATTTTCTTGAATCATAATGTTTCAAACTTCTGAAAATTTAGATTCTTCTATTAAATCTGAAACTATTACTCACCCTACTGTATCCGTACTTAAAACTGATCCAGAAAACATCATTTCAGATATTGGTTCTGCAATGCGTACTGCTGGTTACAAAGATGTAATTTCTCCTAATTTGGAGACTTTACTAAAAGTTAATATTTCATGGCAACACTATTACCCAGCTTGTTCAACATCTCCATGGCAGCTTGATGGTGTAATACAAACTTTAAAGGATGATGGGTTTCAAAATATTATTCCTACTCACAACGGAACAGTTGTAGTTGACGCCAAGGAAGGTGCTAGGAACAATAAGCATACTCATGTAGAACATATACACGAACTTGATAGTGTTTTCTTGGAAGATGAAGAATGGATACCATTTCAACCTTCAGAAAAAATGTTGGTTTTAGATGAAATTTTTTCTGAAGGAATTAATATCCCAAAACATTTAATTGGTAAAAACATTATTCATCTTCCCACTATGAAAACTCATGTTTTTACTACCATTACAGGCGCTATGAAAAATGCTTTTGGTGGATTGTTAAATTTTCAACGTCATTGGACTCATTCTGTCATTCATGAAACTTTAGTGGATTTGCTTCGAATTCAAAAAGAAATTCATCCAGGTATTTTTGCTGTAACAGATGGTACTTTTGCTGGGTCTGGACCTGGCCCTAGGGCTATGCAATGGCATGAAAAAAATGTCATATTAGCTAGTTCTGATCAGGTAGCCATTGATGCTGTCTCTGCTAGTATGATGGGTTTTGACCCAATGTCCATAGATTTCATAAGAATAGCTCACGAAGAGGGTTTAGGATGTGGTGATTTATCTAAAATAAATATCATTGGTGAAGATATAGATAATGTGGATTGGGGTTTTCAAAGAGGTAATACCTTTGCAAGCCAAGGACAAAAAATGATTTATTGGGGTCCTCTTAAGCCTTTAGAAAAAGCTTTACTCAGGTCACCAATTACACCATTAGCTTATGTTGCATCAAATTTATATCACAATGAATATTGGTTGAGATTTATTGGGAAACAAAGAATAAATAAAGCTATGCAAACTAGATGGGGAAATTTGTTTAGAAAATATTAATTAGTACAATAATTTTTCGTTTCATTAGAATGTTAACTCAAAAATCCACTAATTTCATATCTCCATTTTCAGGGAGCAAAATTAATTTGTGATAATCAATTTTGTATCAACTTGAATAACGTACTCTGAATTTTTATAAAATTATTCTTCTGATTCTTCTGATTCTCCAGATTCTCCAGATTCTCCAGATTCTTCAGATTCTTCAGATTGAGTTCCTCGTTCACGTTCAACTCTTGGAGCTACAACACTTGCTAGCATCTCGGATTCGTTATTGATGATTTCAATTCCATCAGGAATTTCTAAGTCTCTAACATATAGATTTGTTTCAAAATCTACTAATAATTCTGCAGCCATACTTAGATATCCTGGAATTTCCAATGGTAGACCTGCAACAGTTACTGATTCAAGTGGTTGTAGTAAAGTTCCGCCCATAGTTCTGACAGCAGGTGATGTTCCTTCAATTCTAACTGGAACTCTAGCTCTGACAGGTTTGGATATATTTACACTCATAAAATCAACATGGATAATTTGATCTTTCACAGGGTGGTATTGTACTTCTCGAACGAAGCAAACTTGGTCTTCAGTACCGTCAATCGAGACATTGATTGGAATATTAGTTCCAGCTTGTAACACAATTTTGTTTAAAACAAGACTCTCGCATTGTAAAGAGATTGAGTCTACTTCAGATCCATATAAATGAACGGGGATTAGACCGTTTTTTCGAAGGTTGGAAACTTTTTTCCCAATGACCTCTCTTTTTTCTAATGTAATTTGCAACCCATCCATTTTTTCACCATAAATTTTAAAATTGTTCAAGAGGGAAATTTTAGCATATATTCACTGTTACTCAAATATTTCTAGAATTTTTTCACCAACAATTTTTTCTTCATCAGTTTTTAAACCAAACATGTGAATTTCTATAAAATTATTTTCACCAACAACTCTTGTCCAAATAGATGGGGTACCGTTTTTAAGTTTGTTAACTATATCGTGAACTGTGAATTTATGATTTATGATTTTTATTTTAACTCCAAAAGGTTGATGGCCTATAATGTTTTCTATTAGAGATGCTTCGATATATGGACAACTTGATAAAATGTTAATTAGTGTCATAGATTGTTTTTCTATGTTACTTAATCTAGTTTCGTGGTTTATTGTTAACCAGTTTTGAACAGCTGCTACTACTCCCATCATTTCTTGACGATCAACTTTATGTGGCCTACCAATTCCTCTGATTCGCCTTCCTTCGTATCCCACAAAGGATTGTTTGGAAATTTTACGTATCATTTCTTCTGTACCCAAAGCTAATCCGCTTGATTGTGATGCGCCTAAATATTTTGCTGCAATACATTGAAAATCTGCTCCCATTTTTACGTATTTCCCAAAATTTTCTAAGGGGTATATTTGTCCTGCAGCATCTACTAATACAGGTAATTTATGCGAATGTGCTATTTCAATAGTTTTTTCTAAAGATAGTGCGTCGGGGTCAGGATTTTGTTCATACATAGTAAAATGTACTCCGGCTGTTTGAGGTCCAATTGCTTCTTCTAAATCTTTTTCAGTAGTCTTTTGTTCAGATCCAAACATAATCAACTTGGCACCAGAGGCCTCTAGACATCTATCGTACCAATATCTATGTTTTTTTTGGATTAAAATTTCATTTTTCATGCCATGCGTATTGGGTAATTGTTCAATTAATTGATCGTCATCTCCGGCCATAATTGCTGCTGCAGCCAATGTTAGAGCTGATCCAGCTCCAGATGTAATGTATGCAGCTGGAACTCCGATAAATTCAGCAAGAAATTTCCCAGCTTTTTCTTCTAACTCGACTAGAGGGACATATGAACTGTCAGCTAAATCCATAGCTCTCTTAACTTCAGGAATAGGTGTTGATCCACCTAACATAGTTACACTACCGATCGCATTGATAATTGGTTTTGCAGACACCATTTCATAAATGTTGTTCCAGTGTTCTTGGTTCATATTTTCTCCTTAAATTGATATTCCAATTAAAAATCCCATTATAAAAGTGATTGATGCTGCAAATGATCCTATTAGTAACATTCTTACAGCACCCCACAATATATTTTTACCGCTAGATTTTGAAATTAACCCCCCAACACTCATTAAAGCTATTCCACTTAAAATACATGTTAATACATTAGCTTGGACTAGATCCAAAAATAAAAAAGGAATTAATGGAATTGATGCTCCAACTGCAAATGCAATTAAACTACTAAATGCAGCAATCCATGGAGACCCTAAATCATTTGGGTTTAATCCTAAATGTTCCATTGAAATTGCTTGTAAGGCTATATTGGGGTTTGAGATGATTTTTCCAGCAATTTTTTTTGCCTCATCAGTTGAAAACCCCTTATCTATGTATATTAGAATTAACTTTTCTTCCTCAGTAGAAGGATTGTTTAATATCTGGCTCTTTTTACCAACGATTTTTTTCTCGTTAATTTCTTTTTCTGATTTTACTGATATATATTCTCCTGCAGCCATTGATAACGATCCGGCTATTAATGCAGCATATCCAGCTAACACTATAATATTTGTGTTAATAGGATCAGAAATTCCACCGGAAACTCCCATAACTAAACAGAAATTAGATACCAAGCCATCATTTATTCCTAAAACGGCAGCTCGTATACCTCCACTGTTTGGTTTTTTAATATTATCGAAATTTATTTTCATGAAATTAAAGTGTTTATGATTTTTTAGATAAGTAATTCAAAATGATTTACTATTAAATATCTATTTCAATGCTTACCGGACAATGGTCTGATCCCAAAATATTTTCATGGATATCAGCTGATATTAACTTGTTTTCCAATAAGCTAGATATACAAAAATAGTCTATTCTCCATCCTATATTCCTAGCCCTTGATCCTCTCATATAGCTCCACCAAGTGTAATTGTCACCTTCTTGATTAAATTTTCTAAAAGTGTCTATAAATTTACTTGAAACTATATTGTCAAAGCCTGTTCTTTCTTCGTTAGTAAAACCTGCATTTCTTTCATTAGATTTAGGGTTTTTTAAATCAATTTCCTTATGAGCTACATTTAAGTCACCGCAAAAAATCACCGGTTTTATTTTTTCTAATTCTTTGACATAAGTAAGAAAATCAATATCCCATTCGTTTTCTCTATACCCTAGCCTAGAAAGATCTCTTTTGGAATTAGGTGTGTAGACTGTAACTAAATAAAAAGTTTCGTATTCTAGAGTGATTACCCTTCCTTCAGTATCATGTTTTTCTATTCCTAGTCCATTTATGGAATTGATTGGCTGATTTTTAGCTAAAATTAAAGTACCTGAATATCCTTTTTTTTCTGCACTATTCCAGAATTGAAGATGATTTGGAGTAATGATTTCGACTTGAGACGAATGAGCTTTTGTTTCTTGAATACAAAATAAGTCAGCATCAATATGATCAAAAAAAGTCATGAAATCTTTTTTCAGGCATGCTCTAATACCATTTACGTTCCACGATACTAATTTCATACATCCCACCTTTTATGAGAATTGATTTAATGAATCTCCAGATTTCGAAAATATGTTTCTATTTCCATAATTCCCTCTAGATTTGACTTTAATCTCAGTTTAACATGACATATTAAACTGATTGATAAAGTTATTTGAGGTGATGAGTGATTAATACTGTAGCTATTATGAGTCCTGGAGATATGGGACATTCTGTGGGACTTGAATTGAAGAATCATGGCATAGACGTGATTACATGTTTAGATGGACGAAGTGAAAGAACAAAACTTTTAGCATCTCAGGGTGGATTTAGAGTTGTTGAAACTTTTGACGAGATGGTAGTTGAAGCAGATTTGCTTTTGTCGATTATGGTGCCATCAAATGCAAAACAATTCGCAATTCAAGTATCTAAATCTATTGAATCTACTAATAGCAATTTAATTTTTGTAGATTGTAATGCTATTTCTCCTGAAAATTCTAAAAATATATCTGAAATTATTACTAAAGTTGGAGGTAAGTATGTTGATGGAGGAATTATAGGAAATTCCCCAGCTAACGGAGATGTTCCTAGATTTTATGTTTCAGGTCCATTTGGTGATTCAGTGTTAATGTTAGATGGTAAAGGAATTCAGGTGAAGTTGATTGGAAATGAAATTGGCCAAGCCTCAGGCATTAAAATGTGTTACGCAGCCTTGACTAAAGGAACAAACACTTTACAAGTCGCATTATTAATTTTGGCAGAAAAGATGGGGTTATTAGATGAGTTGGTAGAAGAATTTTCAAGTAGTCAAAGTAATGTGTTGAATTCTATGGAAAAATCAATTAGAAGACTTCCTGCTAATGCTCATAGATGGATTGGTGAAATGCAAGAGATTGCAGCTACTTTTGAGGATTTTGGCATGACCTCTGATTTCCACAAAGGCGCTGAAAAAATTTATACTCTTTTAAATGAATCTCAATTCGGTGATGAGACTCCAGAAACAATTGATCCAGATCGTACATCATTTCAAACTATTAAAATGATATCTAAAAATTTATGAAAGTATTGACATTAAAAAATCCAGGTAATGAGCCATTATTATTGGTTGAATCTGTTGATGATCCAGTAATTTCATCAAATCAGATATTAGTGCGTGTCGCAGCAGTAGGATTGTGTTATCACGATATAGCTGTAATGAATGGGACTTTAACTCGTGGAGTGAAAGAAAATGTGATTCTTGGCCATGAAATTTCTGGAACAATTGTTGAAATAGGTTCAGACATAGAACATTTGGAGATTGGTCAAAATATTGTGACATCTTTAAATGCATTTTGTGGTTATTGTGAAATGTGTATGACAAACAGAGATTATAGATGTCAGAATGCTCAAGGATTTGGTCACGGAATAGATGGTGGATTTTCTGAATTGATTAAATTGGCTCCTCAACATGTTTCTGTGATTCCTGAATCACATAATTTAATTGATGCATGTTTATATGCTTGTCCTATTGGTGTGGCTAATGAAGCGTTAAACTTAGGAGATTCGTTTCGAATAGGAGATACAGTTGTTATATTTGGAGTGGGTGGAGGTTTAGGTATTCATGCAGCACAAATAGCTTTATCTAAGGGCGCTAATGTAATTTCATTTACTTCATCTCCAAATAAATTGGACAAGTTAGAAAAATTATCAGTAGGGCAAGTTTTTTTGATAGATGATTTTTTAAATATTCCAGAGTTAGTTTTTGCTTTGACAGAAGATCAAGGTGCTAAAATGGTTTTTAATCCTGTAGGCTCTCAAGTTTTTTTAAATAGTTTAGAATCATTATCTAATAGAGGAAAAATGATTGTGACTGGAGAAGTTGTTGGGAAACCTGTGAATTTTAATTTAGCTGAAATTATTTTTAGGGATGCACAAATTTTTGGATCTTCTGGAGTTGGAACCAATGGTATTAGAGATGCCATTAATCTTGTTGATGAGAAACAGGTGACGCCCATTGTAGGGAAACAATATGGGTTTTCTGAAATTTCAGAAGCATATAGTGCAGTCAAAAATAAAGAAATTGTTGGTAGAGCGGTGATTATTCCTGACTAGAATGAGCCTATTTTCTTTTGATCCCAAACAACTAGAATTTGACTAGCAATTGCGATTGAACTGTATGTTCCAGCAATTACTCCAATTATTAAGACATATAAAAATTCTCTAATTGTTGCTCCGCCAAATAAGAATAGCGCTAATAGAGTCAATAGTAATGTAAAACTGGTATTAAGTGATCGCCCTAAAGTTTCAGAAATACTTAAATTTACAACCTCAGTAAATTGTCTGTTTGTATAGATAAGTACATTTTCTCTGATTTTATCAAACACCACTATGGTGTCATTTACGCTATATCCAATAATTGTTAGAAGAGCGACTAAAAACATGGTACTTATTTCTATTCCCAATAATTCACCTAGAATGGCGAATGAGCCTATTACAATTATTGCATCATGAATTAATGCAATGATTGCCGCTATTCCATACCTGAATGGGTTGGGGATATTTCTGAAAGCCCACCAAATGTATATAAAAATTCCGATTACAGCTGCGAGGACTGCCCATCCAGCTGCTATGACAGTTTCGTTTGCCACTACTGGAGAAACTAAATCATAGCTAGTGATAATAGAAGATGAGGCTGGTGAAAAATTGGTAATCAAGCCATTTTCAATGATTGATTTTTCATCGTCATTTAATTCAGTAGTTCTTAAGAAAAAACTATTGTTGCCTAAGTTTTGAATTGTCGAGTCAGAATACCCAATATCTATTAATGAGGTTCTGATTTGGGTTTGGGAGACTGAAATTTCTTCAGGGAAAGATATAGTCATGCTTGACCCTCCCTTAAAATCAATACCTGTATTTAGCCCACCACTGCTAATTAAGAAAAATATTCCAGGAGCTATGACTAGAAATGAAATTATAAAAAAATATATTCTTCTTTCTGCGAATTTCATTTTTTACCCTCTTATGATTTTAATTTCTTAGATATCTCTCCACCCCCAGAGGGAATAAAAAGACTTATGTTTTTAGAGATGGGGCTTAGAGCCAATAATCTCATAAGTGTTCTACTGACAAAGATTGCTGAAATCATACTTATTGAAACACCAATAGCTAATGTCGCTGCAAACCCTTGCACTATAGTGGCACCTAATTGTTCAGAGAACCAATATAGAATTCCGCAAGTAATAAGAGTAGAAACATTACCATCTCTAATTGCTGGCCAAGCTCTATTGAAACCAGTATTAATAGATGTCAGTAAGGTTCTTCCAATTCTTAGTTCATCTTTCATTCGTTCAAAAATTAAAATATTAGCGTCAACTGCCATGCCTATGGATAGGATTGCTGCTGCTACTCCAGATAAGGTTAAAGTTACTGGAAGGATTTTAAATATTGAAAGTACAATGACAGCGTAAATCAATAGAGCTAAAGCTGCTATGATTCCTGGTAGCCTGTAATACATTGTCATGAATAGAAGAACTAAAAGTAATCCGACAGCTCCAGCTATTACGCTTTTTTGTAAAGATTCAGCACCAAGAATTGCATCTACATCTCTTTCTTGAATTAATTTGATGGGTATTGGTAACCTACCTGATTCAAGTAGTAATGCAAGATCTCTTACCCTTTCAATAGTAAAATCAGGTCCATCAATAAATGCTGTTCCTGCAGTAATAGGAGCTTTAACAGAAGGAGCTATAAGCTCTTCTCCATCAAGAATAATAGCAATTCTATCTTGAATTCCTGTTTCTTGTTGCCTAGAGTAAATTTGTGTTGTTAAATCACCAAAAATTTTGGTGCCGTTATCGTTAAATTCTATGTTAACTATAGGTTTACCTGTTCCCTGCTGCTGATTTGGATAGGCATTGTTAAGGTCATCTCCTGTTAATCCAATATCTTCATCATTCATTCCTGATTTAGTTGCAAATGACACAGTGGGAGAATCTCCAAGTTTTTGTTCAATTTGCTCTATAGATTCTATGGGAACTGGGTTTCCGTCTGGGTCAGGCAAGGCAGGGATAGAAAATATGTATTTATTTGTATCTTCATATTTGACAATTTGGTTGCCTGTGACAGGAATTGAAAATTTTTCGTTTCCTTCAAAATTTAATAATAATTGTGAAGGTGGCATAGGGTTACCTGCAGCTCCACTTTGTAATGATTTTATATAGTCTTCCCTAATCCCCCCACCAATGGGATTAAAAATGTTAGATCCCTCATCAGAAAAATCTACAACAATAGCTTCGTATTTCTGTAATTCAGAATTTTGCAGGGATTCAGTATCTATTTGACTAATTAGTTTCCCGTCTTGGCGAAGGAGATCTGTCGAGATGCTTATGATGTGTTTAGATTCTATTTCAGTTACAGGAATTGGTGTGGTATCAAAGGTTCTGTGTTTGAATTCTAATCTTGCTGTTTCTCCAATTAGGACTTTAGCTCTAGAAGGATCTTTGATGCCGGGTAATTGTATTAGCAGCCTATCTTTACCTAATATCTGAATCATTGGAACACCTAGCCCCGATGAATTAATTCTTCGTTCAATAGTTTTAACTAATGATGCCATTTGGTCAGAAGTTGGCTCAACATTTTCACCATTTTCAACAAGATCGGATTGGTAGACTAAATGGCTACCACCCTGAAGGTCTAATCCTAAGCTTAACCCTAATGTTGTGTCGCTACCTCTTTCAAAATTACCGATTTTTATTTCTTGATTGATTAATATAAGGCTACAAACTACTAGTACAAGAAAAATGGTAATTAAAGATCTCGCATTTCTTCTCAATATTTTCTCCCAGTAAAAATGTAATTATTCACATAAATGAATGGTTACAATGTTATTTATATAAAGACACATTATAGATCATCTTTTGCAATACAACCCAACCATTATATCGTGTCTTTGGAAACCTTCCAGTGTGTAGATGTGTTAAAAATCATTTAACTTCTATTGAAGACGTAATACCTGAATCAAAGTCATCATTTGAATTATCGGGTGGCGTAACTGAATCTACTGTATAAAGTGATTGGTGTTCTAGTAGGTGATCGGTGTATAAAATACCGTTTAAATGATCAACTTCATGTTCTAATGCCTGTGACAGTAAATCTTCTGCAGTAAATTTAATTTTAATTTCATTATGGTCAATTCCGGTAAATTTTATAGAAATTGATCTTTCTACAAGCCCTAAATAACCTGGAATGCTTAAGCAGCCTTCTTCAACTTGTCTAGTTCCCTGAACTGAAATGATTTCAGGATTAAAATAAATTCTTGAAATATCCTCTTCAGGCATTTGTAAAACTATAATTCTCCACAATTCTCCGATTTGATTAGCAGCTAATCCTACTCCGCCTGCATCACGTAAAGTGTCAACCATGTTGTAGGCAATTTTAAGGATTTCTTTATCAATGTTTCTGACTTTTTTTGCTTTTTGTCTGAGAATAGGGTGGGGTATTTCTAAAATTTCTTGAACTGACATAATATTTTAAATGCCAGAAATTTTAATTGATGAGTGAGTTTTGTAAATTTTGTTGATATTAATTAGTAAAGCAGTGAAATCTTCTACGTATTTTGAATTATGTAATCCTCCTCCGTCTATCCCTCTGAGTCCAAGAATTTTTTCAGTTAATTGAATTACCGTTTTTTTACTATCTTGATTGTTAGAGCAAACAATTACATCACAATCCATTTTTTTGTTTGGTATCAATAGATCTTCTGCGCTTACGTTGTGAAATGCACCAACTATAAAGGAGTCTTTTAAAATTTCTTGAGCTTCTTCAGCTACAGATCCTTCAGGTATAGGTAGAGTTGATATTTTCCCCTTTGAAAATGATAGGGGGACAACAACATCAATAATGATTTTATTTTTTAGATGTGATGCGTAATCGATTAATGTTTGTTTGTGCCCATTATATGGAGTGGAAATTATTATAATATCTCCAATTTTTGCTGCTTTTAAATTGCTGCCTCCCTCAATAGACATGCTCGGAACGTCTTGAATTTCTTTTATTTGTTGAGCTACCTCTATTCCTCTAGACTCTTCTCTAGATCCAATAAATACTTCTTCGCCAGCCATAGCTAGTCTCAATCCGAGCCCTTTTCCTTCTGGTCCTGTACCGCCAATTATAGATATCATTTTAATTCAACTTTTTTGACCAAATTGTTTGATATTTATCACCTTTGATTACTTCTAATAATTCAAGATTTTCTAAATTTTTCAATTCATTTAAAATTGTATTTGCTGCAAGGTTAGAATTAAGGAGTGTTGATTGGTCAAGTCTTTTGATAAGTAGTTCCCAAATTCCACTTTCCTCTAAACTGAATATGTATCTAAGCCATGGGATAAGTATCATGTTTTTTACTTCTGGAAATCCTGGTCGTAATTTTTCCATACTTTTGATTCTTTCTCTTGGACTTCGAGCCATTGGAGTTAACATGATTGAAGGTCCATCTGTGTCTGTTGAACGTGTATCCACTAGTACAGACTTTTTGAAGTTTGGGAAAAATATTGAAATCACGTCAGCTTCTAGAATATTTGCTTTTACATCATTTAAATCATCATAAAAGTGGTTGTTAGTCAAAATGTATTCCTATTATGATTGTGTTAACTCTCTAGCGGTCGCTGTAAAAGAGGGTAATATTTGTTCCCAATCTCCTACCACCCCAAAACTAGCTTCTTTAAAAATATTTGCATCTCCATCTTTGTTGATAGCTATAATGTTTTTTGAAGCGGAACAACCAGCCATGTGCTGACTCGCTCCGGATATAGCAATAGTAATATATAGGTCAGGTGTTACAGTTTTTCCTGTTAACCCAATTTGGTAAGAATGGTCTAGCCATCCCGCATCACAAACAGCTCTAGATGCCCCTACTGCACCATTTAATATTTTAGCTAACTCCTCTAGGTGTTCAAATGCTTCCGGGCCTCCTAACCCTCTTCCGCCACCAACTATTACAGAGGCATCTTCTAATCTTACTCCTTCAAATTCTTGTTTTACCGTGTCAATTACTTTAAGTTTTGCATCTGGGATAGGGATTTCTAGGGTTATTTCTTCTGCTATTTTTGTATTATCTATTGGCAAAGGCTCAAAGGTTTTTACCCTAAGTATTACCATTTGATTTAAAGGTTTAGTAAATGTAAACACTGCTTGTGCATTTCCTCCGTATACTGGTCTAGTCACGGAAATTAAGCCAGTATTTTTATCGCCACTAATGTCCATACAGTCTTGAGCTACAGTTGATTTCAATCTGTATGCCGTTCTGGCAGCAACATTTCTTCCCAAAGATGTTTTTGCAGCCAAAATTACTGTAGGTTTAATTTGTTTACAGGTTTCAAATAGGCCGTGTGTAAAAATTTCATCTGTTTTATGTTCAAATTTAGGATCATTAACTTTGTAAACTTTATCTGCGCCTAATGAAGATGCTTCTTTTGTCATTTCTGCATTCGGATTAAATATTACTGCTGAAACTGGGAGAGAAAGTTCATTAGAAAGCTTTCTTCCAGCTGCAAGTAGTTCTCCAGTAGAAGAGTCTAATTTTTCCTCATTGGTTTCGCAAAAAACTAAAATTTCAGTCATGTTTTACTCGCTTATATGATTTTTTCTTCTCTAAGTTTTAACGCTAAAAGTCTACCTGAGTCTGCATCATCTTCACCTTCGATAATTTCGCAATTGCCTTCACTAATAGGTATTTTTAGTTCTGATAGGATCATCGAGGGTTTCAAATCAGATTCTGGAATCCCTAAATCTGCAATTGACCAAACTTCGGGGCTTTTGCGGCTTGCTTGCATGATTCCTTTTAAAGTGGGGTATCGTGGTTCGCCAAATAAATTGTTTACTGTGATTACTGACTGTATGGGGGCTTCAAGAGTTTGGTATCCGTCAGGTAAAGCACTTTGTACTAAGAGCTTGTCTCCTGCATGTTCAATATTTAACGCAGAAGTTATACAAGGAAGATTCAAGTTTTCAGCTAATCCCATAGGTATATGTGCATTGTCCCAATCGGAAGCTTGTTGACCACACAAAACTAAATCAACATCAGTGATTTTATTTATTGCAGCTGAGAGAACGTTAACTATTCCAGATGCGTCTAATTCGGCTACATATTCATCTTGAATCAGAATCATTTTGTCAGCTCCCATTGATAAGGGCTTTTTCATTACATCCATTACAAAATCTGTACCTAGCGATAATATTGTGATTGTTCCTTCGCCCTCTTGGGCTTTAATTTGTAGAGCTGCTTCAACTGCATTTTCGCAGTATCCATTTACTACAGGTGGTATTCCTTGCGCTGGTACGACTTTTTTTTCAACTTCATCAATTACAAAAGCTGAAATGGGGGTGTCTGGATCCATTACTTGTTTAACGCAAACTACTATATTCATGATGCTTCCTAATCTAATTTTATAATCAAATCGTAGCAATCTCATTGAATCGATGTCAATTTAATCTACGCATTAAATTAGAAAATAGATCATTATATCAGAACAAATGTTTTATACAAGTATAAGAATGGTATGCATTTTTACAATTTTGCGTATAAAGTATTGACATTTTTATATTTGTATAAATAAAATACCAACGTCGTATTCGTTTTTTTAATAATTAGTTCATAATTTAGGAGAATTAAGATGGGTCAGAATTCAAATCCATTTGCACCTGCGATCCCTAGGGTCCCAGTAGTTCCTAGAAGATTAATGCCAAAACAAACAGAGGTAGATTTAAAAAATAATAAGACGTTTTGTCCAAAATGTAGTTCAAGGTTAACTGTTAATTATGATGAATCAGAATGTTTGAGTTGTGGGTTTGTGGATCATAATTATGTTTCTCCAATAGTAGAAAGCAAAAATTCCTACAGTGTAATTGGTAGTGGTACACGATTTATTATTAGATATATGGGTGATTTTGAATCATTAGAGCAAACAGTTACTCATGTGAAAGTTTACAGAGTTAGAAATAGGGTTATGTATGGTGTTAGATGTCCATTTTGTGGTGAAGCAATGGCCCAATCTTCATTATCAGGTAGAAAAAGAGAAATTAGAGAAGAAAGATATAAATGTGAGTCTGGTCACAGAATATCATTAGCACCTAATGGAAATGGTGATATAGGCTGGAAATAGTTCAATATATTTTGAAATTTTTATATGCCCTCAATAACTGAATTAATCCGATCTGAAAATAAAATTGTTTATGTTTTAGATGTTTCTCCTCCTAGATCTGGAAATGAGCTTTTAGTTCAAGAGTTACTAGATTTGACTCCGGATGTTTTTTCTGTTGCTTATAATCCAGGCCTTTCAGTGCGTGTTAATTCTGCAATGATGGCTAGTTGGATCCAAAGTGCTACAGGTATTACTTCTTTATTCTTTTTAGCCACTCGTGATATGAACAAATTAGCTATTCAAAGTCTACTTCTTGGTGCTCAATTACAGGGATTAGAAAATATTGTTGTAGTTCAAGGCGATCCATTTACAGAATCAAAATCACAACATATTCAGAATGTTAATGATTTTTCTCCGACTCAATTAATTCAATCAGTCAAAAATTTGAATTCTCGAAAAGATTTCGAGGATAAAAACTTAATATATCCTACTGATTTTTGTGTAGGCTCTACTGTAGATTTATCAAAAGATCTGAACTCTGAAGCTGAATTATTGAATAAAAAAATTTTACTAGGTAGTGATTTTTTAATTTTACAACCTTTTTTTAATGTTGATTTACCTGAAAAATTATTTGATATTTTCTATAAAAAATTTCATAGACATATAGATATTCCTATTATTTGGGGGATCCAAATGTTAGAAAAAAATAGTAAGTCTTTTTCTACTATTCCTAATTGGATTCTGAGAGACTTATCTAAAGGTAGGCCTGGAGTAGATATTACTTTAGAAATGATTGAAAATTTAAAAAATGTTCAAAATCTTGAATGTATCTATCTGGTACCTCCATTTTTTGAGAATGGTCGAAGAAATTATGAAGCTGCAAAAGAATTACTTTCATTAATTGTTTGACCTATTCTTTTTTCAATTTTATAATCTTCACTGTTCTATAGGATTATAAAAAATTGAGGTGAATGAGTTGGCCAACGAAACAGGCAAAAGGTATTATTGCCAAAAATGTGAATCAGAGATTGTAGTTACTAGAGGATCAGAAGATGCCTCTTTAGTTTGTTGTAGCACTAAAATGGTTATTAAATAATATAAGTAAGGATATTAATATGGCTGATAATATTCAATTAGGACGTAGGTACCAGTGCAATACATGTGGATGTATGGTTCTGTGTACTAAACCCGGTAATGATATGGTCGAATGTTGCGAATCACCTATGGAATTACAACAACCCAGAAAGTTACCTTCTTCAGATTAAATTTAATTTAGCTGATTTGTGTTGTTCTTTTGCATGGTAAGAACTTCTTACTAATGGACCCGATGCAACATGTTTGAACCCTAAATCATATCCAATGGATTGAATTTTCTCGAACTCTGAAGGTGTGTACCAACGTGACATTGCTACATGTTTTTTGGAGGGTCTCAAATACTGACCAATTGTCAAAAGGTCACATTTTACGCTCCTTAAATCTTTTAATGTCTCTATGATTTCATCTAAGGTTTCACCTAACCCCACCATCATTCCTGATTTTGTTATTAAGTTTTTGTCAAGCTGTTTAGCTTTTTCTAAGATACTTATAGAAAGCTGGTAGTTTCCTCTTGCTCTAATTTTCGGAAAAATTCTTTTGACTGTCTCAATGTTATGGTTGAACGTATCAGGTTTCTCATCAATGATACTTTTTAGGGCGTCAAAATTGCCTTGAAAATCTGGGGTTAGGACTTCAACTTTACAAGATGGAGAATTCTTTTTTATTAACTTAATACATTGTGAAAAAATTCTTGCTCCTCCATCTGATAAGTCATCTCTATTTACAGAAGTGATTACCGCATATTCCAAACTTAAACGATTTACCGTGTTCGATAACCTGATAGGTTCTGCTAAATCTAATTGATTTGGTTGACCAGATGTCACAGCACAGTAAGTGCAGGCTCTAGTACAGGTGTCTCCTAAAATCATAAAGGTAGCAGTTTTTTGATTCCAGCACTCACCAATATTTGGGCAACGTGCTTCCTTACAAACAGTATTAAGGTTTTCTTTTGAAATTATAGAGTCTATATATTTAAAATTATTACCTGATGGCATTTTAACTTTTAGCCACTCTGGAATATTTCTTTCAGCTACCATATATTTTCTCCCTTAGATAAGAATACACTATAAAAGTTTAGCTTTTGAATTTGTATTAATGGTAGTTTGGATTAGTATGTTCTATATGAAAAAACAAATTACTAGATTAGAAAACGATTTAAAAACCATAGACACTTTGAGAGAATTAGATTCTGAAAAAGAATTTGCAGAATTATTTTTGGAAAAAATGGGTAATTTTGGATCTCCGTTAGCTACCTTTGAAGGACAGTTTATTGAGGTATTAAATGGAATTATAGGAGAAAAAGTAAAAGCTAGAATATATAGATTTTACCGAAAAAAAAAGCCCATTATCGCAGGTATAGTTACTGAAGTATTAGAACCATCTAGTGAAAGAGTTATTGCTCCATGTGTTTATTTTGGTGCGTGTAGTGGTTGTCAGTTCCAACATGTTAGATATGAAAAACAATTAGAATTCAAGAGGCAAAGGATTTTAGCTTTTTTTAACCAGTATGATCTGCTAAAACAAATAAAAGTTTCAAATACTATTCCATCCCCTCAAATTTGGAATTATAGAAATCATGCTAGGTTTACAGTACGTTTTGGAGGCCAATTAGGATTTTCTAATAGAATAACTAGGAGATTTGTGAGAATTGATGAATGCAAATTAATGGATGGACAAATTAATGGTGTGTTGAAGGATTTACAGAATCATGTTGAAGAAACTTCAAATTTGTCCGTTAGAGTTGGTATCCATACAAAACAACAATTAATTCAACCCAAATTAAATACTTCTGAAATTTCTATGGAAACTGGACAAAAATGGTATCAAGAAAAATTACTTGATCGTGATTTTAGAGTAGCATCACCATCATTTTTTCAAGTAAATACTTTACAGGCAGAAAAAATGATTTTGCTAGTTAGTGAATTACTTAATCTTAAATCGCATGAAGTTCTTGTTGATGCATATGCTGGAGTAGGGGTTTTTGCAACTTTGTTGGCAACTAAAGTCAGGAAAGTGATTGCCATTGAAGAATCTCAATCAGCTGTAGAGGATTATTTACAATCTGACAATCACGTAGATAACTTGGAGTTTTTATTAGGTAAAACTGAAAATGTTTTACCTTTAATTCCTGAAGATATAGACTCAGTGATTCTTGATCCGCCAAGATTAGGATGCCATCCTGATGTAATTGATTCGATACTAGTTAAAAAACCATATAAATTGGCATATGTTTCATGTGATCCTGAAAGCTTAGCAAGAGATTTGAATCTATTGGTGGCTGGTGGATATCAAATTATGAATATTCAACCTATTGATATGTTTCCTCAAACTTATCATATTGAAACAATTTCAATTTTAGAGATCAAGTAATTATATGAAATTAATTTTAGCTTCATCTTCTCCTCGTAGAAGAGAATTAATTGAAACTTTGGGGGTAGATTATGATTTTATTAGTCCTCATTTTATAGAGAGGAAACCTCTTGGTTTTGAATCTCCTATGGAATATGTGATCCGAATGTCCCTTTTGAAATCTTTGAGTGTTACATCAATAGTAGATAATGATGTTTTAATTATAGGATCTGACACTGTAGTTGTGCATGAATCTAATATTTTGTTGAAACCAGTTGATAGTGATGACGCATCAAGAATGTTGGAATCTTTAAGAAATAAATCTCATGAGGTCTATACTGGAATTTGTTTATTGTCTCTGGGTTCAAAAAAGGTAATTACAGATTTTGAAACCACAATTGTAAATATGCGCGATTTTTCATCTGAAGAGATTTCTAAATATATTGAATCAGGTGAATATGTTGATAAAGCTGGTTCATATGCAATTCAATCTGATGAATTTCATCCTGTAAACAATATTTCAGGTTGTTACCCATCGGTGGTGGGGCTTCCTGTATGTAAAATTGCTAGATATCTTGATAAATTTAATATTAAAATTCAAATAGAGCAACTTAATGAATTTAAAAAATGTACAAACTGTGAATTGATATGAGGAAATAAGATGCTAGGAATGGGATCATTGGAAATTTTAGTAATTTTATTAATTGGTTTTATTGTTTTGGGACCACAAAAAATGATTGAAGCTGCCAGGTTTTTAGGAGATTTAGTTGGACAACTGAGAGGTGTTGCCAAATCTATTCCTCATATGGATCTTGATG
>MDSW01158084.1_pt1 | contig 18494 bp, 19 predicted proteins | sample 811171 | NCBI WGS metagenome assembly MDSW01 (sample SAMN05326641, study PRJNA326480) | marine metagenome | isolation source: seawater | place: Atlantic Ocean: North West | collected 2012 | reverse complement strand
CAAAGTTACTCATTCATTTTGTTAGAAATATTTAGATAGATTAAGAAATTCTCTCCCGTGTGAGTAATTTCGAGGAATTATCCAAAGATAGTTTTAAAATTAATGAACAAGAATTGATGGAATATCATGGATATTCTGGTTCAAGTGGAAGACTAAGACTGAGAATAAATTATCTGAGGTCATGGTTACACCACAGTTTAGCATTTCATTCAACACATTCTGGATTTGCCATATACATGCAAAGATTAAGGGGTGTAAAAATTGGTAAAAATTGTCACTTCAATCCTTACGCATTAATCGATTTGATGTATCCAGAATTAATTACTATTGGAGATAATGTGACTTTAGGTTCCTATTCTATGTTGTTTGCACATAATAATCCGACAGCGAATTTATTTTTAAAACAAGGAGATTATCCAAGAAAAACTGGAGAAATACATATCAAATCAGGTGCAGTAATAAATCCTGGTGCCATTATAGCTTTGGGCGTTACTGTTGGAAAAAATTCAATAATTTCATCTGGTAGTGTTGTGACTCAGGATATTCCTGATTATTGTGTTGTTGTTGGAAATCCTGCTAGAATTGTAAAAAAAATAGATCATTAGAATGAACAAAAATTTACTGGGAATTGATTTTGAAGATTGGTTTCATCCAGAATTAATAAAGAAATATCTTAAAGATGAAAAACTTGAACCAAAAGTAGTAAATGGGTTAGACAAGATTTTAGAACTTTTAAGAAAAAATGAAACAAATGCTACTTTTTTTGTTGTTGGGGAACTATTAGAATTCAAGCCTGAAATATTAGATAAAATTCTAGAAAATGACCATGAAATTGGATTCCATACAATGCATCATTTGCGTTTACATGATTTCAATTCGAAGGATGAATTTTCCAATGAATTGAAACAGTTTTCAAAATTAACAAACAACAAATCAAAAGGATTTAGAGCGCCAACTTTTTCACTAGACTCTTCAACATCTTGGGCAATAGATTCTTTGGTTGAAAATAATTATAGATATGATAGTAGTATTGTCCCTGCAAAAAGCTCAATGTATGGACATCCTGATGCACAAGAAAACCCGTATAGAATTTCTAGTAAATCTATTGAAAATTCCGATGAAAATGGAATTTTGATTGAATATCCGCTACTGGTGACAAAATTTCTAGGTAAAAAAATACCTGCTGGAGGTGGATTTTATCTAAGAACACTTCCAATGAAAGTAATTAAAAATGCAATCAAAGATTATGAAAAAAAAGAAATTCCTGCAACATTCTATATTCATTCCTGGGAGCTTACGCCAGAATTTATGCCTAAAATAAAACTATCAAAGAAAGATAATTTCATCACTTATCATAATATAGAAAAAGCATATGGGAAGATGGATGAGTTATTGCAAACATTTGATTTTACTTCTTTTTCATCTCATTTATAGGAGAAAAAATTTTTCTACTGAGAATTAAAATAATCCATTGTTTTTTTAATTCCAGAATTAATATCAACCTGAGGTTTCCACCCAAGTTTTTTTAATTTTGAATTACTTACTACAAAATTCCCAACATCCACTTTTTTTGTATAACCTGGAGTTGGTGGAAACGATATTTCACAACCAGTTGTCTTTTGTAATATTCTTGCAAATTTTTTAAACCACGTTTTCTTAGCTGACGAAATCCAATACAATTCTCCGGGTTTACCTTTTCTCAGAATTGTAATTATGCCACTAATTACATCATCAACAAAAATTAAATCTCTAAAGAATTCACCTTTGTTGTAAATATTGATCATCTTTTTTTTTGATGCCTGATTAATTAAAAAATTTACAGCATTTTTATTTGGTTTAATCTGTTCTCGAGGACCATATGAATTGGTAATTCTAAAAATATTTGTATTTATTCCATAAACATCATGATAAATCTTACAGAGATGTTCACTTGCTAATCTGTTTGTTCCATATATTGTGGTTGGATTACATGGAGTATTTTCATTTACAGGAAGTTTTTTTGGTCTTCCAATAACAATGAATGTACTGCCCAGCAAAAATTTACAAGATAATCCAAGCTGTCTAATTTTTTCTAACATAAACAATGTAGTCTTTATGTTAGAATCCACATCTTGTAACGGCTTTTCAAATGATTTTGAATGTGATGTATTTCCAGCTAAATGAATTATAACGTCTGGTTTAAAATTCTCTATTAATCTACCAACTTTTTGAAAATCAGTTAAATTAATTTTCTTAATTTTAATATTTTTAGTTAAATTCTGAAGATTTGATCTTTTTGAAAGTGTTTTTGTAAGAATTAAAATCTCATTATTTTTATTTGATAGACTATCGACAAGGTGACTACCGATAAATCCTAATCCTCCTGTTATTAGTAATTTCAACAAACTTTTCAAAATCTAGTAAGTTAAAAGTTCATTCACAGATTCCTACGAAAATATATTTCAGTGGATATATCATTTTGATATAATGTGCACACTTTTCTCAAAATTACAAATATTTCTTAATTCACGTAAAATTTTCAAAAATTGGTACATATATCCAAAAATCTATTATGGATTAACTAATAGTAAATTTCCTATTTTTGAAACTAATTCTGGTTTAAAGATAAAGATTCGAAAAAATTCTACTGATTTGATGGCATTAACACATGTTTGGTTGATTGGTGAATACAAAAGAAAAAAATTTGAAATCAATGATGATGATGTAATAATAGATGTTGGTGGTCACATTGGACTATTTTCTCTCTATGCATCTCAATTCTGTAAGAATGGTTCAATTTTTACATTTGAACCAATGGTTGAAAACTTTGATTTGTTATCTGAAAATATCAAATTAAATAATCTTGACAATATCAAAATCTTCAATTTGGCAGTATCTAATTCAAATTCATCTGTAAAATTATACTTAAATCAAGATGACGCTGGACATAGTATGTTCTCAAAATCCTCTAAAAGCATAACTGTGAACTCAATTTCTCTCCAGCAAATTTTTGACAATAATCATATAGAATATTGTGATTTTCTTAAATTAGATTGTGAAGGTTCGGAGTATGAAATTATAAAAAATCTCCCAGCACCTTATTTCAAAAAAATTAAGAAAATGATTATTGAATATCACATGGTTGATACTAATCCTGAACTATTAGATGAACTAATTTCCATACTAAAATCTCAAAATTATAATCTTGAGACAAAAACATTATTCAAAGATATTGGGTTTCTATATGCAATTAGATCTAATTCTTAATAATTAATCCTAATCCTAAATCATCACTCACTTTAATCAAATGACCATTCAAATTATCTCTATTTGAAAAATTAAAAAATGCATCATTATCTAAAACATCATCTGAAATTATTGTTCCATTTTCATTAAGATTTTTTTCTGCACATTCAAATTCAAACATCATATTTTTGTATGTATGTAAACTGTCGTGAATAAAAATATCTACGCCATCTAATTCATCAAAAACCTGTTGTAATTTTTCAGTAGATTTACCTAGATTGAAATTCCATCTATGTCTTAAATTTTCTGGTATTGCAGCACCAATCATATCCTCACTTTGCCATGGTCTAAAAATTGAATCTATAGAATGTAAAGTTCCTGATTGATTTTTATCTAGTGCTTTGAGAATATAGCTGCTACTTAATCCATAAGCCACTCCTGTCTCTACTACATTTTTTGGCTTTAATATTCTACATAAAATATACAAAAATTTCCTAGAATCCGAATTTATTGAATAATCTATAGGATATGGTTTATCTCTTGATGGGTATTTTTTTGTCTGTAAACTCTTAAAAAAATCATCTACATGTTCATCTAATTCATGTAATTCTCGTTCAAATTCATTTATTTCTACATCTGGAAATCTTTTCTTAAAAAAATCACTTATCGAATTGAAATTGTAAGAGTATTTGTGACTTCTAAATTTTTCATCATCTTTTATCTCAGCTCTTTCCTTAGATAATTCTTGTAAAAGTTGTGGTTTAAAGATGGCATTTTTTAGAATTTGGAGAATTATGGTAAATCTACTCATATTGTCTTTTCTAGAATTTTCACATATTAGTTCATAACTACTAATAACTAATTTGTCAATTATGAATTGATATTAATGATTTTAACTAGAGAAATCTCATAAAAATAATTAAGCATGAAAATAGCTCTGGTTTGTCCCGCATCTCTACCTGCTACCCAATTTGGAGGAATTTTATTTCTAAGTATTCATATTGCAAAATATCTATCAAACATTGGGCATGAAATAACAATTTATACCACCAATCTTGATTTTGCCAACAATGCTTCAACATTCAATAAAAAATTACCTACACAAGAAAAAATTGGAAATTATATAATTAAACGAACTAATGTTTGGTTTTCAACATTTCTTTTCTTTGTTAATCCCGGTATGTATAAACAAATGATGAATGATGATTTTGATATTATACATGCAATCGGTGTACGAAGTTTTCAAGCATTTATTGCAACATTAGTATCTAAAAGAAAAAAAATACCTCTAATAATTTCTGATCAAGGAGGTTTAACTACTCACCCTGATCTCAAGAAATCTTCTATAGTAAAACGAATTTTGATTGAGCTACAGAAACCAATAATTAAATTTGTTATTAATAATTCAAAAAAGATCATAGTTGCAAATGAATATGAAAAAAAAATTTTTCTTAATTTTTGTGATAAATCAAAAATAGTCGTTGTAAAGAATGGAATTGATCTTAATGAATTAAAGCACTCGGAGAATAATTTTCAAGAAAAATATTCTATTGATGAAAAATTTATTCTATTTTTAGGAAGATTTCACACTGTCAAAGGAATTGATACTCTCTTAGAATCATTTCATCAAATTAAAAATAATAATTTATTAAAAAATATTAAACTTCTTATCATGGGTGTTGATTTTGGTTATCAAAATGTTATGGAACAAAAAATCTCTGAATTTGCATTATCAGAAAAATTACTAATAATTAAAAAACCATCGAGAGAAGATGTCATCTCTGCGTATGAAAATTGTGAATTTTTAGTTCTCCCGTCAAAATGGGAGCTCTCACCTCTTACTCCATTAGAAGGATTTGCATTTAAGAAAACAGTTATCAGCACAACTGCTCATGGAATACCTCATACCATACAACACAATGAAAATTGTATTTTGGTTGAACCAGAAAATCCTTCTGAATTATCTAATGCAATCCTAAATTTGTTGAGTGATGAAAAAAAGTGTCAAGATCTTGGTAATTCTGGTTATCATCTAGTAACTTCTATATGTAATTCTGAACGAATGGTTATTGATACGCTGAGCGTATATAAGCAACTGATAAAAGTTATCTAAATCAAAAAATTATAGAAAAATGAAAAAAAAAACACTCTGATGCTTTTAAAAATAATTCAATAAAAGTTCCTTTTGTCGTACCAAATATTGAACTTTCAGATAAGCGTGCAATAGAAACTGCTCTCAAATCTAATTTATTAACAGATGGGCCTATCTTAAGAAAATTTGAAAATGAATTCTGTAAATTTACAGGCTCAAAATACGCAATCGGGGTATCAAATGCAACATCAGCACTTCATCTATCTCTAAAATCTATTGGAATCAAAAAAGGTGATGAAGTAATAATTCCAAATATCACATTTGTTGCTACTGCAAATGCTGTTCTTTATGTAAATGCAACTCCAGTTCTAGTCGACGTTAATGATCATGATATCAATATCTCCATCAAATCAATTGAAGAAAGTATTACTAAAAAAACTAAGGCAATAATACCGGTTCATTTCGCAGGAAAATCTTGTGATATGCTTGCTATTCAAAAACTTGCAAAAAAATACAATCTGGAAGTTATTGAAGATTGTGCACATGCATTGGGCACTAAATTCAATAAAACTCATGTTGGTAATTTTGGAAAAACTGGTTGCTTCAGCTTTTATCCTACAAAAAATTTAACAACATTCGAAGGAGGAATGGTAATTACTAATTCAAAAAAGATTGCTTCAAAAATACGTAGTATGAGAAATCATGGGATAAATAAATCACTAAAAGAACGATTTTCTACTGGTTATCCCTGGGATTTTGATGTATCTGAATTAGGATATAATTTCAGATTGGATGAAATACGTTCTTCATTAGGATTAAATCAACTAAAACGATTACATAAAATGAATAAGTTACGACAAGATGCATCACGTTACTATAAAAAACAATTAAAATCCACTAAGGGAATCGAATTATTGGATGATTCAAATCTTACAAACAATAGTTGCCATCTCTTTGTAATTAAAATTCTAAAAGATTTCATTGTTGATAGAAATCTTCTATTCAAATATTTATTAAAAAATGGAATTAGAACATCTGTACATTATAAACCACTGAATAAATTTAGTTTCTATAAATCAAAATCAAAAATATATTCATCGTTAGAAGTTTCAGAACAATTGTACTCAAAAATCCTATCATTACCACTATTTCCACAAATAACTATGCACGAATTAGATCTAGTTATTAATTCTATAAAAAACCCAAAACAAAAAAATGCAATCTAAAACTATTAGTAAAGAATCTCCAAATATCCTACTACTGGATTCAAGCATTAGCGATAATGAATTTAAAAATATAAACAATAATTTTGAAAAAATCATTACTTTTGATTTTGAATCTGATAGAAATCTTATCTCAAAAAAAATTTCGCATGAGATATCTGATTCTATTATAGACATATCTGAATTAAAACTCATAGATTCTGCATGTCTAAACTTCTGTCAATGGTATGAGAAAAATAATGGTAATGAAACATTATCCTATGAAAATATTAATCTTGGATCATTATTCAGAGTAGAATTTTATAATTTTTTAATACCACTAATCAAAAATTTTCTAATTCTAAAAAAATTGAAAACTCAATATCCTGATTCAACTTTCTATTGTTCAAATGAATTGTATAAAATTTCTAAAGAATTAGACATAAAATCCATTGCTCTTAATGATAAATCAATTGATACTGAATTAACATGGGATAACATTCAGTTTAATCTCACTCGATCAGTTTCATTAAAAATTTCAAAAAAAAATTATAATAAAATTAAAAATATATCAAAAATAGTAAGTAATCTAGTAATTAAAAAAAATTATAATAAAAATCTACAAAATAATTTTGGATTTATAGAATTTGATTCTATCAAGTATGAGGAAATTTTTCAAGAATCAAATAACTTTAATGAAATGTTTTTGTTATATAATCGACATCGACCAGTTTTTTACAATAGGAATTCACTAAAAATTATCAAAAATTCAAAAATTCTTCCTTTTATTCCTTCAAAAAACATTCTGAAAATTAGCAAAGAAATGATTGAAAAATTACACAAAAATATTCTTGAAAATTTCCATCAGTTTTTAAACAATGACGAATTTTTCTCTTCATTTTTCCAACTAAACAATATAAAATTTTGGCCATTCCTTAAATCCACATTAATTAAAATATTTGAAAGCAAAATACTTGATTCACTTTATGAAATTGAATATGCAAAAATCTTTCTAGAAAAAAATAATCTAAAAGCCATAGTAATCTTATCAGAATGTGGTTTTACTGAACAAATAATTATTAAACTTGCAAAAAAATTTTCAATCAAAATAATTCTTTTACAACATGGAATAATTATAGATAATACGTCTTCTTACAATTATAATAAAATTATTACTGGCACATTGCCAATTGAATCAGACTATTTTTTTAGTTGGGGAAAAATCTCTTCCGAATATATCAAAAAACTTGATTCTACAAATGCTGATGTTAAATTAATAGGAAGCTCCAACTTAGATAGAATCTTTTCTAAAAAAATAAAAAAAATAAAAAAACCAAAAAATATTTTGTTATTAACAACAGGACCTAGAAACCAACAATCAGTTGGGCATCATGTGCATATATGGAATGAATATGAACAAATTATCAAAACAATTTATTCTTCTGTATCAAAACATAATTTTAATTTAATAATTAAACGACATCCAGATATTGCAGAAAATGATTTTTCACCAGAGTTTTATTCTCAATTTTCTGATATTGAAATTTTTAAAAATGGGGATTTATCAGATTTGCTTGTTAATTCTGAATTTGTTATATCTCTTGGAATATCATCAGGTATCTTGGAAGCCCAAATTCTTCAAAAACCTGTAATTTCTATAAATGCCGAATATGATATATTTGGAAGTACCAAGTATATTCCAAATTCATGTACTCATATTCAAATTGAAGAATTTGATAAATTATTTTCCAAAATAGTCACAAACTCTAGCTCATCAAATGATCTAATCCAAAAAGGTACGAATTCACTAAACAACAACATTAGTAATATTGGTAATTCGTCACACGTTTTGTTCGATTGTCTAATTGAATTATAATAAAATTTCATCGTAAGTTTTTTAATCATATTAAAAAATTGTTTTCTATGTTTAAGAATAAAAAAATCCTGATTACTGGGGGTACTGGTTCATTAGGGACTGCTCTCACAAAAAGACTTCTCTCATTAGATGTAGACCAAATTAGAATTTTTAGCAGAAATGAGCACAAACAAGTATCCATGGAATCTGAATTAAATGACGATAGACTAAGATTTCTTATTGGTGATATTAGGGATGAAAAAAGACTGATTAGAGCTACTGAAGAGGTTGATATTGTCTTTCATGCTGCGGCGTTAAAACATGTACCTAAAGTTGAATATAATCCATTTGAGGCTGTAAAAACCAATGTACAAGGATCACAGAATGTAATTGAGGCATGTTTAGCTAATGATGTTGAAAGAGCAGTTTGTATTGGAACAGACAAAGCAGTTTCTCCTCTAAACACATATGGTGCAACTAAACTTCTTATGGAAAAATTATTTGTTAATGCACAGCAATACTCAAATCCAAAAATTCACCCAACAAAATTCTTTGCTGTAAGATATGGTAATGTTTTTGCAAGTAGCGGCTCAGTAATTCCAAGATTTATTGATCAGATCAAGAAACAAGAAGAAATTACTATTACAGACAAAAATATGACTAGATTTAGCATTACCATGGAACAGGCCTTAGATTTCATTTTGAAATCTACAGAAATAGGAAAAGGTACCGAAATATTTATTCCAAAATTAAAATCATATTCTCTTGAACAGATCTACAAAGTATTATCCCAGTTGGCAGAAATTAAAAATAACAAAATTATTGGAATACGACCTGGAGAAAAATTACACGAACTACTAATCAACTTTGATGAAATGAGATACTCTTGGGAATTTGAAGACCTATACATGATTCTTAATTGGCAATTTGATGATGGATATCTTAACAAAAACTATCCTGGAATAAAGAAATTTGATAGCATTGAAACTTATTCATCAAATAATACTGAATCATTAACAGATGATGAATTAAAAAATAATATTAACAATTTAGGTTTATTGTAATATGAGAAAATCTGCTAAAAATATTTTAAATGATAAAAATCACACTTTTGTAATTGCAGAAGCTGGGTCAAATTGGAGAACTAGAGATATTAAAACAAGTATTAAACGTGCAAAAAAAATGATACATGTTGCTAAAGCTTCAGGTGCTGATGCAATAAAATTTCAAACATATTCCTCTGAAAAAGTATACGTTCCCAATGCTGGAAATAGTAACTATCTATCAAAATCTGGAATAAACAAATCAATTAATCAAATATTTGATCAGTTTTCAATGCCTCACAATGTTCTAAATGAACTAAGTGATTATTGTAAAAAGCAAAAAATCCAATTCATGTCTACTCCATTTTCAGTATCTGATGCTAAGGCAGTAAATAAATTTGTAAAAATTCATAAAATTGCGTCATATGAAATCAATCATCTATCTTTGCTAAAATTCCTTGCTGGAACAAATAAACCAATTATTGTATCAACTGGTGCTGCAACACCTCAAAAAATTTTATATGCAATTAAAACTTTGAAAAAATTTGGAGCAAAACAAATCTTCCTTTTACAATGTACCGCAGCGTATCCTGCTCCAATCCACTCACTAAATCTATCATCAATTCCTAAATTAAAAGAAGAATTTAAAATTCCTGTAGGTTTCTCTGATCATAGTATAGATCCTATTATTGCTCCATTACTTGCAATTGGATATGGAGCAACAATTATTGAGAAACATTTTACACTAAATAGAAAATTTGCTGGTCCCGATCATGCTTTTGCAATAGAGCCCCAAGACCTGAAAAAATTGATATCTTCTATTAGGGATGCAGATACAGCAAAAGGAACTGGTAAAAAGACTGTAGAAAAATCTGAAAAAGAATTAGAAAGATTTGCTACCCGTTCTGTTCAAGCAACAACAACTATTCACAAAGGTGATAAATTGGAATTTGAGAAAAATTTTGAATTACTTCGACCTGGAAAAAGAAATAGAGGTGCTGATGCCATTGATATTCATAAAATAAATGGCAAAATTTCTCGAAGAAAAATCCTAGTTGGTGATGGAATAAAAACTACTTACGTTTACTAATACTAGAAATTTTTGATAAAACAACAAGATCCCACCATTCTCCATTTCTGAAAATATAATCTCTCATCACTGCATCTGACTCAAAACCTAACTTTTGGAAAAAATTTATGGATTTTTTATTGTATTCGATCACTTCAGCATCAATTCTATGAATTTTCAATTTTTTAAATCCATATTCTAATAATAAATTCAAACTTTCAGTTCCAATTCCTTTTGAATGAAGTTTAGTTTTTCCAATAATTATTGCAATTTTTGCATTTTTATTATCATTGTCGATTTGAACAAGACCACATATTCCTATAGGATCTTGTTTTTCATTGATTATAGTAAACATTTTTTCTTTTGCATTTATAGAATTAATTTTATTAAACCAAGAATCTTGATGTTTCAAATTTAAAAGGATGAATTGTGTGTTATTTTGCCAAATAATTGGTTCATTTCTCCAATCTCTAAAAAATTCAAGATCTTCTTGTTTTACTTTTCTTAAACTAATGATTTTTCCTTTTAACATGTTCATGCAAATTTGTTTACGTTTCTAATAACTTTGTCTACCTCTGATTCAGTCAAATTTGGATGCATCGGTATTGTAACAATACTCTTTCCAACTTCTTCTGTAACTGGAAGTTTAATTGATTTTTTATAAAATGACATTTTATGAATGGGCTTGTAATGCGTGCCTGTTTCAATTCCTTTTTCAAAGAGTTTTTTTCTAAAAGTAACTCTATTCTTAACACACACCCAATACAAATGATATGAACAATTTTCTAAAAATGGAATTTTTTTTGTAACATTCAATTCTTTTTCATAAATTTTTGCAATTTTTTTCCTTTTACTATTTAATCTGTTTAATTTCTTTAATTGAGATAAACCAACTGCAGCAGATACCTCATTCATATAAAAATTCCATCCAATTTTGTCAACATCGTAATCACTTCCAACTCTATTAGAAATACCACACCACCGTTTTGATTTCAATTCAAGTTCCATTTTCTTATGATTTGGATGATTTATTGTAATTGAACCGCCTGTTGGCATTGCTAAATTTTTTACAGGATGATAACTAAAACACACAAAATCACCGCTGCTCCCAACCATTTTCCCATTTAGTCTTGTACCACATGCATGTGCTGCATCCTCAACAATCATTAAATTTGATTTCAATTCTTTTAATTTTTTTACATCTGCTGGAACTCCTCCAAAATGAACTGGTATGATACATTTAGTTTTTTTAGAAATCTTTCTTTTAACATCTTCCTCACTAATACAGAGTGTTTTAGGATCTATATCTGCAAAAATTGGTATTCCACCATTGTAAATGACTGCATGTGCAGTACTTACAAACGATAATGAAGGTAAAATGACCTCTTTCCCTTTAATATTACATTGTGATAATGCAAGGTGTAATGCAGATGTTCCACTATTTACTGCAATACAAGCTTTAGAGTTTACAAATTTCTTGAATTTTTTTTCAAATTCATAGACTTGATTTCTGCCATCTCCTGATGCCCAGTTTCCACTCTTTATTGTTTTTACAACTGCATCAATCTCTGTTTTGTCTACAACAGGATCAAATAATTTTATATTTTTCATTCTATTTGTCTGTGGAAAGTTTGGAATAAATGTATGAATCATGCCATTTTCTATTTCTCCACAATTTGTCTCTTAAAACTCCCTCTTTAACAAAATTTAGAGATTCAAATAATTTTATATTTTGAGGAATTGTATCGAATATCTCGACCCACAATCTACGCATGTTTAATTCTTCAAATCCAAACTTTTCTAACAACGAAATTGTTTCTTTTCCATATTTTGTTTTTTGCCAGTTTCTTAAATAAAGAATTATTGAAATTTCGCAATGACGGTTTTTCCAATCTATGTATGTCAAACCACAAACTCCAATTAGCTTTTGACGCTTATCTGTAACTCCAAACATCAAAAATTTTGGTGGATTATCTTTGTGAATCATTTCAAACCATTCTTTTTGATTAATCATATTCAATAATCGATATTCGCGTGTGTGACTCCTGTTAACTGGATCATTTCTCCATTTTTTCAAAACCTTCAAATCTTCAATTTCTAATGCACGTAAATTCATGCTTTTTCCTTCAATCATGTAGTCACATCTCTTTTTGTATAAAAAAACATTACGAGCAATATTTCAGTAAGTCTGTAACTAAGCAAATCAATAGGAAAGCTAAAAAATAAAACCCATTATATCTTATTATGAAATATATTTTTTGTGCTTATAGAGAGCATTCATTTAATGTCTATAAAAAATTAAAAAAACGATATAAAGACATTATTCTAATCAATAAAAAAGAAAACCTAACAATTGAAAAAATTAAAAAAATAAAACCCAAGTATGTCTTCTTTCCAGATTGGTCTTGGATTGTACCTGACGAAATTATTTCTAATGTAAATTGTATATGTATACATGAATCAAATCTACCAAAATTCCGTGGAGGTAGCCCCATCCAAAATCAAATTATTCGAGGGATAAAAAATACAAAATCAACAGCTTTTCTAATGAATTCAAAACTTGATGCAGGTGATATACTTTTACAAAAAAATCTTTCATTAGATGGAAGTCTTGACGATATTTTTTCAAGAATAGAAAAAAATAATTACGAAATAATCACTAATATAATTCAAGGCAAATTTAAAAAACAAAAACAATCTGGAAAACCTAGTTCTTATAAAAGACGTACTCCGAAACAAAGCGAGTTAAAGAATTTGAATTCCTCAAAAATATATCTTCATAATTTTATTCGAATGTTATCCGATCCATATCCAAATGCATTCATAAAAATTGGAAAAAAGAAAATTATTTTCAAATCTAGTAAATTTGATGGAAAGACTCTATCCATTGAAGGAGTAATAGAATGAATATTCTTGTTCTTGCAGCTCATCCTGATGATGAAATATTAGGAATGGGTGGAACCATTAAAAAATTCACCAAGCAAAAAAATAATGTAAAAATCGTGATATTTGCAACTGGAATATCTGCACGCAGATCTACAAATTATAAAAACTCGCCTAGTTATGAAATAGATAATAAAACTAATCAAAAAATGAATAAACAAATTATTTCACTTAGAAAAGATGCAAAGAATGCAGCAAAGATCTTAGGTGTTACTGATATCGAATTTCTAGATTTTCCAGATAATGAAATGGATCTAGTATCTAATCTACAAATTACAAAAGCTATTGAAAAAATAATTAAAAAATTTAAACCTGATCAAGTTTTTACTCATACAAATTTCGATGTTAATGTTGATCATCGTGCTCTCTATAATGCTACTCTTACTGCAACTCGGCCAAAAAAAGGTTCTAAAATAAAAAAAGTCTTTGCTTTTGAAATTCCTTCTTCTACGGAATGGTACTTTCCAACACAATTCTCGCCAAATGTATTCATAGATATTAGTAATGAGATCAAAACAAAAATTCAAGCACTAAGTAAGTATAAAACTGAATTAGAAGATTTTCCTCACCCTCGATCAAAAGATGCAATACACTCAATATCCAAAAAATGGGGATCAGTATCAGGTTTTAATAACGCTGAAGCATTTTATTTAGTTCGCGAGATAAGTAAGTAGGAAAAAATTAATTATTTTCTTTCAAAAATTCTTTATCTTCTTCTAATGATTTTAAATATCCCTCATTGTAAATATTATTTTTATTTATATCTAATAATTTTGGGTTTTTGGAAACTACATTTAACATATCATCTAATAATATAGGTTGTTTTTGAATAGAAGAAATTATTTTTTCAATAAATACTAAATCATTTGCTCGGTCTAATGTACATCGAATATTTGATAAATTTTTTTTATTCTGAAAATTTTTTAATGAGAAAATATTTGGATTATTATAAAAATAAGGTGTCACATGTTCCCTTTCAGAAGGTTTTCCAGCATTTTTCCATGCATTTTCTAATGCTTTGAATGAAAAAATCTCTACTGCATATCCATGTGGAAATGTTGGTGGATGTTCAGTAGATAAGTAATCACAGTTGCTTTTTCCATATTCATTCATGCATTCATCTATGATTTTTGGATCAATTAGTGGATTATCCGATGTTATTCTAACAATTATTTGGAAATCAAATTTTTTTGCACATTCATAATATCTATCTAAAACATCTTTTTCTTTTCCTCTAAAATATGAAATATTATTTTCTATACAGAAGTTAACTATCACATCATCTTCTTGATTTGTTGTAGTTGCAATAACAACTTGTTCAATTTTTTTAGAAAATTCAACCTGAGTTATAACATAATCTAATATTGGTCTATTCTGTATTTTTTTTAATACTTTTCCTGGTAATCTAGAAGAACCCATTCTTGCTTGAATTATACAACCTATCATGCAATCATGTGAAATAGTGATTTAATTAATCATTATACAAAATTATTAGTTGTCAATATTGTATTACAATAGTAATAATAAATAACTTCCATCATATCAAATTAAAAATGACTAAAAAAATCTTATTTTGGCTAGGAGTAGACTTTACACATTTTTGTTTATCACATAATTTACAAAAATTATCTAATGCTGATTTTTATGCAATTATTGATATTACAAACAAACCTAAATCTTTCTTCGAAGAACAAAAACTTGTAAATTTTAAGAAAAAATGGTTTTTTCATGATCACATATTTACTAATCCTGAAAAACCAAATTTGGAATATTTATCCAAAATAGAAAAGAATTATGGAATTAACATATGGAAACTTGCAATTAATGAGAGAATTTTTTACAATTTTTTTAATTTTCATAAGTTTTCTCATGATGAAATACTCTCTATTGATGAACAAGCATGTAGGCTTTTTGAAAAAGTTCTAGATGAAGTAAAACCTGATTTTTTTATTACGAAGCAACCTGCTTTTCATCATCTACAATTATTTTATGAAATGTGTAGAGCCAAGGGTGTAAAAGTTCTAATGCTGAACAATAGTAATTTCAGTGATAAATCAATAATTATAGAAGATATTAGTAAACTCGACGATAATTCTGCTAATTTAGATAATTTCCAACCTGATGGAAGAACTCTTGATGATTTTAAATCAGTTACAGAAACATTACAAAAAAATCTTAAAACTAATCTTTTAAAACAAAATCATACTGCAGATGTAATGAAATCTGCAATGAAATTTTTTACTGCAAAAAATGAAAATATTAAAACTAATTATAATTATTTTGGTCGAACAAAATTTAATGTGTTGTCCTTTGAATTGAATTATCGAATCAATACAAAAAAAAGAAAAAAATTCATTGATGAAAATCTCTCATCTTCTCCAGATCTGAATGAAAATTTCATTTATTTTCCATTAAGTTTGGATATGGAACGCTCAACATTGATTGATGCACCGTTTTACACAAATCAAGTTGAAGTTGTTCGTTCTATTGCAAAATCAATACCTGTCGATCATTACTTATTTGTTAAAGAACATCCAAATCAAAAATTACGTGGATGGAGAGAAATATCTGAATATGAAGAAATCTCAAATATTCCAAATGTAATTCTAATTCATCCTGATTACTCTTCTGAAGAATTATACAATAATTGTTCACTCGTAATAACAATTGGTGGAACTGCTGGGTTTGAAGCGACATTACATAAAAAACCAGCAATAATATTTACTGATTTAAGATATTCAATACTTCCATCTGTTTTTAGATTAAAAAATATTGAAAATTTACCTGAAACAATCAGGAAATGTATGCAAACTGAAGTTAATTCTGAAGATGTCAATAAATTTATTCAATTAATGGAAACTGTGACCATAAATTTCAACTGGCAACAATTTGTTTCACAATTCCAAAAAACTTTCTATAATGATGGAAATCTTTTTGATGTTGATATATCCGAAAAAGAACTTGCATCTTTTCTTGAAAAAAATAAGATTATTTTAGATGAACTTGCATCTGCACATATCAAAAAAATGTCTGAATTAAGTTCATAAATTTTATTCCAAATATTCCCATTGTAAAACTTGCTCTTTTGTAATATTGATTTTTGCTCTTTTGCCAATGATTGCATCAAAATCTATAGGTTGAATTCCATTACCTGGTCTACGAATATCTAAAACATCTTTAGAAATTTTTTCACCTTTCTTAATTTCTTTTAATGCTATAATACTAACTCTATTTGTAATTAGATTTTTCTTTTCTGACTCTGTAGGGATTTTTTCACCATTACCTAAAGTACTTTCAACTTTTTTTATCGATGTAGTCAATTCTAAAAACTCATTTTTTGTTAATGCGTGGATATCATCAGGGCTTGGTGTATTCTTTTCATCACGAAAGTGTCTTTCTATAATATTTGCACCTAATGAAACTGATGCAATAGTTGATAACAATCCTGGTGTATGATCTGAAAATCCAACAGGAACATCAAACTCATCCTTCATTTTTGAAATAGCTTTGAGATTCAATTCATCAAATTTTGACGGATAATTTGAAACACAATGCATTAAAATTATTTGATTATTATTTGATTCAAGAATTGAATTAACAGAATTTTCTACTTCTTTTAGATTACACATACCCGTAGACAGAATTATTGGTTTTCCGGTTGATGCAACTTGTTTTAATAATGGAATGTGACATGCTAGATCTGAACCAATTTTAATTATTGGAACGTCTAATTCTTCTATAGTTTCAAGATCCTTAACATGACTTGGAGCAGTAAAAATCACTTTTCCCATATCTTTTGCATACCTTACAACATCTTTTTGTATTTTTTTTGAAAGTTCAAATTTTTTAAAAATCTCATACTGTGAAATTTTTCCAGTTGCTTCCATATTAAAAAAATTATTTTTTGTTGTAATCGTTTCTGCTTCCAAAGTTTGAAATTTTATTGCATCTATGTCAATTTCGTCTATTGCATCAATCAATCTTTTGGCTTCATCAAAGTTTTGAAATGAACCTCCAATTTCAGCAATAGTATAACATGGAAATCCATCTCCTACCCATTTATCAACAAGTTTCACATTTTTCATAGGATTCGTTTATGAGTAATATAAATAAATTAAATGTATTTGTAATAATTTGTATTAACAAATGGAACTATTGACATTATGAAATTAGTGATTCATCAACCAAATTATTTGCCCTATGTTGGTTTTTTCCATAAGCTTAGTTTGGCCGATACTTTGGTTATAATGGATAATACACAATATGATAAAAAATTCACCAATAGAAACAAAATCAAAGTTCCAAATGATTGGATTTGGCTTTCAATTCCAATTAATAAAAAACAAAAATTTTCATTGAATAAAGAAATAGAAATAAACAATACTGAATCTTGGCAAGAAAATCATTTGAAAAAGATTTCACGTTCCTACATTAATTCAAATTATTATAAGAAAAACTATCAATCAGTTTTTGAAACATTTTATACAAAACAATGGACTCATCTTTTTAATTTTAATTATGAAATGTTATTACAAATCATTAAATGGTTAGGATTAAAAATAAAAGTTATAAAAGAATCTGAAATTTCTACTCATGGAAAATCTACTGAAAGGATTATCAATATTTCGAAAGAATTAGGTGCAGAAACTTATGTTTCTGGTATTGGAGGTAAAGAATACATGAATGAAAAATTATTTTTAGATAATAAAATAAAATTAGAATTTCAAAATTTTGAATGTCCTGTATATGATCAGGTTTTTCCAGAAAAATTTATTCCCAATCTTTCAATTATTGATTTATTATTCCACAATGGATCTGAAAGTTTATCCATATTACAAAGGTGATTAATTTGAAAATATTATTTTTAGCTGATGGTAGCCAAAAAATTGGGATGGGTCATATATACAGATCATTAAACTTAGCCAATGAATTAAAAAATAAAAATAAAATTTTATTTTTAACAAGGGAAAAACTATCTTACAAAATTTTTAATAAAAAATACAAAACCTTTTTTGTAAAAAAAGAAGATAGATCTAAAGAAAATTTTTTAATTAGAAAAATAAAT
>MDSW01018400.1_pt1 | contig 18505 bp, 23 predicted proteins | sample 811171 | NCBI WGS metagenome assembly MDSW01 (sample SAMN05326641, study PRJNA326480) | marine metagenome | isolation source: seawater | place: Atlantic Ocean: North West | collected 2012 | reverse complement strand
TTGTTCTCTGTCATCGTCCGATATAGGACCATTACCGACAACCGTGATTACTTCCAAATTCTCACATGCGTCTGTCAAATTCACGATTCGATTCATTTGCTTCATTCAATTATAAAATTTTTCGGCAACAATGCTTCAGACTTGGGATCTCCACTTAGCATTGTGACCGTGCATCTGAGCAAAAAGTTGAAAAACATCAAAAAAATGTTATCATTGTTTTTGATTTATGTATAATCATTTTCTTTCGAAATTAGTTGCCAAGTAGATTCAAATGATCCTTCCCATTCTATTTGAGTAATGTCACTATTATTAATTAGTTTTCCATATGCTCCATTAGTAAATATAGTATTATTTACGATATTATATGATATATATATTGATTCCATGGCACGGGTACTTCTTTGCAAAGCGATATAATATTGTTTGGATAAATTTGTATAATTTGTTGAGTACTTTGATCAATGTAATCACCAACAAAAATTAAAACCTGAAATAACAGAGATATCATTTTTTATGGAGGATACAAAAAAAATTATTCGTCATTTACATTGACAGTCGCAACTATTTTGATGCGCATTCATAGAGTAAAACCAGTGAAAATTGCAATAATCGTAAGCACACGATCCCATAATTTTTTTAGTACCTTAGAATTAAATGAATTTTCTACAGAGAACAAAATATCATAATATACCAGAACAATCGTACACAGCTATAGAAAATAACAAAGATGGAAATTGTCTTTATGAGTCTGTATTAGATGCTGCGAGACATTGGTTACCTGTTTCTCACGACTTGTGTAGATTATTTCCTGGTAATGTTTCAAGAAACCGTCCAAAAAGACATGCAGTACAATTGAGACAACATCTTTCGTTCTACCTGAGTTTACAACTAGACGAAGCTACATCGCGTACTAACATGACAGAACAAGAAAGATTACTGAATGAGCAATTGAAAAATGCGAAAAGGCGTAAAATCGCAAGTATAAGCAAAAATTATGAGTGGGGAAGCACTGATGAATTGCAAGTAATAGCGGAATTTTACAATATTTGCATAATCGTGCATCATACATCTACAGGTCTGAATAGATCATCATGGCACTGTGCGACACCACTGTCTAATGATATAGATTCTTGTAGACACTATATAGTGATTCGACATACAGGCAATAATCATTTCGTCGCTTTGAAACCATCGTCTCAGACATCAGGTCAACGAATACCAATAAAAAAGACAATTGATAAAACTTCTCGTAAAGTTGTCAAAAAGCCTATTCGTAAGCCTGCTTCCAAACCTATTCGTAAGCCTTCCAAACCTATTCGTAGGCCAGCCTCCAAACCTATTCGTAAGCCCGCTTCCAAACCTATTCGTAGACCAGCCTCAAAAAAAAATAGTCGTAAACCACGAAAACGTTAAATTATTAAAGGAGCTGCCCACGTAAAACGAATATCAGGCATACATGAAACGATCAAAAAAAGAGTCATAGAGATATTTACAACAAATGTAAATGTCCATGACCACGGTGTTGTTGAGAATGAGCACATTTAATTTTTTTTTCCCCGAAGATCAAATTATATCCAGCACACTTATGATAAAAATGGAAAAAAAATTTTTAAAACGGCATATACAGCAAATTGGAGGGCAGGAAGAAGTGAAACGATTATGCAATATGAAAGACCGACAATATGCGATGGCATCTTTAAAATCATTTCATGGAATCGGAGACAAAACAGCAGAAAGAATCATTCAAGAATATCGTAGAGATGATGCTAAAAATATTGCACCAAATATTTTTGAATACTTGAGAATGTATGTGAACGATAAAGAAACATTGGAATTGCTGAATACTTTAAGAAAAAAATATGATAAACTGCAAAACCAAAATCCAGATGTGGACATTTATAACAGAGAACAATTCAAGAAAGATTCCGAAGTAGCAGAACAAGAAATTGCTTACATGTCTGAAATAGTTGGAGAAAATGCTGAAAAGATGAAGAAAAAATATGCAACCTATATCATAAAAGTACTGACACGTCGCGAAGCTCAAGAAAACAAAAATCGCAAACGAATGAAAGAAAATAAAGCTGTTTTTCCTCAACCAGAATTGAAAGCGAAATTCATAAAAGAAGAATTAAGGAAAACTTCCTATGAAATCTTGAAACGATGCAAACTTTCTTTCAAGCAAATCGATGAACTATCTCTTGCAAACAATTGGTGGGAGGTTGAGGGATTTCAACGCACAGCTGCAGTCATACATGAAAGTTGGATTAACCTTACAGGTGAAAATATGACAGCTAATCTTCCCGAAACTTTGAAAAACAAAAAATGCACTGCTTGCACGCCTGAACAACTTTTAAATGTATGTGGATGTCTTACTTTTCCTCCTATTTCTAACAATATATTAATTGATGTATTAGAAGAACTCATCGAGGACAACTATTACATCGCATATGAAAATACAGAAAAAAAACGTGTTATTACATCTAAGAAGTTTTTTGATTTGGAAACAGACATTTTGGACTTTGTAAACTATGATGATAAAGATTGCAAAGATAGTGACTACACAACTGAAGAAATATATGAATACGACGAAGATGGCAATTTGAGTAAAAATCAACTTTACAAACTTATTGATGATGCGAAGAAGGAATGTATCGATTCAAATATTACTTTAACTTTGGAGCAGATTGAGTGCATTCTCCTCATTCTACAAAATAGATTTTCGCTTTTGAATGCAATTGGAGGAACTGGCAAAACCAATGTGTGTGCAAAAATAGTGGAGCATATCATGAGAAATCTTAATTATAAAGTCATTTCAGTGACACCTACGCACGCAGCCAAGAAACCTATTTTGGAAGCGATGCCGTGGTTGCAAGTATCAACAATTGCATCCCTAAATTTTGATGTTGGATTCGGTACGGGTTTTGCACGTATGTTTGAACTATGTAAAGACGATGAAGAAAAAGAGATGCATGGACAGAAGAAGAGGCTTTTGATACTGATGGATGAATCAAGCATGTATGGTTCTCAAGATTTGGGAACATTCTTTGGTCAACTTTTGACTTACAAGCATAAATTCATGTGTCATGTGTGCATGATGGGAGACATTGGTCAGTTGACGCCTGTAACACCAGGTGTGCCGTTTGAGGATCTTGTTAATTCTCGTTTATTCGCATCTGGCAGATTGACTATTAGCCATCGCGCAGAATCTAAAAGTTTGTCATACTTTTGCAGTATATACAGAGGCGATAAATGTATGGATTGGACAATGAATGAACAACAAAACTCAAGTGAATATGTCCTTGCAAATGAAACAGTCAAGAATATATTTTGCGAAAAAGAAGAAATACAATATGCTTACGCACGGCTTCTTCAACAAATGAAAAATGAGGGATTGCAATCCAAAAACATTATGTCAATTACAGCCAGAAATTGCAAATATCCATTGGAAATACGACTTGTTCATGTCCGAAGAACAATATTTGATCCTGATGCAGAAGCTGAACGTCAAAAACACGTCGATCGACTAAAAAATCCAAAATATGCAGAAAGCTTTGAAAAAGGCGAATGGGGGTTATTAACAAAAGGAGACGATGTATGTTTTACTGAGAACACTCAATGGTACAAAAATGGGGACGAAACTGTTATCATTGATGAAAAATATGAAGAATACCCTACTTTCGTCAAACATATTTGCTTTGTCAAGTTGAAAGTCGACGCAATAATGCACACACTCCTTCAAAATATCGTAAAATCGAAAGAAGAAAAAACTGACTTTTGGCATAATTTTGAAAATATTCCTAAAAATATGGTGGAGCTCCAGACATTTTATGATGAAGATGGTGAAAGCATCAGTGGTGGAACATGGTCAATTTCATTACCATCTCAAGATCTTAAACCTCTTTCATTGATAACAGCACACAAGTCACAAGGAGATCAACGAAAAGTCGTCATTTTTGTTGCACCATATTGTGCACCTTTCCGAGACTGTCGTGATTATTATACTCCATGCTCCAGAGCACAACAAAAATTGTACCTGATTGGTCCTCAACATGCATTTGACAATCGTCATGTGAAACAGCGTAATCCTTTGCCGAATACTCTTTTGCAGACATATTGTCCAAATCCTACCGAATTCTGGAAAATTGATGATCTGGATACAACTGAGAAAATGTATGTGGAAACTGTTATGACACGATTTAAAAAACGTATTCCAAAACATCTACGAAATGAAGTGTGGAAACGAGATTTTGGAGAACAATTCCACGGACAATGTGCTGTGTGTAGCTGCAATTTACGTTTTGATTCTTCAGATTGGCATTTATGCCACATAGTTGCTAGAGCTGTAGACGAATCTTTGGCTTTTGACATGACAAACATGCAAATCGGCTGTCGCACATGCAACTTAAAAATGCACATCAGAAATTTATGGGACTACAAAGCAGACTTTGAGCGAAAAGAAGCTATTAAATGTATCGATACAATTGAAGCAAAACGTATATTCGATTTCGTTCGGAACAACAAAATATCTTACTCAGAGAAAACATTGTATTATAAAATCAATCAAAAAGAACCATTCATATCAAAAGCTGCATTCGACAAAATTGTAAATGCTTATGTACTGCTAAACAAGATAAGAAAAGAATCAATAAATTTGCCAGATCGTCATCCTTATAATACTTTGACATGCAGAAGTTAGCGTGAAAAAACGATCGATAATCAATCTTGTGTTTAAAATTTCATGAAAAAAAATCACATGATAAAAAAATTGTGTACTCAAATGTGGTGGCTTAAAACCTTTCCTCGTAGGGATGCGCCTCAAATTTGTTATGCTTTATTTCATCTGCCACATTCTCTTTACAGTCCATGCGATTGCAAATATTTTTGCAAGTGGCCACCAAGAGGTCATCCGGATGCACTTCCCATTGTAAATGATGAATTCGAAGCTGAATTCGAAAAAAAACAAGAAGCGGCTAAACAATGAGCATCAGATTTTTTGAAATTAATAAATTAACAAAAATGTGGCTTCTTTTTTTGTTTGCCCTTCCACTTCAAAATCTAACAATGGTTAAAGGTTTTATATACGGCTATGATGATTATACATATGACTCGTATAATCGTACAATGTTTTTTTACGATTATAATTATACATATGATTCGTATGATTATGATGAAGATTCTGATGAGGTCCATGAATATGTACTAAGAGGAGGACATATGAATAAGTCAGAAGAGATTATTAAAATTAACGCTACATTGCATAATTATTTCTGGACTGCCTTACTTGCACTTATGGAAAAACTATCTTCATGATTGGTCTTCTTCAAGTTTTTTGGGGGGCGGTTGACAAACACCGTCTTTTGCATATTGTGAACAACACTTTTCACTTTCCTTAAAAAATCCAATAAATTCATTATCGGGCACACATGAACTTTCTTTTTCAGGCGACAGACCTTTCGATTGACACAAACTCATAATTTGTTCACGATCTGTTTTGGAGAATCTTCTTACGAATACATCTTCGAAATCATCATACATTTGACAGAATTGGACATCAGTCTGATCATCGTATCCATACTGACATTTATAAGAATTCAATGATATATCTCTTGTACATATAGCATCTTTTTTCCATATAGCAGTACCAGTATTAACATTAGTCAAAGTAGCGGTCTGCTTTATTTTATCGTCAATCCTCTCTTTTATCATTTTCGATTTGAGGTCTTCCTTATCTTCAAAACACACATACTCGTTATCACTACTATCCAACATAATACAAAAATCTGATGCGGGAAGCTTCTCAAACTTGTCCATGGTATTTAGTGCACTTATCTCTAAAGGTGTTTTTGAAGAATCATCTTCGACATACCCGTACTTCGTCGTACCCATAAAAGCTTGCTCCATGAAAGAAACTGCTTTATAAGGAAGTTTTAGATTTTCAGGTGGTGGCTTACATGCATAAACACCGTTATCAACAACTTCGCAATAAGGCAAGGCTTCTTTGAAGCTATTTTGTTTTACACGATACTCATCATCACTTAGAATAGCTTTAGCTTTTTCCTTTTCACGTTTCTTCATGATATCCTTTGTTTGTGAATGCATATCAATAAACTCTTTAAAAGAATTTGGCTTCTCTAACATCTTTTTTTTTAGTTTGTATGGTTCAGAACTTATGTCTTCCATATGTTTTTGCAATTCTTCGTCTTCTTTTACAGTTTTTTTAACATTCGACTTGATATCTAATTTCAATTCTTCATCTTCTTTGACAGTTTTTTTAACATGAATTTTTACCTCTTCTTCAGACATTTTGCAGCCAGGTCCTAAAGAGAAGAAACAAGCCATTTTTTTGATAGCATGTTAAAAAAAAAACCAGGTCAGAGAAGTAAAAAATCATCATTATCTATTGGTAAAATCCAAACAGTTCCATTGGGAGACACCGAATACATGAACTCATGATAAAATTCACCAATCAAAATATCGTGCTCATCCGCTGTAAAATATTCGTCGTCCGATTCATCCGCAGTAAAATATTCATCGTCCGAACTATAGTCATTTTCTTCATCCATTAAGTCGTTCAAAAAACCATATTCCATCACTTAACGTCGCACAGGTTCGTTTAAAAAACATATTAAAAATATTTTGCATGACTAAAAGTATGGGAAAGGACCGAAAGTCAGAAGATGATGACAACTCAGATGATGATGTCGATTCTGAGTTTTCCGACACAGATTACACTTTGTCTAGAGAAGAAGTAATGTATCTTAAGAAGCAAGGCATATCCGAGGATCGTGCTCAACATTTGTGGACTAAGCAGAGCGGGTTGTGTGATATCACAAAAACTGCTCTTTTATTTGCGAGTGGATTGTATGGAGCAGAAGTTGTAGCTCGGCGTGTAACTGAGCCGATGTCCGACGAAAATTCAATGATTGTGTGTCAATCCGTAGCTCAAATGAGGGAATCAATTAATGTATCGTGGACACAGTTCAAGTCACTTGTATGTCAATTCGGTAATGGTATAGAGTAATAATAGAGATTGGAGATTCACTATTTTTTTGTAAATGAAGACATATCCACGTTACAAAGTTTACGAACTATTTGCTAAACAGAAATCGCTGTGTGCAAACTGTAATTCTGAAATGAATATTCATGACATGGAAATTGAAAATATATCCGAAGACTTTCTTTTTTGTTATCCTTGCACAGAAACGAAAAAAAAATGCATATCACATTTAGATGAAAATCAATCAGTGTTAGATATGAATCTGAGACCGATTACTAGAATGCTTCCACCACAATTAAATGTCACAATTGATGAAAACGAATTTTTAGGAAAAGGAACCATGTTTGTACCACCTGACATGTCTTATTTGGACGAAGCAAATATCGATGAAGAATTAAATGATATGATGTTTCATCGTCATGTCAATGAATTAGATGATAATGAAGATGGTGAATTTATTCTAAGATCTCGCGCAATGTTAGGAGATGAGAATCGAGAATTATATGACGACGGACAACACACTAATTTTGAGGAAGTGGAAGAGTACTGGAAAGCAAAACATGAAGCACAGGAAGAAAATGATTCTCTACATCAGCAGAACTCACATATATTAGGTCTAGAATTCTAATTAGCAAAGACATGTATAGGTAATAAATCCGAGAGATATACTCAAAACAAATGTTGTTGTAATTCGAATTGTATGTGTCACTTTTATATTTTCAACATGTCGCATAAGAGTAAAAATGCAAATGAATGAAATAATGCACACAATTATAGGAATCAATGAAGGCAAATAATTACGCTTTTTATACCTATCTTCCAATTCTAACCAACTTGTCATTCTTTACTTTTATCTCACAATTTTTTTTCGCTAGTTTTTTTTTCGATGTCGGAATTATGTACATCAACAAATTCATACTATTCCTCACAACTGTCTTCTGAACACATAGCAAACATTCAAAAACATGTGTATGTCATTGCTATTGCCACGCTTAACAAATGTTCTTTAAGAAATACTATACAACAAATCATTTTTATGGAAGAATGTGAGGTACGAACAATGTTCAAGTTATTGTTTGAAGTATTCTCAACAGAACTTGACGATATATTGGTAGAAGTATGTTCAAGTTACAATCTAATGATCATGGATTCAGCTTTTATTGCAAAATTCTTATGCGTTGACATGATTCAACCTTACTATGATTCAAACTGGATAATTTATGATCAACTATGGATATCATCGACACCTCTAGAGCTTATGTGTTGTCCCATACAAGTCCTACACCAAATATTTACGATACGATTTGGAGCACTCGTCACAAATTATCCTCGCTCATTTTTGTTGCGAAAATTGTGCAACTGCTCTACTGTTCACGACGAAGATCTGTTTGAGAGAATCCAAGATGAAGTTAGAGAAATCGGTATATGACCAGAAATCCCAGTGTGTGCCACAAAAATAACATGATTGCGATATTGATGTATGTTGAAATGATTTATTGGCAAGTTTCAATGATATTTCAGGGTCTTCCGTCCCATGAGCAATGTATACATCATTTATTTGAGAATAGGACTCTCCTGGACTCACTACAGACTCCACCAAAAGCATTCCACTGATTGCCACAACTGGTATTAGCACTTGTGGAAATGTAAGTGCCGCGTCTAATGCAACACTTGCACCCTGTGAATATCCCATGAGAATAACTTTGTCATATGCATCAAGCAACAAGTTTATTTGCTCGTGTACATATTTGCGTGTATTGTGTAAACTTTCTTGATTATAGTCTAAAGAATTTTCATCAATGTATGAAAACCAGTCATCATTGGGAAAGAAGCAAACAAGAGATAAATCTCTTAATGTACTGAAACTTACTGTCTGACTTAATAACAGTCTTGCATTTTGTGCACTTTGTCCGTACCCATGTAAAAAAAGCAACGCATTATTCGCAGTTCTCTTTCCGTAGCTCAACATCATGACAACAATAACAGATGAAATAATTTCAATCTGATAACGCTTCTTACCAAAAAAAAAATGTTGAATGAAGAAAAATGAACCACAAACAAAATGGAAACATGAAATCAACACTAGGATTGCCTCCTGTTGTCACATATTCAAATGCATGGCTGAACGAAACGAATAAGCAACTATTTTTGCAAAAAGTCAATGCAAGAGTAGATCAAAAACTAGGAACACATGTGCACATTCAAGACACATCCGAAATATTTGAAATTTTGAAAAATACAGTTACCGGAAGAGAAGTAGATGAGAATATGATTGACGAGGCGGTTGAATATACAGCAGTAATGTTGGAAGGAAGAGCTAAAATGCATGTTCGATTGCACGCAATGAGTGGTAACACCCTTGCTGCTTCTTTACAACCACGTGGAAGATGTGAACGTGAAAAGGGGTGTCTTCCAATGGCTGAAGTCAGAAATAGTGGATCAATGTACAAAAAATACTTGGAAAATCAAAATCGATTCAGAGATTTGTGATTCCGCGATACCGCTTGACATGTTTACTTTTTTCGTTATTTGTAAAAGTACCCATAAATTTCTCAATCTCATTCATGCATTGACTCCAATATTTTTCATCTTTCTTTATAATAGCGTTACACGATTCCACGATGTCATATATGTCATGCTTGTACATTAGAGTTGGATTGAATAACAAACAATCCATGTAAAAGTTCGACTTGGCTTCACTGCCGTGATGATCACAAATTCTGTCTCGACAAATAAGAAATGTATCATACAATACATCGTATTTTAAAGTTTCCAATATAGTCCTTTCCATTTCCAACAATTCATTCGTAGTATATGCTTTATCACAAATAAACGCAATGTCAGAAATGGTGGGATTATATCGTTCCTCTATCTTGGTAGAAATATAAAGGCTTATCACAGCTGCTTTCTGATAATCTTTCCTTTTCAAAGTTGATGTCACAGAAATGTAAGCGTCAAGAATATGAATTGCAAGATGTACAGTATATTCATTCACATCCATATTTTCAGCAACTTCGAATATCCAGTCGACTACAAGTTCACGCATTCGAGTGTTCAAATCAGTACACCTCGTCATGAAATCAGGCTTCACAACAAGACTCATATTTTTCAAATTTTTTTTGACCACTTTTTTTTTACTATGCTAAATAAAACGATGGAAGTAGTGCCCACTCTTCTCACAGTAGCAGTAACTCTTGCAATTGTAGTTTATATTCTTGCATACACCAACATTTATGAACATGACGTGAAACCAATTCTAAAAAATGAAGCATATTTTGCAGGAAACTTCTGGTCAACTAATCTCAAGAAAGACAAAGACTACGATGGATATGTAAATCATTACAAATCCACTTTATGTGCAAAAATGAATGCAGAAGAATGTCAGAGTACCACTGTTAGCGCTTTTTGCGAATACGATGAGAGCAGTGCTACATGCACAGAAAAATATATGACATCTGGAGACAAAATCTATAAAACAGATGATTACGACAAAGCAACGACTAAATTACACAAGTCCTTATGTTCTGAAATACCTTTATCGGTATGTAAAGAGTCAAGTTCACATGCAACTGGTTTTTGTGAAGTCGAAGATGGTGAGTGTGTCCCAAGAAGCAGCAAACTGACACCTTCTCCCGCAACAGCACCTGCAAGTGCACCTGCACCAGCACCTGCACCGATGGAAGCAAATTCACCTTCCTTCCAAAGATAGCCTAGTGTCGGATTTTTCGATTTTTTTTTCTCGCAAGAAACAAGTAATGAATCTTGAAAATGAAAAGACTTTAAGAAATCTTGGTGTTTTGAACGCACTTACACAAAACGATAAACTGAATACGAAAGAGGAAATATTCATAATATATGTGCCTACTGCATTACGTGGTTTGACTCGTTTCTGGTATGGAGAAACTAGAGAACATAATATACAGAGAATACAATCGTGTATTCGAGACGCAAAGCAGTATATTTCAAGTACCCTTAACGAGTTGAACTTGACCGAAAAAAATAACGATGGATCTGTCATCAAGCAAATCACTATCAAGACGCAATCTCAACTTTGCTTCCGAATGTTGAAAGCTTTAAAAGAAAGTGAAATTGGTTTGAAATCACTTCAGATAACCTACAAAGATGATGCGACATTTACTGCACAACTTGACATTCTTCTGCACGAAATACAAGACTTTTTAACAACTACAGATTATGTCGCACAATCTTCGCCTTCTCTAGAGCGATTCAAATGCGAATGATACACATAAAGTGGAGTTTTAGATTTGAGAGCATTCACTTTCCTCAGTAATGTGGATATCACTTGTTCTTCTTGACTTGTATCTTTTGAACGATCCAGATAATGCATTCCATTTTTAGGACATTTTGTTTCAAATGTGTTCAAATCGATACATTCTTCAATATTGTAACCCATGTTGCATTGCATACAATACATCATATTATTAGAAGCATCACAATAATCTATTTCATCCTTCATACTGGATAATTTAGCATGTATAAAATTGAAAAGCTTGTAGTAATTGATCCCATAAACATGGATCCGTCGTTTTTCAAAAGACGCCGTCGACATCTCCAAAAACAAATTATCTTGAAGATCATATATAATTTTCATTGCATCTCTTGAATGCAATGATGTAGCAGCACATATTTCGTCAATAGACATGCTTTTTCTTATATTGTCAGCAAATGGCGCTTGAATTATAGATTCGAACACTACCAAATGCAAGTATGAAAACACATGCTCGAGTACCTCTTTTGCAGTTGTATCAAACGCACATTGCATTTTTCAATTTTTTTTGCGTTTCGAAGTATTTTTTCATTATACGAACAGTTCGAACCAGGCGGCAGAATCATTCTTCGTTGTCAGTAATATGTATAACATGCGTACGACGAGATGAAAGATGAATGAAAAGACGTCTTAATGTAAGTACAGCGGGATCCTCCTTTGACGGAAATACTAATGATTTCCTGCAAATCGGACATAACTGATTATTAAAAGAAATAGATGTACACAAACAATCGGTATGAAAAGTATGATTGCATCTTGTAATAGTTATGTTGTTATCTTCATTCACAGTCTCCAAACAAATTGGACATTCCATCGCTTCTTATAAACCGCGTCAAATAAATTATTGTACAACGATTATAGATAAGGAGCCTCATAGAGGATATTGCGCACACTCTTCAATATGTAAATTTCCGTGTTTGTGTCGTATCGACTCAATTTTCCGAAGAGAAATCGAATTATAGAAAAGACTGTCTTCAATTACATCGTGACATAATACAGTCATAATCAACAAAGGTATCGCAGTAGAATGCACAAACAAAATATTTACGTACTGGACATAAATACCTCGCAGATCATGAGTTTTTTTCAAGTATGGGAAAACTCGTTTTCTAGCAGTATTCAGTTGTGAACAATACCGATTTGAAATTTCTTTGTTCGTAAGTGTCGAAATATCACAAGATTGAGCACTTCGCATCCATTGAAGTGCGTTCAAAAATATATCGCATGCACAGAGTAAAGGAATGGTATTCCTGCGTGTGTTGTGCGTCTTCTTTTTCAATTCTCCTGTGAAATACACATGAAACGGACGATCTTGCACTTTTTCAAACACACTCTTACCATTTAATAATTCACATTCTCGTCTACCCGACACAAAAAGAAGGGCTAATATGACATTTATCTTGACGACTTTTTCTTGTACAGTGCAGTCTTGTAATATTTTTACTTGAGATTTTAACAATTCCGAAGAATCATCAACGGCGAGTAGAGAAGAATTTCGTTGCAATAGAGTTTCTTTTTTTAATTGTGCACTTTTCTCTTTATCTTGCGCGTTTATTGATAAAGACTTCAAGTTATCTGCCACCAAGCGTAAACAAAGCATTGCTTTATTTACTTCATCACAACCAGCACAAAAACCTTGTTTCCTTGTACGATACATGATGTCATATTGATCTTGTAAAGACATTTGCTTGAACTCGTTTAATCGATCTACGCACTTAGTCTCGTCCTTGCAAGTATGAGCTATTTCAAAAATTTTTTGCAAATCTGCTTCATATTGCGTATGTCGTAATTCAAGGCGCAGAAATTCTCGACGAATATTTGAAATATTTTTTTCAAATGAGTAGTGCGTCTTGAAATGAAGTCTAGCGTTTTCAACTATCTCGCTTCCTTCGACTCCGTTCTTCAATAGTAGAACTTGTTGATCTACAAACTTCATTCTTTGTATAGTATATATACTTTTTTCTACATTTTTTTGACAATATTTGAATGAGTATTTTGATGTGAGAAAGAAGTGAAAAAAGGCGAAATAAATCACACTTTTTGTATCGTTACTCCTTTTGTGTCAATTCTTATGACTAGAATCGCCTTCCCGGTGGCCGCATTTTTTTTCCATCGCACGAAAAAAAAATCCCAAAAAATTTTTTCGAACCCAAAAAAAAATAAAATTTTTTTCGATGACTCGCGCTAAGCCGCCATGTGTTTCCTGCAAATCTTCTGATCATGTTCGCACTCTTGGTGGCGGAACGCGTGAAAAATACCGCTACATTTGCGACAACTGCGACGCAAAATGGCAGCAAACACCACCTCATAAAGAATGCTCTGACATTGATACCGATTTGAGCATTACAAAGGAAAATTTCAAAAGACCGGGCAATTACAAGTGCGGAAAATGTGGTCTTCCCAAGAAAGGACATGTATGCATATCAACCAATCAGACAAAAGCTGCAGAATCTCGCGCTGCAGAAGTTCTGGCGAGCAATCTATATCAACCGGCTTCTACTGCATTCAGCAATCCAGTCTCACCATCTACTGCGAACATCGATCAAAGCGCAAATAGCATTCCTCTTCCTCTTCCATCGGGTGAACATGTCATAGTACCGTTTGCCGCATTTCAGAATATTTAAAGTTAGGTTATTTTTTATATATGCTCGTTGTTAGCGAATTTGTTTTTATATGCTCGTCGCTGAATATTTTTATCGTTAATTTTTATGCATCCTCCATTTGGTTGCCGCCATGTACATTTTTGTATTTGCAATTTATGGTCTTTTGAATCTTCATTGCATGTATGTCGTGTTTCGTAGTTTTCACATTCTTTATCGGGATCTTTAGGAAAACCCATTTGTTCAGTTACGTATAATCTCATGTCTTCTTTCAAATCCACGCATTTTTTAGTTGTATTATTCCAGCTACATTTTCGTAATTCCGGATAAGCTGCAGATTCCGCACCAGTATTTTTGACGTTCTTTGATTTACATAAATCATCTTCTTCTGCATTTTTGCATGAATCTAAATCTTCTTGTTTTTTTTCCGAGCCAGCCGGCTTGAAATCCTCCTTACATGGATTACAAATCGGTTTATCACCATAAAAGTAGTCTCCTTCTTTTTTGCAATTGGTTAAAAGTCGTTGTGAACACCATCTCGATGGATTTTGTATCCACTGTATATTTTGTTTTTCAGGAGTTTTGCATGGAGCACAAATCGGTTTATCACCATAACTGTGGTCTCCTTTTTTTTTGCAATTGGTTAAAAGTCGTTGCGGACACCTTCTCGATGGATTTTGTATCCAGTTTATGCTTTCTTTATTAAGAGTTTCTTGTGTTGCACCGTATTCTATTTGTTCTATTTGCTTTAAGAGTGACTCCGCTCGCCACATTTTTTATTACCATGATTTTTATTTTTGTATATCTAAAAGAAGAATGTTACTTGTAAACATATTGTTTGTACTGTCTTTTTATATAAGCGCATTGATTTTCTCATGCTCTTGTTGCTTCATCAAGCACACCCGCAAGTGTAATCGACTTAAAATTAGCATTCTTTTGAGTCTCTTTAGTCTTTGGACAATCCCTTTATTATTATGGGTGTTCTTTTCCCCTAACTCATTATGTTACAACGCATTTGAAGAATATACCATGCCAATCACCAACCCATGGAAATGCTACTGGTGTACGAAACCATGTAAAAATTCCGTCGTACTACAACCGACAACTATTCTTGAGCTTCAAACATATGTAGTTTCGAATGAAAAAATACGTATCATTGGCACCGGACACTCAACTAACTCTCTTTACTGTAACAATGATGTATTGCTATCCCTCAACCAGATGTGCTTCATTGACATTCCACGAACAGTCAATAATATTACAAGTGTCAAAGTCGGAAGCGGATGTCAGATACATTATGTTCAAAAACAGCTAAGTCGTAAGGGATGGCATTTGCGAGGATTTGGAGCTATTAGTGATCAACAAATTGGTGGTAGTATTATGACATCTCTCCATGGAATGAAATCATTTTCTTCTTTTGCAGATCATGTGCAATCTATAACTGCCGTGTTAGCAAATGGACAACTATACAAATTGACAAAAGAAAACGAAACACTAAATGCGTGGCCAAGTTCGTTGGGAACACTTGGAATTATAATTGATGCTACATTTGAGATTTTTCCTATACGAGTAATGTCATGTAATCATACCACTGTAGGCGTTGAAGACATGCAAAATATGTTAATTAATGACGATTATGATGCATTTCAGGCCGTCACTATATATCCTTTACGCAATTTTTATCGAACAAAAACATGTAAAATTATTGAACAAAATTGGACAACATTATCCTATTTGCTAGAAGACAACATTGACAATGACAAGGTCGCAATATACGAATCTTTTATACTTGCACTTACATACTTGTTCTCAGCAATATTTCCGAAGGTATTAGCAAGTGCACTCCACGACGAATTCGTGAATGACGCTGATAGTACGGAACTGACAACTGAATTTCGAACAACATCGTATAGAAACCCATACTTTGATCAAGAATATTCTGTACCTCTTCACGAATGTCAGAATACACTTCATACTCTGCAAGAATTCATGGGAAACAACCAATATAATATCATTATCCGCAAAGTAAAATCAAACTCATTTTGGATGTCATGGGCATATAAAAAAGATATATGCGCAATAGGAACATCATTCATAGACTATGGAAGACTAGATGCATACACAAGTCATCTTAACTTTAGAGAAAATGCGGAAAAAGCAATAAAAAATATGAATGGTTCGGCACATACAGGAAAACTGTGGGTTTCAAATACATCATTCTGGAAAACTGAACAAATCCACAAATTTGACCAATATCGGCGATCTTTGGATCCAAACGAGAAATTTCAAAATAGCTACACGAAACAACTACTAAGCCAAGGTGTGCGTGACGATGCAGCCTTACCAAACTCATTGCAGTCTCGAATGATTGTATGGAAAACATCTATATGGTGTGTATGGGTTGTAACCTCATTTTTAGGTTGTTTTTCATGCGCATATGTTAGAACTCGTCATTTCACAGACCCTAAAGATGTCAAAATTTCAGTGTCCAACAAGATAGATCCCCTTAACAAACCAACTCATCAAAGTGTTCGACAACGAGAAAGAGCTATGTTTATCAAACACAACATGCAAGGATTATAATGACATCATCCTCATCTGTTTATATTGTACATGTCGAATCGCCTCTTTCATTATGATATCCGTTTGCAGATGTTGTGACGTTTCAGCAATCATCAATGCTGCCTGGTATATCTCGTTTATCTCAGAAAAAACTGTTGCTCTTTTTCGAGCAAACACATCCAATCGTTTTCCATTCCTGCAATTGTATGCTCGATGCTCAAGGAAATCGAGTTGCCTCAGATAAAGTACAAGAATCTTCATGTTCAGTGAGCATTTTTCAGGGATTCCGTAAAACTGGCGAATATAACTCATTAAAATTGGAGCGTTGCCCTGCATGTTATCTTCAAAAAAGACTTTCACTGCCTTCAATGCTACTGCAGGTAGAGGTTCCGACACTGAAGCTTGCATCAACCGACGAAGAATGATGTAGTCCATCGAAAAAAAAAAAATTTCCACACTTTGATTTTTTTCGAAATGGATCGTACGGTGACGCGTCTTCCATAATTTTTGATGTACTAAAGTTCCAACAAAAAATATTCAGGTCAAAGAAATGAAAATTGCATGGCTTCACATTCCCAAAACCGGAAGTAATTTTGGAACTGCCCTAATGCATTTGGCGAACCATTCTTTACCCGAAACCGCTATGATCAGAAAAGATTCGTGGGGCGATCACTTTTCTAGATGGCCGCCTCAAAGATGGTTCAACGATACTTTCTGGACTCCTGTGTACGGAAAGAAACATGGATTCGGCTGGCACTCTTCTTTAGATGAAGATATTATGCGTAAATATCAGATATTTACAATGATGAGGCGTCCCAATAGTCTTGGGTGGTCTGCCTACAATTATTTTTTGGGACAAGAGCATCGTCAATTAATATCTCCGGTATCCTATGCTCATGTCATGCAAGGACTTGTGACAAACATGATATCGGGAACATTAAAAAAAGATGGGTTGAAGTGTCTAATTGCATCGGCACCGAGATTTGCAAATTGGTCTTTCAAGCCTTCTTCTTATCACACAAATTTTTTCCTCAAAAAGTGTCCAGTAAAAGGAGATGTTCAAAAAGCTATCACTCGTCTATATGATTTCGCATTCGTGGGAATAGTTGAAAATTGGAATCTTTCTTTGTGCCTTTTTAGCATCATGTTTAAGGCGCCATGCCGGGATGTGATGTTTCGCAAAACGCATGTCACTGATATGAAAAAGAGTAATAGAACAGTAAGTAGAGAACAGGTGTTTTCAAATCACGACGATGACCATATATATAATGTATCTCAACGCATATTTTTAAGAAATCTTTTCATTTATAATGTAACTGAAAACAAGTGTATTTCACGATGCGGTATGCGACGATATTATGCAAAATCATGAAGAAAAATATTACCTGTCAGTGTAACTGAAAAATTATCGTGGATTAATTTCTTCGAATTTTGAAGTCACAAATCTTTTTGTTTGTCAATATAAAATGAAACGGTTGCTGTTTTTCATTCATGTGTGTAGCGCACAATTCAACATAACTTGGGATCAATCACTTGGTACATCTCAAAACTTTGAAATAAACACGAATGGGTACATAAATCTGTTATGGACAAGTGGACACAATGTGTATTATAAAGATGGATCTTGTCAACCGTTATCTTACAATCAAAGTCATTTTCTTGTTCCAATTTTTCAAACTCACCCAGGACAAGGACAAACGATTGTACAATTAAGCTTTGCGAATGCCGGTATATATTGTGTTGCATGTAGAACTCATTTGAGCACCATGCAATTTACATTGACTGTCACACAAGGAGGAGGTGCATTTGTTGTTGTACAATCATCACCACCGCCACCTTCTCCCTTGAATCTGCCGTCTCCTTTGCCTCCTTCACCCTCATCTTCTTCGCCAAGCCCACCGCCTCCTTCTTTGCCACTTGGTCCACAACCAAATGCACCACCTTTACCAGGGTTACCACCTTTGCCTCTAAATTCGTCTCCATCAGCTGCATCTTCGCCAGCTGCATCTTCGCCAGCTGCATCTTCGCCAGCTGCATCTTCGCCAGCTGCATCTTCGC
>MDSW01176137.1_pt1 | contig 18508 bp, 24 predicted proteins | sample 811171 | NCBI WGS metagenome assembly MDSW01 (sample SAMN05326641, study PRJNA326480) | marine metagenome | isolation source: seawater | place: Atlantic Ocean: North West | collected 2012 | reverse complement strand
TTATAATTTGATTTATCACAAATTTGTCTTATTTATTGAGTTTAAATATATTTTATGACTATGCAACTGAAATTCACAAAACAAAAAAGCCTCGGTCAATCTATAGGCATGAAATTAATAAAAATATTAATAATTTGTTTAATTTTTACTGTAGCAATATTTCTAATAGAAAAAATTAATTTTCCCTATCCGCAAAAAAATATTGAAAAAGACATAACAAATGAAATTAATAAGCTCAAATAAATTTATTTGTCTATTTATTTTCTTTCTAATATTTATTTCACCTCTACAATCTGAGGAAGAAGTTGATCTTTGGGAGAAAACAAAAACAAAAACAATCGATGCAATAAATGATAACAATTCTACTAATTCATCTAATGAAATAATAAAAAAAAATAATGATGAAATTTTAAATCAAACAATAGAAATTACTGATAAATTTGAAGATCAAGATACGGACAAACCTCTTTACGGACTTTTTGATCCAGAAAAAAATAATTTAAGTTTAAACATGTGGTCTAAGACTGATGGAAATGAAATTAAAGATATTTTTAAAAGAGTAAATGACATTAAGTTATCAAAATCTGCAGAAGATCTTTTTATAAATGTTATTATGACTTATGCATATTCTCCAAAAAAAAATATTTCTGATAACGAATTTTTAAGTTTAAAAATTAATTGGCTTATAGAAAATAAAAAAGACGAATTACTAGAACAATTCTTAAACAAAAACATTAATTTTAAAAATAAAGAAAAGGTTATTCAATATTTGGTTGACAGCAATATCGCAAAAGCAAATTTAAACAGTGGGTGTAAAAAAGCTGAATTTATAAGTAAAGAAATTAAAGATGCTTACCTAGAAAAATTTAAAATTTATTGCTTAATTTTTAAAAATAAAAAAAATGAAGCGCAATTAGTTTTCGATATTTTAAAAGAGCAGGGTCTTTCAGATAAATTTTTTGATAATAAAATAAATTTTTTATTAGGAATAAATGACAAACCTGATAATAAAATTAAAGATAATAATTTATTAAATTTTTATCTTTCATCTATAACAGTTCCAAATTTTAATTATGAACCTACTGAAAAAACAAATAAATATATCTGGGAGTATATTAATGCTGCTAACCTGGTACAAATAGATGATCTAGGAGATAAAGAAAAAATTAGAACACTTGAAGTGGCAGCAAATAACAATACTTTAAATAAAGAAAAAATTTTTGAGATTTATAAGAAATTAGACTTTGATCTTAATACCTTAATTAATGCAGAAGGTACTTATCAATCTTTTGACAGTATCGATTCTCGTGCTTTAATTTTTCAAAAATTCTTATTATCTGATAATACTGAAAATAAGATAAAATTATTATTTTTACTAAAAGATTTATTTAAGAAAGATAATTTATCGAATATATTTGCTCAATTTTTAAGTGATAGATTAAAGGAACTTGATCAAAATAAAATTCCTGAAAATTATAAACAAGTTGTTGAAAAAAATATTATTTCTGAAGAAGAATACAAATTAGGAAAAATAAAATTTGATGATAAGATTTTACACAGATCAAAGGTGATCAGATATTATGTAGAAGAAGACAAATTAATTAAAAAATCCCAAAAAGACTTTAATAGTATCTATAAGAAGATTAAAAAAAATAAAAATTATTTTTATTCAGCTAAAGATTTGGCATTAGTTGAGTCTCTAGAATTAGACGGGTTTTTGATACCTAAGGAAATAAAACACACCGAACTTGCTAAACAATATTCTGTACCAGAGGGGCTACTTAATTTGGTAAAAAACGATGAACTGGGTTTATTGTCATTGAAATTTGTTGAAATTATTGGAGAAGACGAAATATACAATCTTGACCCAGAAACAATCTATTTTATTACCCATATATTAAACAAAGCTAAATTAATAAAATTTAGAAATAAAGTTTTAACTACTGCACTACCTTTAAGAGCTTAATTATAATATAGTTTTATTATGACAATTCGAAAAATTTTGACAGAACCTGATCCATTTTTACGACAAAAATCGATAAAAGTTAAAGAGGTTGATGACAATATTAGAAAATTAATGGATGACATGCTGGAAACGATGTACGAAGCACCAGGAATTGGTTTAGCAGCTATCCAAATAGGAGTTCCAAAAAGAGTGATAGTGATGGATTTGGCAAAAGATGAAAAAAAATCTCCACTTTATTTTGTAAATCCTGAAATTATTTTGAAATCAGAAAATAATTCAGCCTATGAAGAGGGCTGTTTATCAGTTCCGGGTCAATTTGCTGAAATTAACAGACCAGAAAAATGTCATGTTAAATACTTAGATTATAACGGTGAGCCTAAAGAGTTGAAAGCGGAAGGACTTTTAGCAACTTGTATTCAACATGAAGTAGATCACTTGGAAGGAATTTTGTTCATTGACTATCTTTCAAAATTAAAAAAATCAATGATAATTAAAAAACTTTCAAAAGAAAAAAAATCACTAGAAAGAATTGTAGTTTAATTTCAATAATTTGATGTCAAATAATATAGTTTTTATGGGAACTCCAGAGTTTTCAGTCAAAATTCTAGAGCATTTAGTGAAATCAAATTTTGATATTGAATGTGTTTATACGCAATCTCCAAAAAAATCGTCGAGAGGACAAAAAATACATTCTTCTCCTGTACAAAAAATATCAGAAAAACTTAATATTAAAGTAAGATCACCAAATAATTTAACATCTATTGAAGAATTAAATTTTTTTAAATCATTATCCAGCAAAATTATTGTTGTTGTCGCATATGGAAAAATTATTCCAAAAACTTTTTTGAATTTACCTGATAAAATTTTTTTAAATATACACCCTTCTTTACTACCAAGATGGAGTGGAGCAGCGCCTATCCAAAGATCAATTATGAGTTTGGACAAAGAAACTGGAATTAGTATTATGAAATTAGTAGAAGACTTAGATGCGGGACCCTATATTAAACAAGTCAAAGTGAAAATTGATGACAAAACAACTACAAAATCTTTAAGCGAAAAACTTTCATCATTAGGTGCTAAAGCAGTTATAGATTCAATTAATTTAATAAGTAAAGGTGAATATAAATTTATAAATCAGAATCACAGTCAAGCCACATATGCAAAAAAAATTAATAAATCAGAGTCAAAAATAAAATGGAACGAACCTGCAAAAAATATTTTGGCAAAAATTAATGCTTTAAATCCATCTCCTGGAGCATGGTTTGAGTATAATGGTAACAGATTTAAAATTTGGAAAGCAAATATAAAAAATAATCAAGGATCACCTGGTGAAGTATTAGATAAAAAATTAGTGATCGGATGTGGAGAAAAATCTATCCAGGTAACAGAAATACAAAAAGAGGGTAAAAAAGTATTATCTTTGGATGAGTTTTTGTCTGGAAATAAAATATCAATCGGTGAAAAAATACTTTAATGTACACTTATCAAATACTTATTGAATATGATGGTTCAAATTTTGTTGGATGGCAAACACAAAAAAATGGAATATCAGTTCAAGAAATTTTAGAAAAGGCATTAGGGAAACTCTTAAAAAAGAGAGTTAATATATATGGTTCTGGAAGAACTGATGCTGGCGTTCATGCCTTTGAGCAATCAGCTCATTTCAAAGTAGAACAAATTATAAAAAATAAGAAAATTTTTTTGAAATCTTTAAATTTCTTTTTGAAAAAGCACTTAATATCTGTATTGGACATTAAAAAAAGAACAAGTACTTTTCATGCTAGATTTAGCGCAAAAAAGAGAACATACAAATATTTTATAAAAAATAGAACTTCTCCACTATCGTTAGAAAAAGATAAAGCTTGGCATGTAAGGAAAAAATTAAATTTAGATTTAATGACTAAAGGAGCAAAAATTTTAAAAGGCACAAAAGATTTCTCTACATACAGAGCATCTTCTTGTACGGCTAAAAATCCGGTAAAATCATTAAATGAAGTGAAAATCAAAAATGTTAAAGATAAAATAGAAATATCTTTTTCATCACGTTCATTTTTACAACAACAAGTTCGGTCAATGGTTGGTTGTTTAAAATATTTAGGTGAAAAAAAATGGACAGTTAAAAAATTTAAACAAGTTATGCTTTCAAAAAAAAGAGCTAATTGTGCTCCACCGGCACCAGCTCACGGGTTATATTTATTTAAAGTTACTTATTAATTATTTTAAACCGTATTTTTTAAGAGAGCTAAAAGAAATAGAACTTACTGATTTCAAATTATCGAGGAAATTAAATCTATTAAATTCTTTATTTATTTTCCAAATCCAATACAAATTTCTAATTTTATTTGACTGCATGGAGTCTTTTCTAATTCTGTATAAAGTTAAACTTTGATTCAAACAATGTGCATAATCAATTTCTTTAAGCATACAACATTTGTAAAAATAATCTTCACAAATTTTTGTATCAGTAAATTCAAATTTTCTTGCTAGTTCACCTTTTATCATCATTGTGCTTGTTGCAATAGAAGTATCTTTTATAAAGTTTTTAAAATTGTATTTCTCTCTTGGTTTCACAGTGCGCACAGAAGATATTTTAGAATCTTTAAAAGCATCATAGTAAGTGTATGTGAATTTATAATTATTTTTTTTCATAAAGTTTAATTGTTTTTCAAGTTTTTCACTAATCCATAAGTCATCAGAGTCTATAAAGGCTACATAGTCAGACTTACTAGATTTTAAAGCTAAATTCCTACAATAGGCTGCTCCTTTATTTTTTTCTAGATAAGTAATTTTAATTTTTTCAAACTTTTCATACTTTTTTAAAATTTTAATAGTTTCAAAATCAGAACAATCATCTATTATTATTAGTTTCCAATTTTTAAAAGTTTGATTAACAATAGAATTTATTGTCTTTTCAAGGAATTTTGAGCTATTAAAGTTTGGTAAAATTATTGAGATATTTTCTTCTGTGTTCACTTTCAGACAGTCGTTTTCCAATTTTTATATAAAGAGACTAAATCAAAATTTTTATAATGAAAAATATTTTTAAAACTCATTTTATAAAAGTCATCAATTACAAAAGGGTCACAATTTTGCATCAAGTTTTTATACTCAGCTTCGGTTCTTATAAATTTACCTCTATCTAATTTAATCATAATCTTATTTAAAATTTTATTATTCGATTTTACTGGATCTACTGAAATGAATAAACTTTTTTGGAATTTATTGATAAAAGTAATTATATTTTTCATTGTAAAATCATCTAGATGATGAATTGCTCCATTCATAAAGATTAAGTTCGGTTGAAATTTTTCAAGCTCATCAATCGAATCTTTATTATTTAAGTCTAAATTTAAAAATTTAAATTTTGACCATTTATTTTTAGAATATTTCAAATATTTATCACTATTATCAACACCCATATATTCACTTATATAATCTTCAACGAAATTCAAAATGTAGCTATCTCCACAGCATAAATCTAACATTCTTATTTTCTTATCTTTTAACTCTTTAAATATATGCTCAAGAAAGTCGTATTCACTAAACTTAGTTCGAACTGATTTTTGATAAATTCTATATAGGATAGGATATTTGAGTATTTGATTTATCATCTAATAAGTAAATTAAATAAAAAGTATACTTTTGTAAATTATTTTCTATAATTTTGCCAATGATTAATTCATTATCAATTATAATTCCATTTTATAACGAAGAAAAAAGAATTTCTACATGTTTAACTGAGTTAGACAAATTTCACAAAAAAAATAAAAAAAAAATTGAAGTAATATTTGTGGATGATGGAAGTCATGACAATTCAAAGTACATTATAATGAAACATTACAAGAAAAAAAAAAGTAAAAATTTTTTTTTTAGACTTATTACTTATAAAAAAAATAGAGGAAAAGGTTTTGCTTTAAAAAAAGGTGTTTTAAATGCAAAATTTGATTGGCTGTTAACAACAGATGTTGATTTCTCAGTTTCTTTAAATCAGCTTAACATATGGAAGAAAAAAAATTTTTTAAGAAAAAAAAAATATATTTATTTTGGTTCAAGACAACACATGCAATCTAAAGTTAAAACAAAGATTTTAAGAAAGTTTTTAGGTGTAATTTTCAGATATATCATAGATTATATATTAAATATAAAGATAAAAGATACGCAGTGTGGTTTTAAACTTTATAAAAAAAATATAGCAAAGAAAATTTTTTCTTCACTTTCTATAAATGGTTTCGAGCATGATTTAGAGATAGTTTTATTAGCAAAGGAAAAAAATTTTGAAATAGTCGAGCTCCCAGTTACTTGGAAGCACAAAGAAGGCAGCAAGATAAACATTTACTATGATACAATAAAAATGTTTTTTGGGGTTTTGATTTTAAAATTAAAATTTCTTAGGTAATTAAACTTTTATAATAAACGTTTGCACTAATAAGTATCATTAAATTATAAAAATATAATGATAGAATACTTACATTATTAATTTCAAAATTTTTATTAAAAAGACTAAACACGAGTATCAAAAGTATAGGGTCATAGTATTCATGGTATATTGGAGTTATTAAAATAGAAGATATTACAAAAAAAGATATTATTAAAAGTCCTTTTTTATTTTCATCGAAGAAAATAAGTAATATAAAAAAACATACTAAAAATATAAAATAGGTAAATATCTCTTGTACAATTAAGTTTTCAAAAAGAAGGGAAGCCACTTTGTATGTGATACCTCTACCTGTGTTATAGTGGCTAAAACTATAATCGTTTAAAAAAAATAAATATACTAAATATATAACAAAAAATAATGAAAGATATTTATTCAATTTTGACTCAAAAAGATCTTTTATAATAACTAAAATATTTCTTTTTTTAAAAAAAATAAGAGGAAAAATGTAAAAGCTTAATATGGAAATTACATAACCAGGATGTATCCAATTAAAAGAACTGCCCACATATCTCGTATCCACGTCTACATTAGGAATAATGTTTTTCCATAAAAATATTAAATATATAAAAGGTAAAGATAAAAAAAGATAAAATAAAAAAGAAAATATTTTAAAATTCATACTTTTTTCTTGTAATAAAATATTAATAAAACAAATTATAGGAATAATTAATAATTTTTGGTCGAAATAAACACATGTTGAGCTAAAAAAAATTAAAAGGAAATAATAAGGTATTTTTTTATTTTTTTTTATTTGCTCTGAGTAAAAAATTAATTTTAAAAAAATTAATGAAAGTATTGTCGTAATCAAACCATAGTTTTCTTCTCCCGCCCAATAAGAACTAGTTCTAAAATATGGACTTAAAAAAACTAAACTTGTTATTAAAAAAATTAAATTTTTGTTTATCTCTACTAAGTTTATTTTGAGTAAAATATAAAAAAAAATAGGTATAGATAATGATAGTACGAATATACTATTTATAAATGATAATTTTTCTGTAGCAAAAGGATTTAACAAACTGTTTAAAATATATATCAGTGGTGTTCGACTAGATTTATAAACACTAGGATCCCCGCTAGCTGTAAGCAAAATACCTTCATAAACACTATTGTTTAAAAAAGTATTTATATTTTTCCATGTATTTTTAAAATCACCATCAAAACTTCCTGCTCCAGCAGAATTTTCATCAAAATAAAAACCTAAAAAAAATGAACAAACAGATAAAAAGGCTAGAGCGAACGTTATGGTAGAGAAATATTTAATTTTCATTTCGTAATTTTATTTATTTTCAAATTCCATTAAAGCTTTTACATGTTCTTCTGAACTTTCAGCAAGTGCACGCAGATCATAACCTCCCTCAAGTATAGAAACAACATTACCCTTACAGTATTTTTTTGAAATTTCTAAAGTTCTTTTAGTTATCTCATAATAATCTTTTGATTTTAAATTTAAATTTGCGAGTGGGTCATCTTTATGAGCGTCAAATCCAGCCGAAAAGAGAATAAATTCTGGTTTAAAATCATTTATTTTTTTTAGAACATGATTATATGCTATCAAAAATTCTTCAGAACTTGTTCCACCTGGTAATGGAATATTTTTAATATTGTCAAACTTACCTTTTTCATTCTCACTCCCTGTACCTGGATAGAAGGGGTATTGATGAGTTGAAATGTATAAAACTTTATCATTGTCAAAAAATATATCTTGAGTTCCGTTACCATGATGTACATCAAAATCAATAATAGCTACTTTTTTTAGTTTGTATTTTTCTATTAGATAATTAGCTCCCACTGCCACATTGTTATATATGCAAAAACCCATTGCTTTATTTTTTTCAGCATGATGTCCAGGTGGGCGAACAGTGCAGAAAGAATTTTTAAATTCTTTACTTTGAACACTATCTATGGCTGTCATAATTGCCGCAACAGCATCAGTAGCTGCTTGTTTGCTTCCCGGCGAAACAATTGTATCTCCGTCTAGAAAATATAATCCTTTTTTAGGAAAGGATTTTTCGACCTCGTTTATATAATTTGTATTATGGGTAATTTTTAAATATTTTGTGTCAAATCTAGTTGGTTTTTTCCAATCAAGATTTTTAAACTTTTTTAAATTTTTATTTATAATTGTAACACGGTCAGCCCTTTCAGGATGTCCTTGCCCTGTATCATGACTTGAATAGGTATCTGTAGTTATAATTCCTGTTTTCACTTAAAATAATTTATCAAAATATTATAGTATATTTTAGTCAATTTTTTTAAGTCTGAAATATTTACACTTTCATCTATTTTATGCATGGTTTTGCCTACTAAACCAAACTCTAAGCATGGAGCAATATTTCTAATAAATCTAGCATCTGATGTTCCTCCTGAAGTAGAAAGTTTTGGTTTATAACCAGTAATTTTTTTAATGATGTTTTGTATCATATATGTAGTTTTGTTTGGCTTTGAAATAAAAGACTCTCCTGAAACTTCATACTTTATTTTAAATTTAGATTTATCTCTTTTGGCTATTGTCCTAAAAATTGAATTTAACTTTTTTTTAAGAGAGTTAGCTGAATGTTTATCGTTAAATCTTATATTAAAAACTGCATCTGCTGATCCAGGAATTACATTATCAGCATGATTATCTATATTAATTTTTGTTACTTCTAAATTTGAAGATTGAAAATTTTTTGAACCTTTATCTAACTTTAACTCCTTTATTCTTTTAAGAATTTTTATCATTGTAGTTGCTGGGTTGTTAGCTCTATGTGGGTACGCTACATGACCTTGTGCACCAATAACTGTCAATCTTCCAGTTATACTTCCTCTTCTTCCAATTTTAATCATTTCCCCAAGTTTATTTGGATTTGTAGGCTCACCTACTAAACAAAAATTGATTTTTTCTTTTTTCCTTTTAAGATATTTAACAACTCTTTTGGTTCCATTAAGAGCTATGCCTTCCTCGTCCCCAGTAATTAATAAACTTATTGAACCTTTAATTTTTTTTTTAGATTTTAACATGCTTACAGCAGCCACAAAGCAAGCAATTGAACTCTTCATGTCACTAGCACCTCTTCCAATTAACTTATTATTTTTTATAATTGGGTTGAAAGGATTACTACTCCAGCCTTCTAGATTACCTGGGGGAACAACATCAGTATGTCCAGCATAACAAAAATTTGGTGAAGATTTTCCAAGTTTTGCATATAAATTTTTTACATTTTTAAATTTTATTATTTTACAATTAAAACCAAGTGATCTAAGATTTTTTGCAAGAAGATTTATCGCACCAGCATCTCTAGGTGTAACACTTGGTTTTCGAATCAACTCTTTTGCTAATTTTAATTCGTTAATTATAAGCATGATTTTATTAGTCTCTTAATAAATCGTTAATAGAGGTTTTACTTCTAGTTTTTTCATCTACTTTTTTTACAATAACCACACAATATAACGATGGTCCATCGGGATTGTTTTTACTAGGCATAGAACCAGGTACTACCACTGAGTAGTCAGGAACTTTTCCATAATAAATTTTACCTGAAGCTCTATCAAAAATTCTTGTTGATGCTCCTATATAAACTCCCATTGATAACACTGATCCTTTTCCAATAACAACTCCTTCAGCTACTTCTGCTCTCGCACCAACAAAACAATTATCTTCAATTATTGTTGGGTTTGCTTGCATTGGTTCTAATACTCCTCCAATTCCAGCTCCACCTGAGATATGACAGTTTTTACCTACTTGTGCACAAGATCCAACTGCAGCCCAAGTGTCAATCATACTTCCTTCATCAACATATGCTCCAATATTTATAAATGAAGGCATCAATACAACATTCTTTGCAATAAATGCACCTTTTCTTATAACTCCATTTGGAACATATCTAAAACCAGCTTTCTTGATTTTTTCTTCGTCCCATCCTTGTGTCTTGCCTTCAACTTTATCATACCAGGTTGAATAAGGACCTTTAGAAGCTTTCATTTTATTAACTTTAAAACTTAGTAATATTGCTTTTTTTATCCATTGGTTTACTTCCCAAGCATTACCTTTTTTTTCAGCAACCCTTATTTTTCCTTGATCTAATAAATCAATAGTTTCATTAATTAATTTTTTTATTTTTTCATTAGAATCAATTTTATCCTTATTAGAAAAAGCTTCATTGACATTTTTTTCAATATCTTTTAAATTCATTAATCTCCTTTAAAAAGTTAGTTAAATTTTCAGTTCTATAATTTATAAAGTCTTCGTTAGAAAATTCTGCCGCCCAAGGTTCATCATTTTTTATCCAAACAGTCTTCATCCCAAGTTCGTGAGCTGGCTTTAAATTTCTAGCGATGTCTTCTATTAATATACAATATTGTGGCTCAATTTTGTATTTTTGAATTAACATTTTATAAGCCTCTAGGCGAGGTTTAGGAATAAAATTAGACTCCACAATGTCAAATACCCCATCAAAAAGCTTGTCTATTCCAATTCTTTTAGTGACATTATTTGCATGAGCCTTTGAACCATTAGTGAATATAATTTTTTTTCCTTTAATTTTTGAAATTTGATTTTCCAAGTCCTTATCTTTCTTTAAAAAATCCAAGTTAACATCGTGAACAAAGTCTAAGAATTCTTTAGCATTAATATTATGATGCTTTATCATGCCAGATAATGTTGTGCTATATTTGTGAAAATAATCTTTTTGAATTTTTTTTGCCTCATCTATAGATATATCTAATTTTTTAGATATAAATGAAGACATTTTTTTATCTACCTGATCAAAAACTTTAGTTTGTCCTGAATAAAGGGTGTTATCTAGATCAAATAACCAATATTTAATTTTCTTTAGCTCAATCATTTTCTTATTAAAGTCCCAGAACCTTTGTCAGAAAATATTTCATCAAGTATTGAGTGAGGTTTTCTTCCATCTAATATAACTACACCTCTGACGCCGTTTTCGACAGCCTCAATACAATTTTTTATTTTTGGTATCATGCCCCCTCGAACGATTTTAAATTTTACTAAATTTTCTAAGTCAAAAGGTTTTATTTCACTTATTAAGCTCTTTCTGTCATCATAAACTCCTTCAACATTAGTCATTAACAGGAGTCTTCTTGACTTAAGTTTTTTGGCGATGGCACTTGCCGCCGTATCTCCATTTATATTATATGTGATATCTTTATTATCTAAACCCAAAGGAGCAACTACAGGTATTTGATTTTGATTTATCATATCTTTAATTATATCTAAATTAATTGAAGCTGGCACACCCACATAACCAAGTTCTTTACTGTCTGGCACTACTTTAATAATGTTATTTGTTTTAGAATTTATTGAGAGTGCTTTAGTTCCTTTTTTTTTCAAAGAGTTAACAATGTCGTTATTAAAGTCAATTAATACTTTTTCAACAATACTCATAACTTTTTTATCGGTTACCCTTAAACCATTAATAAATTTTGTTTGAATATTTTTTTTTTTAAGTTCTCTTTCAATTCTAGGTCCCCCTCCGTGAACAACTATAATTGAAAGTCCCAATTTATTTAATACACTTATATCTTCTATAAAATTATTAAAAATATTTCTATCTATTAAAACATTACCACCATACTTTATAACTATTATTTCTTTTTTATATTTTAAAATGTATTTTGAAATATTGGCAGGTCTTGGTGCTTCTTTCGGCCAAATTTTTTCTATCTCTTTTAAATAGTCTTCTTTAGACATTTAAACCGTTTTAACTTTTGTCTTTTTTATGATTACCCACTGTTGGGCTATAGTTAAAATATTATTCACTGTCCAATAAACAACCAAGCCAGAAGGAAATGGAGCTAAAATAATTGTTAAAAAAAGTGGGAAAAACATAAATATTTTTGCTTGAATTGGATCCGTAGGCGCAGGATTTAACTTTTGTTGTAAAAGCATTGTTAGTCCCATTAATATTGGCCAGATACCAATAATTAAAAATCCTGGAGGATCCCATGGGATCAAACCAAATAAATTAAATATAGAAGTTGGATCTTGAGCAGACAAATCTTTTATCCATCCAAAGAATGGCTGATGTCTCATCTCTAAAGATATAAAAAGCATCTTATAAATTGCAAAAAAGAATGGAATTTGTATTAGAATAGGTAAGCAACCTGAAGCAGGATTTACTTTTTCTTTTTTGTAAAGTGACATTATTCCCTGCTGAAGTTTTACTTTGTCATCTTTGTGCAATTCTTTAAGCCTAGTCATTTCTGGTTGTAATGCCTTCATTTTTGCCATTGATCTGAAGGAGTAATTTGCTAGAGGAAAAAATATAATCCTTATTGCTGCAGTGATGAGTATAATTGCAATTCCAAAGTTACCTGTAATTTTGAATAAGTAATCAATTATGAAAAATAAAGGTTTAGTAAAAAAATAAAACCAACCCCAATCTATAACTAGATCAAATTTTTCAATATTTTGTGCCTCTGCATATGTATCAATTGTTTCAACTTCTTTCGCAGCAACAAACAATCTAATTTGATTATCTTTTTTTGAAGAGGGAGCAATAGCAACTGGATTGTTAAGGATATAATTTGCTTTAAAAGCATCTTTATACAAAAAAGTTGATTTAAAATTTTCATCCTTCGGAGGCACAACAGCAGCCAACCAATATTTATCTGTTATTCCTAGCCAACCATTATCTGCTTCTCTGACTATTTTCTTATCTTCTATATCGTCATAATCATCTTCCTTAAGTTCTTCATCAAAAACTCCTATAAACCCCTCATGTAAAATATAAAATCCCATTACATCATCAGGTTTTTTATTTCTAGTTATTTGAGCATAAGGATAAAGTTCTATCGCTTTATTAGTATTGTTTTGAATTTCTTGATTAATTTTAAATAAATATTTCTCATCCAATTCTATTTTTTTTCTAAAGATAATACCCTCATTGTTATTCCATTCTAGAATTATTGGTTTATTAACACTCAAAGTATTGTTTCCAACTACTGACCATAATGAATTAATTGTTGGAACTTTAATTTTATTTCCAATACTGGTCCAACCAGTCTCAACAAAAAAACCATCTTCTGTCTCTTTAGGATTTAAAAAAACAACATTGTCATCATTATCTATTTCCTTTTTATATGCTTTAAAAGATAGGTCATCAAAAATTCCTCCTCGTAATGAAATAGATCCTCTTATTTTGTCATTATCTATTTTTATTCTTTTTGTGCTACTTATCGAATCTTCTCTAGAAATAGTAGTTGGTAATTCTGTTTGATTTATATTTGGTGTGATATTTTCACTTTCTGATCTTTTTTTATTTTTAGTTTGAGATGTATTAAAGTTATCATTCGTACCAATAGGTTTTGGCGTTTCAAAAAAAGCGCCCCAAAATAACAAAACAGCTAACGAAAGAGCTATAGCAACAAAAACATTTCTATTATCCATTTAAATTTTGTCCTTAATATTTTTTTGTTTTTTTGGAACCAAATCCAAACCAGACCCACCACCTAAAAATTTTATTGGATGACAAGATAAAATTCTTTTAAAACCAAAATAAATTCCATCTATAAGTCCATGTACTTTTAATGTTTCTATAAAGTATTCCGAACAAGTGGGAAGGTATCTGCATCTATTTCCCATAAATGGAGATATAAAAAATTTATAAAATTTAATAAAACCAGTTATAAAAAAAATTAGTATTTTTGACATTTCTATTTAATCTTTTTTAAAGTTTTAGTCATTTCGGACAAAAGTATATTATAATTTTTGGCATATGATTTTGTTTTACCAAAAACTATATAAGTATAATCTCTATTAATTGCACCCTTTATTTTTAACAGTCTTATCACAATAGCTTTTAATTTCCTTCTAATTTTGTTTCTTTTCACTGCATTACCAATTTTTTTTTTAATTACAAAGCTTATATTTAAAACATTTTTATTTTTTGATTTTTTAATGTTTTTGCTGAAGAAAACAGAGAAAAAATCCGTATGAATTTTGTTTCCTTTCAAGATTGTTTTAAATTGGTCGCTTTTTTTTAAACTTATAAGCTTAACCATGATTAATTAAGTTGAAATTCTTTTTCGGCCCTTTGCTCGTCTTCTAGCTATTAATTTTCGACCACCTTTTGTAGCCATTCTAGACCTAAAACCATGGCGTCTTTTTCTAACTAGTTTACTTGGTTGATAAGTTCTTTTCATAGATATTTAAAGCTATATATTTAATTAAAACACTCATGTACAGTCAAAATTCATAAATGAATATAAATTTTAAAGTAGTATTTGGTAGCATTTATGTCCTTTGTCTTGGGATTTTTCTTTTTTTCGTTTTTAGCTACCTGGATTTTAAAGATTTGTCGGATTATTCTTACATTAGAGACAACACTAAAATATTATTAAATTTTAAAAACAACAATTATTTTTTGCTTGTTTTATTGTTTTCCGTTTTTTCAATTATATGGATAATTTTTTTAGGTTTTGGATCACCCTTAGCAATTATATCTGGGTTTGTTTTCGGTAAATGGATCGGCACAATTATTTCAGCAATATCTTTTTCAATAGGGTGTACACTATTATATATAATTGCTAGCGCTTATTTTAGAGATTTAATTATAAAACACTTAGAAAAAAAAATATATAAGTTTAAAAGTTTATTTAGAAAAAATGAATTCTTTTATTTTATGGCTTTTAGATTTTGTGGAGGAGGCGGCATCCCTTTTGGGATACAGAATGTTTTGCCAGTTATTTTTGATATGAATAAAAAAAATTATTTTTATTCAACTTTTCTAGGTTTAATTCCTACATTATTTATAATAAATTCTTTAGGATCTGGCATTGAAAACTTGATAGATAAAAATATAAACTTAACTTTTAAAGATATTGTTTTTGACCCAGGAATTTATTGGCCTATTATTATTTTTTTATTTCTTTTATTTATATCGATAATTATCAAGGGGAAACTGTTTAAAGGTGAGAACAATGAAAACAAAAAAAGTTGATATATTTTTTTGGCTTATTTGGTTTTTATTAGTAATAATTTGGAACTATGGATATCCTAAAGCTAGTCCTTTTGCTGACGTTATTGTTGCAGTAATTTTATCTATAGCTCTGATTTTGGTAAAAAAATTAAAATTTAATTAGCTTTAAACTTATCAGACATTATACAACCTAAAATATTGTTAAGTATTATCATCTTTGCGTAATAGAGGCTTGCATAATTTCTATCAACCAAGTAAAACTTAATTAGATGCAGGAGCAAAAATGGGAATTCACTATGATTATAAATCAACACGTGGCGAAAAAGCCATGAAGAAAGAAGCTAAAAGAAAAGCTCGTATTGAACAAAGAAGAGCTAGACGAACTTCAGTTTCTGATAATAAAAAATCAGAAAATAAAATGCACGACATAGATAAACCCATAACTCTCGAAGATTTAACGAACCCAGACAAAGACTAAAACCATTTATGGGTTCTTTCGCTAAAAAAGACTCTCGATTTTTTAGACGTCAGAAAGCATTGAGAGAAAATCTAAAAAAAAGAAAGAAATTTAAAGAGAAAAATAGAAAGAATAAATCATGACAGTTTTATCTGATAAATGGATAAAAAAAATGGTTAAAGGGAAAAAAATGATAAAACCATTTGTTCCTAAACAAAAAAGAAAAGGAAAAATTTCTTTTGGTCTATCATCTTATGGATATGACGCAAGAGTATCTAATGAGTTTAAAATTTTTACTAATGTTAACTCTGGAGTTGTTGATCCTAAAAAATTTAAGCAAGAAAGTTTTGTAACAAAGAAAGGAAAAGAATGTATTATACCTCCAAATTCTTTTGCACTTGCGAGTACTGTAGAATATTTTAAAATTCCAGATAATGTTTTGGTAATATGTCTTGGAAAATCAACTTATGCAAGGTGTGGCATTATTGTTAATGTAACTCCATTAGAGCCAGGTTGGGAAGGGCATGTTACTTTAGAATTTTCAAATACCACACCTTTGCCTGCAAAAATTTATGCGAATGAAGGTGTTGCTCAGTTTATATTTATTAAAGGTAACGAAAAGCCAGAAGTGACTTACGCTAATAGAAAAGGAAAGTACATGAAACAAAGAGGCGTTACACTTCCTAAGGTCTAAATTAATTTTTGATGAAAAAATTAGTTATTAAAGGAAAAAAAAAATTATACGGTTCAATACATATTTCAGGATCAAAGAATGCTACATTACCAATATTAGCTTCAACAATTTTAAGTGAAAAAAAAATTATAATAAAAAATTTTCCACTAGTTAAAGATGTTTTTACTATGATAGATCTTTTAGTTTCTATTGGATTAAAAGTTAATATAGATAAGAAGAAAAGAATTCTAAAAATTGATAATAATAATAAAAAAATAAATACAGTTGCTACTTATAGATTGTTAAAAACAATGAGAGCAGGTGTTTTAGTTTTGGGACCACTACTAGCAAAATATAAAAAAGCAAAAGTTTCATTACCAGGAGGGTGTGCAATAGGGACAAGACCTGTTGACTTGCATTTGTTTGCTTTAAAAAAGTTAGGTGCAAAAATAAAAATTAAGAATGGATATATACATGCATCAGCAAAAAATGGATTAACTGGAAACAAAATAAGATTTCCATCAATCTCAGTTGGAGCAACGGAAAATGCTATATTAGCTGCAGTTCAAGCAAAAGGAATATCTGTTCTACAAAATTGTGCGATAGAACCAGAGATAATGGATCTCATATTTTTTTTACGTAAATTAGGGAGTAAAATATCATTTATTGGAAAAAGAAAAATTAAAATAATCGGTCTATTTAAACCGAAGACAGTTATTCATAAAGTAATGTTCGATAGAATTGAACTCGGTACCTACTTAATAGCCTCAGGACTTATAGGTGAAAAAATAAATATATTAAAAATTAATCCAAAATTAATAAAAACTGAAATTCAAGTCTTGAAAAAAATGGGTATAAGAATGAAAATTGGTACTAGTCAAATTACTGTTTATAAATCTAAGGTTATAAAAAATACAAAAATTAAAACTGAGCCTTATCCAGGATTTCCAACGGACCTACAAGCTCAAATTATGGTTCTTATGACTAGAGCTAATGGCGTATCAAAAATAAAAGAAAGTATTTTTGAAAACAGATTTATGCATGTTCCTGAGTTAAAAAGAATGGGTGCTAAAATAGAAATCAAAGATAATATTGCTAAGGTTTACGGTGCAACAAAATTATCTGGGGCAGAGGTAATGGCTACAGATTTAAGAGCTTCAGTAAGTTTAGTTCTTGCTGGTTTAATTGCTGAAAACAGAACAATAATAAATAGAATTTATCATCTAGATAGAGGATATGAAAATTTAGAAAGTAAATTAAAAAAATGTAAAGCAGTTATTCAAAGGATTTAATCATGAAATCTGAGAATTTAAAGCTTATTGCTAATTCAGAAGAGGATTTAAGAGTGATATCGGCTCATTTACAAGATGCTATTGTCTCAACTTTGGATATTGCTAATTTAAAAAAAAATAGAATATTTTTAATGCAATTAAATAGATTTATGTGGGAAGATGTTGAAAAGGGTGTTTTTAGAAAAAACAAAAGAATAAGGACAGTTTTAAAATTTGAAAATGTTTTAAATGTTTCATCAAAAAATATAAACCAAAAAAACCATTCAAGATTTTTAGATTTTTTAGCTATCGAAAGTAAGTTGTCACAAGACAAAAGTTATGAAATAAGATTGATTTTTTCTGGAGATTCAATTATCAAACTAAAAACAGAGGTCATAGATGTAACACTAGATGATCAAGGCAATCCCTGGAAAAGTAAAAATAAACCAAAACACAAATTTTTCTATTGAAGGCAAATTTAATTAGTTATAAGTTGGGCAAAAATTAAAAAGGATATATAATTGGCAAAACAAGAAACTTTAGAATTTAAAGGGAAAGTAACAGAATTATTACCAAACGCTATGTTTAGAGTAAAATTGGAAAATTCTCATGAAATTTTAGCACACACAGCTGGAAAATTAAGAAAGAATAGAATAAGAGTCTTGGCTGGCGATCAAGTTATGGTTGAAATGACACCATATGATTTAACTAAAGGTAGAATTACTTTTAGATTTTAGGCCTTGTAGCTCAGTAGTAGAGCAGTACCCTGAAAAGGTATGTGTCGT
>MDSW01219746.1_pt1 | contig 18512 bp, 21 predicted proteins | sample 811171 | NCBI WGS metagenome assembly MDSW01 (sample SAMN05326641, study PRJNA326480) | marine metagenome | isolation source: seawater | place: Atlantic Ocean: North West | collected 2012 | reverse complement strand
TTTCTTGAAGGTGTATTGGCTGAAAAAACTTTTAATCAAGCTTGGCATATGGTCGCTGCTCTTGTGTTGTTAATTGGCGAACTATTATCTCTTACATCACTTGCACTTTGGGTCTGATTGGGTTAAAATAAAATAGAATGAGATCTTAGGCAGGCGTGTTTTTGATTAAATGTGCGGGATATGTATTAATATTTTTCCTTGCGTCTTGTTCTGCAGTTGCCAACAGAAATCCCTCTCCCAGTGCAGTAGAAGTTGAAACTCGCAAGGTTTCTGCTTTGGCAAGACTAATACCTAAAGGAGACTTAGTAAAGCTATCTATTCCAGCAAGTACCACAATCACTGGTAACGAAGTTGTCGAGCACTGGTTCGTTGAAGAGGGTTCATTCATAAGAAAGGGAGATAAATTGCTACAGTTGAGTAGCAAGGACGAATTAACAGCTAACCTCTTGCAAGCACAGGCTGATCTCAAAGAGTCCGAACTTTATCTTCCGTTCTTAATACAAGAGAAAAATCGCGCAGTTGAATTAACGAAAAGTGGTGCCTTCCCAAAGGAAGATGCTGATCGTGCTATATCCAACGTCAATGTAAGAATTGGTATGATTAATGCTGCCAAGGCGGCGGTACATAAAGCCAAGACTTCTCTTGAACAATCAGTTATCAGATCTCCTTTGACGGGGAAGTTAATCCAGATATATAGTTGGCCTGGCATGCGAGAAACAGATAATGGCTTGGCTCTAATTGGTCGAACTAACGAAATGGAAGCCTGGGCGCAAGTCTTCCAGGCTGACTTACCCTTATTAAGAATAGGTCAACATGCTCTGATCCAACCTGAGGATCAAGGTTTTCAAGGAGAGATTAAGGGTATTGTAAAATCTATAATAGGAGAAATATCCCAAAAAGACTTATTTGCAATTAATGCAAACAATGATGTTAATGCACGAGTGGCTTTGGTTAAAGTATCGATTAATGATAAAGACTCCACAAAGCTGCAAAACCTAAGCGGCCTTAATGTAATTGTTAGATTCCAAAATTAATATCATCATGCCCGCCAAGCCTAAGCTTTTTTACAATATTCCCATTGCTTTAAAGCTTCTTTTGAGGGAGCGTAGTCGATCTTTTGTCGCAATTGTTGGGATTGGCTTTGCTGCGTTGTTGATGTATATGCAGCTTGGGTTTCAGACAGGGCTCTTAAATAGTGCTACAAACTTTTATAGGAGCTTGGATGCTGATCTTTTTGTTATCAGCAGAGCGACTTCCAATAGTGGTAGTTACCAGCTATTTCCACAATCTCTTCTCTATCGATCATTGGGTTTTGACAGCGTTAAAGAAGCAATTCCTCTCTATATTACTAACATACGCGTTCAGAGTCTTGATGGGGTAAAGGCTGTGAGTCTGCGTTTAATAGGCGTTGATCCATCAAAAAACATATTCAACTTAAAGGAGGTGAGGAATCAGATGGATAAGTTGTCCAAATCTGGTTATGTCTTGTTTGATGAATTTAGCGTTAAAAGAGTAGGGCCTATAGCAAATACATTCAGGAATGATAAGAATTTGACAATGATCTTGTCGGACTATACTAATACTTTTCGTGTTGCTGGCTTGTTTAAGCTTGGCTCTACTTTTGCGGCTGACGGCAACTTAATTGCTAGTGATTCTACCATGGTTGAACTGGCGGCTCGACAATTGAACCCTGGTGAGATTTCACTTGGAGCAATTCGGGTTAAGCATGATAACGAAGTAGAAAATGTTCAGACAAGATTGCAAAAGATTTATGGTGATGAGCTGGAAATTTTGTCTAAAGATGAGTTGATCGCGCGTGAAGAAAATTATTGGAATCAAACTACTGCGTTAGGTGTTGTATTTGGTTTTGGCACTATTATGGGTTTTCTGGTTGGCGGGGTTATTGTATATCAGGTGTTGTACACTGATATCGTTGATCATATTAAAGAATACGCAACTTTAAAGGCTATTGGTTTTTCTCAGAATTATTTGTTGTACATAACTTTTCAGCAATCTCTTTTGATGGCATTAGCTGCTTTTATTCCTTCAAGCTTAGCCTCCTTAATGCTTTATTCATTTCTGTCGAGCGTGACAAGCATAGCAATTAAGATGTCACTGTTAAAGATTGTACAAGTTGCATTCTTAATGGTATCCGTTTGCTCTATATCGGCTTTTATTGCTACACGTAAGCTTCGGGAGGCCGATCCAGCCTCTGTATTTAATTGATTTGTCCAATGATTGATCAGAGCAATTCTTGTCATGAAAGCGCGAATTTAGTAGAGGCTTGCGGAGTGAATTACACTTATGGATCTGGACATCTCAAGCGTAATGTTCTAAGTGACATCCATTTTGTTGCTAAAAGAGGAGAAATTACTCTGTTAATTGGGCCATCTGGGAGTGGTAAAAGCACTTTGTTGACGCTCATTGGCGCACTAAGGTCTTGTCAAAACGGCTCATTGAAGGTTCTGGGCGAAGAGCTGCTAGACATTAATGAAGCTAGTCGCATCAGATTGAGGCGACGAATAGGGTTTATCTTTCAAAGCCATAATCTTGTCAGGGCTTTGACAGCAATTGAAAATGTTGAGCTGGTGCTTCGCCTGAAGAGCAATGATTCTTTTTTTCGCTATAATAAGGCCTATGAAATATTAAATAGTGTCGGATTGAGTGAGCATGTTTCCTCTTATCCTAGCCAGCTTTCAGGTGGCCAACGTCAACGTGTGGCAATAGCGCGAGCTTTGGCGATGGAGCCTGCCCTCATTCTGGCGGACGAGCCAACCGCATCTTTGGATCGTAGTTCAGGAGAAGAAGTTATTCGGATGCTATCAGAAATGTGTTATCGAAGAAATGCTGGGGCTGTACTAGTCACTCACGACCTTCGTCTTGAAAAGTATGCAAAGCGTATTTGGAGGATTGAAGATGGATTGATATCTTCATACTAAGCTAAATAATAAAATGTAGAGCCGAGTCGTGTATGTAAAAAGATGACCATATTTCCCATTCTATTTTTTGTGAGAGCATCTTAACTGGAGGTGATGCAAGAAAGAAGAAGTCAATGACTCATGGGACCTGAGAGGGGACCTGTTTTGTTGTTAGGGCTCGGTTTTGGAGATTTGCTCCTGTCGATAAAATCTTGTGACGTGGAATAGGATTGACAACCCGGGTCGAGTTTGCTCCTGCATGGAAAACATTCGCTATTGAGCTGATTCAGCGCTGACGTTCCATCGACCGCTGACTCTCGGGGGCAAATGCCAAGCTCACTGAATAACACAGCTGCAAAAGCGATTTCAGAGGTGGGCTGATGAGCTAGTAGATCTAACGGCTAAGAAAAATTAGAGATCAAAGTTTGAATAGAGCAATATTTTGAAGAAGTTCAGGGAAGTTCTTGGATTGCAGAGGGTAAGAAGCGAATCTTGTCTGGCGAAACGACCAAACTCAATCGCAATTAAACCTCCGATTGAGAACAAGCTGCGCCTGGAAGTCGACAACCCACGCAGCTTGTCCAATTGATAAACAGCCCCGACAACTGCAGGGCTTGTTGTGCGCCCAGCCCAAAAGTGAGCTTTCCATCAGCAAGTGAATTGCCTGAGCCGCCAGGTCTCAAGACGTAGTAAGCCGCCGAAAGGTTTTCTTGCCAAGTTGAATCACCTTGCCCGCCAGGTCTGCCGCACAGGCGAATTCCTGATTGGCATCAGTGATCTTCTCGCCGTCCAGTCGCACTGCACCACCTTTAATTTGCCGCCGAGCATCACTGCTGCTAGCGCAAACACCTACCGCACTGAGCAGATAAAAAGCCTTGGCCGGGAAATTGACCGTTGCCAACGACGCCTCAGGCACATCGGCCCCGGCATCGCCGCCGCCCACCAATGTGGCCGCATCAGCTTGAGCCTTCTGCGCCGCCGCCATGCCATGGCGGCTAGCGGTCACGGCCAGAGCCATCGCTTTCTGCTTGTCGCGCGGATTATCCGGCAACGACTTCAGATCAAGATCGGTTAGCAACGTTAGGTAGTCGTTGATCGCTCCATCACCAACCTTCTCCAGCTTGGAATACATCGAGAGGGGGTCGTCCTCCAGACCCACAGTGTTGCCCAAGCTCTTGCTCATTTTCTGCACACCGTCCAATCCCACCAAGATCGGCAGCAGTAGGCCGAACTGAGTGGCCGTGCCGAAATGGCGCTGCAAATCACGGCCCATCGCCACGTTGAACTTTTGATCAGTGCCACCCAACTCCACATCAGCGTTGACTGCCACCGAGTCGTAACCCTGCAACAAGGGGTAAAGAAACTCGTGCAGGGCAATCGGGGTGCCACTGGCGTAGCGCTTAGAAAAATCATCTTTGGCCAGCATTTGCCCCACGGTGCCAGTGCCCAAAAGGCCAATCACCGCCGGCAGGTCCATTCCTTCCAGCCACTCGCTGTTGTAGCGAACTTCCAGCCGACCAGGCGTCTCAAAATCCAACAGCGCCGTCTGCTTGGGCTGGTCTTGCCCTAATTGGCGCAGATAGGTGGACGCATTAGCGGCGACGTCATCTTTGGTCAGTTGCACCCGCGTGGCGCTTTTGCCGGTTGGATCACCGATGCGTGCTGTGAAATCACCAATAATCAGCACCGCTGTATGACCCGCATCCTGAAAAGCGCGGAGCTTGCGAAACAGAATGCTGTGCCCCAAATGAATGTCGCTGCCTGTGGGGTCGATGCCTAACTTCACGCGCAGCGGCCGACCAACCCGCTCAGCTTCCGCCAATCGTGCCGCCAGAGCCTGATCGGCATCATCCGCTGACCCATCTGGGAATAAATCGGCCATGCCGCGTGCCAGCCACTGCGGCAGGGACGGGGTGGACTCCGACATGGACGCGCTAAGGGTGTGCGCTGTGGATCGTACGGATGCGCCCCGCCTGGTCAGCTTGCAGGAGGTAGCTCGATTTGAGATTTCATCCGCTCCAGGGTGGATTGCATCTGCTCGAACATCTGTTCCGGGGTGATGCCGAACTGGCTGAGCTGTGTGCGCAATTGTTCGACTGTGAGCTTGGCTTGGAAATCCTCTGACAGCTCGAAACGCTTCATGAACACGCGGTAACGGTCCATCAGCGCCTCCATCGTCTCAATGAATTTTTTTTTGCCCTCACGATCAAACTTGCCGTATTCACTGCCCAGCTGCATCAGTTGCTGGTAATCGCTGAACAGGCGTTTGGCCTCGTCCTGGACGATGTCGGATTCGAAGAAGGCCATTGAAACGAATTTCATTTCCTCACAGATAATTCTGCAGACTTTCCAGGCGTGATGGCAGTGCGGTTTCACCCCATCCCCACCATGCAAAGAGTGCCAGCAGTCAGCAGCGGTGAACCTCACAGCACAACTCCCCGCCATGCATGAGCTCAGGGATCGTGCCCGGCTAATCCTTCAACGCCGCCGCACCGTGATCGCCTCTGCTGACCGGGTGCTGATCACCGGCCTCGTCAGTCTGTTCGACGACATCGGTCCCCTGGTGGGTGCCACCACTTGCCAAAGCGAAGCGATGACCTGTCTCCAAACCAATCCTGTCGATCTTTTGATTTGTACAGACCTGCTGGAGAAAGGCAACGGCCCAGCCCTCGTCGCGCAAGCCAAGGATGCCCATCCGCAGCTGAAGTGCCTGATGTTGATCCAAAGGCCTTTAAAAAGCACGATTGAGGCAGCGATCAAGGCGGGTTGCAACGGTCTCTGCAGCCGTGAGCTCGTGGGCAATGGCCATCTGCTCCGCACCGTTCAGGCGATGGAAAGCGACGGCATGGTGGTGGATCCAACCATCGCCGGGGTCCTCCGCCATTGCCGCCTCAGCAACGGCAAAGGCTGTGCCATTCCGACGGCCCTGACCTTGCGAGAAGAGGATGTCTTGAGGGGGATTTGCCGTGGCCTGACCAACCAAGACATCGCCGATCAACTGCACTTATCCATCGACACCGTGAAACACGCTGTCAGCGCCGTGCTGAGCAAATTGAATGCCCGCGATCGCACGCAGGCCGTTCTGATTGCCTTTCAACACGATCTGGTCGACCCACCAGCACAAGCACCTCGCTGGACCTGTTGATCTGAAACCTCTGACGCCGCTTGGCAGGGATGGTTAAGGTCTGCGGACCGACCCTGATCAACATGGCTCCAAGCCATTGGTTGGATCCACTGGCCCGACGGGTGCTGGAGGTGACCGGTCAACTGCCTCCACGCTCCAGCTCTGCCAATCAATCCGGGCCATTGGCTGAAGCTTGGCCTGAGCTTGAAGCATTGCCAGAGGTGACGGCCGATTTCACCATCGACGTCAACCGCGCCACCCGTGAACAGTGGTGCGAACTACCGGGTTGCACTGGCGATATGGCTGATTTACTCGTCCGCTTGCAACAGGGCGGCGTTCAATTCGCAGCGGCCGACGATCTCTTTCGCCTGCTTGAACTCCCGAGCCATCTAACAGCGATTTGGGAACCTCATCTTCTGTTTTGTTGGTATGGCGATGCCCCATCTCTTCCAGACACCGCACCTGTTGATTTGAACAGCGCAGCACCGATTGAGCTCCAAGCATTGGGCTGGCCAGACGACCGTCTTCAACAACTGCTCGCCGCTCGACGTCGAGCCAGTTTTAAGGATTTAGCCGATTTACAACAACGCCTCTCGTTGCCCGCCAGCCATATCGAAGCCTTGATCGGACGCGTCTGTTTCGGCACACGCAAGGCTGGCCCGTCCTTGCCACCACGCCTGTAATCCGATGCAAGGCAGTCGTGGCCAAGGCAATCTCTTCGAGGCCACGCCCAGTGCTGCCTACCGTGGTCAAGAGTCATGGCCGTTGCAGCGGGAACAACTCTTGGCTTGGCAGCAACGCCTTCACGCCCATCAAGCAGGCCTATTCCGCGGTGAAACAGAAGCCAGCCAAGCCTCGCTCTTCATCGAAGGCCCAACCGATCCAGCGGCAGCGATCGATCCATTAGCCCTCACGCCACTGCCGCTGAGCTTTTGGCGCTGGCCCACCGCCCCCCACACTGGCGCAGCGATCTATTTGGTCATGGATCGTCCTGCAGATCTGGACCAGCCACTCCTGCTTTACGTCGGAGAAACGATGGCGGCTGACCGACGCTGGAAGGGTGACCATGACTGCAAGGCTTATCTCTCTGCCTATGGCGAAACACTGCATCGCTGCGAGATCAGGCATCAACTCAGCATCCGGTTTTGCAGTGACGTTCCGCAGACCACCCGCGCTCGCCGCAAGCTCGAGCAACAGTTAATCCGGCGTTGGCTCCCCCCTTTCAACAAGGAGACGCGTCAACGCTGGGCGACGCCCTTCACGGCAGACCTGTGAAGCAAAGTGCTCACCAGGGATTGATTCACCAGGGCTTGAAGCTTTTGCTCTGCTTCTCAGGGCTGACGATGACCCTTGATGCAGCCAAAGCCGCTTCCGTTCAGGATCTGTTGCAGACGCTGAAACGACATGGTTTCACGGTCGTTCAAGCACATCCTCGCAACCGCAAGGCTTACGGACAATTCATCCCGGATCAGAAACAGCTCATCATTTCTCCTTTGACCCATCAACTCGGGATTGCCAGGCATGTGTTGCTGCATGAAGCCGTCCACGCCGCCCAAAGCTGTCCGAATGGAACGCTACGGCCCCTCAATTTGAACCGCTCCACCTCACCCGTAGTGGAAAGCAGAATTCGTTATTTGCTCAACAATCACTACGACAGCAGACAACAAATCTTGGAACAAGAAGCCTTTCGATTGCAAAGCCAGCCAGATGCTGAAGCCTTGATCATCGAAGCTCTCAATGATCGCTGTCAGGTCCCTGGTGGATAAAGAATCACCCAAACAAGAGGAGTCACGCCGATCAACGCCGCGGCAGCCAGCAGCGTCACATTGGTGAACACAAGCTGTTCTTCACTGCAGTGAACGTACGGGGAATTCGGTGGCCTCGCTACCCTCGCGGTCTGCGAATTCCTCCCCATGCAGTTTTCCCTTTCCTCAGCCCCTCTGAAGGACTGGCAGGGAGATGCTCTTGCCGTGGGGCTACTGCAAGGTGATCACGGCGCAACACATCGAGACAGCCTGCAGAAACGCTTTCCAGGTCTTGCAGCAGCACTCGCACAACAGAGCTTTAAAGGGAAAAGTGCCGATCAACTGGTGCTCAATCTGCTGACAGATGGCGGACCGCAACGGCTCATCATTCTTGGCCTTGGCGAGCCAGAGGAGCTGAATCTGGATTGCCTCCGCGCTGCGGCTGCTCGCAGTGCACGCGCTGCCAGCGGCATCAATGGACGTCTCGGGCTGCTGATGCCCTGGGAGGGATTGGAACCCACCAGTGCTGCCCGTGCAGCCGCAGAAGCAGTTCGTTTAACCCTCTACAAAGATCGACGTTTCCGCAAGGAACAAGACGAGCCCAGCAAAAACCCTGCACAACTCGAGTTGATCGGTTTGCCCAACGAGGCTCAGGCTGGCCTCCGTCATGTGCATGCCGATTGTGCTGGCGTCGAACTAGCGCGCGAGTTGGTGGCAGCACCGCCAAACCACGTCACTCCAGCTGCCCTTGCAGACACGGCAGCGCAACTGGCCCACGACTACAAGCTTGAACTGACGGTGCTCGAACGCAGTGACTGTGAGGCGCGTGGAATGGGTGCCTACCTGGCGGTGAGTCAAGGATCTGACCTCGACCCCAAATTCATCCACCTCATCTATCGCCCGGAGGGTGAGATCAAGCGCAAACTGGCCCTTGTGGGCAAGGGCCTGACCTTTGATTCCGGTGGTTACAACCTCAAGGTGGGTGGCGCTCAGATCGACATGATGAAATTCGACATGGGAGGCAGCGCCAGCGTGCTCGGGGCGATGCGATCGATTGCCGAACGGCGACCGATTGGCGTTGAAGTGCACGCGGTCATCGCCGCCTGCGAAAACATGGTGAATGGATCAGCGGTCCACCCCGGCGACATCGTCAAGGCCGCCAACGGCACCAGCATTGAAATCAACAACACAGACGCCGAAGGACGACTCACGCTCGCCGATGCGCTGCTCTATGCCTGCGAGCAAAAACCAGATGCAGTCGTTGATTTGGCCACCCTCACCGGCGCTTGCGTGGTTGCCCTCGGCGATGAGATCGCTGGACTATGGAGCAACGACGACCCCCTGGCAGAGGGTCTTCAAGCAGCTGCTTCAGCCTCTGGTGAGGGCATCTGGAGGATGCCACTCAAAAAGTCCTACAAAGATGGGCTGAAATCGATCCTGGCCGACACGAAAAACACCGGTCCTCGCGCAGGCGGTTCGATTACTGCAGCCCTCTTTCTCCAAGATTTTGTGTCCCGTGGAACGGCTTGGGCCCATATCGACATTGCAGGCACCGTTTGGAGCGACAAGGGGCGTGGCATCAATCCAGCTGGTGCCACTGGTTATGGCGTACGCACGCTTGTCAACTGGGTTTGCAGCCCAATCGCCTGAATGAGGGTTTCAGGCTGAAGTGACTTGGGGCCCTTAGTCCACGTTGATGAGCTGATCGCCCAGGTGTTCAAATATGCCTTCAACCAATCTGTTTTTGGCTGTGGCCTGGTTCCAAAACTGAGAATCTAAGCCGTTCATGAGTTCCGAACCGGACCCTGCAAGCTCAAGTCGCTCAATATCACAAGTAAATAAATGATGTCCAAGCGATATGGGATAAGAGATTCCTCGATACAGAAGACCTTCTGATTAGGAGGCCACAGCCTGCAAGACAGAGCCCGAACGCAACTGGTCTGGAGTTTCTAAGGCATGGATTTGCCAGCGAGCTCTCTCGGAGCAGGACTGGAGAACACGATCTAAATCATCCGAAGCATGCTTCGGGGAGGAATAGGGACCAATGTGCCGTGTACCTAGACCATCCTTAATGGTCAGCAGATACATACATCTCTTCCATCAACAACAAGCTGATGGTAAGCAGAGGCTCCAAGTACATCTGTAGCCAAAAAGGCAGTTCACAACTGAGATCAGCCCCAACCGAGGCCAAGGGCGGTCTTTATATTCTTCTCAGAATGATTACGCTTTTCTTAAAAGAAGCAGGCTTTTGGGGCGAGCTGTTCAACCCTCAATTCAATAAAAATCATATTTTCTTCAGGATTGTCCGCTTTGCAACATTACTACATACTCATTCTGTTCAATCTGATCCTCAGCTGAACAGGTAGCTCGAAGAAAGACTCCCCAACCAGGCTGAAGCCTTGCAAGGGGAAAACGTATATTAGCGATTAATTTCATTCCAACCATTAACTTTGACATAAAGACTAATTGCTAAAAGTTTAATTATGGTGCAGTACGTTGTCGCCAGAGGCTTCTAGATCTCAACAGATCAAAGATTGATATGCGACTTCAATCGCTACGCCATCTCGAAAGTAATCATTTTTGAATGAACGCCGAGCAAAACCAAACAGCATTATCCCCTTCAGTTTGAATTAGAATTTTACAGGGATATCATGCATCTGCGATTTCAAAATTAGCTGGAGAGAAGCTGGACAGGTCGCCACCCTTAAAAATTGCCATCAGCCCCCCTTGACTTTGCTTCCCCCAACCCACATCACTCCCATTGCTATCACGATACAAAAAGCCTTGCTTACCATTCGTGGCATAAACAAAGTCAACGCCACGCTTGGAAGCAAGCTTCAATGCAGTTCGTCGCTTCGATTTGTAGGCAACAAACTCAAAATCATATGGCCATTCATCCAAGGAGGAGGAGTCAGATTGTTCTGGAAGATTGAATAGCAGCGTATCTCCCTCGCTTTGATTGAAATCGAAAATCCGATCAGCGTATCGCTTGCCAAAAGCTTTCAACTCACTTAAATCGATTAAATCTGCATTGCTTGTCCCATAGAAGTGACGACGATTCTTGTTCAGCTCGAATCCAAGTGGCATGCTGGAATACGTCTCAAAAATCCTTTGGGCGCTTTCAATACGGCGATCCAGGTGAGGAATAGAAGGACGAAAATAGTGGTCGGACAAACTTTTTGCAGCCTCTTCGACATCGTTCGAGCTGCTGTAATTCTCCAAAGCTTTCGTCCAGCCAATCAACGATCTTCCTGGGGAGGGATCATGCTTGCCAATATATTCATCGACAAAATAATTCAACTGAAATTCTATCGAATTAGGATCCCCTCCACGATCCGCGAAAATCTGTCTCGCTTGATCATAAGGATCTCGTCGCACACCAGAATACTGAGACAAGCCTCGACCACCATCTTTGTTACCAACTTCAATCACATCTATCGCAAGAAGATCATCATCTCCTGTTTCCACAATCCAATTGCCAATTAAAGCAGATGCAGCTTCTGGCGAAAAAGACTTGATCGCCCCATTCGAGCGCTTCTCAATCGCACGGCCGGTCAGATAATCATAAGCGAAGCGCACATTGTCTTTCATAAGACAGGGATACAAGGAGTTAGTGCTTTCTCTATTTTATCCATTGGCAATCTCGTTTCAACCCCTCACTTTTTGCTATCATATCCCTCACATATTGGCATGTGAATGCAATTGAGAGAGTTGAAGCAACGGCAGCAAAAAGTAGAAACTGACTGTTCTCTACCACATCAATTCCATTGATCTGGAGTCCTAGCTTTTTGCTGCCAAACCTGATCTAAACGTCGATCTCGACCACAAGCAGTTCGATAGAAATTATACTTCAGAGAGGATTTTTGCGCATAATCCTGGTGATAATCCTCCGCCTCCCAGAACGGTTCCGCATCTCTTAATTCCACTTTCAGTTCCGAACGAGGCACACCTAGCTCGCGTGATGCCGCCTGAGCACTGGCCTCTGCCTCATGCGCCTGAGCAGCATCAGACGTAAAAATCACGGGACGATAGGAATCTCCCCGATCACAAAACTGACCCTCTCCATCCAGAGGGTCAACATTGCGCCAATAGCTGCGCAGCAAGGTTGCATAACTGATCTGCATTGGATCGAAACGCACCTGCACCACCTCTTGATGCCCCGTCTTTTCTCCACTGACCTGGCGGTAGGTGGGGTTCTCAACATGACCGCCGCTGTAACCACTCACAGCATCAACAACTCCAGGCAATTTCTCAAGATCATGTTCCATGCACCAGAAACAGCCCCCTGCAAATACGGCAGTTTCCAACTCCGCTGCCACTGATGCCGGTAATCCGAAACTCAATAAACAGACCAATACAACAGCCAGATAACGTTTCATGCAGTCACCTGATCAAAAATTGCCGCAGCGGCACGATCCGTGACACCGGGTTCTCCCAGAGTGGTTCGTAAGCGGCGGTAACCGTCGAGCATCCGATCGCGAGCGGTCGCTTCTTCTAGCAAGGGGATGGCTTGTTCCACCAGAGCTTCCGCTGTGAGCTGATCCTGAAGCAATTCCGGAACCAATCGCTGCTTCAGCAACAGGTTGACGGGTGAAATGTGCTCCACATGAAAGCGAAGCAAATGTTTCGCCACCATTGCCGTCAAACGACTCACGCGATATCCGACAACCTGAGGCACACCTTGTAAAGCGAGTTCGAGATTGACGGTGCCAGATTTTCCAAGCGCCAGATCTGCTGCGGCGAACAGGGTTGTTTTGAGAGCATCCGCCTGGCGTGCCGGAATAACACGGCCAGCATCAACCCCAGCCGCATCCAATGCTTCACGCAACGGCTGTTCAAATCGCTCTAAACCTGCCGGCACGAACACCTGCAAACGTTCATTCCTTTTTTGTAAAAGCGCTGCAGCTTTGGATAAATGAGGCATTAAGTAGCGCAGCTCCTGGGGGCGCGAAGCGGGGAGCAACAACAAAACAGAATCACTGGAATCAAGCCCTAAGGCCTGCTTCGCGACCTCACGCTCCGGAAGCGCAGAAACATTGTCGAGCAAAGGATGCCCCACCCAAGTCACATGCGCTCCACGCGATGCATAAAACTCTGCCTCTGCCGGAAAAATCGCCAGGATGCGATCGGTGAAGCCCAATAATTCAGTGGTACTGCCATCACCAAAACGCCAGGCCCATTCCTGAGGGGCGATGTAATAGGTAATCGGCAACTTTGGCTGCTGATGCCGCAACTTGCGTCCGAGCCGAACATTGGCTCCCACATAATCAATTAAGACCACTCCATCGAGGGGCCGTTCTTCCAGTAAACGATCCACACGGGCTTGCAATCGCAAAGTAGGCAGGATGAGTGGCACGGCCTCCCACAATCCAATCGCCCCCATCGGCGCTGTATCCGCCAAAAGTTCAGCGCCTGCTGCTTGCATGCGCCCACCGCCCAAAGCCAAGATCTCCAAGGCGAGATCACGCCGTTTGGCCTCTCGCTTCAATGCTTCGATCAACAGGCTGCCCTGCAGATCACCAGACACCTCGCCGGTGCTGATCAGCAGCCGCACCATCAGCGGCTGCCTTGAGCTGGCATCGGTCCTCGTCGGCCACGACCAATCGAGGCTTCGAGAAAACGACAGAGGTGATCTGACGCAGGAAGCAAATCCAGCCGTCTGGCTTGTCGCAACCCTTCTGCAATCACGTGATCGGATCGATAAATCAAAGTCCAGATCTCCTGAAGTTGTTTTAATTCACGCCCCTCTTGATTTGAGGCGAGTCCGCTACGACGAAGCCCAACGCGATTGAGACCTCGCACACGCCCAGGGTGTCCCTCCACAAGGCAATAAGGCGGAACATCTCGATCCACACGCGTCATGCCGCCCACCATGGCCATCCCTCCAATATGAACAAACTGGTGGATTCCCAAACATCCGCCGATCACGGCACGATCTTCAATCACCACATGCCCAGCTACCTGAATCGCGTTGGACATCACAATGCCGCTGCCGAGTTCACAGTTATGACCGAGATGGCAATACGCCATTAATAGATTTCGGTCACCAATGCTGGTGCGTTCTCCCTCATCGGTGGCCCGATTGATGGTGACGCATTCTCGAAGCGTGTTGCCATCGCCAATGACCACCTCTGTGGAGGCTCCGCGATACTTCAAATCTTGAGGTTCCTGACCGAGACAAGCACCTGGGAACACTTTGTTATCACGGCCAATGATTAGTCGGCCATCCAATACGACATTGGGGCCAATCCAGCTGTTCTCACCGATCACAACATCCGGCCCGACCACAGCTCCTGCGCCGATCACAACGCCAGGTGCGAGATCAGCCTTGGGGTCCACCACCGCCTTGGGATGAATCTGTACAGACCTGGTCTCGCTCATTGTCCTCAATCGACCAGTGAAAACATCAATTCGCCGGCACACACCAGTTCCTCATCGACCATGGCTTCGGCCTTGACCTTTCCGAAGCGCTTTCGTTTGAGGCTGAGCAATTCACAACGAATCACCAATTGATCCCCGGGGACGACAGGGCGGCGGAAGCGTACCCCGTCAATGCCTGCGAAAACGAACAAGCCCTTAGGTAGATCGGGCATCTGGGTGACGATCAAGCCACCCACTTGGGCCATCGCCTCCACAATCAGAACCCCTGGCATCAAGGGACGTTCTGGGAAATGCCCCTGAAATTGAGGTTCATTCATGGTGACGTTCTTAATCGCCACAGCCGAGACACCGGGTTCATGGGAGATCACCCGATCCACAAGCGCAAACGGATAACGATGCGGAAGAAGACCGGCGATCTGCTCGCTGGTGAGCACAACGTCGGCAGCAGAGGATTCAGTCACAGAGCTGGGATAAGGCTGGCGTCCTGAAGGGCGGCGGCAAGCTCGGTATGAAGCCCATGGGACCCCCGGTAAACAAGAACTTGGGCTTGCGGGAATCCCACAAGAGCCAAATCACCGATCAGATCCAAGAGCTTATGGCGCACCGGTTCATCCGGAAAACGCAGCGGAGGATTGAGCCATTGATCACCATCGCAAACCAAGGCGTTGTCCAAGGCACCACCCTGAATGAGGCCTGCCGCCCTTAGTTGATCGACTTGGTCCCGGAAACCAAAGGTCCGCGCAGGCGCGATTTCAGTGACAAACCGTTCCGGGGTCAAATCAATGACGAACTGCTGGCGACCGATCGCGGGCTGAGGGAAATCGATCATGCCCACCAGGGTGAACTGCTGAGCTGGTGTCGCGATGATCACACTGGCACCGCGATGGCGAACCAAGGGTGTTTCCACAACAGGCGGAAGGAACGGTGTCGCATCCAAGCGAACCATCCCAGCTTCTGCGATCGCCTCGACCCATTGCAGCGCCGAGCCATCCAGCAAGGGCACTTCACTTCCGCTCAATCGAATCTCGACATGGGTCAGGCCGCAGCCGGCAAGAGCTGCAAGCAAATGCTCCACCGTTGACACTCGTCTTCGACCCAACTCGAGCGTGGTGCACAACGCACTGTCCCTGACCTGATCAGGACGCAAGCGAATCGGCGTTGGCGCGTCATCAAATGAGAGATAAAAACCCTGCTGATGGGATGGGATCAGCTCGACCTTGGCGTCCTGACCGCTATGCAGTCCAACGCCACGACGTTCAATCGACTGTTCAAGGGTCCAGGACCCCGTGTAGTCCTGAGGCCAATTTGTCACTAGAACTTCCAGCCCACACCCAAGTTGAAGCGCCAATCTTCTGTGAAGTCTTTACTGGCAACCTCGAGTCTCAACGGCCCAACCGGCGTCGTCACGATCACACCAGTACCGACAGAAACACCCGATCCGTCCTTATCGAGTAACAATCCCGGTTTGCCAGGAACATTCTTCTGAGTATCAAAGTCGGTTCCAGCATCAACAAAAAGCTCGCCAGCAAAAATGCTGATGATCGGGAAGCGGTACTCAATCGTGATCTCTCCAAAGCTACGAGCCACGGCAAGATCGCAGTCATACCAACCACGAATCGAATTTGAACCCCCCATGCAAAAGGCTTCATAAGGAGGCAGCTCACCAATGATGGTGCCTGCCTTCACTTGCACGCCGATGGCCTGAGGACAATCCGCTTCCTCACCTGGCTTGGGACGACAACCTTTCGAAATCTTCAGCCAATTGACTGGGAAAAACTGGGTGTAGGTGCCACGCAACCGGTTAAATGTTGGCGAGTCATTATTAACCCCAACAAACTGCTCTGTCGTTGCAGTAAAGAAGTTACCACTCGTCGGATTACGAGGATCATTAAAATTATTATATGTGGCGGCAAAACGAACGCCGATCAAATCATTGCTGTCAGCACAATTATATGAAATGCAAATAATATCCTTATTCTTAACTCTACCTCGTTTGAAATTATTAGTTGACACTCCATAAGGGCGGGATTCAGCCCCGAAATTAATTGGCCTCACATTCGAGAACGTCATCCCGACGAGAGCACGCCAAGGAGTTTCCTTGAAGGGGTCACCACCGTTAAGCGGTCGCGAAAAGAAGAAATTACCGCCTGTTTTGCGAAGTGCGACCGAATCACCCTCGTAATCAAACCAACTAAAGTTAGGGAATTCCTTAACGGCTTTGCTAACCGAATTAAAAGTATCGTCCGCCGGATTTCGCTTCGAATTTATGTTGTATGCATATTTATTTCCATTGTCCTCATAGCCATCGATCGTGCGAATATTGCCGTTGCTCTCACTCTGAAAGACCTGGGGGACTTGCTGACTCAGGAATACCGATCCGCTAAATGATGTGCGATGGTTGTCTCCATAAATCCAGGGATCTCGGAAATTCAAATTAGCCAGTCCTCCGTATTGCCCATAGGTGACATTCAGACCAACATTCCAGGCCCGTCCTAACAAGTTTGTATCCTGAAGTTGGACCTGACCGAAAACGCCCTGACTCTGGCTGTATCCCAAACCACCCGAGAGTTGGCCTGTGGACTGCTCAGAAATGCCTAGAACGATCACAACATTGCCAGGGTCCTCTGGAACCGGTTTCAATGTCACTTTGACATCACTAAACAGCTGAGTGCCGTATAGCCTCTTGATATCAGCTTCAAGATTTTTACGGTTAAAAGAATCACCTGGCTTGATTGAAATTTCCCTTGTAACAACCCACTCTTTTGTCTTTCCCTTGATGGGATTTCCTTGTTCATCAGTATTTTCCCCTTCTTTATTGAGGAACTGCACTTCAAGGCCTGCGACAGTTCCCTGGGTCAAACGCAGGGTCACGACACCTTCAGGGCTAACGCGTTCTGGCCCCGTGATCCGTGCCAAGGAATAACCTTCATCAGAAAACCATTTCTGCAGCTCTTTCATGCGCAGCTGCAGATCATTCAAATTCAGTGTGCGACCGTAATCTGACCCAAACGTATCCTCAACAACCGATTCAGGTAGGTCTTCCGTCGGTGGATCGAGCGTGACACTAGTAAGTGTGGGGAACGGTTCGACCTGAACGATGACCTGTACCCCTAATGGTCCGTTCACAGGCGTAATCCGCACATCGGAAAACCAACCTGTTGCCTGAATGGCATTCAGATCTCTCTGAAGTTCATCACGGGTCACGCGACTGCCAGGTCGAACCTGCATGGCGTCATAAGCAGCCACTTGTAGCCGTTCTTCCTCTGGATGACCTGAGATGCCCTCGATCACCACCTCGGAGATCAACACTCTGGGCTGTTCCACCACAGGCTCTTCAACCACTGGCTGCTGGGGAGCAACTTGTTGAGGATCAGCCGGCTCAACCTCGATCGTTTCAACTTCAGTGACGCTCTCTTCAATCGGAACTGGCTCAGCTGCAGGCGTCTCCTGAGCACGAATTGGCGCTGCGATGATCGGCAAGCCAAGAGCCAAACCGAGAACACCCTGCCGGACAGCAACCGTTGAGCGGCGGGAGGAACGTCGAGTCATCGAGACTGATTCCTGGCAAAAGCCAAAAAAACGTCCGCCGAACTTACATGCAGTTGCGAGGGTTGCAGGTGGAGGCTTGGACCCGTTTGAGGACCTCCCCGTAGGCCTGCATCACACCACCGAGATCCTGCCTGAAACGATCTTTGTCCAAAATCCTGTCCTCAGCATTCATGGTCTTGCAGTCCCAAAGCCTGCAGGTGTCTGGGCTGATTTCATCCGCGAGCAGTAATTCCCCTGATGACGTCAAACCGAGTTCAAGCTTGAAGTCGACCAATTGCAGCTCAATGCTGCGAAAAAAAGGCAGCAAAAGAGCATTCACCCGCCGAGCCAGTTGTTCAATTGCTGACAATCGCTGATCGTTGACGACTGCCAGAAGACGGACCCGTGCCTGGGTCAACAACGGATCGCCAAGAGCATCATCTTTGTAATAAAGGTCGAGTAAAGCCGGATCAATCGGGGTACCCGGGGTGATTGGGGTCTCTCTGCAAAGCGAACCAGCGGCGATATTGCGCAGCACCACTTCCAAGGGAATGATCTCCACCTTTTTGACCAGCATCCAGGTGTCAGCTGCAAGACCCACGTAATGCGTTGGAACCCCTGCCGCTTCAAGATGTTCAAACAACCTGGCGGAAATTTGACAGTTCAACCGCCCTTTGTCGTCGAGTTGAGCTTTTTTCTGGGCATTAAACGCGGTGGCATCGTTTTTGAACTCAACCAGGACACAATCTGACTGGGTCGAGGCATACACCCGTTTGGCCTTGCCTTCGTAGAGCAATTCTCCGTGGTCGGGCGTCA